>Ga0316231_1001720_pt1 | contig 23136 bp, 20 predicted proteins | sample TBH18027metaG_FD_206002 | JGI IMG/M metagenome (GOLD analysis project Ga0316231, IMG submission 206002) | Freshwater microbial communities from Trout Bog Lake, Wisconsin, USA - TBH18027 | ecosystem: Environmental > Aquatic > Freshwater > Lake > Hypolimnion/Profundal zone | place: USA: Wisconsin... | reverse complement strand
GGACTTCAAAGCCAACAAACTTTTGACCAAGTGCAGTTATTTCAGCGACAACAAGCCCGCCGACATCACCGATGAAGCGATCCTCGCCGCTCTGGACTCCTCGGTGTCGAGCAACGGGCGTGAAAGCACCTATATCAAGTGGCAGCTTCTGTCCGGTCTGCCCCCAAAGGTCGATGAGAAACTTACCTCGCGCCTGGCCAGGCTCCTTACCTCCGCGCCGGGCCTTATTCCCAACCCCGGCCTCGATACGCAGACTAAGAATCAGGTAGCCGGCGAGATCGGCCGCCTACAGTCCAAGGATGACATTAACACCTTCAATACCAACTGGCTGAAGAAAGTCCATGATACGCTGGCTCCTAACGAGGTTATCCTGAATTATCGCGATGATTTGTTCATGCGCTTGCCCGCCAGCGCGGATTCCATAATGGCCGGCCTTAAGGATGGATGCGGTCGAGCCAACGCCGGCATCGATGCCTCGGGCATAATGGGTCTGGCGACCTCGGCAGCGCGAAACTGGGGAGCATCGGGGGCCAAGCCCAACGAAATTGGCCAGGTGGTGGGAACCCTCAACACCATAATCAAGATGATGCCAGGAGCCCTGACCATGTACGATGATCCCGGGCAACCGCTGGGGCAATCGGCGGTCGCATTACTCGAGGTCTACACACAGAACCCGCTGATTCTCCAGACGGGAGCGGCGGCCGGCGCAACACCCGCTAAGCCGGCGGCCACCAAGCCCGCAGCGCCGACGGAACCAGCAATCGTTCCTAATTGCGACGGCACTCCGGTCAGCAATCCCGCGACCCAGACATTCCCGCCGGCCTATGTCGCCGGGGCAGGCTGGGTTCCCACAAGTCCCAAACGCGGGGATATCAGATACGAATGCGCCAAGTTTCCCAAGAAGACCGACCTGAACGAACTGGTGAAGTATCTGACGGACTGCGTCAAGAACCCTGGCGGCGGCCTGAAATTCTCCACCCCAGGCTGAAATTGGTCTGTTCCAAAGCCATAGGACCATATCATTCCCCATCGTAATCTCGCTCCTCAAGCCGCGGTGGCCTTGCTTAACTGGGCTCGCGGTAGCATATTCTCTTTTTAACAGCATGTCCAAACAACTAGAAAACGAAATTATCAGTCATCTCCGGTCTGACGATTATCAGCCGGCCGATCCCCATACCCTTGCCAGCAAGCTTGGGCCGGAGCCCGACCGCTACAACGCCTTCCGCCACGCTCTGCGGGAAATGATTCACGCCGGCCGGGTCATCCTCGGGACCGCGGGCACCATCGTGCTCCCCGGCGCCCACGCCGCCCGCGATGTGTTCACCGGCACCTACCGCCACATCAGCCGTCCCAACTCTGGCGGCTTCGGCTTCGTCATACCCACCGATCCCCAGGCCCATGAGGACCTCTACATTCCCGAAGGCCATAACGGCGGGGCCATCACCGGGGATATCGTCCGCGCCAAGGTCACCCACAGCCGCCGCGGCCAGGAAGGCAAGACCCTCTACGAAGGGCGCGTCACCGAGATCGTGCAGCGCACCCAGCGCCGTTTCGTCGGCACCCTGGTCCGCACCGGCAATGAATGGACGGTACTGCCCGACGGCAAGGCCTTTACCGACGTCATACGCGCCCCCGATGCCGCCTCCCGCCATATCCGGCCCGGCGCCAAGGTGGTCATCGAGCTGACCAGCTATCCCGAACCCGGCGCCCTGGCCCAGGGGGTTATAACCGAGGTTCTCGGCGCCGCCGGCGAGAAGGATGTTGACCTCAAGAGCGTCATCGTGCAATTCAACCTGCCTGGGCCTTTCCCACAGGCGGTGCTGGACCAGGCCCGCGCCGTCGTCGACGCCTACGATCCCGCCGCCGGCGACACCGACCGCTACGACCTGAGTGACCAGGTGATCTGCACCATAGACCCCGACGACGCCAAAGACTACGACGATGCCATCAGCCTGCGCAAGCTCGATGACGGCCACTGGGAACTAGGGGTCCACATCGCCGATGTTTCCCACTTCGTCCCCGAAGACAGCGCCCTTGACCAGGAGGCCCGCGCCCGCGGCAACTCCTGCTACTTCCCGGGTTTCGTGATCCCCATGCTCCCGGAAATCCTCAGCAACGGCGTCTGCTCGCTCCAGGAGTCGGTGCCGCGCTTCTGCAAGAGCGTCTTCATAACCTACGACGACACAGCCATGCCGGTGGGGACGAAATTCGCCAACACCACCATCACCAGCCGCAAGCGCCTGCGCTACCGCGAGGCCCAGGCCCTGATCGATGGCGCTACCGATATCCCCCACCCCGAAGGCCCCAGGCGTCCGAGCGATTATCCCGCCGAGGTGATCCGACTCCTGCTGGACATGAATACCCTGGCCAAACGCCTCCAGAAACGCCGCCTCCAGCAGGGCCAGTTGGTGCTGGATCTGCCGGAAGTCGAACTGGTGCTCGATGAGGACGGCAAGGTCGTCGATGCCGTGGAAGAGGACCAGAGCTTCACGCACACCCTGATCGAGATGTTCATGGTCGAGGGCAACGAAGCTGTGGCCCGGCTGCTGGACTCGCTGGGCGCCCCTTTCATCCGCCGTGTCCACCCCGAGCCCGAACCCCAGACCTCCGAGCGTCTGCGCCATTTCGCCTTGGTCAGCGGCCACACCATCGACAAGGTCGTTGATCGCGCTGTTTTGCAGCGCCTGCTGGCCGGCGTCCGCGGCAAGCCCGAGGCCTTCGCCATCAATATGGCCGTCCTCAAGAGCCTGACCCGCGCCGAGTATTCCCCCGAGCCCGTCGGCCACTACGCCCTGGCCAGCGAAAAGTATTGCCACTTCACCTCGCCCATCCGTCGTTACGCCGACCTGACCATTCATCGCCTGCTCGATGCCTATTTCGAGGCCCGCGCGCTATCGGGACCGGGCCGCACCGGGGCCAAGCGGCGACCCCGCGTCGAGATGGACCGGGAGGCCATCCCATCCTACGACCAGCTTGTGGAACTGGGCCGGCAGATCAGCTTTACCGAGCGCCGCGCCGACGATGCCGAACGCGAGTTGCGTCAGGTGAAAATCCTCACCCTCTTGAAAGATCACCTGGGCGATGTTTTCAGCGGGGTCGTCAGCGGCATCACCAACTTTGGCATCTTCGTGCAGCTTGGAACCTGGCTGATCGACGGCCTGATCCGCTACGAGGACCTGATGGATGACTGGTGGGACGTTGACGAGCGCAGCGGCAGCGTCCATGGCCAGCGCACCGGCAAGCGCATCCGCATCGGCGACGTTATGAAGGTCATCGTAGTCAGCGTCAATCTGGAGCGCCGCGAGCTGAACCTGGCGGTTCAGGAGCATCTGGGCCGGCCAACGGCGGCGCACATCCTCGCCGCGCCGGGGGGAAAAAGGCCGAAGAAAGGCGAAAGACCCAAGGTCTACGGCCCAAAGAAGAACAACCGACGCCGACGGTGATGCGCCACTAGCTGGCTGGCCCTGGGTTGCAAATCGCATCCGTGCGCCCTGCGGCCGGACACTGCCGGGATGACTGTGCTACGACGCCCAATCATTTAATCAGGCGGAACGGCAGCGGATAGCGATAGGCGATGCCTTGGTTGGACTTCACGGTTGCGATGATACTGAACACGATTCGCACGATCTGCACACCGGCGATCAGGAATGGGGCCAGGCAAAAGCCAAGAATGCACAGCAGCGTGGCAATCAGTGCAATGATCTGGAAATTCAAGGCTTCCTTGCCCTGATGATCAACAAACGGGCTGGACTCCTTCTTGATAAGCCAGATGACCAGTGGACCAACGAAGCCGGTGAAAATTCCCAGCAGATGGCACAGCATGGCCATAGTTATGTCGTCTTTGCTGGGGGCGGGACCGGCATAGGCGCCGGGAGCGGCGGCAGAGTAGTTCAAGGGAATGGGTGCCGGAGCACCACTTTGATTATCAGGGGTCGGGGTGCCTTGGTCAGTCATGGCAGCTTCTCCTTCGTCAAAGAATGTGCGCCGGCCACCGAGACGCGCGTCTGAAGGCCGACACGATAAATATCCCCTTTCTTGCCGCAGCTTGCAAGCGGCATGCTTCAGAATAAGATGCCAGTGTCGCCGGGGGACAAATGGCGTCGGAATTCACTACGCACGAACAAATAGTGGCGGCAAGTCAGATTTCCCTTCCGCTCGGCTTACCGTTCAGCGTTTACCGTTCAGCGTTCTATACAACCCTTTCTTCTGGATATATTTCGCCACCCCCGGTGGCGTCAGGAAGTTTATCGACTGGCCATTAGCCACCCGCCGGCGAATTTGCGTAGCGCTTATTTCCAGTAGCGGGGCCGGGATCACCCGCCGCCGCAGGGTCCGGTATGGACGCGGCAAGGCCATCCAATCGAAGTCCCACCCGCCCCGAGCCATTATTACCAGATGTGCCTCGGCCAGCAGTGCCAAAGGTTCGTGCCAAGTCGGCAACATGCCCAGCATGTCCGCCCCGATAAGCCAATGAATCGCCTGCCCAGCCGGGTTGGCAAGCTGCCTGACGGTATCAATGGTGAAGCTCGGTCCGCTGCGGCGGATTTCAACATCATGGACCTCGAAGAAACTGTTTCCCCTAACAGCTAACCGACACATGGTTAGCCGATCCCGCGCTGGCGCCATATCTGTAACTATTTGCTTATGCGGTGGTTGCGCACTGGGAACAAGGACTATTTTAGCGTAGCCACCGGCTTCGGCCACGGCCCGGGCACATATAAGGTGCCCATGGTGGATGGGGTTAAAGCTGCCGCCGAAATACAGTCGCTTCATGAAGACTTCACCCTTTTTGGTTTCCATAAACCATTGCCGACCGACAAGCTCATTTCGTCAGCGATTTCCGTACTTCGTCACGGCATTCGTAAAAAAAGATGTTAATGCGCTTGCAATGAGCGAGCAAGGTCGTTATCTTATAGTATCGTTTTAGTACGATATGGAATTTTATACGTTTCTCGATTTTGCAAGCTCAGCTATAGGAACAAGAAAGAAGGAGAATCCAAATGGCTACTGCAACTTTAACCCCGACCGCCTCAAGACATTCAAGCACAGACCGCGCCCTGTCTATCCCCCGCGGCATGCGCAAACGCGCCGAATATCTGCTCCTGCAGAATTATCCGTTCATGGACAGTCCCATTTTCAAGCAATATGGGATCGAGAAGGAACTGTTTTCTTTCGAGACCGAACCCCAGCTACCTTTGACGAGCTGGTATCAGCCGACCCGCGAGGATCTGTTGAGCACCCAGTTCACGTCCTCCCCGCAGCTCATGAACACCCAGGAAGAACGCCAGATGTTCCTCCGCTTCAACTTCGCCAAGCTGCGGCTTGGGCAGATTCAGAAGAAGGTCAAGCGCGATGGGCTCACCCGCAAGCTGGCTCAGGATGTCATCGAATGGCACCGGCGTTTCGAGCATTTCCGCGAGTATCTGGTGCGGACCAATCTGGCCTTGGTCCTGGCCATGGCCAAGCGCGTGCGCCTGGGCGACGTGGATTTCGCCGAGATCGTCAGCGAAGGCAACATGGCCCTCATCCGCGCCGTCGATAAATTCAACGTGGAGCGCGGTTTCAAGTTCTCCACCTACGCCTGCCGCGCCATCCTCAAGGCTTTCAGCCGCACCGCCCTCAAGTCCGGTCGCTATCGCACCCGCTTCCCCGTCGAGTTCGAGCCCGACATGGAAAGGAGCGACTGGTCTGATCGTCGTCGCGACCAGGTCGAGGAGGAGTGCATCGATGAACTGAAGACCATCATAGACAGCAATCTGGCCGACCTGTCCAACGTCGAGCAGACCGTGATCCGCCGTCGTTTTAACTGGCAGGAGCGCGAGCCCAACCCTCTGACCCTTGAGGAAGTCGGCAAAATCATCGGCGTGACCAAGGAGCGCGTGCGTCAGATCCAAAACAAGGCCTTGGCCAAGATCAAGGCGGTTATGGAAGAAGGCGTCCTGCGCACTCGTACCGATGGCGCCGAAGCCGCCGCTGCCGCTACCCAAGACGTACCGCAATCCCACGCCTTGGCCAGCCATTAGTGGGACTCAGAATCAGAGAGCGGAGTTATACAAGGCTGGACAAGCGTTAATTCTGGTTCGGCTCGGAAATGAACCAAAATTGAATATTTACGAGTATGGCGCGGGATCGACGTTGCGCTGGGTGAAACCGTTGGTCTTGTACCCCGCCGATCGCACGGCTTCGAGCAGTTCGCGAATGCTGACGGCGGCGCGATCATAAAGTACCGAAGCCTGGCCGCTGGCAAAATCCACTTCCACTTCGTGAACGCCGTCTAAATAATGCATTGCTTTGCGTATGGCCTGCTCACATTTGTGGCAGTGCAAGCCTTCTATAGCAATAATCACAAAATGATCGGCATGCACATCGTGTTTCATAACCTTCTCCTGCACCCATATACCAAGTCCAGCCAAAAGAGTTGTGCGTTTTGATCTCAATCTTTATTTCCCGCAAGAATCAATTTCGTGTGTCAGACATCGCCCCTACCCATAGTATGGCGTGCGTACAGAGATCAACCTATTGGGGGTGCCTTTTTGATTCTGTGGATCAGAATTGTCCGTAATTCCAATTTACCGATGGCGCAAGCCGGCTGGAGACACTGTCTTCCGCTTGTAGTGACCTTCTGGCGTTATCTTCCGCATCCTTCCCCGCATGACAAATCACCCTCGGCCGTATACGCTTTACCTCAGCATGATCGTTTTGATCGACAATTACGATTCTTTCACATACAACCTGGTGCAGGCGCTGGGCGAGCTTGATCCGCGCCGGCCGATGCGGGTCTTCCGCAACGACAAAATTACCGTCCCACAGATCGAAGAGTTGCATCCAACACACCTTGTTATCTCTCCGGGCCCGTGTACGCCCCGCGAGGGCGGCATCAGCAATGACGTCATCCGGCACTTCGCCGGCCGCCTACCCCTGCTGGGCGTGTGCCTGGGCCACCAGTGCATCGGTTACTGTTTCGGCGCCGTCGTCGAACGCGCCGGTCGCCTCATGCACGGCAAAACCGACCAGATTCATCACGACGGCCGCACGCTCTACGCCGGGTTGCCCAATCCCTTCACGGCCACCCGTTACCACAGCCTCATCATCCGCCCCGGCACGCTCAGCGACGACTTCGAAGTGAGCGCCTGGACCGATCAGAATGAGATCATGGGCATTCGCCACAAAATCTGGCCACTGGAAGGCGTACAGTACCACCCCGAGAGCTTCCTAACCGAGCACGGCCCCAAACTCCTGGCCAACTTTCTTAGCCTTTGACCACCATGTTCCGAATTCAAGTCAGCGACCAACATTTCCTCGATCAATTTGACCTCAGACGCCAGTCGATGGCCGAAGCGCGGTCTTTAGCACAGAGCGGACAGATCCATGCGGCGGCGTTAAGTGCGGCCAAGCACGCTCCCGAAGGCCCCGCCCGCAGCGCCATCCCGGCCTGGGACCTCCAGGCCACGCGCAGCCGCGTCGGGAACCTGTTTCCCCATGCCGTTGACCTGGAGATAGACACCGCCAGATTGCTGCTGATGGAACGCATTCCCTCCCCCGAACAACTCGGTTACGCCGAGGACCATCGCATCGGCATTCGCGCCCGCGTGGCCCGTGTACGCGGCAACGATGCCCTTATCTGCGCCCTGATTTACGCCGTAACCGGCCAGAGACAATGGGCCGCCGCCGCTATCGAAATGGGCCTGGGGCGGGCCCGGCTCATCCTGCCCTATGACGATGTTGATTTCCCCGCCGCCTACGACTGGCATCCGCATTCCGGCAAGACCCGCGAAGATTACGGCGCCCTGCGCGTGCAGTACTGGATGCAGGCCTGGGGTATCCTGCACGATGTCCTAAGCGATGAGGATCGCCTGAGTTGGATGAAGGTGATCATTCGCGTGGCCCGCGACCGCCTGAAAGCCAACCGGCTGGAAATCCCGCACAACCTTACACTGCACGGCCTGATGCCCACCTACCAGGTGGCGGGGGCTTTCCCCGCTCTGCGCGAGTCGGAACAGTGGCGCGCGGTCATCGAGGACCGGTTCGTGCGCGATTTCTGCACCATGCCGTTCATTACGCCCGATGGCTACACGCGTGAAGGTAGCAGCTACCACAACGTGAATTCCCGCCTGCTCCTGCTGGCGTATCTGACTCATCAGCGCTGCTTCGGCGGGGAACTGGACTCCCTGCGGCGCACGGTCGAGGAGGCATGCAACGTGCAGGCCATGTTGGTGGTTCCCGATGGAACGCACTGGATGCTCGGGGACGGCTGCCAGCGCGCCCACCACGAGCACTGGCAGGACGGACACGAAACCCTGCACCTGGGCGCGGCATTGTTCGACCGGCCGGATTTCAAGACCATGGCCGGCTCGACAGCGGGCACGGGCGTAGAACTTCTAAATGCCTATCTCATGGGCTCAGCTGGCCTGGACCGCTGGGCCGCCATGCCCGCCACCGACATCCAACGCCGCTCCTTGGCCAGCGCCCATGCTGATAAATCCGTATTTCACGTTCTGCGTTGCGGGCGCGGCCCCGATGCCCACGCCGGAATTCTCTGCTTAGGCACCGAACACAATCACGCCCATCATGATAAAGGCCAAGCCCTCATCTACGGCCTGGGCCGGCACCTAATCACCGATCCGGGGGTTTTTTACGACCAGTCCGACGTGGATGGCGTGGGCCAGATGCGCAGCTCCAGGATACATGCCATGGCCTGCCCCATCCGCCGCTCACCCACGGGTCCGCGCACGGATTTCGGCGACCTGGCCGTGTCCCTGGGCCGCTACCAGGATCAGCAGTTGCAGGTGGCCATGGGCCAAAGTCTCTACTATGAAAACCACCTCGTCCGCCGTGCCCTGGCTCTGGTGACCCCCTGGGGTCCGGAGGCGGAGGCATTTTGGCTCGTTTGGGACCGCGTCTCCTGGAAACGGCCCTGGCCCGCCCCCTGTAACGAGCCTCTGGACATGATCGATACCTCCTTTCCTTTCAACGTCCCCGGCGGCAGCGCCAAAATCGCCGCGGACGGCCGCAGCGTCTGGAGCCTTTACGACGGCCCCGACGGCAAACCCTTTGCCCCCGACGCCCCGCCGCCAAACGTAATCTGCCAGGCGGAGGAACGCCACGATTCCGATGCCAACATTCAGGTCATTCGTCTTGGCGACGATCCCGCCGAGCTGTGGGATGTGCGGATATCTTCCGGGTCCAGTTCACAGCCTGGCGGCAAGCTTTGGCCGCGTCCCGTGGCCCTTTTCCGCTGGCGCGGCCGCATGCCCCATGTCGTTGCCTATGTGCTGTGTCCCTTCAGGGGCGTGCGCGACGAGCCTTATGCCAGCGCCGTCGGCCAAGCTACACCCGACGGCCTCCAGTGCCGCATTATCCTACCCGCCGGCATCGTCACGGTGAAAATTGACGGCCTGGATGCCGGTCCGATCAGCGGCGGTGTGCGGGTGTGAATCGGGGTCGGAAGTCGGGACACAACGTCTGATTTTGCTGAAGCCCCCCATCAAACGCCATCTTGCGTTTTCAACCTTTCACTTTTTTATGCCAATATCCCCTTGTGGCCACTGGCGCACAATCTTTTTTATCAAAGCAACACCTCTTCCTGAGCTGTGTATTAATAAAAGAGCCGTCGCCGACATCATCCCTGCCCTAACCGGCCATGGGGATTATGTAGGCAGCATGTCCGGCAAGAGCGCGACCGACTGTTTCAATGCCAAATACGTCATGGACACATGACGCGCTGATTTTGCAGGCAATGGCTCATCGGCGTCGGTCCCACCAATAACGAATAACGCGCTATGGCAGCGCGATTTTCCCCGGGCGGCGAGCAATCGCCGCCCGCTTTGTTCCCCGCCTTCAGAACATCTTCAACTGGTCCCTCTCGAAACTGAACTTGCTCTGCGGTTGATCAATGGGAATTTTGTAGACCCCGCTCCAGCAGGCGGTGCAGTAGTGGTCTTTGGGAAATTTCAGGCACGCCAGCATCCCTTCCAGGGACAAATACGCCAGGCTGTCAACCTCCAGGAATTTCTCGATCTGTTTGACGGTGCGATTGTGGGCTATCAGCTCTTCGCTGGTGGGAAAGTCGATCCCGTAGAAACAGGGATGGCGGATGGGCGGGCAGGAAACGCGCAGGTGGATTTCCTTGGCCCCGGCGTGGCGGATGGCCCGCATCTTCGACCGGGTCGTCGTGCCCCGGACCACTGAATCCTCGACTATGATGATGCGCTTGTCCTTGACCACATCGGGGATGATGTTGAGTTTCATGGAAACGGCGCGGTCACGCTGCACCTGATTGGGCAGAATAAACGTTCTGCCCACAAAGCGATTGGGGACGATCCCTTCATCGAAGGGTATCCCCGACTCGCGGGCATAGCCGACGGCGGCGCTGCGGCCGGAGTCGGGCATGGGCATCACGAAATCCGCCGCCACGCCGGACTCGCGGGCAAGCTGCCGGCCCAGGGCCTGGCGGACGATGTGGACCGTCTGCCCGAAAAGCTTGCTGGCGGGGTTGGCGAAATAAACGTGCTCGAACACACAGTGTGCCGGCTCCGCAACCGGGCCGTCAAAACGCCGGCTCTGCACTCCCGAATCGTCAATGCGCACGATTTCCCCCGGTTCGATCTCGCGGATGAACTCAGCCTCGATGGCGTCGAAAGCGCAGGTCTCGCTGGCCACGCACCACTGGCCGTCCCTGGTTTTGCCCAGCGACAGCGGCCGGATACCCCACGGGTCGCGGCAGGCCTCCAGCCGGTCGGGGAAGAGAAACAGCAGGCAGAATGCCCCCTGCAAGTGCTTGAGCACATGGGGCAGGGGATCGTGCTTCTCCACATGCGTCGGCTTGGCCATCAGGTGAACGATGATTTCCGTGTCGGTCGTGCTCTGAAAAATGTGCCCGTGGGCTTCGTACTGCTGGCGCAGGAGCTTGGCATTGATGAGATTTCCGTTATGGGCGACGGCCACCTGCCCCATCAAATACTCCCGCAACAACGGCTGAGCATTGCACAACTTACTGTCGCCGGTGGTGGAGTAGCGCACATGGCCGATGGCCGCCGTGCCCGCCAGTTCCTCGCGCAGCAGTCTTGGGCTGAAAATCTGGCTTACCAGCCCCATCCCCGTGTGCCCATTGAGCATCCCTTTGTTGGCAACCGCCATGCCGGCCGATTCCTGGCCGCGATGTTGTTGCGCAAAAATCCCATGGTAGCAGATCTGGGATGCCTGGGCCGTTCCCCAGATGCCGAACAACCCGCATTTTTCCTTTTTCTCGTACTCGTCCAGAAGCTGTTGCATTGCGGCGGACTTTCTGAAAGGACCAGGGGCGGCTCTGTGCAGCCATCCGTGTGTTCTTAACAATGAATCGAGATTCCCGACCGGTCGGCACCAGAGAGAACAGGCCAACCATCGATGCGCCAGAATAGTTAGTCCGGCGGCTTTGGTCAAACACAGGGAATCGCCAATTGCCTCGGCAGGCGAATCTGCCAAGCTTAAAAATACCAAATAATCCCCTGAAAGAATGTCCACGCCCCATAATAATTACCGTTAGCGCGTCTATCTGATCGCACTAGACTGATCCCAGTACACCAGTCGGCCGCACAGATGATTCCCCGGCGTGTTAACCGGGACGGACGGCCAACAGGGACAAGGTGTGGTGGATTAGTTTTATTTGGCGCGTCGTGGCCGGTTTTGGAGAGCATGAACGGTTTTAGCATCATAATTCCCGCCTGCAATGAAGCGGCCGTGATAGAACACACGCTCAAGTCCATCATGGCTTGTCATCTTGATCGGCCTCTGGAGGTGATCGTCGTCGCCAACGGCTGCACCGACGACACTGCCGAACGGGCTCGGCGCTTTGGCCCTTGCGTGCAGGTCATAGAAACCCCCATCGGCAACAAGAGCCACGCCTTGAACCTGGGCGACCGCCAGGCGAATTTCTTTCCCCGCGCCTTCCTGGACGCCGACATAGACCTTAGCCCCAACACCCTTCAGAGCGTGGTCGATGCCTTCAATGACCCCGGTTGCCGCATCGCCACGCCCACCGCCAACCACGTTTTTGACGGCTATAACCCGGTCCTCTCCGGCTATTACAAGTTGTGGCGATCCCTGCCTCACGTGCGCAAGGCGGTAATGGGCGCCGGTTTCTACGCCATCGACGCCGTGCTGCGCTCGCGCTTCATCGAGTTTCCGGCCCTGACCGCCGACGACAAATTCATCCGCAACCTGGCCCGGCCGCGTGAACGCCGCATCATGGGCGGTTGCTACACGACCATCACCATGCCGCGCAGCTTCCACGCCCTGCTTAAAGTCAAGACGCGCTGGACTTGCGGCAACCTCGAACTGGCCGGGGCCCGTCCGGACCTGAACCAAAACGACCAGAATCCCCATCAGGGCATCGCCGGCCACCTCCTGCTGCGCCCCTGGCTGTGGATTCACGTTCCGGCCTTCCTTTTCGTCTATCTCTACACCCATTCCGCCGCCCGAAAACGTCTGGCCGACAACTCCACCGCATGGTTGCGCGACGACAGCGCCCATTCCCTGGCGCCGCCCGCCCGGCCTGCTGTGTAACGCCCGATTTCCACATCGATCGTTCTTCCATTCCTCCGCCATGGACATTTCCTCCTCTTCCCTTTTACAGCTTTCCTCTTACATTCTTTTTCGTGCAAGGCATTCTCAATCTCGACAAGCCGCCCGGTCTTTCCTCCGCGCGAGTGGTCACCGAGGTCAAGCACCTGCTGGCCCGTGGGCTGAAGATCGGCCATGCCGGAACCCTTGATCCCTTCGCCACCGGCATCTTGCTCGTATTGGTCGGCAAGGCCACCAAGCTTTGCGAGAGCCTGATGAGTTCCCCCAAACAATACCAGGCCACCGTCAAGCTTGGCGCCGTAACCGTCACCGATGATCTGGATTCCCCCGAGCTTCCCTACGCCGGTCCCGACCCGCATCCGGGTCCAATTTCGCTTGAGAATATCGCCGCCCTGCTGCCCGTTTTCACCGGCGTGATTCAGCAACGACCTCCGGCCTACAGCGCCTTGAAAATTTCCGGCAGGCGCGCCTGCGACCTGGCCCGCCAGGGCAAGACCATCGAACTGGCTCCCCGCACCGTCCAGGTCTACAAATTGGAAATCCTTCACTACGCCTGGCCTCTTCTGCGTCTGCGTATCGATTGTGGTCGCGGGACCTACATCCGCGCCATCGCCCGGGACCTGGGTGAATCCCTGGGTGTCGGCGGCCACCTCACGGAACTGCGCCGTACCCAGGTGGGCCGGTTCGCCATCGCCGACGCCGTAACCCTGAAAACCCTTCACCGTGACGGCGTCGAGCGGCACCTGATCCACCCCTAGAGTCCGCAGGATGGACTTGCTAGCACGACAGCGCTACGTTGAGTTACAGTGGATAGCCTTTCGACGGCGGCTTTCATAGGAAGCGGCATTGCGCCACTGGTAATAGTAGCAGCGGCGCATCAGTTCCCGCCAACTCGACCACTCCCGTTGCCAGATCTTCGCTGCCAACGTCGACACCGCCTCCGTCACCTGCTCGAAGGTGATCTGCGGATTTTTCCCCCCGCAGCCGAGTGGTCTGCTCAGCCAGGAAGCACATGGCTACGCGCACGCACAACCAGTGTCGGATCAGGCTCTGGTACGTGCGTACCTCGAAGGCTCCCAGTCCCGCCTCCTGCTTGGCCCGCTCAAACCACTTCTCCACCTGCCAGCGGCTCAAGAGCACGCGGATCATCTCTTCCACTGTGTCTTATAAAAAAGGGATAATCCCCCTTGCCGCGTAATGATGAGGCACCTTCCGGTTCAATCTCGCAGGCAACCCAAGGAGCGGCCATGACCGTCGTTCAACGGCCCGTAGCGATGATTCTATGTCTGTTGGTGACTGCGGGGGCGCTATGCCGGGCCGCTTCCGCGCAAACAGCGTCCGCCACGCAAGCCTCCACCGAGGCGGCCACCCGGCGACACTTCAATTCGGAAGAGTGGCGACGCGAGGCCATGAACCGCACCTGGCAGGAGACCGCGGCGCGCCTGAAGTTACCGCAAGAGTGCATCGAACAGCTGCAGCGCGACAAAGTGATCGTCGGTTCGAGATCCTTTAAACAGATATTCGATCCCTACCTGGGCAGCGGGGTGCGGCATTTCATCACCTCCGACTCGCTGCTCAATGGCTTCCACGTATTGTTTGAGGAATCGGTGCGGCGGCTGGAAATCGCCCAGGCCGGACGCCTGCCGGCATTCCTGCAGACGGTCTGGAAAGGTTTGGACAGCGATCAGAAGATCGCCGGCAATGCGAACCTGGCGCGGGATCCTCTACCGCGGCGCAATCATGCCCTATTACGAATTCACCAGCGACAAGCGTCTGACCGACAAGGAATTCCAGGCGCTTCTGGATTCGCCGACGCCGCCGGCCCTGCCGCAGTGGGTTCAGCCCATCTACTACAAGCCATGAGGAGGGCGTGGCGACTAGACGTCCAGATTCTTCACTTCCAGGGCGTGTTCTTCGATGAACTGCCGGCGGCGCTCCACATCCTCGCCCATCAGCACCGTGAACATGCGATCGGCTTCGCCGGCATCTTCCAGGGTCACCCGTTTGAGCACACGGTGGCTGGGATCGAGCGTGGTCTCCCACAACTCGTCGCTGTTCATCTCGCCCAGACCCTTGAACCGCCCGATCTCGATGCCCTGCTTGGCGATTCCGTAGACCTGCTGGAGTATCTGGCCTACGCCGGCGATGTCGATAACTTTGCCTTCGTTGAGCAGCGCGTACTTGGTCCGTAGCCGTTCGCCGCTGACCGACTCCTCCTGGGTCAGGAAGTAATCGTCGATCGGCAGCAAAAAACTCCCCAATTGGCCAAAAAGTTTCTCCAAATCCTTGATCTCGTGCATCTCCTGGTTTTTCTGGAGCTTGGGCAAGGCCTGGTCCTGCGGCCTCGGCACCTCGGCCTGACCGGGCGGAACCTGGCTTTCCTCAACCCACAGCCCCTGCTGGCGCAGATATTCATCGCGCTCGATAACACTGTGGAAGAACTGGTCATGGCCGTCGACCACCAGGCGATAGACCGGCAGTTTCCCTTCGGCATTCCTCCGGGCCAGAAAATCAGCGAAATCAATGCCGCGCCGCTGTACGATGCCGATGAGTTCCTCCAGCTTGCTCAGCAATTCCACCACTTTGCGCAACTCGGGGCCCGCCAGCCGCCGGGTATCTTTGCCGGTGTCGGCATCGCGGATAACCAACTCGGTGCCGGCCAAACCCAACTCGGTCAGCGTCTTGCGCATGGAGCGCTCATCCAGGACGTACTCCACCTTCTTCTTGCGGGTCACCTTGTATAATGGCGGCTGGGCCACGAAGACCCGGCCGGCCTTGATCAGCTCGGCCATGTGGCGGAAGAAGAACGTCAGCAACAGGGTGCGGATGTGGCTGCCGTCGACGTCGGCGTCGGTCATGATGATGACCCGGCCGTAGCGGCGTTTTTCCAGGTTGAATTCATCGCGGATGCCGCAGCCCAGGGCGCTGATGATGGTGCGGATTTCCTCGTGGCCGAGCATCTTGACCAGATTGGCCTTCTCGACGTTGAGTATCTTACCCTTAAGGCCCAGGATGGCCTGGATGTTCGAGTCGCGCCCCTGCTTGGCGCTGCCGCCGGCCGAGTCGCCTTCGACCAGGAACAACTCCGTGTCCTCGTTGCTCTTAGAGCGGCAGTCCGACAATTTGCCGGGCAGGCCGCCGCCTTCGAGGCTGTTCTTCCGCCGAGTCAACTCGCGGGCCTTGCGGGCCGCCTCCCGAGCCTCGGCCGCCTGAGTACATTTCTCGAACACCACCTTGGCGTCTTTGGGATTCTCCTCGAAAAAGCTCGACAACCTCTCGTTCACCGCCGAACTGACGAAACCTTCGACTTCGCTGTTGCCCAGCTTGGTCTTGGTCTGCCCCTCGAACTGCGGCTCGGGAACCTTGACGCTGATGACGGCGATCAGCCCCTCGCGCACGTCATCGCCGGTGGGGCGCAGGCTCTTCATCATGCCGGCGGTCTCCGCGTAACGATTGATGGTGCCCGTCAAGGCGGTCTTGAAGCCGCTGAGGTGCGTACCGCCTTCGTGGGTATTTATGGTGTTGGCGAAACTCTCGATGGTCTCGTTGTAACCGTCGTTGTACTGCATCGCCACTTCCAGGATGAGTTGCGTGGCGGCATCTTCTTTCTTGAAGTAGATGATCGGATGCAGAACATTTTTGCCGTCGTTGAGGTACTTGACGTATTCCAGCAATCCGTGCTCGTAGCGGAACTCATCGCGCTTGCCGGTGCGCTCATCCTCAATGACGATCCGCAGACCCTCGTTGAGATAGGCCAGTTCGCGGAGGCGCTTCTGCAGCACGTCGTACTTGAACTCGACATCGGGGAAGATCTGCTTGTCGGGCTTGAAGGTCACTTTGGTCCCGGTCTTGGGACGGTGTCCAATTATCTTCAAATCCTTCGCCTTAGCCCCGCGCTCGAATTCCATGTGGTAGACATTGCCCTCGCGGCTGACCTCGACCTCCAGCCATTCCGACAGGGCATTGACCACCGATGCGCCCACGCCATGGAGGCCGCCGCTGACCTTGTAGGCGCTATTGGCGTTGTGTTCGAATTTGCTGCCCATGTGCAGGACGGTGAAGACACCCTCGACGGTGGAAATCCCCAGTTTGGGGTGGTCGCCAACGGGTATGCCACGGCCATCATCAACGACGCTGCAGCTGCCATCGGCGTTGATGGTCACGGTGATGATCTTGCAGAAGCCGGCTCCGGCTTCATCGATAGAGTTGTCGACGACCTCGTAGACCAGGTGGTGCAGGCCGCGCGGCGTGGTATCGCCGATGTACATGCCGGGGCGTTTGCGCACGGCTTCGAGTCCCTCAAGCACCTGGAACATGCTTTCGTTGTATTCGGGGTTGCCGCGGGTAAGGGCCGGGGCTGTAGCTGCTTCAGTTACGTCAGAAATTTGCGAATTATTCTGCTCGGTCATTGGTATGATTATCCCAGAATTAGCGGCCCCTGACCAGTGGTTGATGGCCAACGATAATAGGCAAGGAGCAAGGCTGAGCAGTTGTCATTCTTTCCTTCTACTTTCTCCTACTCTCCTTCTCTATCTGGCGTATAATATTTCTTGAACGGAGACCGCCATGAGCCAAGAGAGAAACGAAAAGCAGACTTCCGACGGCCAGAGCGCGGGCGTGGCCACAGCAACCCCCGGGCCCATGGAGAAGAAGAAGCCCAAGTCCCAGCCCCGGCCTCCCGGCATGATGCCGCAATGGAAGGTGCTTTTGCACAATGATGACAAGAACGATGCCCTCTTCGTAGTGGTGACCATAATTGAGCTTACCAGTCTCAAGAAGGACGATGCCGTCCTGCGGATGCTTGAAGCCCACAAGACCGGCGTGGCCCTGCTCTTGACCACCCACAAGGAGCGGGCCGAACTATATAAGGACCAGTTCCAGTCCAAGGGCCTCACCGTGACCATCGAGCCCGCTGAATGAATGGGGGTGCCAGATTTTTTCTGGCCGTGTGCCTTTTGTGGAATAAGGGAAATGTATGTGCCGCTAATAGCGGCATTTGCGGCGGGATAGGGATGTGGCCCTGCCGGCTCCTTGGGTGGCTAATCGTTGAAGCTACAATGCTTTTGCAGGGCATGGTGGAGCCGGCGCATGTAATCCTTGGCGGGAATATCTATGCAGCCAAAACGGCGGAGGTGAGGGGTGACGGCCTGGCAGTCCAGCAGTTCGTAGCCGTGCCGGCGCAGATGCCCGACAAGATAAACCAGGGCGATCTTGCTGGCATTAGCTACGTAGTGGAACATGCTTTCGCCGAAGAAGACGGCGCCCAGGTTCACGCCGTACAGGCCGCCGGCAAGCTGGCCGTCTTTCCAGGTTTCCACACTGTGGGCAAAGCCCAATTCGTGAAGGCGCTGGTAAGCGGAGATGAGGCGGTCATTTATCCACTGGCCCGAACCATGGCTGGTCATGCAAGCGCTCATTACCGCGGCGAAGTCATGATCGATGCGCAACTCGAAGACAGGAGGGTCTTTGCGCATGAGCTGACGCAGCGACTGAGGCGCATGGAAGGCATCCAGTGGGAAAATGCCGCGCGGGTCCGCCGTAAACCACGCGATGCAGTCATCGCTACCGGCCATGGGAAACAGGCCCTGGGCATACGCCGAAAGCAGCGTTTCGGGGTCGAGGGGAACATCCTGGGAGGAAGAGGAGGACATAGCAAACGCTAAACGTTGAATGATGAACGCGGAGCGGACAGAGGAAATTTGCCATGTTTGCTGACGCGCTGCCGGTCAGGGGATCAATTGCTTCAATAGTGGGAGCAGTTCCTGCCAGAGGGCCCGGTCGCCGGAGGCGTAAAGGATGTTGGTCCTGAGCCAGTCCACGGGATTGCCGATGTCATGTCGGCGGCCGGTGAGCTTGACGGCGTGTATAGGTTGGCGCTCCAGCAGCAGCCGCAGGGCATCGGTGAGCTGAATTTCGCCGCCCTTGCCGGGGACCGTGGCATCAAGGCAATCGAAGATGGCCGGGGTCAGCACGTAGCGGGCGGCGATGGCCAGGCGACTGGGGGCCTTGTCGGCCGCCGGTTTCTCCACCAGCGTGTCCAGACGCAGCACGCCTGGCGCAATCTCCACGCCGCCAACGATGCCGTAGCGGCTTACTTTTTCCGGCGGCACTTCTTCCACGCCGATGATCGAAGTGCCAAGGGCGGCATAGGCTTCGATAAGTTGGCGCGTGGGGGCGGCGTCGCCGCTGAAGATGGTGTCGCCCAACAGGCAGGCGAAAGGTTGATCGCCGACGTGACGGCGAGCCTGGTTGACGGCGTCGCCGAGGCCGCGCTGCTCAGACTGACGGACGCTGTGAATTTTCACCCGGGCCAGCAGGGCGTTGAGGGGGGCAAGCAGAGCCTCCTTGCCGCCGTCGCGCAGGCGTTGCTCGAGTTCGGCGTTGCGGTCAAAATGGTCCTCGATGGCCCGCTTGTCGCGGGAAGCAACCAGGAGAACATCATCGATACCGGCTGCGGCGGCTTCCTCGACGACGTACTGAATGGTCGGACGGTCGAGAATGGGCAGGAGTTCCTTGGGAACGGCCTTGGCGGCGGGAAGCATGCGCGTGCCGAAGCCGGCGGCGGGGATTACGGCCTTTTTGACGATGTAATTCTGTAAGGGCATGGGGGGAATCCTGTATTAGTGCGGCAAGCGTGAGGCCAGGGCGAAATTGCGCTCAATAATGTAGGATAGACAATACCAAAAAATACCCAATGCAAGTTTATCATTCGAAGATGATGGGGAGCAGAATGGTGCAGTGGATGGCGGCCAGGGCGTCGGAGAGGCGCTGATAGTGGCGGCCGCCTTTGTAGAGGCCGACGATGGCGCCGCCGCTGCCGGCGAATTTGGCGCTGGCGCCAGTGGAGCGGGCCACCTCGACCATGCGCAGGTTTTCGGGAGCGATGGGCATGATGGTGCGGCGCAGATCGAAATTGGCGTCCATTACCTGTCCAAGGATGTCAAAATCGCCGGCCATGAGGGCATCGCGGCCGCGCTCGGTCAGGTCGCGATACTTGTTCATGGCGCTGACGACGGTCGGGTCGCCGGCATTGAACAGGGCACGCAGGTTGCGGTGAGGCAAGTCGCTGACCTCGGCGCGTTCGGGATCATAGGCCACATACAACGGCGGCGGTTTAGGCGGGCGCAGGGGCGTGTATTGGCCATAGCCGCGGGAATCCAGCAGTTTCTTGTCGAAGTCCATGTGGACGATCCCCTCGTAAGTCTGGATGACGCGATCCTGGAGTCCGGCGCTGATGCCCAGTTCGTCCTTTTCGACCGAGAGGGCCAGGCTGGGCAACAGGTGCTGGGGAATCTGGACGCTGTAGAATTCCTGCAGGGCGCGCATGGTGGCGACAACAATAGCGCTGCTGCCCGACAGGCCCACCAGACGCGGTATATTGGTCTCGAAGCCGATGGTGCAGTTGCGCTGGTGAAGTTCCAGTTCATGCTGGTGGCAATAGTCGGTGAACCGCTTAACGGCAGCCTTGATGAGGCGCATACCGCCATAATATCCGTGCAGGCGCAGGTCGCGCACGAACTCGCCGATGCTGCCGAAATGCCCCATGTCGCCGTGGCCGGGTAAAATCTCAAAATAGGGACTCTCCCAGATGGAGACCTTGACCTGGAAGTTGCGGATAATACAGGAGAGGGTCTTGCCGAAGTAGCCATCGGAGGGATTGCCAACCAGGCCGGCGCGGGCGTGAGCATAGGCGTGAATGATCATGTGAATACAAAAAGTTACCGAACCATCGTGCGCGATTCCCGAACGACGTAGAATAAGATGACTATTATGGACGTGATCTATCTGGATAACAATGCCACGACCCAGCCGGCGGAGGAAGTGGTCAGAGCGATGGAACCGTTTGTGCGGGAGTGGTATGGCAATCCTTCGAGCGTACACCGCTTCGCCCAGAGGTCGCGGCACGCCATCGCCGAGGCTCGTGCCCAGGTCGCGGCCCTGGTCGGAAGCGCCGAGGGGGAGTTGACATTCACCAGCGGCGGCACGGAATCGATCAACACAGCGCTATGCGGATTGCTGGCGGCGCGAACCCCGCGCAAGCGCATCATAACCAGCGCTGTGGAACATTCCGCATCGCGGGAACTGTGCCGGCAGCTTGCGCGCCAGGGCGTCGAAGTGGTCGAAATCGGCGTGGATGCCGTGGGCATGCTCGACCTGGGGGCTTTGTCCGGCGCGCTGGATGACCGGGTGGCCTTGGCCAGCTTTATGTGGGCCAACAATGAGACCGGGGTGATATTTCCGGTGGCGCAAGTGGCGAGGATGTGCCGGGAAATCGGCGTGCCGTTCCACTGTGACGCCACTCAGGCAGTCGGCAAACTGCCGGTGACCGTACCTCAAGCCGGCATGGACGTCATGAGTTTTGCCGCCCATAAATTCCACGGCCCCAAGGGAATCGGGGCGTTGTACATACGGCGCGGCTTGCGCATCGCGCCGCTGCTGATCGGCGGCCCCCAGGAGGGCGGCCGGCGTGGCGGCACGGAGAATGTTGCGGGAATCGTGGGCATGGGAGCAGCCGCGCAGTTGGCCGGGAAATGTTTGCCGCTCATGAACCAGGTGGCATCCCTGCGCGACCGGCTGGAGGAAGGCATTCTCCAACGCATCGAGTCCACGGCGGTGCATGGCAACGCCGCCGCCCGCCTGCCCAACACGACGAACATCGGATTCAGGTCCCTGGAGGCGGAGGCGATTTTGCTGTTGTTGAGCGAGCGCGGCATCTGTGCCAGCGCCGGATCGGCATGCAGCAGTGGGAGCCTTGAGCCGTCGCATGTGTTGCGGGCGATGAAGGTTGATGAGCCGAGCGCTCACGGGGCGATCCGCTTCAGCCTTTCGCGGTATACCACCAGCGCGGAGGTGGAGCGGACATTGCAGGTGTTGCCGGGGGTGATTGGGAAGTTGCGGGAAGTGATGGGGACGGAGCAATGAAAAGAATTCTCGGCGCGCGATGCTTGCGACGGTTGTTGATGCGGCAATAAATTTGTGCGAGCATCGCATGGAATAATGTACATGACATCTTCTTCCCTTTAGAATCTATCTCAGAACCCAATGGCCCCGCGCCGATGCATATTTCGCCTGCAATCAAGGAGCGACGACGAGGCGTATCAATGGAGAGATACGGCGAGGAGGAACGACGACGAGTGCGGGCGCAAGATGCATCGCCCGGAGAGTGTGCCGGGAATGGCCCATCGCGGAGTCATTGGGTTCTGAGATAGATTCTTAGTCAGGAGACAATATGACAAGGATATGCACCATCGCCGCCCTGGTGTTTTGCGGTCTGGCATTAGCCGTGCAGGCGGACAACATGAAGGCTTTTGCGCCGGCCGGGGAGGGAATGGTTCGGTATGTTCTGCAACTTCCCAAACAGGATGATGAGGCGGCGTTCAAGGTGGAACTCATCGTCGGCAAGACGATGCAGGTCGACCAGGGAAACCGTTATTTCTTCGCGGGCAGGATCGATGAAGAGATCATCAAAGGTTGGGGATTCCCGTGTTATAACGTCAGCAAATTGGGTCCTATGGCGGGAACGCTGATGGCGATCGACCCGAACGCGCCAAAGGTGGACCGCTTCATTGCCCTGGGCGGCGAGCCGTTTCTCATCCGCTACAACAGCCGCTTGCCAGTAGTGGTGTATGTTCCCGCAGGCGTTGAAGTGCGCTACCGGATATGGAGCGCCGCCCCTGAGGCCAAAGCTATTGAGAAAGGTTGAGCGAAAGAACCGGGGGACAAACCAGACCGCAGCCGAGGGCGGCTGGGCTACCGAAGACTCCGCAATCATGCCCTGTCGGAAAATTTGGGCGCCCCTATTCCCCAAACCCGTGCCGAGTGATATTTCCCATCACCAGTGAGCCATGAACAGCTCATTGCTCAACATTCCCTGTCCCAGGCTTCCCTGTTCATTATTCACTGATTGTCCGCCCCACATACCACGGCATCCATATAGCGCAGCGCCCGACCACCGCCGCGATTGTGCCCAGCACGATGCCCCGCAGCCCCTGGTGCCCAAAACGCACAAAGGCATAGCTCAGGATAACATTGGCAACTCCCGCGATCAGCACGGCGGCGGTGAAGGGCTTGAACTTGCCCATGCCCAAGAGGATCGACCTTCCCACAATGGCGCTGCCGCCGGCGACCGTGTGGATCAGAACCAGCGGCAGAATGGCACAGGTCAGCGGCATGGGATTGCCTAGCCATAAACGAAAGAGGATCGGCGCCAGGGCGTAGACCGCCAGTGCCGCCGGAACCAGAAGCGCCAGACTGGCCAGGGTTCCGCGGATGTAATAGCGGCGGACGGCGGCACGGTTGCCGGCGACGTGGGCCAGGGCCGCCCGAGGCAGCAGCACCGCCGCAAGGGCGCTGACCAGCAGGAGCATTCCCGAGTCGATCTGCGTCGCCGGAGCGTAGTCGGCGACCGTCTTGGCGTCGATCAGGCGGTTGATGAGAATGAAATCGGTCGGGGCGTAAAGGTAGTCGGCCAGGTTGGCGATGACGACGACCAATCCCAGTCCCAGTAGCCGCCGCAGGAGGGGAACATTCATGAGTCCCCAACGCGCCCGACCGCCGCCGGCGATGCGCTGCACC
>Ga0316231_1001712_pt1 | contig 23210 bp, 19 predicted proteins | sample TBH18027metaG_FD_206002 | JGI IMG/M metagenome (GOLD analysis project Ga0316231, IMG submission 206002) | Freshwater microbial communities from Trout Bog Lake, Wisconsin, USA - TBH18027 | ecosystem: Environmental > Aquatic > Freshwater > Lake > Hypolimnion/Profundal zone | place: USA: Wisconsin... | reverse complement strand
GCCGCCGCCGCGCTGGCCGACAGCTTGCTTTACAAAGCGGGTGTTGACGCTAAAGTGAACGGCGTAGGTTTCTCCCGTGTAGGTCTTGACGGTGAAGTGGTCTGCGGCAACCTGGGTGACGGTGCCCATGACGCCGCGTCCCGCGCCCATCATGCCCATTCCAGCGCCGTTGCCCGCTCCCATTCCGCGGCCGCCTCGCTGACCATAGCCGCCGCGGCCTGCGCCGGGAGTCTGAGCGGGGTTTTCATCCTGCGCATAGGCGCCCATGCCGAGAGCGAGCGCGATGACAACTGCGGATACGAGGCGAATATTCATTGGAACTCCTGAAGGGCAGGTAGAAGCCCTATGGGTATAGACGCGGGCGGGGACAGGAGAGACGACGAGAGGGCGTGGCTTAGCGGGCGGAAGGAGTTGCGATGAGCTGCTGGAAGGCGGGCAGGTCATGGAGGCTTGTGAAGTCAGTATCGGCAGCCAGCTTTTTGGGATCTGTAAAGCCCTCGCTGATGGCCATGCGGAGATACTGGATGGCGCAGTCTGTGAGGCCGGAACGGGCGCAACTGCGGGCCATGTAGTAGTTCATGGCTCCGCGGTCTTTGGCGCTGGCGGGATTCTCAACCCTGAGGCTGGTGTGGTCCTCGAATATATGGGGGTCAATGGCAAGGGCTTGCTGATAGACAGCCCAGCCCCGCTTGTACTGATGCTGGGAGAGGAGGTTGGAGCCGAGGTTCTTAAGGACGAGCGCCGATTGGGGGTCAATTTTAAGCGCCTTGCGGTACATGCGCTCGGCCTGCCCGTACTGTTTAAGGGAATCGTAGACGGTGGCCAGGTTGTTCATGACCTGCGCGTTGCGGGGGTCGATTTTGAGGGATGACTTGTAACAGCGGGTGGCATCTTTGAGATTGAACATCATCTGATAGGCGATGCCCAATTTGTTCCAGACCATCGCGGAGGGCTGTGGATCTTTGCCGTAAGCAGCGATGGCAGCCTGGTAGCGCTGGTGAACGACGAGGGCGTCGCCCACCTGCTCAGGGGTTGGGGGCGGGTTGGCGGGCTGGGTGGCAGCCTGCGGGACTGGCGGGGAGGGCGGTTGGGCAGTCGCGGTCTGGGCCGAGGCCGGCAGAGCTGCGAGCAGGGCGAGAAGAAACAACCCTCGAAGTTGGCCCAGACCAAACATAATCCCCCCAACGAAGGAACCGAGGAGCGACCGACCAGCGATGCCGCCCGATGAGATTAAACCACCAAACGCGGGTGAAGAGCGAGACCGCTGCAAATATTGTGGGCTGCGGGTGAAGAAATGCCCGGCATGGCTGGCGCGGGTTTGAGAGGTACACTTTTGGCTGGGTGGGGTGGGTAATGAGCGCAGGCAATGTGCAGGTGGAGTTGGGCGAGCGAGTGAAGGCGGTACGGCGGCGGACGCTGGAGTTGTGCGCGGGGCTGACGGCCGAGGACATGATGGTGCAGTCGTGCCCGGAGGCTTCGCCAGCCAAGTGGCACCTGGCGCATACGGCCTGGTTCTTTGACTCGTTTGTGCTGCGGGAGTTTTTGCCGGGCTACAGGGCCTTCAATGCGGATTTCTACTGGCTGTTCAACAGCTATTACGAGAGCTTTGCACGATTCCCCGAGAAGCGGCTGCGGTCTTCGTTTTCGCGGCCGGGGCTGGAAGAGGTCGTGCGCTACCGGGAGCATGTGGACGAGGCACTGGGGAGACTGCTGGAGCAGGGAGCTGAGCCGGAGGCACTGCGCCGGATTGAGCTGGGCCTGAACCACGAGGAACAGCACCAGGAGTTGCTGCTGACTGACATTCTGAATGCCTTCTTTACCAATCCACTGCGCCCGGTTTATTGCGAGGGAGGAGCGCTTTATTCCCCACTCTCAGATGCGCGACCTGGGGTGGCCGGGATGGCGAGCAAAGGGCGGGATTTTGTGGAGTTCGCGGGCGGGATGCGGGAGATGGGACACAGGGGCGAGGGATTCTGTTTTGATAACGAACTCCCACGCCATCGGGTGTGGCTGGAGCCGTTTGCGCTGGCGGGGCGGCTGGTGACTTGCGGGGAGTTTGCGGAGTTTATGGCCGATGGCGGCTACCGGCGAGCAGAGCTGTGGCTCTCCGCAGGGTGGGACACTGTGAAGAGCCGCGGCTGGCGCGCTCCCCTCTACTGGACGGAGACGGACGGAAGCTGGAGCGTGTTTACACTGCGAGGGGAGATGCCGATGAGGTGGTTGGCGGCTGCTCCGGTGAGCCATGTGAGCTTTTATGAGGCTGACGCTTATGCGCGCTGGGCGGGGCACCGGCTGGCTACCGAATTTGAGTGGGAGGCCGCGGCGGAGGGGCTGAAGACAGACGGCAATCTGCTGGATTCAGGCCGGTTGATGCCTTGCGCCGCCCCAGATGCTGGCGAGTGCGCTGCGCAGCAGTTGTTGGGCGACTGCTGGGAGTGGACGGCGAGCGCTTACCTTGGTTATCCGGGATTCAAGGCGCTGCCCGGGACGCTGGGCGAGTACAACGGAAAGTTCATGAGCGGGCAGATGGTGCTGCGGGGCGGGTCGTGCGTGACGCCTGCTGCACACATCCGGGCGAGCTACCGGAATTTCTTCCCGCCGGAGACGCGGTGGCAGTTCTCCGGCATTCGGCTGGCGCGGCAGGACTGAGAGTTGCCTCGCTCCCTCATGGCTCTACGAGATAGGGTTTGGAGCCGTGCCAGCGAATCTCTTTCATGGAGAGAAACCAGGTTTTTCCGTTGTCGTTGTTGCCCTGGAAGTAGAGGTAGGTGCGACCATCGTCATCCGTGAAGACGCCGGGGTGGCCTGACTCAGAGGAGTTCCAGCTACCGTGAGCGCCGTTGGCCAGCAGCGGCTGGTCGCCGATGCGGGTCCACTTGCGGCCGTCGCGGCTGGTGGCTACGCCAATCTGCTGCGGCGTGTTGTTGTACGCGCCCGCATAAAAGAGATAGTAGAGTCCACCATGGCGCAGGACGGTGGGCGCTTCAGCGCAGGTTTTTTCCCAAGGCAGCTCAGGCTTGATTACAGGCTCAGTGGTGGAGAGATCGCGCCACGTTCCGCGGCCAAATCCGGAGCCGATTGGCGCAGAGGCCATGCCAATCTGTTGAATCTTCATTGCCGGGTCGCGGGTAGCGAAGAAGAGCCATAGCTCTTTGCCGTGGGGATAGACCTCGGCATCAATGGCGCGGCCAACCGACCACGGCATCTGCGTGGGTCGATAGACGGGATTGGTAGGGTCGCGGTCAAAGTGAATAGCGTCAGAGGATACGGCGTGGCAGATGGAGTCAAGCGCGCCCTTGCCGTAGGTCTGATAGAAGAGGTGCACCTTGCCGTCAATGACACGGGCTCCGGGGGCGGCGATGCCGGCCTTTTCAACCTCCTGCACGGGCTGAACCTCGCCAGCCTTTGCCCAGTGGATGCGGTCTGTTGATCGGGCAATGCCGATGCCCCAGCCCGTCTGCCCCTGCCCTGCCGCTTCCGAGGTGGGCCGGGGTGCGGGCAGCGAGTAATACATCCAGTAAGCGCCCTGAAAGCGAATGACCGAGGGGTCTTTTGCGAAGGGGACGCCGAGGCGCGAGGAGTCAGCAAAGTACATTTTTGGCGTGGGTGCAGAGGTGTTTGAGGGCGGCTGGGCCTGCGCTGAGAGAGCAAGTGTTGCAGCCAAAGCGAGCGAGCCGATTGCCTTCATGGATAGTACACCTCGTTTGTTGATCTGAAATCACGATAAATGCTTCGCATTTTGCGTGCTGTGAATAATTTCGCTGACTATTCACGTTGGGGGGCATGGTTGCTGGACCAGCCAGCGCCCGGCCCGCATCCAACCCATCGTATGCATACTACAACTCCGATTGAAGAGAGTACACGCGCCGAAGAGCAAGTAGCCGCAGCAGTACTGACGGGACTCCGTTCCCTGCCTCGGCAACTGCCACCGTGGCTGTTTTACGACGAGGCGGGGTCGCGACTGTTCGAGGAGATAACGGAGTTGCCTGAGTACTACCTGACGCGGACGGAACGCGGGATTCTGGCGGCGCACGCGGGGGCGATGGTGGAGCGGGCCGCCGATGGGATGCGGTTGCGCATTGCGGAACTGGGCGCGGGATCGGCAGACAAGACGAGGCTGCTGCTGAAGGCCGCAGTAGAGCGGCAGGGGACGGCTGTCTATGAGCCGATTGATGTGTCTGCGAGCGCGTTGGATGCGGCCAGGGAGCGGATTGAGCGGGAGATTGCGGGGATTACTGTAGCGCCGCGCGTGATGGACTATACGCACGGGCTGGAGTTGGAAGCGGCCGGACACGACGAGCGGCGGCTGGTGCTTTATATCGGGTCGAGTATAGGCAACTTTGACCCGCACGAGGCGCTGGCGCTGCTGCGGCGAGTGCGCGCGGGACTCAAGGCGGGCGATGGCCTGCTGCTGGGCGTGGACCTGGTGAAGGATGAGGCAAAGCTGCTGGCAGCCTATGACGATGCGGCGGGAGTGACGGCCCGGTTCAACCTGAACATGCTGGCTAGGCTCAACCGGGAACTGGGAGCAGACTTCAACCCGGCTGCGTTCAGGCATCGAGCGGTGTGGAACGGGATGGAGTCGCGGATTGAGATGCACCTGGAGAGCGTTTGCCCGCAGAGGGTAAGGGTGGCAGCGCTGGATTTCGAGGTCGATTTCGCTGAGGGCGAGACGATCCACACCGAGAATAGCTACAAGTACACAGCAGCGCTGGCCGAGCAGATGATTGCAACTGCGGGCTTTGCTGTGGTTGGCAACTGGACGGATGAGCGTCGGTGGTTTGGGGTATGGCTGGGGCGGGTGGAGTGAGGCTGGTTTGGATTCTCTGAGAATTAATTTCCAAAACCCCAGATCTGAGAATCCAGACCTGGGGTTTTGGGTTGCAATTGCTACATATTTGCGTGGCCTGAGCGCATGGACTCATTGAACTGCGGCTTGGTGAAGTTGAGCGCTGCTTCAAGCGCGGCCTGGTACTCCGGGGCGCGGGCCATCAGAGCGGGTGTGGCGGCAGCAAATTCCCCGTCGAGCACCATGAGCCCTTCGGCGGCCTCAGCACCGGCCATACGCAGCAGGTCCTGATCGGTAGTGTTGAGGTACTGCGCGTCTCTGGGGTCGGCGATCCACACGGGCTTGCCCTCGCCGAGTACGCCAGAGAGCCAGTAAACCTTGCTCAGCAGATAGGCCAGGCGCTCGGCATCGGTGGTCTCAGTGAACACGAACTTTTTTTGCCAGCGGCTGTAGAAGCGGGTGGTAACGGGCACGGGCTGGCGGTTTCCGGACTTCAAAAACTCAAGCTGGCCCAGGTCCACGGTCTTGCGGACGGCGTTGTAGACGAAGGTTTCAGCGTAGGGCTGTTCCAAGGAGGGCACAATGTCAGCAAAGGTGAGCGTGACGGAGGCTGCGACCTTGGCGTGGAGATTGTGGGCTCCGCCATCGGCCAGGTGCATTTCACCATGGACGACATGGGTGTCTGCGCCAGAGGTGGAGCTGTGGAAGGGCCACTGGAACTGGCCAAAGGCGATTGGCAGGCCACCGAGGGTGACGTAGCACTCTGGGCGGGGATTGCGGAGGCGCTTGGCCTGGGCGGCCAGATGGGCCGTCATTGTCGGCAGCAGGTCCGGCTTGTTGAAGTTGAAGGCCTCACTCAACTCCAACCGGAGTGTGCCGCCATCGGCGACGCCGGGCAGACCAAGCAAGAAAACCGCGGTGGGCTTGCCGTGGAAGTCGGTTCCCTGGGTGGTGGAGACCAAAACAAGGCCAGCCTGCGTGGCTGCCGATTCAACAGAAGTGACGATTGAGGACTTCAATTCAGCGCTCATAAGAGGGGAATCCTGGGTTCGAAATCGATGCAGAACCATTTTACGGGAGCAACCGGGCAAGACGCCCCATTTACAATGTAAATGTGCAGCCTGAATCGACTTCGCATATCATCCTCGCCGAAAAGCTCACCAAGGTTTATGAGGCGGGCAGATTTCTAGTAACCGCAGTTCGCGAGGTTTCACTCTCAGTGGAACCGGGCGAGTTTGTGGCGATTGTGGGCCCGTCGGGTTCAGGCAAGTCCACGCTTTTTTACCTGCTGGGGGGGCTTACACGCGCCACCTCGGGGCGCGTGGTGATCGACGGCGTGGATTTTGCCACGCTCGGCGACGGCGAACGCACGCGGTTGCGCAAGCACCGCATTGGGTTTGTCTTCCAGAAGTTCAACCTTCTGCCAACGCTCTCAGCCATGGGCAATATTGAAATTGCTTATACGGTAAGCGGGCGCAAAGAGCCGCTGGATTTGAAATACCTTGACCACCTGAGCGATATGCTGTCGATTCAAGGGCGGCTCAAGCACAGGCCGTCAGAACTGAGCGGGGGCGAACAGCAGCGGGTGGCGATTGCGCGTGCGCTGGTAACGCGGCCGGCGATAGTTCTGGCTGACGAGCCGACGGGCAACCTGGACACCAAGAACTCCGACGCGGTGCTGAACATGCTGCTGCGCTCAAACCGGGAGCTTGGCCAGACAACGCTGATGATTACGCACAACCCTGAAGCAGCGGCCATTGCCAGCCGCATTCTTTACATGCGGGACGGGGAAATTGTAAGGGAAGAAAAGGGTTCGCGGGCGGGTGAAGCACTGCCAGCGGGTGGGTCGGCGTGGTTTTCTGCCGATCCGACGCCGGCCGCAGTTTGACCTCATTTAGGTCGCCCGGTATACTCGAACTTGCAACAAGCGGGAGTAGCTCAGTGGTAGAGCATCGCCTTGCCAAGGCGAGGGTCGCGAGTTCAAATCTCGTCTCCCGCTCCAAACCGCCCTCCGGCCCTTGCCGGGCTGGCTACGGTGGTTAGGAGCGTTACGCATAAGTTGATAGAGGCAGCCCTGCCAAGGCGCGGTACCCAAGTGGTAAGGGAGAGGTCTGCAAAACCTTTATGCGCCGGTTCGATCCCGGCCCGCGCCTCCAACTTCTCCGATGGTTCCCCTTAGATAAAGATATTTATTCAGCCTGATGCGGTTTTCTGTTTTATCCCCCTTTGTGTGATGAAGAGAAGGACTATAAGATGACTGAGATTGATCCCAAAGACCTGTTGCAGCAGTTCGCCAGCGATAACTATGCCGGTATTTGCCCCGAGGCCCGGCAAGCAATTGAAGACGCCAATCACGGCCATGTAACTTCATATGGCGACGACCCGTGGACGGCTAGAGCCTCTGACGCATTTCGTGAGCTGTTTGAGACCGACTGCGAAGTTTATTTTGTATTCAACGGCACCGCCGCCAACTCACTTGCACTGGCATCGCTTTGCCAGTCTTACCACGGAGTTATCTGCTGCGACCAATCGCATGTAGAGACGGATGAATGTGGCGCGCCGGAGTTTTTCTCCAACGGCTCAAAGTTACTGGTGGCTCCCAGCGACGATGGAAAGCTGTGCCCGGCATCGATTCGCGAACTCGCCACCAAGCGCCAGGATATTCACTATCCCAAGCCGCGCGCAGTTACTATTACGCAATCGACGGAGACGGGCCGTGTCTACTCTCTAGCCGAACTCGGGGCTATCTCAGATGAGTGCAAGGCGCACGGACTCTCATTGCATATGGACGGGGCGCGGTTTGCGAATGCCTGCGCCAGCCTGGGCTGCCGACCTGCTGAGGTAACTTGGAAGGCAGGCGTGGACGTGCTCTGTTTTGGCGGCACGAAGAATGGCATGGCGGTGGGAGAGGCTGTACTGTTTTTCGATCGCAAACTGGCCGTGGATTTCGACTACCGGTGCAAGCAGGCCGGGCAACTCGCATCCAAGATGCGCTTTCTTTCAGCACCGTGGGTGGGCATGCTTGAAAGCGGCGCCTGGCTGCGGAATGCTAGACATGCGAACAAATGCGCACAGCGTTTTGCCGCGCAGATCAGCGACATTCCGGGCGTGCGGCTAACTGGTCCTGTCGAGGCCAATGCGGCGTTTATCGAAGCGCCGGAGTATGTTCTGAACCGGCTTCGAGAGCGGGGCTGGAAGTTCTATACGTTCATCGGCGGCGCAGCTCGATTCATGTTCTCCTGGGATACCGACCTAGCGCGCGTTGATGCTTTCTGCCTGGATCTGAAAGACTGCGCGACAGAGCCAGAACGGGCTTAGCTGTTCCATGGGAAGTGGCAGCTATTGGCGATGAATAGCCTGCGATATGGCCTTCATTCGCCAAGCCCCGCGTAGATATTTACTGTAAGAAAAACTGGGGAGACTTCCGGTACATCGTCCGCATGTATTGGTAATCGACACAGCAGGAATACTCCGTGTGCAAGTGGAAGCCGGCCCGGAGGGCGGGACTATCTTCAGGCCATTGCACACTGATGCAGTCACAGGCTGCCATCAACCGGTTTTGTTAGGTTCAATTTATTGCAGAGATCACAAAACTGACAAAGACAGGGCAAATACAGGCGAGACAACCTGCCTTTGCGGCTGACGTGGTTATCGACAAGGAACCCAAATATTGTTGCTTGAGCGGGGATTTATTGGGCCTTCCTATTTTTGAAAGTTATAAGGAATTACGGTTAATTAGTGGCAATTGAGCTAATATTTTCGACTTGGTATTTGCAATCGTTTCAATTAACGACTATCGTAAGCTAGGCTGACGAGTAGTTTGTGGTTCGAGCCATGCTACTTAGATCCAGATATTTTGGACCGTTCGCCGGGCAATGGAGGATATATGGGAGTTTCAGAGATACTGGCAACAATTGATCGTGAGATTGCTCAGCTTCAACAGGCTCGCGCTCTGCTGAGCGGAACTGCCGCGCCGACACCGAAGAAGAAGGCCGGCCGCCCCAAGAAGGTAGTTGCGGCAGTTACACCCGCCGCTGCCAAGCCAGCCAAGAAGGTTGCGCGGAAGAAGAAGAGGAATCTCTCTCCTGAAGGCCGCAAGCGCATCGCAGAGGCCGTAAAGCGCCGCTGGGAATTGCAGAGGAAATCTACTTCAAGCTCAAAGTAGACACTGAACAAGATCAAAAAATCCGGGCCTGCACTGGCTTAGCCGCCGATGCAGGCCCGGATTTTTTGTGTGGATTTTTTGCCAGACATCAACACCCTCCGCTGACTGGGGGCCTGGGTCTGATGCCCGTTTGCGGCGGCGGGACGCACACTTTCATTATTCCAGCGAATTTAGAGAACGCTTAGCTTTGCGGTGTTTCCCATTGCCCTGATTTGGCTGAGTTGAAAATTGCCTCAATCACGGCCATGTTAGCGATGGAGTCTTCCAGCGGGACGGGCACCTCAGAGTCCTCGCGGACTGCCTTGGCGAATGCTTCCCCTTGCATGGTGTACTGGTCTGCTACCGGGAAGAGCTCAGTAGTTATGCCACTTCCGGAAGGGTCACCGCTGCTATCAATGAAAAGGCGCGTGGGGCGATCCGGGGGAGCGTTGAAGGGAATCTCGAGTTCGATGCGCCCATGTGTACCGAGAAAATGGATGCGCTGGTAGGGGATCAATTGTGTGCTGCAAGTGAAGATGGACTGCCCGCCGGAAAACTCAAGAATCGCGGAGGAGAGCCGGTCAGTATGCATCTGAGGATCGCGCTCAATGCAGGATACGACGCGCGTGGGCTGCTGCTTGAATGCGTAACGCGAGGCGTGGATGAGATAGCAGCCAATGTCATAGATGGCTCCGCCTCCAGACTCGACATTGTTACGGATGTTTGCAGGATTCACGTTGTAGTAGCTGAAGAATCCGGTGATAGAGCGCAGTTCGCCAATTCGGCCTTCATGGAGCAACTCGCGCAGGCGGAGCCACTGGTGGTAACTACGGATCATGAAGGCTTCGCCTATTTTTACGCCCGTGCGGGCGCGCACGGCTAGCAGCGTTTTGGCTTCTGCCACGGTGAGGCTGAGAGGCTTCTCACAGAGCACATGCTTTCCGGCTTCCGCCGCCTTGATGGTCCAGGGGACGTGAAGCTGGTTGGGAAGCGGGTTGTAAATGGCGTCGATATTGGGGTCGGCGAGCAGTTCTTCATACGAACCGTAGGCCGTGGGAATGCCAAGAGCAGCGGCCGCCTGGCTGGCCTTGGTGAAATCGCGAGAGGCAATTGCGGCGATGGTGGTGTTGGGCCCCTGCTGCATGGCAGGGAGAACTTTCTTTAGGCCGATATTGGCGGTGCTGAGAACTCCCCAGCGGAGCTTGTTAGACATAGGGGAATGATACAACCGGAGCGCGATGCCGGGAGAAGCGGGTTAGAGCAGTTCAGACGCGACGCGCATGGCATCTGTCGCGTTAGCCTCCATGAGCAGCAACTTGCGGTTCCCTGCCTTGAGAAATCCCGCTGCCACGGTGGTGTCGAGAAATGCCATGAGCCCATCCCAGTAATTTGCCGTATTTATGAGGATGCAGGGCTTGTCATGCAGGCCCAACTGCGCCCATGTAACTGCTTCCATAAGTTCGTCAAGTGTGCCGTAACCGCCGGGAAGGATGAGGAACGCGTCGGCCAGGGCAGCCATGCGCGCCTTGCGCTCGTGCATGGTGGGGACCAGTTCGAGGCTGGTGAGGCCTTCATGGGCAATTTCTTTTCCGGTCAACACCTCAGGGAGCACGCCGATAACTTCAGCGCCGCCAGCGAGGGCCGCATCAGCCACCGCGCCCATGAGGCCGATGTTTGCGCCGCCGTATACCAGGCCCCATCCAGCAGCGGCGATGGCGGCCCCCAGTGCCGTGGCTTCACGACGAAATGCGGGATTATTTCCATCGGCCGATCCGCAGTAGACGGCTGCGCGGCGCAGAGATTGATTTGAAGGCATCATTGTGACTCAAGGATAACGCGACGGATGGGAGGTTATGCGAGTTTGAATCTCAACCTTGCCCCATAATCGTGGCAAGGTCGAGACTCTGGTTCGATTTGATTTGGCGATGCTGTTAGAAGGGCTCTTTCAATGTGATGCGATAAACATACGCGTGATCGCATGGCTTTGTTTTGGGCGCAGTGAGCACCAGCGCTTCTTTTGTGAACTCCCAGTGAATTGGCTCGTCACTGCCGAGCATTTTGATAGATGCGATCTCAGAGGGATACAAACCCGCCCAGGTATCGCCTTTGGGAACGAGGCTTTTTACAAATGCGCGGTCGCCGGGCCACGCCAGGATGGTGACATACAGGTAATTATCTTTGCAGGTGAAACGGATGTCTTGCGGCGTGTAATGAAGCTCATTATCTTCATTGAATGCGCCGCCCTTCTTGAGTTGTGTTGGGCCCTCGCCCGCTATGAGCCAGGGGCTACTGTCATAGATGGCTTCGCCATTTACACGCAGCCACTCGCCGAGTTGCAGGAGCCGCTGCTTTGCGGGCTCCGGAATGGTTCCGTCGGGCTTGGGGCCAACATTCAACAGCAGGAATCCATTTTTGCTGACGCGATCTACCAGGCCGGTTACCAGGAGGTCAGCGGACTTGAATCCGAGGCCCTCGATATATCCCCAGCCGCTGCCTGCGTCGATGGTTGTGTCTGTAATCCATTGGTTGTAGGTCATATCAAGTTCCTGGCCGAGTTCCAGGTCATTGATGCCGACTCCGGGAGTGAGGTCGTGATACTTGTAAGTGACTGTAACTTGCTTGCCCGCCGCCATGGCCTTGTTGAAGTAGGAGGCAAAGAACCTTTTCTTGTAAGACTGCTGGATGAGGCGCAGGCCGAAGTCAAACCAGATGATGTCTGGCCCGTAGTTATCTACAACTTCATCCATCTTCCCCATCCACGTATCAAGGAACTTCTTGTCAGGGAGCGCCGCCGGATCGTGACTGACGCCATAAAGACCTTCGAAGCGGGGATCGGAAATGTCATAGCGTTTGTCCCACGTGGGGAAGTAGAACCAGTGCTCGGCGTGGTGGAATGCCGTAAGGAACTTCATGCCCTGCTGCTTGATGGACTTGGACAACTCTCCCACCACGTCGCGTTTGGGCCCCATTTTGGCTGCATTCCACGGGGAGTATTTTGTATTCCACATGGCAAAGCCGTCGTGGTGCTCAGCGACGGGGCCGGCAAAGCGCGCGCCCGATTTTCTGAATAGCTCCGCCCACTCGTCCGGGTCAAATTTGGCAGCGGTAAACATGGGGATGAAGTCCTTGTAGCCAAACTTGTCCAGGGCTCCATAGGTAGCTTCGTGATGCTTTCTGTCTTCCGAGTCAGGGTTTGTATACATGTTATGGGCATACCAGGTTCCATTTTTTCCGTAGGCTGGGACGGAATAGATGCCCCAATGTGTATAGATACCGAACTTTCCGCTCTGAAGCCATGCTGGAATCGGAATGGAACGCAGCGAGTTCCATGCGGGCTTGTAGAGGCGCGATGCGCCAGTTTGCGGCGATGCCGGGCCGGATGTTTTATCGGCGAGGGCCAGCGGTGCTACGAGAGAACCGGCAGAGAGGGCCACGGAGCCCTTGAGAAGGTCGCGCCTGTTGAACGAGTTGCTCATTCCACTCCTCCATATTTTGCTGGAACTGCCTGCGCGGCCCCGCGAATAAGAGCGCGTCTGCCGGCAGGCCTTTTTACGTAGAGGCAAGCATATCTGAATTATTCGATGGGTGGCACTGAGGGGGCCTGCACCGGCCAGCATATTTCAGAGTCAGTAAAGGTACACTGGAAGAGGACTCTTCCCTTCTGGACTTTTGCCTTGCAGCCGCTCCTCGACAAACTGAATCCCGAACAGCGCGCGGCCGTTGAAACCAGCGAGGGCCCGCTGCTGATCCTGGCTGGGGCCGGATCAGGCAAGACGCGCGTGATCACCAGCCGCATTGCGTGGCTTATCCGGGAGAAGGGCGTTGCGCCGGACTCGATTTTGGCTGTGACCTTTACCAACAAGGCCGCCAAGGAGATGGGCGAGCGCGTAGACAAGCTGCTGGGTCACTCTTCGCTGGCCAAGCCGCTGATTGCCACATTCCACTCGATGTGCGTGCGGATGCTGCGGCGCGACATTGAGGCGTTGAAGGTGGGCGGCGAGGGGCTGACGCGCTCCTTTGCCATCTACGACGAGAACGACCAGCAGGGGATAGTGAAGCAGGTGATGCGGCGCATGGGGCTTGACACCAAGCAACTGACACCGCGGACCGTTTTGGGGCGCATCTCCTGGGCCAAGAACCACATGGTGGACCCGCAGGAGTACTACCTGGCGTCAAAGGACCCAAACAGCGAGCGGATTGCGCACATTTACCAGAGCTACAAGGCAGAGCTGCGCAAGAACAATGCGCTGGATTTTGATGATCTGCTGCTGGAGGCTGTGCGGCTGCTGAAGGTGTCAAGCGAAGTGAGAGAACGCTACCAGAGGCGCTACCGCTACCTGCTGGTGGATGAGTATCAGGACACGAACCGGCCCCAGTACGAACTGATGAAGCTGCTGGCCGGGGAGCGGAAGAACGTGTGCGCGGTGGGCGACGAGGACCAGAGTATTTATTCCTGGCGGGGCGCGGATATCCGCAACATTCTGGAGTTTGAGAAGGATTTTCCCAACGCCAAGATCGTCCGGCTGGAGCAGAACTACCGCTCTACCCAGATTATTCTGGAGGCGGCCGGGGCTGTGGTGGCCAACAACCTGCGCCGCAAGGGCAAGAAGCTGTGGACTGACCGGCAGGGCGGCTCGCTGATTGGCTACTACGAGGCTCCCGACGGCGAGAATGAGGCCCTGTTCATCGCCGACAAGATTCAGAAGTTTTTGCGCGACGCCAACTCGTCTGAAAGCGAGAGCGCTGGCCGCGACGCACACTGCGCGGTGCTATACCGCACCAACTCGCAGTCGAGGCTGGTTGAGGAAGCGCTGCGCCGGTACAACATCAGCTACACGATGGTGGGCGGCTTCAGCTTTTATGAACGCGCCGAGATCAAGGACCTGCTGGGCTACCTGCGGCTGGTGCGCAATCCCCATGACTCAATGGCGCTGCAGCGGGTGATCAATACCCCGACGCGCGGCATTGGCAAGACAACGCTGGAGACGCTGGAAAGGCTGGCGCTTGAGACCGGCAGTTCAACTTGGGATGGGCTCAGCGCAGCGATAGCCAACCGGCTGATTCCCAACCGCGCACTAATGGCGGTGGAGTCATTCAGGCAGATCATCCTGGACGCGCAGGCAATGATGGATCCGGACTTTGCGGGCAAGCTTTCAGGGGAAGAGCCGCAGAGCGAGGAAGCCGACACAGGCTTCGAGTTTGGCGCCGGAGGTGCGGATTCGACCAGCGCGGACGCCGCCAGTGCCGACTCAGCCACGAGTTTTGACTTTGGTGGCGGCGAGCATCAGCTTCCGCTGCTGGACTCGTCGAGCTTTTCGCCTTTCGCGGCTCAGTCGAAGCGGCCTTTCCTGGTGATGCCGAAGAAGACGAGCGCTGAGTCGAAGCCTGAAGAGAAAGCCGAAGAGCGGCCTGCTTTCAGGGCTCCCGGCGATGCAGCGACGCTGCCTGAGTTGATCCGCTTCCTCATTGACCGCACCGGCTACATCAAGGCGCTGGAGGTTGAGGGATCGCCGGAGGCCTTCAGCCGCATTGAAAACCTGAAGGAACTGGCCAACGCCGCGCACGATGCTGAAGTGCGAGGCGAGACGCTGGCCGAGTTTCTTGATCACGCCGCGCTGGCCTCAGACACAGACCAGTTTGACCCTGATTCCCGCGTGACACTGATGACGCTGCATGCGGCCAAAGGGCTGGAGTTTCCGCTGGTTTTTCTGGCCGGGCTGGAGGAAGGGCTCTTTCCGCACTCGCGCACACTCTCGAACCCTGAGGAGCTTGAGGAGGAGCGGCGGCTTTGTTACGTAGGGATGACTCGCGCCATGAATTCGCTGATACTGACCCGCGCGCACTACCGACGCCGGTATGGAAACGACGCGCCAGAGATGAGCATTCCCTCGCGCTTTCTGGAAGAGGTTCCCAGCCAGTTGATTGAGAATCTTGGCGGACGCAGCCCTGGATGGGCGACGCCTGCCTACGGCTCAGGGTATGGAGCGGGGCGCAAGCGGGGCCACACTGGCGATTTCGACCAGCACTACAACTACGAAGATGAGAGCCAGGAAGCCTACAATCCTGCGGCTTCTGCCGGCAAAGGATTGGGAGCGAGCGGGAGGGACTCGGTGTCGAAGCCTTTTGTCGCATCATGGATGACAGCCAAGGCTCCGGCTGCGAGCGTTGAGCCCGCAACTGGAGCCAAGAGCGCGGACTCCCCGGGGACGCTTCCGGGCAAAGTGGACTCAATCGACAACATTGCGCGGTTTTTTGGCGGCAAGGCAGGAATAGGCAGCCCCGGCTCGTTGCCACGACCGATTTTGGATGCGCCTGCGCCGCGCGGAGCCTCGGGGCTGAAGAAGGGACAGCGGGTGCGCCATGCGAAATATGGAGAAGGCACCGTGCTGATGCGCGAGGGCGACGGCGAAGACGCCAAACTCACTGTGATGTTTAACCGTCACGGCATGAAGAAGCTGATCGAGAAGTTCGCCAACCTACAGAAGATGTAGGCTACTGTGTTGAGATGGGTGTGGTTGCGCAGATTCCCATTGAACGGCTCGCTGTGGTTAAATTTGGTGATTTGTGAAATCGGCTTTGGCTTGATATCAATTTCTTGAATTCACCAGATGCGAATTTGGCCCCATGGCAGTTTGTTGAATTGCCATGCCACAAATTCGGCTTCCCTGCGTGAGCGTCCCCTTCAAAAAATTGAGTTGGACTGAGGGGCAACCCCGGTGCAGCTTGAGCGCGCTCCGGGCCATCCAGACGCCTGTATTTTTCAAATTCAGGAGGGTAGCTTAACCGATGGATAAAGACGCGAATCGACTCGATCAATTGGACGGACTGCGGGGCCTGGCGGCACTTTCAGTATTCCTGTTCCATACCATCGAGCTTGTTGCGCGGGAGCCGAATGCAAGGGATATGTCGTCCTGGAATGTGCTGCGGCCGTTTTGGGATGGATCTGCCGCGGTTTATCTTTTCTTTGTCCTGAGCGGATTTGTTCTTGCATTGCCTTATGCGGGAAGCTCTGGCAGGAAGATTGACCCACTGCCCTTTGTTATCCGCCGGATTGCGCGGCTTTACCCTGCCTATTGGGTGGCCATCCTGCTTTCCCTGGGGCTCCGGTTTATGGTGTTTTCACCGCCGGGGCTTTTTGGCCTGAGTCCATGGATCAACTCCCTGTGGCATTTGCCGATAACCCTTGGATCGCTGCTGAGGCACCTGCTGCTGATTGCGCCCAATCTCAACACGGATCAGATTGATCCGGTGATTTGGAGCCTGGTAGCGGAGATGAAGGTTTCCTTGGTATTTCCAGCCGTGCTGGTGCTGATCCAGCAAACAAAGAAACCCTGGTTTGCCCTGGTGGCACTGGGTCTTGCGATTTTTTGCGACGCATATTTCCATATTTTTGGGCATCTGGCGATTTTCCTGTTCGGCGCTTATGTGGCCAAGTACCGGGGAGCAATCACAGGCTTGCTCGGAGCCTCAATCTGGCTGCGTATCGGGCTGGGGATTTGCGGGTATTGCCTGTATGGAGCCGCTTCGTTTTTCCCTCCGCTGCGCGATCCGTATCTGGAGATAACGATTGCCATAGGCGGGTGTATTTTCATCGTTCTCTTTCTTTATGACGGCATTCTCAAGAAGGTGGGGAGGTGGGAGCCGGTTCGCTTTCTCGGGAATGTATCTTACAGCTTTTATTTGACCCACCTGCCCATACTGCTTACGGTGGCTTCATTGTTATATCCGCGCACAAACTCAATCTGGCTTTGCATGGCAGTGAGTCTGGCGTGCAGCCTTGGCTTGTCTTATGCGATCTTCCGGTTGATCGAGATGCCAGCGCATAACTGGGGCAGGCGGCAGGGAAAGGCCATTGGCAGGCTTATTGCGGGGTCTGTAGCCGTGGAGCAGGGCGTGGCTCCCTAATGTGTGTCGATCCAAGGATGAGATTATTCGAGGCCTATGACCAAAGGCTCCCTGGCATCCCTGTCCTTTGGCGGATTGCGCCCTTCATCCCATAGCCGCTTTGGTTGCTCCTCGCCATCGAGCACGCGAAAGACACCCTCGGCCAGGGCCTGCAGCTCATCCTCGCCGGGAAAGACGGTGATGGGCGCAATCCACTGGAGAAAGCCGCGGAGGCTGCCTACCAGCCTTTCAGAGTGCGCCATTCCGCCGGTTAACAGGAGCGCGTCCACTTTACCGGCAAGCACCGCGGCCATGGCGCCAGCCTCTTTGGCGATCTGGTAGACCATGGCTTCAAATACCTGGGCTGCCTGGGTATCGCCGTCATCGATGCGCCGCTCTACCTCCAGCAGATCGCGCGTGCCGAGGTAAGCAAAGAGGCCGCCATCTCCGAATACCTTGCGGTCGAGTTCCTTTTGCGCAAACCTGCCACTGAAGCAGAGCTTCACGAGCTCTCGCTCAGGGAGGCTACCGGTGCGGTCAGGGCCGAAGGGGCCTTCTTCGGGGGTGTTGTTATCAATCATGCGACCTCCGCGGTGAGCCGAGACCGTGATGCCGCTGCCCATGTGGGCAACCACCAGGTTGAGGGCCTCGTAGGGCCGCCCCAATAGGCGCGCAAAGCGCCGCGCCACCGCCTTGGTGTTGAGCACGTGGCCAATGGCGGAACGTTGAATGAGCGGCGAGCCGGAGAGGCGCGCACAGGGCTGCCACTCGTCCGCGGTGGTCGGGTCCACGATGTAGGCGTTGACCCCAGCAGCCTGCGCGAACTTGAGCGCCAGCAGCGCGCCAAGGTTGGAAGCGTGCTCGCCGCGTCGGGCCAGGCGGAGCTCGTTGACCATGGCGTCGTCTACGAGGTAGGTGCCGCATGTCATGGGAGGCAGGAGCCCGCCCCGCCCGGCAACGGCTGCAACCGAGCGGATGCTGTAGCCGGCCTCTTCGAGTTCCTTGCCGATAAGAGCCCATCTGTATTCGAGGCGTGCCACCATGGGCCGCCCGCCATAGCGGGCCAGTTCCTCGTCTCCGTGGCGGATGGTGCGCAGCCACTCTGCCCCCTGGCGGGTGTAGATGCCGAACTTGGTGGAAGTGGACCCTGGATTGATGGCGAGGACCCGGTTGTTCCTCTGGGCTCCGCCCACCGGCATTTCAGACCCATCCGACAAGACTCACCTCGCAGCGCAATCGAGTTTACCCTTTTGGCCGGCTTGTGCGCTGCACATTGTCGGCTTTGGTTTGCAGCACTGGATGAGACTGGAGTTAACCAGCGCGGGAACCAACTCCGCCACCTCCCTTACGGCCGTGAAAGGAGAAATGAGGGTAATTTGCCAGAACCGTGCTATACTCAATTGAATCGTAGAATTCGATCTGAAGTTCTTGCCTGTTCCGGTTACCGCCTGCACGCAACACTTCCACATTGCGTTCGCGGTAAATCAGTAAAGAGGAGCAACATCATGGAGCAAGGCACAGTTAAGTGGTTCAACGACGCTAAGGGTTTTGGATTTTTGAGCCGCGAAAACGGCGAAGATGTATTCGTTCATCACACCGCCATCCAGTCGAACGGTTTCCGTTCACTTCAGGAAGGCCAGCGCGTTCAGTTCAACGTCACCAAGGGCCCCAAGGGCTGGCAGGCTGAGAACGTTCAGGTTGTCTAAGAGCTAAGCGCCGAACAACCAGTTCGGAAGCAATTAAAAGAGGGATGGCGAAGCTGCCGTCCCTCTTTTTGCGTCTGGATGCAAATTTTGATTTGTTGCGGAAAAGCGTAGTTGCCTGAAGTTCCAGTTTTGTCTGCTTGAATCTCAGCGGCCGGCAACCCAAAGCTGCCGGCGGAAGGCGGAATTTATGCCGCGGGCTTGAGGCTCTTTACGCTGACCTGGGGAGTGGCGGGGTGGATGCCTTCTTTGGGCTTGTCGTGAGTGCCAAGGTACTGGAGCACGTCGTTGATGGAATCCTCAAAGCGGGAACCTGTTTTATGTGTAGCTTTTACGCCCTTGGCGACAAGCTGGCAAACTTCAAAGCGGTTCATTCCCTGCGCGAGGGCGCGGTGAATCTGGTTGGAACGCATGACGAACTCCGGCCGAACAGATTGATAATTACGTGAGTTACATGGCTCGTCTGAAGCAGAGAAACGGCCGGAGCCGAGCAGGTTATATCGCATTCGTATCTATGTTCATTGTACGCTGGAAACGCATGATCGCCGCAGACAAAGCAGGCGAGGAGTGAGATAAAGAGCCGATGCGGCGCTTTCACCGGAACGAATTCCCTGTTAACATATAGGTTTTACGGCACCATTTACGGGACACCCCGAAAAGATTGCAGCGAAAGAGGTTACACGTGGCAGACACCACCAAAGTAGAAGATAAGCTGGAACGCAAGAAGCTGAAGCGCGCCGCACGCAAGAAGGCCGCTCCCAAAGCAAAGCGCACTGAGCCGCGCGGTTCCGCCAAAAAGAAGGTCAAGAAGCTGGCTCGCGGCGTTTCGAAGCGCTAGGCCCATCGAGACACCTACCAGGGTTCCGGCTGGGCATAGCCTGCTCCGGAACCCTCTCCTTCCCTATTCAGATGGCCTGTATCCTGCGACAAGACCTCAGGGACAGAAGTACGCGGACCTAAACTCTGCGCGCTGAATCCCGCTCAAGAGGGAATGAGGAGAACTGTCCTGCTCAGCCAACTGCTTGCCCGCAAGTCGATCGACAAGCTAATCCGGGACTCGGAAGAGCCCGGGCGCTCGTTGAAGAAGAGCCTTGGCCCGTGGTCTCTGACCGCGCTTGGCATAGGCGCTGTGATCGGGTCAGGCATCTTCACCGTTATTGGAACGGCGATGGCCGGGCAGCATTTCGACCAACCGTCTATCGGCGCGACGCCGCTGCTGCACTGGATGCTGAACCACTCCGCGATGGCGGGGCGGCCCGGCGCCGGTCCCGCGCTGGCGCTCTCGCTGGTACTGGTAGCCATTGTGTGCGCCTTCACGGGCCTCTGTTATGCAGAGCTCTCGTCGATGATTCCCATCGCCGGGTCTGCGTACACCTATACCTATGCCACGCTGGGCGAGCTGGCGGCATGGATTATTGGCTGGGATCTGATTCTGGAATACGCCTTCAGCAACATGAGCGTGAGCGTGGGCTTTGCCGCGCATATTGTTGACTTGTTGGACTGGTTTGGCTTTCATCCGCCGCTGATGTGGATCTCACCCGCGTACCTGCCTACGGGGCTACAAGACCTGGCGGGCAACGACCTTTACAAGGCCGGCTGGCACTTTGGCTTCAACGTGCCTGCCTTCCTTGTCGTCATGATCCTCACCGTGATCCTGGTACGAGGTATCCGTGAGTCCGCCCGCGCCAACAACGTGATGGTGCTGGTGAAGATGGCAGCCATTCTGGTGTTTGTTTTTGCGGGCGCCAGCTTTATCAAGCCGCACTACTGGCACCCTTTCATGCCTAACGGCTGGACCGGCGTGCTCACCGGCGGCTCCATTATCTTCTTCACTTACATCGGCTTTGACTCCGTCTCGACGGCTGCCGAGGAGTGCAAGAATCCCCAGCGCGACATGCCCATCGGAATTCTGGCTACGCTGGTGGCCTGCACGGTGCTCTACGGCGGAGTAGCCATTGTGCTCAGCGGCATTGTTCCGTGGCAGTCCGTCATGGGCGACGCGGCCCCGGTTGTCAACGCGCTGAAGAAGCTATCGCTGATGCCGGGCGGCACGGGCCTGGTCTGGGTCCGCCTCTTTGTTCTCATCGGCGCTCTGATGGGAATGATTTCATCCATCCTTGTCTTTCAGCTTGGCCAGGCGCGGGTGTGGTTCGCGATGTCCCGCGATGGCCTGCTGCCTGCCATCTTCAGCCGCATTCATGCGCAGTTCCGCACCCCAGCGGTTTCCACCTGGGTTGCGGGATTCGTCGTCGGCATTCCCGGCGGCCTGCTGGACATTGGCACCGTGTCAAATCTCTCCAATATCGGCACGCTGTTTGCCTTTGTGCTGGTGTCGATTGCGGTGCTGATTCTGCGGTATCGCGAGCCTGAGCGCCGCCGGGGCTTCCGCGCTCCGCTGGGACCGCTGTTTCCGGTGCTGAGCATCATCTTCTGCATTGTGCTGATGATGGGTCTTGAAGTGCTTACCTGGATGGCTTTTTTCGGATGGCTGGTAATCGGGTTGGTCATTTATTTTTCCTATAGCCGTCACAGATCAGAGTTCGCGCCAAGGCGGTAGGTTCCAATGACACAAGAGATACAAGCCTTTATCCGCCGCCTGCCGAAGGCCGAGTTGCACTTGCACCTTGAGGGAGCAATTACGCCCGCCACCCTGGTGGAACTGAGCGCGCGCCACGATGCCCAGCCGATTCCGCTGGCCGAGGCCGAGGCGCTCTACCGCTTCACGGATTTCACCGGCTTTCTGCTGGCCTTCAAGGCGGTCTGCGGGCAGCTGATTGGCCCGGACGACTACGAGCTGGCCGCCTGGCGCATGATGCAACACCTGGCCGAGCAGGGAGTGGTCCACGCCGAGGTCTACGTCTCGGTTGGCGTCATATACCACTGGGGCAGCGAGACAGTGGCCTTCGAGCCCATTTTTGCCGGACTGGAACGCGCCCGCGAACGGGCTGCCAGGGAACTGGGCATCACTCTTCTCTGGATCTTCGACGCCGTGCGCCACTTCCCGGTGGATGAGGCGAGGCGCGTGTTTCTCAAGGCTGCCGAGATGCGCCGCCGACACCCGTCTATTGTGGGCATCGGCCTTGGCGGCGACGAGCGCCGAGCCGGCTCCAAGCCCTTCCATGACCTGTATGCTCAAGCGCGCGAAGCCGGCCTCCGCCTTACCAACCATGCCGGGGAGACGACCGGCCCCGAGGCCATTCGCGAGGCTCTTGCCATCGGTACGGAGCGCATTGGACATGCCTACTCCGCGGTGAAGGATTTCAACCTGCTCCAGGATCTGAAGGAGCGGCACATCCCGCTGGAGTTAAACCCCACCTCGAACGTCCGCACCGGAATCTGCCCCTCTTTTGCCGAACACCCGCTGCGCTTCCTCTTCGACCGGGGACTCCTCGTGACCCTGAACTCCGACGACCCGGCCTTTTTTGGCTCAGACCTGGCCAACGAATACCTGCTTGCGCACACCGAGCAAGGGTTTGGCCGCGAAGAGCTGCGCACGCTCGCCTCGAACTCCATCCGTGCCAGTTTTCTGCCCGAACTGGAAAAAGTTGAGTGGCTCTTCCGAATTGACTCAACTCGATAAACGAGGCCTGCCGCCTGCATCCCATACCTCGGTTCGCCCGTCTAAAACTGAGGTATCATGGAAGTGCAGGAGGCTGCTCTCGTATGTCGACCGAAACCCAAACCCTGATGCCCCTCGATGAGGCAACAATCGAAGAGAAGAGGGACTCGAAAGCCCTGCAAGTGATTGGCTGGTTTTCGATTGGCATGGCCGTGGCAGCGCTCAGCATCTATGTTGGCGCCGAGCTGCGCAGCCGCTCAAAGTTCAAGAAGCGCACCCCCTACGATTTTTATGCAAACGCCGGCGAACAGCAGGCCAATGAGTTTGGCGTGGGCGTGTAAGCGCAGTAGTTCATCCGATTTCAGGAGATGCCGCCCGCGGGCGGCATCTTTGCATTTGTGCCTCTTTTTCAACGGCTTCGCGCCTGCGCTCGCCTGCGTTACCCTAAGGAACTATGGGCCGCATCCGCATACTTCCCGACCAGGTTGCCAATCAGATTGCCGCGGGCGAGGTGGTGGACAGGCCTGCCTCCGTTGTAAAGGAGTTGCTGGAGAACGCCCTGGACGCGGGGGCGACCCGCATACGCGTCGAGGTTGAGGCGGGTGGCCGAAAGCTGATCCGGATTGCCGACGACGGCCACGGCATGAACCGCGACGATGCTTTGCTGGCCTTTGAGCGCCATGCCACATCCAAACTTCGCACCGCGGATGACCTGCTCTCGATTGCCACGCTGGGGTTCAGGGGGGAAGCGCTGCCCTCCATCGCTTCAGTGGCCCGCGTGACGCTGGAGACGGCCACAGGCGAGGATGCCGCCGGAACCCGCCTGGAGATTGCCGGCGGCAAGATTCTGCATGTGGACGACGCTGCACTGCCCCGCGGAACCACTATCGCCGTAGCCGATCTATTTTTCAACACCCCGGCCCGGCGCAAATTTCTGCGCGCTGAGTCCACCGAGCTTTCGCATGTAACGGCGCTGGTTACGCATTACGCCCTGGTCCACCCGGAGATGCACTTCGAATTGGTTTCGGCATCGCATACGGTGGTCTCTGCGCCGCCGGTAACGCGCACCGCTGAGCGCATCTACCAGATTTTTGGCAAGGAGACGCTGGGGCAACTGCTGCCGGTGGCCGC
>Ga0316231_1001708_pt1 | contig 23231 bp, 11 predicted proteins | sample TBH18027metaG_FD_206002 | JGI IMG/M metagenome (GOLD analysis project Ga0316231, IMG submission 206002) | Freshwater microbial communities from Trout Bog Lake, Wisconsin, USA - TBH18027 | ecosystem: Environmental > Aquatic > Freshwater > Lake > Hypolimnion/Profundal zone | place: USA: Wisconsin... | reverse complement strand
GCCGGCCAGAAGATTGGATGCGCGGGCGAACAGGCCCCTTGCCTCGGCGTCTTTACCTGTCGCCTTCAAGACCTGTCCCTTGCCGTAAAGAGCGGAGGCGACGCTGACGTGGTCCCCGCTTGCGAGCGCGTTGGCTAGAGTGAAGAACCTGTCGGCTTCGGCATATTCCTTGTTCTTGAAGTGGCGACGGGCTGTTTCGATGGCGAGGTTAAATCCGGAATCCTTGCTCCACTGCCTGGCTGCCGCGAAGTCCGAGGCAGGCGTAATAGAAGAAGCCAGCCTGGCAGGGTAGCCGAAGACATCGACGTTCGCGACGAAGCTTCGGTTCCATATCTCCCCCGGCGCCTGGGCCTTTTGGATGAGAAGCCGAACGAACCTGACCGGCGCATTGCTAACGACAGGCACGTCGACCCAGTTCTTGATGTTACCGGTAAAGGAAGCCAGTTCGAAATACTTCTTGCCGTCGGCGCTGCCCTCAAGGCTGGCGTCTCTTGTGTTGTAGAGCCTGTTGGCATAGTCGCCCGCGCAGTGGAGTCTGAATCGTGTGGCAATCGAAGGCTCGTCGAGTTGCAGTGTGAGGCTGTGGATGCCTGGTACCTCTTTTGTCTCCCACAGGGTGTCGGGGAAACCGTCCACGGCGTTCTGAGCGTTCGAACCCACTTCAACAGAACTGACATCGACTATCTTGCGCCCTGTGGTCAATGAGTGTTCAAGATGGATATTCAGATGGTCCGCGCCGATGCTGTAGCTGTGATTGCTCAGGGTGTTCTCAAAGCACTGGCCATACAGATTGACCTTGCCGGCAAACGATGGGTCGGCCTCGAAACAGTTGGAGTAACCGTTGAATCCGCCTGTTGCAAAGAGACCCAGAAAGTCGACGCTTCGGGCGCCACGAAGCCGAACAGTTTCGACCGTCGGGACATCGAAGACGCTGCTCCAGAAGCTCGCCTCGGCAGCGCCGCCATTGCCCTGATCGATAAACTCCATGAAGCGGTAGGGGGCGAATCCTGCCAGGTCAAACGTGGACAGGCGGGTGCAGTCTCCGAAGACAAACGTGGTGGAGTCGCGGCTGAGAATCTTCTGGCACCCTCCCAAAATCTTACTTGTGAACGGCACTTTTCTTCGTGGGTCCGACCAGAGCGGGCCGATGTCGATATTGACGTTCTCCAGCTTCACGTCCTGGGAGCCGCCCCCGACGAAGATGCCCGTCTTGCCCGCTGCTCCCCACACATTGACCACCTGCGCATCATCGCAGCGGTTGGCGTTCAAATCGATCATGTTGTATGCGTTGGGGAAGGTCGAATCGTAAACGTAAACGTTCTTGCCACCGCCGCGGATCGTGTAAGGATACGCATGGGCCGTCGGGTTGCCGTCCGCGTCGAGTTCCCAAAAGTTGTTCGCCTCGCAGACGACGATGCCGCGGATGCCACTACCGGGCGCTAGAGTGATCCCCGCCTGAGCAGTGGCGGGAGTGGCTGTGTCCTGGCCGCAGTCCAGCACGAGGGCAGTTACAATAGCCCAGGGACGCAGCTCAACCGGCAAGTTGCCGCCGCGCAGTTCGACTCCGGATGGGACTGTCAGCGGAGCCTTGACCAATGTCGTTCCATGCGGCAGCATGACTGTCCCGCCTCCGGCCGCGCCTGCGGTATCGAGCGCCTTTTGGAGAGCTGCGGCGTCGTCGATATTTCCGTCTGCCTTCACCCCGAACATCGAAGCCTGGTAAACGTCGCTCAGCGATGTCTTGGCTGCATGCCGCATTGTCGCGAATGTGTAGGTCCGATCGGTCAGGTCGGGGTAGTTGTCCAGATCGAAATAGTGCGTCCCAAAGTACCAGGCATCAGTTCCGACGTCGGTGCGACGTCCCAGCACTTTTCCACAACCGCCGCCAAAACCGTATTGGTTGCTGGACGTGTCCATCACCTTCTGCTCGTCCTCTTCCATCATGACCAGCAGAGGGGTCTTTGCGGCTTGCAGGTCGGCATTATAGAGTGAGAGGCCGTCGACCTTGCCAATTTGCAAGCCAATCAGCTTCGATGCCATGAACTCCTTGACTCTGGATGCATTGCCGGCCGTCATCGATGCCTCTGGAAGCTTTGACCAGTAGGAGCTGTCGAACTGGACGTTGTAGACACTGCATAGTTCGGTAGAGCTTTTGAGAACCAGACCGCGGCTTAGGACGCACCCGTAGACATCTGAGACGCTGCCCCCGCTGAAGTCGCTCATCATGATGCCCTGGTAGCTGTTGACCAGGGTGACGTTGTGGACGTAGCTGGTCTTGCCGTCGATACTGAATGGATAGGGGATCGGATTTTTTGGGTCCTGATCTGGGTAGTAGATGGACAAATTGTAGACGTTGCCGTAGCCCAGATTGTCCTGGTTGGTCAGGAGCGCCTTGCCGGTGGGATTGCCCTTGTCGGCGTAGGCCAGCAAGACTGTCCCAGAGAGTGGCTGCCCCGGCGTGGGCTTCTTCCAGTCGCCGTAGAGCGTTGCGAACTGCGGAACGACCAGGCTCTTCTCGAGGCGGTATCTTCCTGTCGGCAGGTAGAGCACGCCCCCGCCATACTTCCAGGTGATATCGTTCAGGGCCTTTTGCAGCGCGCCGGATGCGTCTGCCTTTCCCGTATTGTCCGCATTGTACGGCGCATCGGTGGCCACGATCTTCGCGGCCACAAGATCGCCGTTCCCATCCAGAACAGGCTTGAAATCCGCGGCCCGCAGATTTGCCTGGCTAAGCGCCGCAAAGAGCAGGAGGGCCAGGACTAGCCGGCCGACATGCCGCCAGTCAAGCCGAGGCGATAAGACCCATCCGGCCCCCGGGGTCGTCAGCATTGCTTTGGGGAGAACCATTTGCCTACCTCATCGCCTGGGCAGAAACACGCTCCGAATCGCATCCAGATACTGCTCGCCGGTTATGGTATCCGGGAGCAAATAGCTGCCTTCGGTCCACTCGTTCCATGCATTGATTGTAATCAGTTTGACGCCTCCCGATTTGGCGATAACGTCGGCGCGGTCCACAAAGGCTTTGGCGCGCTCCAGGCTCTGGCGGAATGCTTCCGGCGTGTTGCCTTCGAGAATAGCGCACCACGGATATCCGCGAGGCTCGTACTGGTCTGTCACTACGGTGCGAGGGCTGGAATCCCATCCCATGGAGACGTTCGGGTGGTACGGCTGCGAAAACTCCGCATGAAACTTGTCCCAAATCGTGTGGTTAGTCCTGGCCGCGTCTTCATACGAGCCTTTTGGAAAGCCCGTCGTATTTGGGTCGTAGTGGTGAACCCAGGCGTAGGTGGTCGAGCTGGAAAAGCCCAGGTAGTCGAGCACTTCGGCGGGATGCTCGATTCCGACCTCGTTGGGAAGTATCCGCACGCCCCAGACGATTGCGTTCAAATGAACTCCCGGAAAGCCGGCTTTGCGCGCCCTTTCGCGGAACCCTTCGAGAGCGGCTTTGGCCTGTGGAAGACCACCCTGGCCCTTGATGAACGATCCGAGTTCGTTGACGCTGAAATAGGGCTCACCCGCGATGGCCAGATAGTTGGACCGCGAGAAATAATGGGAAATGACATGGTCCGTCATCACTTCGAATGCTTGCGGGGAAAGGCTTCCGGCGGCGAGCGTTTCCGGCTTGTTATGAAAATTGGCCGGATGAATGTTGACCCAGTCATGGTTCGCCCACATGAGGGCAAACTTCAGGCGACTGTTGTTCGCGGCGCCCAAAAATCCCTTGTCCAGACCGTCCTGCAGGAACGGGCCGTCTTCGTACCAGTAAAAATCGTATAGGAAAGAAGTGATCCCATGATCGGCCGCCAGGTCGATCTCTTTGGCCGTCCACTGAGGATCGGCCTCGTCGAAATAGCCCCATGCCGGCACAATCGGCTGCCTGTGCCCCGGATATCTGGGTTGAGCCGCCTTGACAAGGTCGCACTCGGTCCATCCCGCTCCGTGCCACTTGTCGTTTCGAGGATCGGGATGATAGTTCGGAAAATAATACACGGCGACTTCGTAGTCTGACTCAGCCATTTTGCATGCGTTCCTTACGCTAACAGGTTCACTATTATGTGCTTGTCTATTCGATGTCGCCGGTCTTACATCCTTTATGCTGTGTGGATAATGCGGGTTTAATATTTGGGGAGCACGGGGTTTCGTGAGGTTATGTTCTCAATTGTGCCTCGTTCGTCATCCGACGCGCGCCGCAAGTGCCCTCGCATTAAAATACGGGCTGGGAAAAACGTGCAACCCGCCTTCGCGGGTTCATAGGCCTAGCCCATAGCCTACGTACCCGCGAAGGCGGGTTGCGCGTACTTTCCAGGCCCGATTTTAATCTGGGCTCGCGTTCATCACGGACGAAAGACCGGCCAACCCTACGGCCCCGGCGCGATCGCGATGGCCTTCCAGCCGCTGATCGGCCCGTATGGGCTCGACTTGAAGCTGCCGGTTGACGCGATATCGAAGATCGAGAGTTGATTGGATGTGCTGTTCCACATCAAGTCCGAATCCCCATCGTTGTTGACCGCTAGGCCGCTCGGAGTCCAGCCGGAATAAGGCCCGAATGGTTGCGATGTGACCGAACCATCGGACGCCACCGTATAGATCGACGCTTGCTTGGTCGACGTATTCTCCCAGAGTATCCGCGCCAGGTTGTCCGATCCAACCGCAAGGGATTGCGCCTGCCAGCCGGCATACGGACCGAACGTCTGGCTCGTCTGGATGCCGCTGCTCGTTATGTTCCAAAGGCTGGCTTCGTAGGCTGCCGCGTCGGTCCAGAGAATCTGCGTGTTGTTGTTGCTATCGACGGCGATCTGCGTGGTCTGCCAGCCCTTGTACGGGCCGTATGCCTGAGACGAGGACGACGAACCGAGTGTGATATTGTAGATCGCTGCCTCGTTATCCGATGTGTGGTTCCACAGCAGATGAACGTGGCCGTCCGGCCCAACCGCAAGCGACTTGGCGGCCCATCCCGAGTAGGGCCCGAAGGACTGGGATGTCGTGACCTTCAAAGACGATGAGACTTTCCACACGCAAGCCGCGCCATTTGTGTAGTTCCAAAGGATGTAAGAGTTGCCGGTCGTATCCGAAGCCAGCGCGGTAGGAGTCCATCCGCTGTAGGGGCCAAAGGATGCAGTCGTAGGCGATCCGGATACCGGGATGTTCCACAACGAGGCAATGCCGGAGTTGTTCCAAAGCAGGTGCGTGCTGCCGGTAGGTGGAGCAGTAGGCGTCAACTCGAACACCACGCCGCAGCCGTTGCCGTTGTCGAGGCTCAGGTCGCCGCCCTGGACTGTCGTGCCGTAGAACTTGCCGCCAGTAAATATCAGGCCGAACTCGGGGTCCTTTCCATTGTAGCCGTTGAATGTCGCCAGAGTGGTGACCGCGCCGCCGCCTACCGGAACGGAGAACACTGTGCCGTCATTGTTTGCGCCGCCACCGCTTGTCGTGCCGTAGAGCGTGCCGCCGGACAAAAGCAAACTGCCACAAGGCTCCGCGCCATTGCTGCCGTTGAAGGTCGCCAGAGTCTTGACCGCGCCCCCACCGACGGGAACGGAGAACACCGTGCCGTCATTGGAGGCACCGCCGTTCTGCGTCGTACCGTAGAGCGTGCCACCGGAGAGAAGCAGATTGCCATCGGGATACTCTCCGTTGCTGCCGATAAAGGTCACCAGAGTGCTGATCGTACCCCCGCCTACGGGAACGGAGAACACCGTGCCTTCACCTTCGCCGCCATTTAGGCTTAGGTCGCCGCCTTTCTGTGTCGTGCCGTAGAGCATGCCTCCGGTTAGAAGCAGGCCGCCCGAGGGCCACCCTCCGTTGCTGCCGTTGAAGGTCGCCAGAGTGTTGACCGCTCCTCCGTCAACAGGAACTGAGAACACCGTGCCGCCATTGCGGGCGGCGCTGCACATCGTCGTGCCGTAGAGCGTGCCGCCGTAGAGGAACAGGTTAGACATGGGATCGTCACCACTGCTGCTGTTGAAGGTCGCCAGAGTGGTGACGGCGCCCCCTGCCAGAGGAAGGGAGAAGACCGTGCCGTCACCGAAGCCGCCACTAAGGGTCAAGTCACCGCCGCATTGCGTCGTGCCATAGAGCGTTCCGCTGGAGAGGAGCAGGCCCGCAAAAGGCCCATCTCCGTTGCTGCCTTTGAACGTCGCTAGAGTAGCGACCGCACCTCCACCTACGGGAATGGAGAACACCGTGCCGCAACCCGTGCCGCTATTGAGGGTCATGTCGCCACCGTTGCGCGTCGTGCCGTAGAGTGTGCCGCCCGAAAGAATTAGGTCACTAGGGTACATTCCGTTGCTGCCGTTGAAGCTCGCCAGAGTAGTAAGCGTGTAGGGCTGGGCGCTGGACGGATTCGCGGCCAGAAGCAATACAGCGATCGACAGAAACAGCGATGTGATGCTAAATTGAAGCAAGTATTTCATAGGATAACCTTGTTGTTGAAACAGTCACTAAGCTATAGGAGTCATTCACCTACATTACGATGCATTCCTGCCTAACTCGCTCAACATATATCGGTAAATACGGGGAGATATTTGGCCTGCCTCGTCGTTGATCGGAAGATCCCCGAACGAATAGCCAATTGCAAGATTACGCGAATCAGGTATGCATGCAGGCCTGACCGATTGTTCTGTCCTGTCGATTCCGGTATCCCGGCCGTGCTCGCGGATGAAGCCGCGGCTCGCAAGGTACTAAGTCCGGAGGACGGTTGCTTTTTATAGCCGCGGCTTCATCCGCGAGCAAGAGCGCGCCACTGATCGCGACGCTGGCATTTAAGGTTTGGTGGTCAACGTTGGGTTTGAGATTCCTGGCGTCGTGGATACCGCGGAACGACAATGACGATGATCTCCGAAAGAGCGCGAACGCATATCTTAAACACGTAACCCCTCTTAAACCCAGCCGTGGTATAATCAAGCTGAACATGACGCGCTCGAATCACAAACTGCTGGCGTTGATCGCGGTTGCCGTACTGATATTCCAAACGGTATGGTCGCAGCCCACTCGCGTGGTCTTGTCCATGTACTGTGCGGGTGTCGCCAGGAGCGCGGCGCCTTGCTCGACGCTTGTGACTACTGCGGCGGCTGTTTCCAGCGGCAGTGCGTATCGAATGCTCATGGCCCATTGCCCCTATATGCATAGGGCGCGCGAGCCGAAACCCTGTTGTGCCATGATGGCTTCGGAATCGGCGTCGCCGACCCTGACCAATATTGGCGGGCGTTGCCGAATCGTCGTCGAATCCGTCTCCTCGGATCGATCCGCCGCGATTCAGAACCAGCATCGAGCCCTGATCGCCACATCGCCCGCGCTTGCTCCTCCCACGAGGAACTCGGCCGGCGCAAGCTTCCCATCGGTCGCATCTTCGACCGTTGCCGCCTATTCGGACCATCCAGGATCCCAGCATCTCATCACCTCGCACGGCCTACGTGCTCCTCCTGCAGCCTAATAATTACCCGCAAGTTCTCAATCTCGACCCAGCGAAGCCGGGTGCCTTATCTAAGAAATCCTCGTCCTTACTATAGATTACTCGTCTGTACGTTATTGGAGCATTTATGAAGAATTCAATCTGGAAAACCATACTCGGTATTATCGCGGTGGTCGTGGTCGCATTGGCCACTCGCTACGGCGTGGCGCATTACCGCAAGCCTGGGCAACTCGATGTCATTACCGCTCAGGCGATGGATATGTCGTCCATGCGGCCGCCTGCCGGAGTCGCGCTCGTGCAATTGGCGTCGGCTAAGACGGGTTCGCTCGGGGATACCGTCACATATACAGGGTCGGTGCAGGCGTACAACATGCAGCAGATATTCCCGCGTATCGCCGGAGTTGTATTGTCGCTGCCGGTTTACCCTGGCGACCAGGTGCGGGCGGGGCAAATTGTGGCGCAACTCGATTCGGATGAGGTGCGGGCGCGCGTCGCGGCGGCAGCAGCCACAACCCAGCAGGCGGCAAGCGCCGAGAAGGCGGTCGCATTGACCAGTCACATTCATCATCATGCCGCGCTTGAGCAGGCGATGTCCAATGAAGCCGCCGCCCGGGCGCAGGTGGACGATGCCGATGCGCAGCTTTCGGTCGCGCGGAATGCGATTGGGGACGCGCAAGCGGGCGTCACCAGCGCCCAGGCCAGCGTCGACTACTGGAATGCCGAGATCGCGCGTGAAAAGAACCTGCTTGCTCAGGGGGCAGTCTCTCAGCAGGAATTCGAAAGCGAGCATTCTCAGGCTCAGGCCGCTTCGGCAGCACTGGATTCGGCTCAGATCAAGGTGCGCGAAGCGTTGTCCATGCAGGCATCCGCGAGGGCCAAACTGACTGCCGCGCAAAATCAAGCCGCCGCGGCGAAGGCCGGAGTGAATATGGCCAGCGCCGATACGTCGACGGGTCAGGCCGAGGTTAGCCAGGCAGTTGATGCCACGAGGGCGGCGGCCGCGGCGCAGCATGAAGCCGGGATCGTCGAGGGATACACCCGAATCGAAGCCCCTGTGGCGGGAGTCGTGACCGAACGGCCTGTCGCGCCGGGAACACTGGTCCAGCCTGGCACTGCGATTCTGACAATCGCGCAGATAGATCGCGTTCGCATTCAGGCGCATGTGGCGGTCAGTGACCTTGGCGGCATCCGGCCGGGAACACCCGTTAGGATCGATGTGATCGGGAGCGGCCTGCCGGCGATCGTCGCGGCTGTTACATCGGTCTTCCCCGCGGCAAACGATCAGACGCGCACCGCGATTGTCGAGGCTCTTGTGCCCAACCCCGGTCACAAGCTGTTGCCCGGAGCGTTTGTGAGCATGCACATTACCAAATCTGTCGTTCTCGAGCAGATCCTCGTGCCGGCGTCCGCGGTGCTTAGCGAGGGCGGCTTGAATTATCTCTGGGTTGCCGGAAACTCTCTTGTGGCGCATCGAGTGGACGTTCAAGTTGGCGCGACTGACGGCGCGTGGACGCAGATCTCAGGCAGCGATCTGGCGGCCGGCGATCGCGTTGTCGTCAAGGGGCAGGCGGGTCTGACCGAGGGATGCACTGTCGCTGAAGCTTCCTGGGGACCCAACGGGCCGCTCAAGGCATCCGCGCCCGAGCAAGCCGTAAGCCGTGCCATCGTCTACCGCTGTGAAAAATGCGGCATGATTTTTAGCGCCGCCGACGCCGCCAAGGACCACTATGTTGACCCGATGGACGGCGGAAAGCTGGTGAAAGTCCCATGAGCGCAAACGAAAACAACGGTGGCAAACATGGCGCGTTCAATATCACCGCCTGGTCGATCGAACATCCCTATGTGATAATCGCATTCTTTACCGGCATTGTCGGGCTGGCAGCCATGGTGATATTCGGCGGCATTATGCCGCGGCGCATGATGCCCTATGTGGAGAGCCCGATGGTGGGGATCGTCACGATGATGCCAGGTCTCTCGGCCAATGAGATGGAGACATACATCTCCAAGCCTATCGAAGAGCGAATGACAGATATTCGAGGCGCTCGCTATATCCGATCGACATCGCAGGACGGCCTGTCCGTCGTTAGCCTCGAATTTCCTTACGGCACGAACATGCAGAAAGCGACAACCGATGTTCAGTCGCTTATGAACGCCGTTCAGGCCGATCTTCCGCAAACAGGCGCGAACCTCAAACCATCCTGGGTGCTGCCCATCGACCCTCTAAACATACCGATCCTGTCGCTGTCCGTAACAGGGGATTCTTCGAAGGGATGGACACCGGCCAGACTCAGGCAGTTCGCGGAAAATCAGGCCGTAATTGGCCTCAAACAAGCGCCGGATATCCAGTCGGTGGAAGTCTACGGAGGCGTTAAGCGGCAGCTCAGAGTTGTTGTCGATCGGGACAAACTGGCCGCATACGGGTACTCGATCCTGGATGTGCAGAACGCGATCGACAAGAACAGCGTCGCATCGCCGGCCGGAACGATCACGAGCGGGCCCACGGAAAAGATCGTTCGCCTGTCGGCGCTCGCGCAGGACGCGAATGCTGTGGGCAACTACCCGCTTGGCTCCAAAAGCGGCCAGGTCGTCTACATAAAGGATGTGGCCGACGTGGCGGATGCCGCCCGCGAACAGCGCAGCGGCTATCATTTCGTCGATGGCGCCAACCACCAAATCGAAGGCGCCGGCAACTCCGCGGTCGAGCTTGCCGTGATACAAAACCCCGTCGCAAGCTCGCCGACCGTAATCGCCGGGATCATGAAACAGGTCGAGAGGCTCGAAGAGGATAATCCCGGCATCGAGTTCCATGTGGCGTATGACAACGCCCATTTCGTCAATGTCCTGTTCAAGAATACCGGCGAAGAGCTTGTCGGAGCCATCCTTCTGTGCGGGCTGTGCGTGATGTTCTTCCTCGGAAATTGGCGAGGCACATTGATTTCAATGACGACCATCCCGGTGTCGATGGCGATGGCGATCCTGCTGATGGCGCCGTTCGGGTTTAGCCTCAACTCGTCGACTCTCATTGGCCTCTTGATCTCCATTGGGCGCCTTGTAGACGATTCCGTGATCGATATTCATGCCGTGGAACGGCATCTGCGCCTGGGCAAGGACGTGCGCAGTGCGACAATCGACGGCATCACAGAGGTGCGGCTCGCGGTCGCCGCGTCCACCATCATGCTCGTCCTTGCGCTCCTGCCGCTTGTGTTTTGCGGCGGCATCACGCAGCTTATGTTCGTCGGCCTTGTCTATCCGATCATCTTCGGACTGATCGCGTCGTTCTTCGTGTCGCTCACATTAACCGGCGTGATGGCGTCCAAGCTGCTCCGGCCGCTGAAGAAAGATGCACGCGAAAGCTGGCTTCACAGGCATCTGGAGCACATGGACAGCCGCTATCAGAGCCTGGTGCTGGTATTGCTCAGAAACAAGGCGACCGTGATTTGTGGTGCGCTTTGCGTGATCATTGTCGGATTTGGATTCTACAACTTCATCGGCAGCGAGATGATGCCTCTGGCGGATGTTGGGCAGGCCTACGCCGTGCTGGAGCTTGCGCCGGGCGTGAGTTACGCGCAGACCGAAGCGGCCACGACATCGCTGGAGCAGATCATGCTCAAGCACCCGGAAATACGCAAGGTGTCAACCGAGATCGGCGAAGAGCCGGGGGGAACCTATTTCACGGGATACGCGATGAACCAGATCAACACAGCGACCATGATGATGACGCTCACGGACAAGGACGAGCGCAAGAAGTCCGTGTGGGATATTATCGACTCCGTGCAGAAAGAGGCGCTGGCCACGATCCCGAACATTCGGCGGCTGCAGATAAAGGAGATGGGTAGCGATGTGATGGCCTCGTCGGAAGCTCCGGTAACGATCCTGTTGACCGGCCCCGACCTGAACATCCTCTCGAAATTGGGAGATCAGGTCGCGGACATTGCAAGGCATACGCCGGGCGCCAGCCAGGTGGCGACTTCGTGGGCTGCGGAGAAGCCGTCCTACAGCCTCGATGTCGATTCTGCCCGCGCATCCGAATTGGGGCTGACACCTGCGCAGATAGCAAGTCAGGCGTACTTTGCGATGGGCGGCGCGCTGACGGATGAGTTCTACCGGCTGCCCAATATCCGGCAGGATACGATTAATGTGCGCTACAAGCAGGATCAGCGCAGCAGCGTCTACGATCTCTTGCAGATGCCTATCACAGCGCCCGACGGCACGCAAGTCCCGCTCAAGACGCTGGCCAAGGTGACGTCTCACCTGCTGCCGACGATCATCGCGCACGACGGTCTGCGGCGCTCGGTATCGGTTCTGGCTTATTACCGGATAGGCGGGCCGCCATCGATGGACCTTGCAATGTCGATCCTCTCGAAAGCGTCGTCGAAAGTCAACTTCCCGCCGGGATACTCCATGGAGATGCGGGGCGACATGACTCAGATGATGGACAGCTTCTCGCGCCTGCTTCGAGGTCTTGAGATCGCGCTGCTTCTCATCTTTCTGGTGCTGGTGGCGCAGTTCCAGGGACTGCTCTCGCCGCTGCAGATGGTCCTTTCGATACCCCTCGAACTCTCCGGCGTGTTCTTTGGCCTCTGGGCATCGCATCAGGCCTTTTCAAGTGTCTCGATTATGGCGGTCATCGTGCTGACAGGCATGGATATCACCACGGCGATCTTGTTGATCGATCAGATCGTTCGCCGCCGCCGTGAAGGGATGTCGCGAGATCAAGCGATCGCGCAGGCGTGCAGGGACAGGCTGCGACCCATCCTGATGACATCCCTGATTACGATTATCACCATGCTGCCTGTAGCATTTGCGCCCAGGACCGGAATGGACGCTTATCAACCCCTTGGCACGGTCATCGTCAGCGGCCTGCTCGCCGGCACACTGCTCTCGCTGCTGGTGATCCCGGTGATGCACGCGCTGGTGGACGATATCGGCGTGTTTCTCAAAAACAGGAAACCTACACAATGAGACGATTCAAAATATACATATCTATGCTCACGCTCCTCGTCGCGCCCTTGGCGCACGCCGATACCGACACGCCGCCCGTGATCAATGGCCCTATTTCGTATACCCAGGCATTGGCTCTGGCCGATGCTCATAGCATCGCCATCGCGCAAAGCCGGGCCGATGCGGGGGTATCGCGCGCATCGGTGCGGAGTGCAAAGGCGCAGGAGGGCGCAGCGATATCTGCAACGACATACGCGTCGGCGGGCGATTCGTCGAACATTCTGACAGGTGCCTCGTCCGTTGCGCCGCAAAACTTCCTGCTCTCCTCGCCCAAGGGCTTTGCGGATCAGAATATTACGCTGATGGTTCCGCTCTATACCGGCGGGCGGCTTCACGGAGCCGCGAACGTCGCTCTTGAACAGAGCCTGGCTGCGGACGAGAATGTGAAGGCGAGCATGCTGGCTTCCGAATCGTCGGTCGCGCAGGCGTATCTTGCCGCCGCCTTGCAATCGTCTCTCATCGATGTGGCCCAGAGCAGAGTTTCGGCCGAATTAGCCCAGGTGGCGATCGCTCAGGACAAGGTGGGGTCGGGGAAACTGGCCCAGGTCGACTTGCTGCGCGAGCAGGCGGAGTTGGCGGAAGCGAATCAGAGCCTGCTCAAGGCGAAGAACGATGCGGCGCTTGCGCTCGTGGATCTCAAGCAGGCGCTTGGGGTCTCGCAATCGTCGGATCTGTCGATCGCGGATTCGGTGGACACCATCCCCACATCGCCTTCGCTGCCCGGCAGCGTGAAGGAGGCATTGGATCTGGCGCTGTCCCGACGGGCCGAGCTTGTCGCGGCGTCCCGCCTTAAGGCCGCAGCCGCGGATCAGCAAGGCATTGTGCACGCAGAGTACGCTCCGCAAATCTACGGCATAGGCATGGCGGACGGGACGCTGCAGGATGGCTCGACTCGCGCCGGATACACGATAGGCATTGCGGCCAGCATTCCGCTCTATGACGCCGGCTTACGCAAGGCCGACGAAGCTGCCGCCGCCGCTAGAGTGCAGCGCGCGCAAGCCGACGCTGTCCAATCCGAGCTAACAGTCGAGCACGATGTCGCATCTTCGTTCCTTAACTGGCAAACCGCGCAAAGCGAGCTAGGCGCGGCTCAGGCTGGCCTCGATGCCGCCGCAGAATCGAGCCGCCTGGCCGACCTGCGCTACGCCGCCGGCAAATCCACTACCGTCGAGCGCCTCGACGCCTTCGCCGCCCTCACGAGGGCGCAGGGCGATCTGGCGCAAGCGAAAGTCGGCATCGCCGCCGCACGGGCTAAGCTGCTGGCAGCGGTTGGGGAGCGGCCTGGGTAGGCGATGGGGCTTCCTCGCCCCGATTGTAGAAAGGTCTTTCGACCTGATCCGTTGTATGTAACAGAACTCGTTGCTGCTATCGACGTGAAAGGGAACCCAAGATATGAACGCCGCTATGAAAAGCCGCATTACTCGATTGCGAATGTCGGCTGTTCGTATGGCTAAGGTGACGGACCCGGACATCGCCGCATGTGCCCAGATCGCTTACCGCATATACTCTCACAACCGATCCAAACCGGAGGTGCTGCGGAAATCCGGCTACCTATCCGCCTTTGCCGAAAGCTGCCCGATCCGCATATTCGACGGTGATCTCATTTTAGGCCCATCGTTTCCGTTGGAGGGGGCTTGGAGTCGCTGGAAACGGATACTTGGCGACGATCGGCACCAGGAGATGGACTTTCACGGAAACATCGGTCACATCATAGTCGATTACGGTAGGGTAATTCAACTGGGTGTTGACGGGCTTCTCGCCCTCGTTGATACGGCGCCATCCGAGACTCAGTCTCATTCAACAAACTGCGCGGCGTTTCGCGAGGCCCTTCAAGCATTCTCAACCTATATCATGCGCCACGCCAGGGAGGCTGAGATCCGAGCGGACACGAGCGACGTGTCGCTTCGCTCGGAAATGCTCGCGGTAGCCGCGAACTGTCGACATATCGCGACCCGCGCACCAGGGACGTTCTGGCAGGCTCTCCAGTTGGTGTGGTTTGTACACGTCTTTCTGCACGCAGAGTCAATGGCCCAGGCAGTTTCATTTGGCCGTTTCGATCAATACCTTGGCCCTTACTTGGAGCACGATTTGCTCGATGGATCGATCACGATGGAGCGGGCCGGCGAACTCCTGGCGTGCTTCTGGTTCAAATGCAATACTATCGGCGATCCTTCGCAGAATCTGATCGTCGGGGGCGTGGATTCTGAAGGGCAGATTGCCGAGAACGCGCTGTCTTATCTCTGTCTCGATATCGCGAGACAGCTTCGTCTTCCTCAGCCTTCGATGTCGGTGAGGATTGGCCCAGCCACTACCGACAAGTTCTGGCACAGCGCGATAGCCCTGTGCGCCGAAGGCTTCGGAATGCCGTCATTCTTTAACGATCCGGTTGTGATAAGGTCCCTGGAGAATATTGGGATACCGACAGAGCGCGCCAGGGATTGGGGCATCGTTGGCTGCTATGAGGCTAATCCCCAGGGTGACACACTCGGATTAACCGTCGCGGGCGCTTTTTCACTACCGGAGGTCCTTCTGGAATTCCTCGGTTCGATGCCCGCCGGCGACTCATTCGATGGTTTTCTCGCCGGGTTCAAGAAACACCTGTCAGCTTTCTATTCAAAGGAACTTGTCCGATATCAAGAGACATTCGACCGTTTCAAGGCAGATGCCGTATCGCCGTTTGAGAGCCTTTGTCTGGGCAACTGTATTGAACGTGGGCTCGCGGCCGAAGAAGGCGGTGCGAGGTTCAGCCTGTTCGGCGTCAATATCATGGGTTTGGGGACATTGGTCGACAGCCTCCTGACGATAAAGGCGCTTGTGTTTGATTGTCAGGACATCTCGATTGATTACCTCAAAGAGCAACTCGATGCCGATTTTGAGGATGAGGCGCTTTGGATTCGATGCCGGAACCTTGACGGCAAGTACGGCACGGGGTCGTCGTTCAGCGACTCGCTTGCGCAAGACCTGCTCATCGAGACGGCCGGCCTTGTGCATTCTCATCCCTTAACGGATGGGGTGCGCCCCTATCCGGCGTTTTTCTGGTTCCTTGCGGATGTCTACAGGCTTCCTGGGGCCACTCCGGACGGGCGGCGGAGCGGAGACCGCGTTTCGTATGGGGTGGGGCCGACTGAGCTCGGGAAGGGGAAGTCGGCGACGAGTATCCTGCTGTCCGCCGCCCATCTCGCGCACGATCTTTGCCCATGCGGTAATCCGCTCATCCTATCGCTCAGCCCGGACGAGGTAAAGGGGGCGGACGGGATCAGCCGCGTGAAGGACCTGGTGAAGACGTACTTTGATGAAGGCGGCTTTCACTTGCACTTCAATATAGTTGACGCTGGCCAATTGCGTAACGCCAGAGATAAGCCTTTCGAACACGACGAACTCACGGTGCGCATAAGTGGGTTCAGCGCCAGGTTTGCCGGATTGGACCCGACACTGCAGAATGCAATCATCGAACGGTCGGAAAAGGGAATGTGATGCCCCGCTCTATTATATCGGCTTGCCGACGACCAGGATCGATCCTACGCGAAGTACAGTGCCGTCGTACTTCTTCGGATCGTAATCGACCGTTTCCTGGCTAGACGCCGGTGTCCGGTCGGGCTGAATGGCCGAAATTTCGATCTTCACCCTGTGTATCTCATCCTGTAGCCCAGATCCAATGGCAACGGTCGATAGGCGGTGGTAGGTGCAGTATATGTCGAATCTGGCCGTATTGAAAGGCGGTTGATCATCGAGCGTAACGATTGCCTGTGCGCCGTCCGGCCCCATGATGTCGTAGAGGCTGGCGGCAGTTCCTTTGAACGTAAATTCGATCGACTCTCCGGGGGTCAATGCCTGCCAGACGGCCGGAAGTCGGCTGGCAAAGCCTCGCCCGATCGGATCATCAGCCCCCATCATTTCCCATCCGGCGCTAAGCATCGATCGCTCGATCGGAGCCTGCATGGCGTTTTCCCAATTGTCATCTACGAACGGCGATGTTTGGGCATACGCGCCAGGCGCAGGCAGATGCTCGATGGAGGAAATCGAATCTACTATCAGATTGGCATATATTTCGTGCGCTTCGTCGGTCGGATGGCATTCGTCGTTCGAGAATAAGACAACTCCAGGAGGTGTGGGCAGGAATGTCCCATCCGATGCCGTTGTCCGGGAATAGATCAGTTTGTTTTCGCTGTGAAGCTGGACAATCCGGAGGGCGACATTGATTGACGGAATGCCGTAATGCTCGGCCAGCATCTCATCGGCGGAGGCTGCGCTCGGGTTCATTCCTCCTGATATTTCCGGTACGAATTTCGTGTGCAGAGTATAGACATAGCAGATGTCCACCATCGGATTGGCGGCTCGCGCCTGCCTGATAATGCCTTCCATCTGGCGCCAGATCGCTTCGGGAGCTTCATCGCCGTCGTTGACTGCGAACTCTATGAATATCAAGTCGGGATCATGCTTAAGAACGTCCTGCCGGCAACGGAACACTCCCAGGAAGGATCCGGTACCGCCGATCGCGGCATTGACCTCGGTTATCTCCGATCGTGGATATCGCTGGCGAAACCAGGCCAGCGTTTTGGGGCGCCAGCCGGCCGCCGCGGTAATGCTGCCGCCAAAATAGGCGATCGTCACCGGGCGGCCCGCGTTTAACTTCGCGAGTGTGTTGCCGATGCCGTTTCGAGGATGGAATATCTGCGCGGCCGCAACATTGAGTTCTCTATTGTAACTGAGCATGGAGTCTCTCCTATCAATTTACCGCCGGCTTAAACGTCACCGTTACCGTCCCTGCCTGACATGGCGCATTGAGCGCGATGCCTAGCCGCGTGAATGGCGTGGCGCTTTCGGTGCAGGTCTCAGCCGTTATGGTGTAAGGTGCGGATGCCTGGATTACGGCAATCAGGTTCTCTTTGCCCATCTGGAAGTTCAGAGTGTCCGGCGCGGTCTTTGTCCATGTGCCGTGGGTTTCCAGGCTAATTTCGAACGACTGAGGCGATGTGTATTCGAACTCGTCGCGCACGACCAGAGATCCGGCGCCTTCTCGGGAATAGATAAACGTTCGGTCGAGCTTCTTTACCTCGGGGACAGTATAAGCGCCGGATAGGTCCATCGCGAATGTGTCGGTGGTGTCGCTAAAGTCCGTCTTCAGGATCTTGGCAGCATGCTCGATGCCCGGCTTCTGTTCGCGGCCCGCCACTACCGGGGTGGGGTGGGTGCGCGAGCGGAATATCTGGAACTTCGTGTAGCGCAACGGGCCAAATGTATCGGCGTCGTAAACCTTGGGGCCGCCCGGATCGCCGACAGGCATTTCGCCTCCCAGTACGATCGAGAACGAACCGACATCGTTGTGGTTGTGGCTCTTGCCGTTGTTTCCACCGGCCAATGCAACGCCCAGGCGGCCTCCGGGGCCAGGGCGGCAGATCAGGACCCCGGCGTCATCGAAATACGATCGTAGATTGCCGTCCGCTCCAGCCGCTGCGGCGGGCTTGGCCTGAGAAGCGGAATTCGGGAACGTGTACATCGTCGAATCTGAGAGCCCTCCGGGCCGCGAGGTGTCGAGATCCTCGTATTCGGTAAGGCCAAGGCCCAGAACACGACTGCAGTACCACGGTATCTTCTTATCGAGTTTGGCCCCGAACGGGCAATCGCCGATAGATGGGTAGGCACCGTTCTGGATCTCCATATGGATTCCATAAAGGGCCATGTTCCGCATCTTCGGGTCCGCGAAAAGGTCGACCTTGCCGACGGTGGACTGCCACAATTCCTCCCGCAAAATCAGGAAATTGCCAAACCCGTAATCGTAGTAGCCCAACCCTTCGTTGCAGTAGCCGTCGCGGGTGAACCCTTTCACGAAGTTGCGCGAGCAGCACTCCGCTGCCGCGATAGCCTCCGCGCGGTCATGCCGCTCGGGGAGTGCGGCGAGCGCCGCCCCGGTGACACCCGCCAGGCAAACAGCGTTCCAGTTGTTCGTCCCTCTCATCCACCAATTGCCCTTGTCCGTGAGCAACGACTTGTGAACGGGGGCGAAGATGCGCTGGTTCAATGCGTCCATGACGTCCTTCCGAACAGCGGGATCCACCTTGTCGTCGAGCATGTAGAGTGACTGAGCCAGATCGTGCGCCAGAGCCGCGGAATTAAGTTCCACTTCGTATTGGGTGCCGTTGTAGTTCGTCAGCTTGCCGTCATGCGCGGGCAAAGTCCAGGTCTTCTGCTTGGCCAATTGCTCCATGATCGTGTTCAGCGCCGGCACGAAGCGTCCCTTGTCTTCCAGACACTCAGCCCACACCAGGGTTGCCAGCGGCGCTTGCCGGGCGTGCAGCATTCTTTCGCCCATGGGCCGCCGACCCGTCCGCGAGTAGTCCAGGTACGCATCGTCGCTCCACTCCGGATAAGTCGCAGTCAACATCTTGTCCGCCGTGGGAATGACGCCGGCAAAGTTCTTTTGCGCTAACAGCGCCTCAAACGCGGAGCGGTTGTGGTAAGTCGGTCCAAAGCCCTTGGGTTTGTCTGGAAGCATGGCCTCGATTTGGGCAATCCTCGCCTCATCGATCTGTGCAAACGTCTCCGCTGAGCACGACGGGGAGGAGAGGGTCAGGGCGAGCCCGAAAAGACAGGCAATATAAATGATGTTCACGGAGTATCCTCGACGATCTCTGTTTGGTGGAAGTATACCAAAATCTGTGAAGCTGACGATCGGCTTCAGTTGATGCGAACCTGGCCGATCTCGCAGTCGCCGGGATCGCCCTTGTCGCCGCTGAGCGTGATCCGCAGGTATCCGGCGCCGCTTAGCAGCTTGCCGTGGTTCATGAGGTCCGTACGTCCCCAACCGTGCTTCGACGGGACAACGACACGCGACCGGGTATTCGCGTTTGTCCAGTGGCTTTTGTCGGCGGAGACATCGATCGTGACGTTTGTGGACGGTTTATTGAACTCGAACAACTCGACCGCGAACGAGCGGATTGAGGGGACGCTGTAAACAAGAGATGCGGATCCGGCGGTGCTGCGCTTGACGCGGCGGGCGTGGCCGTCGAAGAGCTCGGGGTTCGACGTGTCGATGGCGATCGGGCCGTCGACAGCGTTGGCCTTCTTCAGGTCGACGAAGATGTCGTAAAGCGTGTCCGCGCCAAGGTTCCAGTCGCTCGATACCTGCCAGACGTTCACCGACTGCACATTCATCGGCTCGCCTATCCCGCTCCCCAGGATCAATGCGAGGTGCTGGCGGTCCAGCACGCCGAATGCCGGGTGCTCGCTTGTGGGCGGAGGCGCCTCGCCGCAATACGGATCCCATGCCTGCTGCCCGGTGCTTACGAGCTTATCGTCAAAGTAGTAAGCGGCGTAGCCTCTGACCTTGCCTGAACTCGATGCCTGGGCCGGAATCCAGAGAAAACCGTATTTGTGGAATTTCGTAAAGTCGGTGCCGACGGGCACGCGCATAAGGCTGGTATTGTATGGGTAATTAATCGCCTTGTAGCGATAGGGACCGTACCAGTTGTGCAGCGTCCCGCCCCAGACGTCCCGATCAGCCGGCCCGCCGTCATACTCCATGAAGTCCGTTTCCACCGAGTTGCAGTACTTGGGGTCCACATCGGCGGTCGAGTAGTAGCTCCAAGACTGGACTATCGAGCGTTCGATTATTGCGTCTACAGGAAGCGCCCACCAGGACGGCCAGCCGGCATCTCCTGGCCGCGAATCCAAAGCTTTGCGCTGGCTGAAGACCAGATCAGGATCGAATGCCAGCATCGCCTCGAAGTATCCGCCGCCGCCGAACGACATGCCCACGAAGCCCGACGTTGTATTTGCCGGCGACATCGAGCAGATCTGCGAATTATTGTTTCCGGCTGGGGATCCATCTGAATTCAGAACTATCGTATCGCCTGCGCCAAGCTGCATCGATGCGGGGTCGGTCTTCTTCATCCAGTAGAAGTGAGTTGGATACCACTGATAACCGGGCGAATCGCTCCCTGCCGTGTCCACGGTCTTGGCGGTAAACACCGAGTGGAACGTGTTCGTCGTGTATCCGGCCGTCGCCGCCGCCTGCGGGGGCACTGGGGGACGTCCGTCGGCAACTGCAGCCGGGCAAAGGACTGCGGTTGCGGCCGACGCTACCGCGAAAGAGGCTGCGATCTTGGTTAAGTGCATGGTTAAGCTCCATCGAGAGATTGCGGTATATAAGTACCCCAATCGGATACTTGCTTGATTTCGATCGGATTTTCATGCGTCAAATAAATCATTATGTTCACGTCTGTCCTGTTACAATAGATGCAGTACACACTTCCACACATTCCATGTTTACCAACCGCCGGTTTGTGCTATAATTCATACTGGTATGACAGTTCGCCCGGCGTCGATAATTAAATATCGGATTTGCGCTGCCGTGACGCTGCTGACGTGCCTGTTCTGGAACACGGTCGGCATTTCGGTCCACAATCACGAATTGATGGAATGCGGGATTGCGTCTGTTATCGCTCCACGCGTCTCTTCGTCTCCCGATCGATCCATTCAGACGACCCATTCCCGAAGCGCGGCCACCGGGGAAGATGCGTGCCCTGGCTGCTCCTTTGATGCCGCTTGCGTCTCCGGGGCGTTGCCAGTGCATACGATTCCGCCTGCTCCACGAGCATCTGTGACATCGGCTAGCCTGCCCTCCTGCTATGTGTCAATCGAGTTTATCGGTCTGCCTTCTCGCGGTCCTCCGGCCGCCTAACCCCCCACTTTAATCGAAATTTCCTCTTGCGCTTGTTGCGACGCGGCCGTGCCGCGGACGGCATGTGCGTGGTTCTTCTCAGTACCGATAGGCTTCTATGTATCAATTGAAACGACTCGCTGTCGCAGTCGCGTTGCCGGCCTTCCTGGTCATAGGTATCGCGTCCGCGGACCAGAGCGATATAGACATCTTTAGTCCAGACCTTGCGCCGGTGATCGATGTGTATGTCAATGCGCAGCGCATTGTTCGGACCCCTAAGTTCACCGGGTCGGCGACGACGATTACGCAGCAGCAAATAGCCAACAATGCGAATCAGACGTTTGTAGGAATTGTCGAGAAGGCTCCCGGCGTTGCCGTCTCATCGAGCGGGGAAATTCATGTTCGGGGTTCGCACGGCCAGTATACATATTACCTTGATGGAGCGCCACTGCCCGCTTCTGTTTCAGGGTCGTTCGGCGAGCTGATCAACCCTAAGAACATCCAGAGCTTGAATATCTACACGGGCGGCTTCCCTGCTTCATACGGGGACAATCTGGCGGCAGTATTCGATGTAACTGCCAAGGCGGGCGATGTCGGCCCGCCTAAAGGGTCTATTTCGCAGGAATTTCAGGGCAATTCCACCTACGAAACCACCGAGCAGGTCGGGGGCGGCGAGAATCGGTTCACGTACTTCCTCTCCAGTCTGCGCAACTTTACAAATCGGCAGCTCGATCCTGTTACCGAGGACCCGATCCATGATGCCGGCAACCAGTCTGTCTTGTTCGGCAAGTTCGATTACCGGGCCGGTCGGAGCGACCAGCTTATCCTGGACACCGCGCAGACAGGTTCTTACTATCAGATACCGGACACGCCCGCCCAACTGGCTCTTGGTGTTGACGATACCCAGAAAGAGAATGGCGATGTCGCTAACTTGATCTGGCGCCATACTCCCGGAGCGGACAAGCTGGTCACTGCATTTTATTCGCATTCGTCCCAACTGCGCTATATTCCAAGCGCAGCGGATCTTGTGGGCGCATCGTCTTCCAACCCCCTTGCGTCGGCCCTCGAGGATCGCACTACGAACTATTACGGCGTCCGGGTCGACTATTCGCATCCGATAGGTCGTAACCACGTTCTGGGTATTGGGACCGACAACGAAACGGTAACCGGAAGCGAAAACTTCCTGCTGACCGAGAACAACGGAGTATCGACGACGTTCTCCGAAAACGAAAAGCTCTCCGGCAACGACCGCAGCGCGTATATCCAGGATGACTGGAGCCCAGGACGTTGGCGGGTTAACTATGGTGCGCGATACGACGAGCACAAAGTGGATACGGACACGTCCCAACTCTCTCCGCGCCTGAATATGACCTACATCGCCGGACGTCACGACAAATTCCATGCCGACTACGATCGCGAGTTTCAGCCTGCGTCCGTAGAAGATGTTCGAAAGCTGGATGCTTCCACGGCGCCGTTCAAGCCAGAGCGGGATAATTTCTACGAGGCCGGGTACCAGCACGATAATGCCGGATACACCCAAACGTTCAGCGCCTATTACAAGACCGAGCAGGATGTGATCGACGAAAATACGATTTCGGGCACGATTATCCCGGAGCCGTTCAATGTCCAAAAGGGATATGTTCGAGGGCTGGAGTGGACAGTGAGCGGTCCGATCGTCAAGAGCGTTTCGTTCTATGCGAACTACTCACGATCCTGGGCTCAATCGGCCGGCCAGTTCACCGGCGGATTCATTCCGATCTCCACATCGCAGGGCTATTTCTATGACGATCACGATCAGACTGATACGGCGTCGCTTGGCGCGACGTACGAGCGCAATGGCACATTTCTGGATCTCGATGGCGAATACGGCTCAGGCTTTCCCTATGGTCAGAGTTCGACAGGCGAGGTTAACTACATAAGAACCGAGCCGCACTTTATCATCGATGGGTCGGCCGGCGCCACATATAAACGCGGGACGATCGAATTTACTGTGATCAATATGTTCAACCACCCCTACATCATCACTGAGGGCGGGGTGTTTTCAACAGAGCAATGGGGTCAGGGACGAACGTTCGGTGTGAAATACACGTACGGTTTTTGAAATGAAGGAGCGATTGGAATGAACGCATTGGTTACTTATCTGCATCAGGGCGGGTTCAT
>Ga0316231_1001697_pt1 | contig 23354 bp, 30 predicted proteins | sample TBH18027metaG_FD_206002 | JGI IMG/M metagenome (GOLD analysis project Ga0316231, IMG submission 206002) | Freshwater microbial communities from Trout Bog Lake, Wisconsin, USA - TBH18027 | ecosystem: Environmental > Aquatic > Freshwater > Lake > Hypolimnion/Profundal zone | place: USA: Wisconsin... | reverse complement strand
GACCTTCACCTTCTAAGGTATAAAATACAAAGTCGTCAGAAAGAAATAAAGTTTTATTAGGATCAATAGACATACCCTATTGTATATGTTTTCCAATTAAATCAAGACTGTTTGTTCTTTTTTTCTAATTCTGCTAATTCTTTTAAAGCGTCTTCAAAACTTACTTCTTTAATTGTTTGTGGAGGTAAAGATTGTTTAGGTGTCTCTTTTGGTTGCTGACTTACAATTGCATCGTTCATTTTCTTTGCAATATCAGCCTCTAATTGTACGCTTTTAGGATCCCTTTCTTTCTTGATTGGTAACGAAGAAGGGTTAGAATGTTGTAAAGGTGTTATGGAACCTTTAGGAGCAACAAAATTACCATAGATATCGTTTAATTTCACCGTGAACCCTTACCTCCGTTACCCCAAGATGTACCTGCAAACAAGTTACTATAGCCTTTTGTCTTTAAACCAGGCTGACCTAAATCTCTTTGTTTTTCTTCTGGTTTAGGTGTAGGATCTGGCTGCTTTTCTTCAGTTACAGGAGTCGTTTGTGGAGCTGTATAACTTTCTTTAATAACTTGTAAAGCTTTTGTTTTTGGTACTTCATTTTCGTTTGAAACTGAGCAAATAGCAGAATTATCTTCGTGTTCCCACACTTCAACTCTTTCTACCCAACATCTTCCGTTAGTTATAGTGCGTATAACTTCATCGCCTTTTTCTAAGCAGTATTGAGCAAATTTTTCAATTCCAACGCCATCCTTCATTATACGCAAATCAATGATACCTTTTTTATTAAGTTCAATGAACGTTTGTAACTCAGGATCTTCTTGCCAAACTACCATAGTATGGTCAAATTGTTCTTCTAATGTACTTTTTAACTGTTTAAGTCCGCCAAAGTCTACAACCCAGTTATTTTTATCGAGAGTATTGCATGTAAACCAGAATTTAGCCTTAAGTCTGTAACCATGGATAAATCTGCAGTGACTAGTAGCGTAAGGTTGACGAAAAGCTGTAGAGCCTAGGTAAATGATTTTAGTTGACGAGAATTGCATAAAAGTATTATAGAGTAGGAAGAGAAATTCTCAACCCATATATATTATTATCTGTATTATTATACCGATGTTCCCATTACCGTCAACTGTTAACAAAATCGTCTTCAGTCGTTGGATTCAAATTACCTTGCATTTTATCGTGTAATTTTAAGTACTTTTGCAGCTCTTTTCTACTCAAGCTTGCAACCCCACCGTTATGCACTTTTGCTAACAAATTGTTGTAATCTTTCTTTTCTGTATCGGTAACCATTCCAGGCTGTTTAGTTTTAACATCTTTACCAATATAGTAAGCATTATTTTTGAACGTAATTCCCATTTCACCTGCATGTTTGTACGGTACGTACTTATCCATGTTGTTGAAAAACATTAAATTTCCGTAATTAGTAACAACACCGCCATGGTAATTTTGGTTAATAAGATACTTTGCATATCCAAAACCATTTCTTGCTAACTCTTTTCTTGTAAAATCATTATCAGGTGTTAACGTGAATAAAGTTCCTTTATCACCTAAGTTTTGTTTTCCTGTAATTTTAAAATTCCAAGTATTTGTAGCGTTATTAAACAAATTAACGCGTACAAATTTATTATCACCTTTACCAATTAACGTTACTTTGTTAGTGTTAACATCAAGTGCAATTGCTTTAGTTTTATCTCTATAACCTTTAAAGTCTATACTACTCAAATCGCCTTTACTTGCAGCTTTAGCTTTTTCACCCGCTGAAATAAATTTATTATAAGCACTGCCTAACTTACTCAAATAGCCTCCAAGTTTTCTGTGCATTGGTATGTTAACTTTTGGTGGTGTTGAACCTGGGTAAGCTCCGGCAAAAAACGGTATTTTATTTTGAGGTTTTGCTGCAGTTGTAGGCTCTTCTTTTGGTGCAGCTGGGGCAGCTGCTGGTTTATCAAAATTAAGTTTTAATTGTTTTTTATCAGCTGGTACTTTTGCTAGTTTTTCAACTGGAGTTTTTTTAGTAACATCAACTGGTGTTTCAGGTATACCTAACTCTAATTGTTTTTGTTTTAAAGTTTTATTAAATTTAGTTTCTTTTTCTGGCGCAGGGGTTGCAGGAGCTGCTGGTTTTTTCTTTGTTGTTTTACCTAATGGTTTTACAGTAGTACCTTTTTTGTTTACCGTAACTGTGACAGGTTTAAAACTCGGCATAGGTCCACCTTTTGTTACATTTGGTATTTTACCAACTATTTTTGCTTTTTGTTCTTTTGGTGCTTCTTTTTTATCAGCAGGTTTTTTTCTTCTGTTAGATTTTTTGCCTTCTTCTTCTGGATCAACTTCTTCTTTTCTCTTACTCTCTTTAATCAAAGAAAGATTTTTATTTAAAATTTGTAATGTTTTGGAATGCATATTAACCGTGAATTAAAAAGAAGGTTTTAAAAATTTCGTAAAGATCTTCAAATGTATGCCCATTAGCAATTAACATTGCTTCAATATCAGTAACCGTGTTAAGTTCTTTAATTTGCATTAATAAGTTTTTATCCTTTATCATTCCTGCAATTATTAGCTTTAACTTTTCAACATTTGTTAACGTTTGATTAAAATCAATTTGATCTGGAGACACTGTAATCACGTCTTGGTCACAGCCTGGTGTTGTTACAACCATATCAATAGTACCATCTTCGTTCTCATTAAGCATATACCCTTCATAAGGTAACTGCTTATTAGCTGGGTCGCTCTTCAATTTAACATAAATTACCTTCATGTTTTTGAAGTGATTCTCGAAGATTTTTGATAATCTCATAATATTATTTATGGATTTTATAAAAAATGTATTATACTATACGTATGTCTGAAAGAATTAAATATCCAACAATACCTACCGCAAATAGTAATTTACCTAGAACTGATGAAGAGAAGCAGGTAATTATAGATAGTGCTGCAAAAGCTTATGAAGGCTTTTTAGATGCACTGTGTATTGATTGGCGTAATGATCCTAATAGTGAAGGTACACCAAGAAGAGTAGCTAAGGCTTATGTGTGTGATCTAATTAAAGGCTGTTATGACCAGCCACCTAAGATTACATCATTCCCTTCCGATGGGTATGATGGTATTGTAAGTCAAATGAACATACCACTTACATCAATGTGTAGTCACCATCATTTAGCTTTCTCAGGCGTTGCTCACGTTGCATACATTCCAAGTTTAGATGGTAGAATTATTGGTTTATCAAAGCTTAATAGAATTGTAGATTTCTATGCAAGACGTCCACAAGTGCAAGAAGCACTAACGGTACAAATTCACAAAGCTATTGATGAAGTATGTGAAAAGAATAGAGGAGTGGCAGTAGTTGTAAAAGCATCTCATACCTGTGCTTGCCATAGAGGCATTAAACATCACGGTTGTGCAATGATTACTTCTAAACTATCTGGTGACTTTATGAATGAACCAGAATGTCGTAAAGAGTTTTACGATTTTATTGCTTCAGCTGAGAGAGATCTGAAGAAGTAGGCTTACTAATATTATTAGTTTTAGTAACATCTACTAAACCACCTAGCTTAGTTATAAAGTCCTTACCAATAAGGACTTTTTGTTCGTTCTGAGCCCTATCTGCAATAGAGAAGGGCGTGTTTGGGTAATGGTTATTGCCAATTGTTATATCAAAAGTAACAACTGGTCTTTTTTCTATATTCCCAGAACCAATATTAATATCAATATACTCTTTTACTTTTTTAAAGAGCTTTTTACCCCCTACAGTATCAAATGTAATACCATCATTATGCTTTTGAATGTTTACACCATGTAATACATTATAAGCCCCGTTACCGCTATCAACTTTAGCAGCAACGGGACCAACGTCTTTAAACTTTACAGTTTCAATAAGACCTAAAGCTCTTTCAACAAATAATTTGAATGATATCACTCAATTATTTATTGAATATGATTAAGCTTTAGCTTTAAGTTCTTTTTTACGTTCTTGAATCTGTTTACGTAATGTGCGGGTTAACTTGCCAATTTCAAGTAAAGCTTTGCGTGCACGAGCAGCTGCAGAAGCGTTGTCCTTTTCCATAAACTTTGTAATCTCTTCTTGAAACGTAGCAAAGTTTGTTGCAATAGATGTAATATTATCGTTCATACGTTATATTTTATAACATAGAACCGTGCAATCAACTACCTCTCTTAATATATTCCAAAATCGTCTTTAACACCCATATTGTATAATGAAGCTATATCTTTTGCTGTTTTTACTGCCTGTTTACTGGTATACAACGGATGATAATCTAACTCATATCTACCATCATTCATTTTACCCATACGTATAAATCCTTTTTTTAGTGCATCCATCTTTAAATCACTTCCAAACCTTCCTTTTATATCAGGAAATAATTGTTTTAAAGCCTCTTCATGCCCGTGTATTGAAGGAATTGCTATAATTTTACCCTGTTTTGTAACCCAGAAACCATGAGGAGGGTTGTCTGGAAGTTCACTGAAATTTGATAGTATTTTGTATGTACCAGGCTCAGCAGTAGTTAAAAATGACTCACTTACTTTTTTTTTAACTGGGCGACAGTCATTAACCATCTTATCACCCTTTTTCTTTATTCCTACTTTTCTGTAACCCTTCCAACATTTCATTTCCCACAATGGAAAGAAGTCTTTAAAAGTGTTGTTTTCAGTATGTAAAAAGTCTTTAATCTGTTTTGTTGTCATTCCTTTAGCAGCTTTAGCGGCAGCTCCAGATACACCTTTTTTATGCTTTTTAGCACTCATTACTGCACCGAAGAATCTTCTCTGTTTTTCTGATTTAGCTGGCATACTAATATTTATGTTAATGGCAATGCCATTTACGTAAGGCAAGTGCTTTTCTAGTAGGTTCTCCGTTAGGTTTCTTCATTGGACCTTTATTACCTTTCATTCTAGCACAGAAGCTTTTACGTCTTTTTGCTGCTTTACTACCAGGCTTTAGTTTACTTGGCTTAGTGGTAACAGCCATTGATAAATGACTACCAGGATGCTGTCTACGATAGCTTGCAATGCCCTTACGATTTAAACCACCAGACGGGCTTTTACCTGCTTTACGCTGCCAAGCATATGACTCACTTAGAATCTCCTGAACTAAATCATCAAATCTCATACTTATATTTATAAATAATAGTATGAGAATATCAGGTTCCGATAAAAACGACATTTATAGCAAATACAAACTTATCAATGAAGCAGGTTCTGTAGCCAATACTGGTGAAGGTACACCTAGCCAGATACAAGGTATTAACAATGTTGGTAATAACTCACCTAAGATTCCAAGATCTCCAGTAGCTTCAATGAAAGGTGAAGTACCTGAAACACCTACCGTTGGGCCTGCTTCTCAAGATGAAGAAGATTCTCATGAAGATGAAGCAATTTCAATGGCTAAGACACAGTTACTAAGCGTAGCTGACAAAGCAATTGAAATGTTTGATATGATGCATAATCACGGGGTAGAATTGGAAGCATGGGAAGCTGCTAAATTAACATTAGCTGCTGACTACATTGAAACAGTTTTTGACGTAATGAAATACAGAGGTGCTCAAGAATCTGAACCAGAAGTTGAAGTAGAGACAGAAAATCCAGACGATCAAGAGCCTGAGATGTTTACAGAATTACCAAGCAATTAAGCTAACTTTTTATTAAAGAGGTTATAAATTTCTGGTCTAAATTTACCGTATAGTTCTGTTATGATTTGCTTTCTTTGAGCATCATTAGCTTTTCTATACATCTCTCTTATCTGACTTGCACTTTGTACTGATTTGCCATTAACTTTAAAGTTTTCAGTAGGTGCTACCATAACGTAACCATGCATACCTAAAGGCTTGCATTCATCAACAGATTTAAATGGTCTGAAATAACTTGGACTACCATCCTTTTTATTACCGAACTTAAATCTAGCATCAGGACCTTCCATATCTTTTTTACCTACGGCAAAAATTACTTTAGTATGTTCTTTGTTATATCTACCAACTATTTCATTAGCAACGTAAGGGTTTTTTGTTTCCTGTACAATAGATGGATCAATACCACTTGATACTATCATTTGTAATTTTTCTTTAAAAGTAAAAGGTGAATCAACGTCATTGGTTTTACCAGACGTTGCTATATAAACGTCAGCTGTTGGAAACTCTTGTTTTATTTTATTATAAACTGCAGCATGACCTAAATGAAAAGGTTGAAAACGTCCTGGGTAAATTACTACTAGTTTATTAACCACTGTTCCAACATGACCTATTGCCATGCTAGCAACTTCATTAAATGTAGAAATTTTAGGTGTTAATGTTCTACCTTCATCTCCAAAACCTGGATCAAAATAAACCATTTTTTCTCTATCATATGGTGAATTTAAATTTTCATCATCTTCATCAGTACCAATGGTAGGTGTGGTGGTTGAAGTGCGTTTAAATCCTGACTCTAAACCTTTAACAATAAAATCGCCTGTAATTTTAACTGGCACTGGAGCTAGTGAATTGTCTCTCAGCACAACACCTTCATGTTTGTCTGCTTCACCCATTTCACTGCCAAGTGTTTTTAATAGTTCAACGCCTAATAATCTAGTACAATGATATATAACAGCACCATCCACCGCCATTGTATAGTCTTTAACATCTTTAACAAAATTTTCTATTGGTAACCCGTTTAGTACATTAACGTAAACTTCTTTACTTAAAGCGCCTACTGTTTTACCACCTGCTAATTTAATTTTTGCATTAAAAGGATTTACTGCTTTCTTTAAAGTAACGCCCAACGGTTCAGTGTACTTTTTACCAGCTTTAATAAAAGTAAAAGGCTGTTGTAATACTCTGTTATAATTTGGAGTTCCCTTTACTGTGACTAATACGTCACCGTATATTTTAAAGTTATGATTTTTAGCTACTTTATTAAGTTTATTAATAAGAGAAACTAATACGTTTTTATTATATTCTACTTCTACAGATTCTCTTCTATTTGGTGTAGCCTGAACAAATCTACTGATGCCATGTATAGCAAGAAAATCATGATCGTAACTTAGTACATTTGTTCTACCTTGTACAAATTCCATATTAAAGAAAAGATTAGGGTCTTTTGTTAACCCTAATTCATCTAATTCATCTTTAATAGTAGGTAAAGCCTCATTTAAAATGTTTAACGTCTTTTGTCCTGCAGCTATCATACCATGACCTGCACCAAAACGGGCTTCTAATTTATCAATAGTAATGCCTTCCACGTCTAAAGGTTTCATTGAACCTCTATCCAATGCAAATTGAGGCTTAGCGGTATTGACCCCTACTAACTTGACACTAACATTAATACCGTCAATTTTTAAGGAACCTCTATTACGCTTTACTACGGTAAATGCTTTATTAAAAAAGTTAATTAAATCTTTACCATTTTTTACAGTAGGTAAATCAAAAGGATGTGCCATATGGCCTGCTGCACCGCCTTCAGTTAAAAAGAATTGTTTAAATGGTTTCACTTAAAAAACTCCTTTCTTACATGCAATTGGCTACCAACAGCAAATACTTCATGCCCGGTAAATCCTTCTGGATAACGTTTCATTTCTTTTAAACCTACAGGAACTTGCATCCATTGAATTAAACCATCTTTTGTACAATTTACTATGAACCCGCCAGGTCCTGGTTTATCTAATAACTTTGCCTTTAAAATTCTAAAGCATAATTGTTTTGCATTATCTTCACTAGAGTGGTAAAGATTTTCTCCTGGCTTGTTCCCTAAAATTTTATATACTTCTTCAATATTATCTTTTAACTGTGAAAATAAGTCAAATTCAGCTAATAGCTGACTATCAGATTTAATTAGCTTATAAAGTCTATCTACTTTATTAAAAGCAACTAAAAAATCATCATATTTAAAATTACCATTATCTGCTAAAATTTTTTGTTTTTTATACTTTTCTTCACCTGACTCATTAAATGATGACATTTTTGACATTAAGGCATTTATACCTAAAATGCTATTTGTTACCATATTGTTATTTTGACCTATAAATTGACCTGCTTCTCTAAATCTACCAATTGTTATTTCTTTATCTGAAGGATTATATGCCTTAACTTCAACACCAATATTACCTATCAGTAAATCAGCAGACCCTTTTGAATCTCTATTATCTGAAACGGTAACACCGCGGTTACCTTGTTTTAAAAACCAATAAAGTGCTAATTCAGCATTACCTGAACCTTTTGTTTGTACTGTTGAACCTTTTTTATAAGGTCCTTTTTCATACAACATATCCCAAACGTACTTGTCGTTTTTATTAGTAATATGAAACTCCCCGGCACCACTAGCTGGCATTTTTACACCAACAACTTTATGTAATTTGTCTTGTTCTTCTGGAGTTGGAAATACACTTTCAATTATTGAGTCGTAAGATGCAGGAGGCGGTTTAGGAGCTCCTGGTGGTCTACCACGTTTTTTAGTTGTTGCTGGAACATCTGTAGCAGGCAATGCTGCTTCACGCAACAGTTTATAAACTTGATTTAGATAGACTGTATCTAAAGACTTATACATTATTCTTGTCCTAATTGACCCTCATCTGTTTCAACGTTTGAATATTTTTTCATAATTGGTGTCATTTGCTGAACCATTTCAATTGCGTTGTTTTCGTTAATTTCAGGTAAATTACTGACAAAATCAATATCATCATCACTCATTTTAATAATGAGAGCTTGTTTTAAAAGTCTTGCTAATCTAACAACACTTGCAGGAACGTCAACTTTTTGAGGTTCTTCTGGAGCAGGTGTAGGAGGGACTGGATTAGCAGGTGCAGCTGGCATTGCTGCAGCTGCATTAGGATCCATAGGAGGAGCATCTTGCTCAAGTACAAGTCTTCCTTTTTTATAATTTTCTATAATCTTTAAAAACTTCATTTTAAATTAGCTGAGATTTTATTAATCTTACTTGCCATTGCTTTCATTAAGTTACCATAAGCACCGTTCATTTGAGCTTGTGCACCAATAAACGGTAAATTCATTCTACCAGGTCTTGTAGCTAACTTAGATGCAACGTTAATAGTTGCAATGGTCTTCTTATCTAAGCCCATTTTTTTCTCTTCTGGATCTTGTTCTTCAGCGTTTTCTTCGCTTTTTTTAACAGGTTTAATATTCTTGATAACTTTGTTAGCTTGGTTGGTAAACTTATCCATACTATTATTTATTAGATTAAGATCTGTTTAGTTTTTAACCTGTTAAAATAATCGTTATTGAGAAACGTTAATTCATATTTCTTACTAAATCTCTTTACCTTCTCAAAAGTATACTCTCTATGTTGATATTCTTTGTTCTTTTCTACTATACCGTTAATTGCTAATGAAGCACGTGCATCTTTAATGTCTATAAGATTTTTAAGAGAAACGGTATTAAACTTGCTTTTATATACTCTAACAGGTAACATCTTATCAAGTTTATAGAAGAAGGCATTAAAGAATTCTAATAGTTCCTCTTCTTTATAGTATTCTTTAATAATACAATCATCCAATTGAGTATTGTTGTAGAGTAATAAAGGCTTACTTTTATTGTAACCTAGTACAGTTTCACATATTCCGTGAATTAAACAATGATAGAATATTTTCCTAACATCCTGATTATTTAAAGGTTTTTCTAAAAGCTTAAATTTGTATAGATGATCTAGGATTTCAATTTGATATTGTTTTATAAACAACTCATTAAAATCCAAAACAGTTAAATTATATCTGTTTAATTCCAGTAGCATCTACTCTCATTATGCAACTGTTCCAATAACGCCTTGGGAGCTCTACCTATACGGCAGTTTATTATTCCATTGTAAAAACCGTCCTTTAACAATACGTCGTGTTCAAATTGTATTTTAGCTTCAAAATATGCTAACTCAAATTTACTGCCACATAACCTTATTATTTCAAATTTAAATTTATCTTTACCCAATAGTGCTATATCAGCATTTACCTCATTGGAAGATGACGTGTAAGTTTTCCAGTCTGATTCTCCTGCAAAGTGTCTTTTGTTTTTTCTTCCTTTAAGGGGCTTGAGTTTTTTAATTTTTGTAATCTGTTTTTTTCCAAAATAGATCTTGCCATTAACCGTATTAGTGATGCGATAAATAAAACCAAAATAGCACTTAGTATCATCATATGGTATGTTTGTTGTCCAGTGTCCTAAATCTGTCATTTTTTCTTCTTACTTACAGCCTTTTTCCTTATTGTCAACTTTTCAGGCTTATTTCTTCTCATAACTTTACCACCAAAAATGGATGTTGGAATACGTGCATCCCCTGTAGCATATGTATCAGTTCCTGGAGTACCTGAAGCCAACCCAGCAGCTCCAATTGAAGGAGCATTACCTAAAGCACCGCCATTGCCAGCCGTGTTAGGTGCAGACGGTATGTATCCTGGACCGTTTTCTAATACACGTTTAAAAAATTTACGATATATACTCATTGATTTTCTTACATTTATATTTATACTATAGTAGTGGATATATTAGACAAGTACATAGAAGAACTAAAAGAAGACCTTAGGATAGATGAGTTTAGTATTAAGGATGCTTCTTTAAAATCACCTGGTCGTAAGCATTACTGGACTAGTAGACTTATTTACCATAAACGTAATTTAATGAAATTAGAGAATGAAAAAAATACTCTAATTAAAAAAGCATCTCAAGAAATTCAGTATCAATCACCTGTCAAGGTATCAAACGTAGCAATTGAAAAATCTGCTCAAGATGTACAAATAGTTAAAGATATTAACTTTAAGATAAACGATGAAAAGTTAATAATAGAGTTTTTAGAAAAGACAGAAAAGACATTATCTTCACTTACTTACGACATTAAGAATATCATAGAAATAATAAAATTAGAAACTCTTTGATCTCCACTTTTTTAAAGGTAACATAGAATATCTACCAGATTTTATTGATTTAATAATGTTCTTTTTTAACGCAGTTACATCACCTGTACTAACATTAAGTTTTACACTTACTGCTTTTTGACTTGTAAATTGTAGATATTCTTTTTTGATGTTATCGTAAAGTTTTATTGGTTTATAACGTTTTAATAAAAAACTTTTTGAACGTATTATTTTTACAGGCTTTATATTATTAGTTTCAGGTAAAACAAAAGTCCTTTTTATATGTTTATATTTTCCTTTCGCAAGGGAACCAATATATGAAACATCACATTTTAAAAATTCTGCAGCCTTTTTATGAGATTGAAAAGTAAATATTTCCCCAGTTTTTATATTCTTTAAAGTTATTGATTTACTATTCATTACACCGTAAGCCCCATTACCACCTTCAGTAATATTAAATAAAGTACCTGTATTTGTAATAACCCTGCCATATTTTTGTATAAGTTCTTTTTCTTTTTCGTATGCTTCAGATTCAGTTAAGTTATCAAACAATACGCTACTTTTAAAATTCTTCACATTTATGTTTTTAAAAATTCTATTATGGTTTTGTTTAACAGAATTAAGTAATCTGCTGCCCGAGCCTTTACCTATGTATCTTATAACATTATTAACATCGTAAACCCCATATACATAAAAGCCTTTCATGTATTATTATTTATTGTTCCAATTTGACTTTTTCAACATAGCATATAAATAAAAAATGTAATATGCATTTTGAGTACTTACCAAACAGACGATTATGTAGACTTACAGGGGATAAGTTTGATGAAATAAGAGAGCATTTTAGTGTAAAAAACGACAATGCTTTTTTTATGAGAAAGTTTGGTAGAAAGTTTATTAACAGCAGAATATATTGCATGACTCCAACCGGGTTGTTTGACCCTGGAATGTTCTATGAAATTTTAAAACATATAAAAACAAATTATCAAATTGAGGTAACTTATGATGATAAAATCAAACAAGTAGTTAAACCTTCTTTTAGTAATCAAAATATTTTTGATAATTTAAAATTAAAATTAAGAGATTATCAGCTTGAAACCGTTAAACAGGCTTTATTGTTTGGTAGAGGTATTGTTAAAGTTGGTACAGGTGGTGGTAAAACACTAACTATTGCATCTTTACTTTCCTCTATCTATGTTAATAACGGCAATAAAATGACATGTTTATTAATTGTTCCTGATTTAACTCTTGTAGATCAAACATATAACGATTTCCTAAATTACGGTGTTCCTTTTAGTTTTTCCCGTTGGACAGGAACACACAAACCGGATTTTGAGTGTTCCGTAATCATTGCAAACCTGGGAATACTACAGAGTCAATTTGAGGAACACAAGGAACTCCTTAACGTAAACGTGTTGGTTGTGGATGAATGCCACAAACTTAAAAAAGGAAACAAGGTTAATAAGCTTATCAATAGTATTAAAACTAACAACAAATACGGGTTAACGGGTACCTTACCTGATAATAAACCAGATGAATGGAACATTATTGGTAAGTTAGGTTCAGTTTTCTATGAAAAATCTAGCTACGAATTGAGATTAGAAAATTATCTAACTAATGCTGAAATAAAAATCATTGAAATTGGCTACAAAGACAAAGTTAAGCCGGTACCGGGCGTTAATAAGTTTAAAACCGAATTGGATTTTATATATAGTAGCAGTTTTAGGAACGGAATCATATCAACTATTTGCAATAAATGCAATAATAACGTGTTAATTCTCGTTAATCATATTGCTCACGGCCAAGCAATGTATGATTACCTTACAAGTTCCCTTAAAACCAAAAAGGTTTACTTTATAAGAGGTGAAGTTGAGGTGGAGGACCGTACAAAAGTAATAAATGAAATGGAAAAAAGTGATAATGTTGTATGTATAGCAATTAGTGCTATATTTTCTACAGGCGTTAACATTAAAAACTTACATAATATTATTTTTGCTTCAGGTGGTAAAAGTTTTATACGCATTATTCAATCAATTGGTAGAGGCTTACGTTTGAATCAAAACAAGGACAAGCTTGTTATATATGATTTGACGGATTTATTACAATATAGCCAACAACATGCTATAAAACGCAAAGAAATTTATACATTAGAAAAAATTATCTATAAAGAAGGTAAGATAGTTGAAAAGTAAAGGTACTGTTCTATAATACACCTATGGCTAAAAGAGGTCCTAAACCAAAGAAAACTGAATATTATGTTGATCCTGCAGTGTTTAAACTGCAACTAACAGAGTACTATAAAAACGGTAAGGGTGAAGACCTGTTAGCAGAATCTATCAGTAAGATAGCTTACGGGTTAAGTTACTCATCCAATTTTATCAACTACACTTATAAAGATGAGATGATTGGTGATGCTTTGGTTAAGATGTTTACAGCAGTAAAGAATCATAAATTTGATGTGACGTCAGAACATAATCCATTTTCGTATTTTACCACAATTGCATTCCATGCTTTCATTAATAGAATCAAGAAAGAAAAGAAGCATACTGAAGCAATTAATGAGTATAAGAGTAGATTTTACGCAGAAGAATTGAATGACAGTTCTGATGCAAACATTTACGTGAAGCCAGATAGTACTGATTGGAGCAATGACGGTGACAGCGACGGAGATTCATCTGGTTCAAGTAATGAATAATAAAGTAGCAATTTTTACAGACTTACATATAGGTGTTCACCAAAATTCAAGTTTTTGGCATGATGTTACTATAGAGTGGGCTAAATGGTTTAAACAAGAAGTAGATAAAAGAGGTATCAAAGAGATTGTCTTTTGCGGTGATTACTTTCACTATAGAGATGAAATTAGTTTATTATCATTAGATATTGGTAACAAAGTATTAGATATCTTAAACGATTATAAAATTTATATGATAACAGGTAACCATGACTGTTACTATAAAGAGACTTCTGAAATTAATAGCTTATCAATTTTAAAAGGCAGACAAAATGTTGAGGTGTGTGATGTTTTAAGTTCACATAGTACTGGTAATAGAAAGGTAACGTTTTGTCCTTGGGGTACAAAAGTATCTGATATTGATAAGTCTGATATTATATTTGGTCATTTTGAATTGCAAAATTTCCAAATGAATGCTTTTAAAGTATGTGAACACGGTGATGATGCTGAGACATTAGCAACTAAAGCACCTTTAATTATATCTGGTCATTTCCATTTAAGAGATGAGAAGAAGATTAATAACTCAACAATACTTTATGCTGGTAATCCTTTTGAAATGGATTTTGGCGACAGTTATCAGAAAAAAGGCATATACTTTTTAGATATTGATTCATTAAAGTATGAGTTTATTGAAAATACTTTTTTACCTAAACATATTAAGTTAACTTTATCTGAACTTATTACCAATACAGATTTTGAAACGTACTGTAAGCTTACTTTACCAAATAACATTATTAAGCTTATAATTGATAAAAATATTAGCACTGAACATTTGGATGCTTTAGTGGCTAAGATGACTGCTTACAAGCCTACTGAATTAAGAGTAGATTATGATGTCAATTACAATAAAATTAAGCTTGAAAATACAGCAGAACTAGATTTATCAGGAGTAGTGGTTGAAAAAGCAATAGAAGAGTTTATAAACTTATTAGACATCACTAATAAAAGTGAAGTTATTGAGTATACAACAGCATTATATCTAAGATCTAAACTATGAAGTACGTAACATTTAATCAGCTAAAGATAAAAAACTTTTTATCTATTGGCGAAGACGAAGTAGTCGTGGACTTTAGAAAAGGGCTTCATATTATTACTGGTGTTAACCGTGATAAGGAAGATAGACGTAACGGGGTAGGTAAATCTACTATAGCAGATGCACTATACTTTGCTATATTTGGCACTACTATAAGAGAGATTAAAAAGGAGTTTATTGTCAATAACTTAACTGACGGGGTATGTGAAGTTCAATTAGCTTTTAACGTGAACTCTCCAAAAGGTAATAATGACTTTGTTATTGTTAGAACCTTAAATCCCTCAAAGCTTTATGTGTTTAAAGATGGGGTAGATAGAACACGTGATAGTATTGTTAATACGACAGAGTATATTGAAGCTGTTCTATCATCATCTTCAGAAGTGTTTCAAAATTGCGTTATCATGACATTAAACAATACTATACCTTTTATGGCTAAAGGTAAGGTAGAAAAGAGAAAGTTTATTGAGCAGATATTCAATTTACAGATTTTTTCTCAGATGCTTAATAAACTGAGAGACGAATATAATGAAGTAAAACGTAATCATGATATTGAGTTAACAAAATATAATGAAGTAGAAAACTCTATACAGACATACGAAAAGCAGAAAGAATTGCGGGTTAAAGAAAGAGAAACTAAAATTACGCAATTTACTAATAAAATTCAATCTAATAATAATGAGATAGCAAAGGTTAATACTGAGTTATCAAAGTCTGAAAATATTGATCTTAGTATCAAAAAGGGTGAACTTGAAACACTTAATAAAGGCTATGACACTATAGATGAGAGAATTAAAAAGCTTATTGTTGAAGCTACTGAACTTAATAGTACTATAAAACAAAAGCAATCACAGTTAAGTAAGATTGGCACCTCATTAGATGTATGCCCTACTTGTTTAAGACCTATTGACGTTACTCATAGAGAGCATATTGAAGTTGAGAAGAGTAAGTTAAAATCTGAAATTGATGCCAGTACTATTACTTGCACTAAACTGAAAGAAGATACCGATACATATAAAAGTAAACAGATTAAAATTAAAACGCATATATCTAAAATTAATGACGACTTAAATGCTTTAAAAGTAAAAATAGAAAATAGAAAGCTTTTACAGAAACGTATTACTGATTTACAAGATCTAAACAAACAATTAGAAGATAATATCTCACATTTAAATGAGCATAACGATTCATTCAATGATGTTATTACTGAAACTAAAGCAAGATTAGAAAACATTAAAGGTGAAATAGAAAAGATTAAAAAGACTATTAACTTATTAGATGTTGTAAAGTTTGTAGTAAGTGAAGAAGGTGTAAAGAGTTATATAGTAAAGAAGATACTACAGAGCTTTAATGCTAAACTAGCTTATTACCTAAAGAAGCTAGACAGTAATAGTATCTGTGTGTTTAACGAATACTTTGAAGAAGAGATATTAAACGAAAAAGGTAAAATTTGTTCATACAATAACTTTTCAGGTGCTGAACGTAAGGCTATAGACTTGGCTTGTTTATTTTCGTTTATGGATATGCGTAAATCACAAGGTGATGTACACTATAATATTAGCATTTATGATGAACTATTTGATAGTAGTTTAGATGAAAAAGGTGTAGATTTAGTGCTTGATATTCTTAAAGAACGTAGTGAAAAGTTTAACGAATGCATCTTTATTATTAGCCATAGAAAAGAAAGCATAAAGTCAGCAACAGGCGATATCATCTTTTTAGAGAAGCATAACGGTATAACCCGTAGAGTTAATTTTGTTGATTAATATATAACCTTTTATAAATTTTATTATGTTTAATACTGCTATTCCGTTTCAGCAACCTAACGTACCGTTTCAATTAAAGAAAGGTGGAGCATCACCATTTGGTGCTGTACAACCACCAACACAACCAGCTGCTTCGGATAACCCAGAGAGACCTAAGGAGTTAGATCTACCAAGATTTTTAAGTTATTATGCTGACTATAGTGGTTGTGGCCACTGGAGAATGATTTGGCCTGAACAGGTAATGAACGCTCATATGAAGGCTGTATGTCACGGAACTACAGTTATGAACTTAGATCCTCGTTACTATATTATGGCTAAGGGTGTTAGAATTCAGAGACAAGCCACAAAACAGCAGTTAGAGTTCGTTAAGTTCTTAATGGAAATCAAAAAGCAAACTGGTATGAAAGTTATGTACGAGATTGATGACCTTTGCTTTAAGGAAGATATTCCAGATTATAACAAGTATAAACCAGCGTTTGTAAATCCTGAAATTAGAGAATCTGCACAAGCTATTATGTCCATGTGTGATGAAATTACAGTTACTTGTGATTTCATGAAAGATTATTATATGGACAAGACAGGTAATAAGAACATTTCCGTTATTCCTAATTTTATGCCAAAGTTCTGGTTAGGTAACCATTACGATCTTACCAAGAACATGAACAACTTGGATAAGTTTAAAAAGAAGCCTCGTATTTTATACGCCGGTTCTGGTGCTCACTTTGACGTTGATAATAGAGTAGGTCAAAAGGATGACTTTTACCATGTAAATGATATCATTCGTAGAACGGTAGATAAGTACCAATGGGTATTTTTAGGAGCTTTCCCATTATCATTAATGGACCTTATTAAGAGCGGCAAGATTGAATTCCATCAATGGAAAAGATTATTTGAATACGGTCAAGCCATATCTGATCTTAATATCAATATGATGGTTGCACCATTAGAGAACAATAATTTCAATAAGTCTAAGAGTGATTTAAAGTATATTGAAGCATGTGCTTTCGGGTTACCTATTGCATGTCAAGACTTATGCACATATGCTAATGCACCTATCAAGTTTAATACAGGCGATGAAATGATTGACCGTATTAATGAGACATTAAAAGACACAGATAAGTACAAGAGCATTTGTAAGAAAGCTAGACAGTACGCAGATACAAGATGGCTTGAAACAGATACTAATATTGACTGTTATATGGAACTTTATACTACTCCGTTTGGAGATAAGTCCCGTAAAAATATGTCAAGATACAACAAATACGATTGATATATCTGGAAGTGTGATACAATAGTTACGTGAGCTATCGTAACATATATTATAACGGTAAAGACAAATGCATTACTCTATTTACCTGGGATAAGGACGGTAAGCGTATTAAGTTAGATTCTACCTTTGAACCTTACTTTTACGTTGAAAATAGCCACGGAGAAGCTCAATCAATATACGGCACTAAGTTAGTTAAAAAGACGTTTAGAAGTCAGTATGAACGTTTTAAGTATCTTAAAGATACAAACTTAAAACGTGTGTTTGAGAACTTACCTGCTACTCAGCAATATCTTGTTGACATGTTTTGGAAAGACAATGAAACGCCTGAGTTTAGTCAGCATCCAATCAAGGTAATGTTTTTAGATATTGAGGTGTATGCACCTGATGACTTCCCGCATGCTAATGAAGCTAAAGCTCCAGTTAATGTTATAACAATATATGACTCGTTAGCTAAAAAGTTTTTTACCTGGGGATTGAAAGACTATACTAGTACAGAATCAGATGTAAAGTATGTTAAATGTTCCACTGAGAAGGAAATCTTTATTAAATTTATTGAGTACTTTGAAAGAGATTACCCTGATATATTGACAGGTTGGAACTCAGAGTTTTTCGATATACCTTACATTATTAATAGATGTACTAAAATACTTGGTGAAGAGTTTACTAAAAGACTCTCTCCCGCAAATAATGTTTATAGTAGATCAATTAAAGGTCAGTTCGGTGTAGAACAGATAAGATGGTATATTGATGGGGTATCGCTTATAGATTACCTTGATGTATACAAACGTTTTAGTGCTGGGGTACGTGAAAGTTATAAATTAGCATCAATTGCTGAAGCAGAATTAGGTGAAGGTAAAGTGGACTTCGGTGCAATGAACTTAGCCACATTAGCTGATCAAGATTGGAAAACGTTTATTGATTACAACATTCAAGACGTACGTCTACTAACTAAATTAGAAGATAAACTAAAGTATACGGAACTTATTCGTATGTTAGCTTATGTAGGACTAACGTCATTTGAAGCTGCAATGGGCTCGTTATCTGTTATTAACGGTGCAACTGCAGTAAGAGCCCGGTACCGTAATCAAAAGATACCTTCATTTATTAGAGATGAAGAAGAGGGTAAAAACCCCGGGGCATATGTAGGTGAACCATTAAGCGGGTTTCAGCAGAAGATAATTTCATTTGATGCTAACTCACTTTACCCTAACGTGATGATTAGCTTGAATATGTCCCCGGAGACTAAAATCGGGGTTATAGAAGAAAGAACAGACAAAGAAGTAAAACTAAGACATGTAAATGGTAAACAGTTTACGTTACCTGTGGATAAGTTTAATCTTTTCGTGCAAAAAGAAGAAATAGCTATTAGTAAAGCAAATACACTATTTACACAGAAGAAAAAGGGTGTAATGCCTGAAATCCTTGACTACTATTACGATAAACGTCAAGACATTAAGAAAGTACTTAAGAAGCTCAAAAAGCAGTACTCAGAATGTGATAAAGCCAGTAAGGAAGGTAAAGAAATTAGAAAGCAAATTGATCAGTTAGATGCAAAGCAGTTGTGTATTAAAGTCTTTATTAACTCAATTTATGGATACTTTGGAAATAAAAATGCTCCTTTCGGCGACGATGATATTGCTTCTTCAATCACTCTTACAGGACAGTCAGTTATTAAACAATCTAATGAACTACTCAAACAATACATTAAGTCAAAGGTTAACGATATTAATGAACAAGTGCTTAACAAGTGTATTATCTATAATGATACAGATTCAAGCTATGTTTCCATTGACCCTTTGTTTTTAGATGGTAAAGTAAAATTTAGTAACGGTAGTAAACTAACTAAAGAAACGTACGCTATAGTACAAGACATTGAAGACTATCTTAACAAGCAAGTAAAAGTCTGGGGAGCTAGTGAGTTTAATTCAAAAGACTGTAGGTTTATTTTTAAACGTGAAGCTATTGCTGATGTAGGTATCTTCTTACAGAAGAAACGTTACGTGTTACATATCTTAGATGATGAAGGTATACCTTGTGATAAGTTTAAGTACACTGGGGTTGAAGTTGTAAGAAGTACAATGCCCGGTGCCATTAAACCTTATGTTAAAAAGATTATTGAAACAATGTTATTGACCCAAAACATTAACGAAACAAATAAGATACTAAATGAGACGTATGAAATATTTGTCAAGTTACCTGTAGAGGACATAACATTTGTTTCCGGCATTAAAGGTTATGAAAAGTACTCAGCTCAGTGTGATGGGTTAGCTGCGTTAGCTAAAGGTATGCCATTGCACGTAAAAGCAGCATACGTGCATAACGTACTATTAGAAAGATTTGGTTTAGATAAACAGTACGAAAAGATAAGTTCCGGAGATAAGGTTAGGTTCTTTTACGTTAAACCAAATAACTATAACGTAACTGCAGTTGCTTACAAATACTATTACCCAGAGGAGTTTAAAAAGATATTTGAACCTGATTACGATATAATGTTTGAGAATCACATATTCTCAGTCATTAGTAGGTTTTATGAAAACGTAAAATGGTCCGTACAGAAACCTGGTTCATTAGTACAAACAAATCTTTTTGATCTGTTATCTTGATTTACTATAAAAATTAGTTAAAATACTTTATGGCAAAAAATTACGTAACAATTATTGACAATTCAGGTAGAAACATTTTAGGCGTACTAAAAGACGAAACTAAAACAGATCTTACTATTGAGAATCCAGTCATGATCTTAGTGCAGCCTCAAAATGGCAGCTTTCAAGTTCAGCTAATTCCTCTGTTTTTAGCAGAGTTTATTGAGACAGATAAAGAAACAAAGAAAAACTTTGCTTTCACTTTCAATAAGTCTAATATCTCAGTTGGTGTCAACTTTAACGTTGATTCAAAGATTACCTCTCAATATGATAGAGTAATGGATTCAATGAATACACCACCCACTGCGGCAGCATCATCTACACCAGAGGTAATTCGTTTGTTTGAAGAATAAGTTTTTTAAACGTTAAATACCATACGATATTAAATTGAATAGTCTAATAAATTAGGCTTTAAAATTTAAAACTAATATTATTAAATATATTATATGAGTTTATCGATTCCACTAACATCTACTAAAACAATTGTTACGCGCCCAGCAATAACTAAAGATATTACTGAGGTTGTAATTGAAAAGATATTTGATAGTCCGAGTGAAAAGACAGTATCAGTGTTTTTAAAAGATATTGGTATTGTAACACTTTCAGATCTAAGTGGAGATAATTACGATAACCCTCAATGGTCAAATGAGAGTTTGATAGCATCAGTAACTAATTACGTTAACTCACTATAATATTTCAAGCCCCTTTTGCAAGGGGCTTTTTTTATGGTTGAATGCCTAGAAGTAATAGCTAAGTAATTATATGACAACAGCAGACTTTCGTAAAGGACAAGCAGACGGTATCAACGGTGCAGTAACCGTTTTAACTAACGTTATTAACGGTACAGACAACGGACAAAATAAGTTAGCTAACTTAGAACTTGAAAAGGTTAGAAGAGTTATGCTACTTTGGAGAGACACCCTTATTGAAAACATGAATAAAAACAAAGTTATTCATGAAGCATTATCTAATACAAAAAAGATAATGGATATCAAAGTAAGTAATTGATTTTATTAAAGTGTAGTCTATACTAAGGTATGGACAAAGACATTAATGAAATTTTAGGTGAAATAGATAAGAGTAACCCATATGCATCGTTCCTTAATGACGGTGCTTTATCAAATGTAGATGGTTGGATTGATACCGGATCAATGGTTTTAAATGCTATTGTATCCGGTTCTTTATTTGGTGGTATACCTAAAGGACGTTTAACAATGTTAGCAGGTCCATCAATGACTGGTAAGTCATTTATCGTGCAAAAGATTTTAGCAAGTGCACAAAAAGAGGGCATGATTCCTATTATATTTGATAGTGAAAATGCTATTGATAAAGACGGTGCAGCTGCATTAGGTTTAGATGTTAGTAAGGTAAAGTATGTACCTACTTTTAGTATTGAAGAGTGCCGTAATACAATTTATAACTTTCTTACTAAAGCAAAAGAAAAGAACCAAACAGGTAAGTTTATTATTGCAATTGACTCATTAGGTAATATGGAAAGTGAATTGCAGTTAGGTAGAATGGAAAAGAGTTCTACAAGTGCTGATATGGGAAGTAGAGCAAAAGCAGTTAAGTCATTACTTAGAACTTGCACTCAATTAGCAGCTTTAACTAAGACGACAATCATAGTAACAAACCATATTTTTGATGACCCTTCGGCAATGTTCCCATCATTAGTAAAGGATATGCCAGGTGGTAGAGCTGCAGTTTACTTACCATCAGTTACGTTGCAATTAGCTCGTAAGCCAATGAAAGAAGATAAAGATAATGATGATAAATTAGCAGTTGGCCAGAAGAGCTACTCAGGTGTTGTGTTAAGAGCTTTAACAGCTAAGAACAGATTTGTAAAGCAATACTTAGAAGGAGAAATGTATCTAAGTTTTGAATCTGGACTCAATAAGTATTACGGTTTACTTGAGTTAGCAGTTGGTTTCGGTGTAGTGGTACAAACAGGAAGTACGTATCAATTACCAGATGGAACTAAATTAGGTTACTATTCTAAATGGAAAAACGATTACGATCTCTGGGACAAGACAATTATACCTGGTATTGAAGAAAAGATTAAGATTGAATGGAAATACGGTAATAATGCCGGTAAAGAAGAAGAAATTCCAGACGAGGTTGAAAATGAATAAAAAAATAGTTATATCATTTAGCGGTGGAATGGACTCGTCAGTGCTATTAGCAATGGCAGCTGATAAAGGTTACAGAGATATACATTTATTATCATTTGACTATGGTCAAAGACATAAGCGTGAGCTTAAATGTATTAAGTTGCAAACAAATAGTATAAAGAAGAAGTATAAAAAAGGTAAACCAGTTAACATTACTACAAAGACCCTTAACGTAAGCTATATTAAATCAATAGCAACTAAGAGTTCTCTGACTAATACTGATATAGATAACCCTAATATAAAAGAAATGGCAGGTGATGCTCAACCTATATCATATGTACCGTTTAGAAACACCATGTTTTTATCAATTGCATGTGCATATGCAGAGTCAAATGACTGCGATACTGTATGGTACGGGGCAGCTCAAGCAGACTCATTAGCCGGCTACTGGGACGGTAGCGAGGAGTACATACAATCAGTTAATGATCTTACATCACTTAACCGTAAATCAAAGATAAAAATAGAGGCTCCACTCATTACTATGTCAAAGAAAGACATAGTGCTTGAAGGAATTAGATTAAAAGTACCGTTTATACATACATGGACTTGTTATTCCAATAGAGAAGATGGATTAGCAGATGCTGATACGCCTTCCAGTAGTTTACGGTTACGTGGGTTTATTGAAGCAGGTTATAGAGACCCTATTCAATACGTACAACAAGACAAGATTAACTTACTCTACGATAAGAATAATTGCAAGGTGATATCTTAATATCCCCAGCCGTTTTTCCTATCAACTTCGTGATTATGACGCATTCTTTTGTTAAATTCAGATTGTAGTTCCCTATTAATTTGCTGTGGTGACTTTTTAATCACTACAGTCTTTTTAATCACCATATGAGGACTATCTTCACCCATTTCACAATCTTCATCTTCACTGTCTTCGTCTTCTAAATGATTTGGAGTTG
>Ga0316231_1001685_pt1 | contig 23439 bp, 13 predicted proteins | sample TBH18027metaG_FD_206002 | JGI IMG/M metagenome (GOLD analysis project Ga0316231, IMG submission 206002) | Freshwater microbial communities from Trout Bog Lake, Wisconsin, USA - TBH18027 | ecosystem: Environmental > Aquatic > Freshwater > Lake > Hypolimnion/Profundal zone | place: USA: Wisconsin... | reverse complement strand
GTCATAAATGACTTGGCTAACTTGTCCTGCTTTTCAATACTTCGTCAAGTGATGATTCGTCTTTTGGCCATGCTGTTGCTGCTCGCCGCGCCGTGCGCGCGGGCGGATGCGGCCGCGGACAAGCTGACGGCGGCGGGGATTGTGGAATTTACGAACGCTTACCGCACTTGGGATGGGGCGCGGTTTGACGCGGCGGTGGCGCTCTTCCAAGCAGCTTGCGCGGGCCCCGCGCCTACTGCCACCAATTATTATTGGCTGGGGGTGGGGCAGTTTCATCGGATGCTGCAATTGCTGGGGCGGCCAGACGCCGGCACCAACAAACTCATCGCCACCGCCGCGCTCGATATGGCGGCGAACGCCCTGAGCCGGGCCGTGAAGCTGGATCCCAGCCAAGCCGAAAGCCACGCGCTGCTGGCGACGGTGTACGGCATGGAGATCGGCGCGAACCTGCTGCGGGCGGTGTGGCTGGGGCCGCGCGTACAGAAAGAACTCAAACTCGCGCTCGCCCTTGGCGCCCGCAACGCCCGCGTGCAGTATTTGCTGGGCACTAGCCAGTTCTTTCTGGCCAGCCGCACCGCGTCCCGGCGCGAGGCGCTGACGACGTTGTTGGCGGCGGAAAGGCTGTTTGCGGTCGAGGCGACCACGCCGCCGGGGCCGCTGGAACCGCGCTGGGGCCGCGATAGTTGTCTGACGTTCATCGGCTCGTGTTACGAAAAATTGGACCAGCGCGCGGAGGCGGCAACTTATTTTCGCAAGGCCCTGGCGTTGCACCCGGAAGACGGGCTGGCGCAGGCGGGGCTCAAGCGCGTCACGAAAGGACCCCAACCATGAGCCGCAAAAAAGTCATTGTCATCGGCGCGGGCCTGGGCGGATTGTCCGCCGCCATTTCGCTCCAACAGGCCGGCTACGACGTGGAGCTCTTCGAGAAGAACGCACAGATTGGCGGGAAGCTCAACGTACTCAAGGAACGCGGCTACACGTTTGACTTGGGGCCGTCCATTCTCACGCTCCCGCATATTTTCGAACGGCTCTTCGAGCGTTCGGGCAGGAAAATGGCCGATTATGTCTCCCTGCGCGCGCTGCGGCCCCACTGGCGGAATTTTTTCGAGGATGGCGTGACGCTGGATTTGTATCCCGAGCCGGAAAAGATGGCTGCCGAGGCGCGCAAGGTGGGCGAACCGCCGGAAAACATCCAGCGATTTCTAAAATATTCCGCCGCCCTTTATGACCTGACCAACGAGGGCTATTTCGAGCAGGGCCTCGATAACTGGCGCGACTTCGCCCGGCACTACGGGCTGTGGAAGTTTTTCCAGTTCGACCTCTTCCGCTCCATGCACCAGGGTGTCGCGTCGCACCTGAAGACGCGCTATTTCCGAGACATTTTTGATTTCTTCATCAAGTACGTTGGTTCGTCGGCCTATCGCGCGCCGGCCTTCATGAACTCGCTGCCGACCATCCAATTTCGCTACGACCTCTGGTATGTTGACGGCGGGCTGTACCACCTGGCGCTGGGCCTGGGTCGATTGATGGCGGAACTCGGCATCAGAATCAATCTCAACGCCGAGGTGAGCGAAGTCCGGCGCGACGGCATGCGCGTGACAGGGATTGTCGCGAACGGAACTTTTCATCCGGCTGACATCCTGGTGTCGAACATGGAAGTGATCCCGGCTTACGAAAAATTGCTGCGCGAGGACCAGTCGTTCATTGCCGCGCTGGAGAAGAAATACGAACCGACCTGCTCCGGGCTGGTGCTGGACTTGGGCCTGGATTGCCAGTATCCGCAACTGGCGCATCATAATTTCTTTTTCAGCGGCCATCAGCGGGAGCATTTTCACACGGTTTTTCGGAAGCGCGAGTTGCCTGCCGACCCGACGATTTATCTGGTCGCCGCTTCCCGTACCGATCCGAGCGTCGCGCCCGCCGGCTGCGATTGCCTCAAGATTCTGCCGCACATTCCTTACATTGACGACGCGCATCCGCTGACGCGCGAGGATTATCTGGCCTTCAAGGAGCGCATCGTGGACAAGCTGGAACGCATGGGCTTGAAGGATTTGCGGAAGCATGTCGTGTTTGAGCATGTCCTGACGCCTTTGGACATCCGTGCCAAGTACAACTCGAACAAAGGTTCGATCTACGGCGTCGTGAGCGACCGCTGGAAGAATCTTGCGTTCAAGGCGCCCAAGCAAAGCACCCTTTATCCCAATTTGTTTTTTGTGGGCGGCTCGGTGAATCCCGGCGGCGGGATGCCGATGGTCGTGCTGTGCGGCCAGAATGTCGCCAAAAAGATTGTGGCGTGGGACCAATGATTTTGCTGGCAGCCACTCTCGCGCAATGGGCGGCTGGCTGGCTGGTGCTGGGCCGGCTCCGCGGTTGTGGGCGGCGTGACAATCTCTCCATGAACCGGAGCGCCGAGCACCGCCTCGGCTCGATGGATGTGATTGCGCGCCGACTGGCCGGGGCGGTGCCCGGCGCTCCGATCGCGCGGTTCATGGTTGGTGAGCAGGTCCGAAAGGACGTGGGAACTTCCCCGGCTCCGGGCGCACAACTTTCCATCATCATTCCGGCGCGCAACGAGGAAACAAATCTCCCGCGACTGCTTGGCTCGCTGGCGGCGCAGAACGTCCGGCCGAAAGAAATCATCGTTGTGGACGACGCCTCAACTGACCGCACGGCCGAGGTGGCCCGCCAAAACGGAGCGCGGGTTCTGGCTTCCGGGGCGTTGCCGGAAGGCTGGCGGGGGAAGACGTGGGCCTGTCATCGGGGCGCGCTGGCGTCAGCCGGACAATGGCTTTTGTTCCTGGATGCGGACACGTGGTTTGAACCGGAGGGGCTGGCGCGCGCACTGGCGGAATTTCCCGCCGCCGATGGCGGTGCGCTTTCGCTTGCGCCCTATCATGTGGTGCGTGAATTTCACGAGCAGTTCTCGGCCTTCTTCAATTTGGTGATGCTGGCCGGCACCGGCGCGTTTACGCCGTGCGGCGACGGCTATCGGCGGTGCGGCTTGCCGGGGCAGTTCTTGCTGATTGACCGGGCGACGTATCAGCAGGCCGGCGGCCATGAAATCGTGAAGGGCCGCATCCTGGAGAATTTCTGGTTTTCGAAGCAGTTGCAAACCATGCGGGTGCCGCTGCGCTGCCGCGGCGGGCGCGGAGTCTTTTCTGTTCGCATGTATCCCGCCGGCTGGCGGCAATTGGTGGAGGGTTGGACCAAAGGCTTCGCCTCCGGCGCGGGACAGACGCCGCTGCCGCTGCTGCTGTTGCTCATCGCGTGGCTTGGGGGGCTGGCTTTCGCGCCCATTGGGATCCTCATTCGCGGCGCGCCATGGATATGGCTGGCGGTCTATGGCCTCGGCGTGGCGCAAGTGGGCTGGCTGTTGCGCCGCGCGGGGACCTTTCATTGGAGCGCCGCCCTGGTTTACCCGGCGCCGCTCTGGTTTTTCTTCGCGGTGTTTGCGCGTTCGGCCTGGCGCTCGGGCAAAACCGTGAGCTGGAAAGGACGGGAGATCCGTGCTGACTGAGCTGCCGGCTATTTGGATTGTGTCGCTGAATGTGGGCGGCTGGCTGTGCCTGCAACTTGGACTGGCCTGGCTGTTTCTCCGGCTGCCGGCGCGCTGGTTCGACGGAGGCAACGCCTTGAGCTGCCGCCGAAGCCGGCAAATCTACGAACGTGTGTTGTTAATCAAATGCTGGAAGGACCGGCTGCCCGACGCGGCGCGCTGGTTCAACCACGGTTTCTCCAAGCGCGCGCTGGCGGAAAAACATCCCGCTTACCTGCGCCGGTTTGTCTGCGAAACCCGGCGCGGGGAAATCTGCCACTTGCTGGCGATCGCCTGTGTGCCGGTGTTCTGGCTCTGGAATCCCTGGTGGGGCGTGCTGGTCAACGCGGCCTATGCCCTCCTCGCCAACCTGCCTTGCATCCTGGTGCAACGCTATAACCGCGCCCGCCTGCTCGGGCTGCTGGGCAGGCAAGCTCGGTGAGACTAGGGCCGGTTTTCAAATTGCGGAGCGCGGCCGTCCTCGGCCGCAGCCACGCGCTGACGACCGGCGGTGTGGGGCGATTATCAGCGGTTTGACGATCGGGGAACTGCTGCGCCCGGGACGGGCGCGCTCCGATTACAATTTAAAAACACGACATGGCAATTCCAGCCTCCTGTATTTTGGCAAGTTTCGCTGCGGTGTGGTGTTGGCCTGGACACCTGATTATCATTTGCGGGCGAGTTGGCTGATGATCGTGGGGTCTTTGATTTTGGCATCTTCCGCGAGCAGGAAGGCTTTGCTCAAGATTACGGAAAGCGTGCGGTCGCCTTCGAACGGCAGCAGAACGGGATCGGTGGTTCCGTCGCCTTGCCTGGGCACGATACAAAGATATTGATCGTTGGGTTCCATCAATATGTTCCCGCTGCCAAGATGGATTTTGTAGGTTCGCAGCATCCCTTTGACGACCAGGAATTTTTCGAGGAATGAACAGCGTCCGGCAATCTTGAGTTTGGACACGAGCCGTTCCAACACTTCCTTGCGCGTCTTGGCCGAGGCATTAAGATCCCCAAAGGAATAATTCTGCCAATACTCCCGGTAACGGCCTTCCGGCCCGCCATCGTTCCAAGTCGGGTCGTTGCCAACGCTCGACACACCGACGAACAAATCCACGTCGCGCATGACTTCGGAAAATACCAGCGGCGGGATTTCCTCCAGTGGCAGCGGCTCGGCTGTAGCTTCACGATGGCCCGGATGATACCCGCCACCACTCGCGTGCGCTGTCCGCTGGCTCACATCCATGGGGTAAAACCGCACCTGATCCGTGGAAAGGTAATGAAAAACCCCGCTGTCATTGGTGTCCGTGCCATAGTCCGTGCCCAGACCCTCAACCCAAAACTCGGCGCGCAATCCCCAGAGTGGCAAGTATAGCGTTGCGGGTGGATATTCATCGTCCACCATCAAGCGCAATTTATTCTTCCAGCCCCGCAGGGCGCAGAGCGCATTAAATTGGTGTTGCTTGAGAACGTGGGCCGCGTAGCGGTTGGAATAAGTGCGCGTGTTGTGTTCCGCTTCCGTAAACACATAAATTTCCCGGTGGGCTTGTTTGAACGGCTGCTGGATTTGTTGCGCATCCAGCCACGACCGCCAAGCGACGACTTCGTCGGTGTTCTTGCCGATGGGATGCCAGAGCTGAACAGTCGTTTGGCCATCCGACGGCTCGACGGGTTGCAAATCCAAATCCACCAGACGCCCGTTGAACCAGATGGCGGTGATGGACTTGTCGCCGTGCTTGAACTCCCAGAGCAGGCGCCGGGCCAGGGTGCCGACCAGCGGATGATTCAAATAGCGCTCGCGCCAGACGGCCAGCGGCCAGGTTTTCTGCTGAAGGAAGAGGCTGTCAATCCGTTCGCGCTGCGCTGGGAGCATCGTCTGGATGTCTTTCGCCGCCGCCTGCAATTCTTTCAAATCTTCTTTGTGGGATTCCTTGACGGCAGCCGGGACGGCGCGCTGGGTCTTGCCGCCCGGTTTGACCCATACCAATTCGGTGCTCATGGTTCCCGTGACGGACAGGCGGGCGGTAAATTCTCCCATTTGTTCTTCGCAAACACCAACGCCGGTCAGTCCGTAAGTGGGCACCGACATTTCCTCGATTTCATTGCGTGGCAGACCGGAGCGTTCGGCGGCGGCATTGAAAGCCTTTTCAATTTCCTTTTGCGCGGATCCGAATTTCACCTTCACTTTCAATAGCGCGAGTTGCCCAACCGCCAGTGGGTCGTTGATCTGGCTCAACGCATAGACACCGGCGTTGCCGGCCTTGACCGCACGCGGACCAACTCCGGGAATCTTCCGATAACACGACGCTGTCAGTGCGCCGACCGCGCGAATCAACTCCGGGGAAGCCAGCTCCGGGCACATCCAAAGCAGGCCCCGAAGACAAGTCGCGTTTTCGTCGTTAATCGTGTTGTCGGTATTGTTATGCCCGGTCCATCCTCCGCCTAGCAGCCGTATCGTTCGCGGAGCACTGATCAGCGGCCACCAACGCAGAAAGGCCGCGGAAACCCGTTTCTTGCCAATACCATTGATGATTTCTTTTGCGGATTTCAGCCACTTGGCCGATGGGCGGGAACCGGTGGCAGTCGCGGCGTGCTGAAGCAGTTGAATCCAATGTTCGCAATCCGAAGCGCCGAGTTTGGCAAGATCAGCGTTCACCGTATCTGACCAGGCTTCGCCCGGGACCAAGGCCATGAAAAGGTCGTCGCCCAAAAATTGAGTCAGCCGGGCGACTTCGGATGCCGGCCGGCCAAAGGGACAGGCGCGCACCGACTGGCAGCGCAAGCGGTGCAGAATGTATCGCTCACCAGCCGACAGGGGCGATTCGCCGGCCAGTTTCTCAACCAATGGAACCAGCTTTTCGACAAACTCGACGTTCGACGACCATTGGTATGCGCTCAAAGCTGAAAAAAACAACAGCAGGTCGAACAGGTCATTGCGGTCCAGTCTTGGGGCCGTTTTCAAGAGTGCGTGGAAGATCCCATGAACGGCGGATTGCGACTGCCAGCAGCGATAATCTGCCAGTCCTCCGCCGGGAACGAAATGGGTGTTCACACAACGTTCCGCAGCCGCGAGCAGAACTTTGGCCCGGCCACGATCATCGCGCTCCAGCATGGCCCGGCCGGGCGCTCTTAGTGCGAGTGACGGGCGGTCATAACCCGCGCGTTCAATCACTTCAGGAAGCAGCAGGTTAATCAACTCATGTTCTTCTCTGAACATGGAGTCCGATCGTAAAGGAAAATGATCGAAACCCACTTGGATGCTTGGGGAGTCGTCCGCAGGCAGGATATCGAGGAATTGTTTCAATTGCACCAGTGCTTTCGGCGAACCTGCTGGCGCGGGTTGGGAAAGATCAGGACCGGCAGGCTGGCACTGCACCGGTTCCGATGTCGGAAGGCTTGCGGCTGTGGTTTCCGCGTTTGTGCTCAAGGCGGTTTCAATTTGCTGAGCCAGTTTGGGGAGTTCCTTGTCGTGACTCTTGCGAAGCAATGCGGCTAGACGGGACAGCGAGGAGCGAAGTGGCGTATCCTCCGGCTCGATCCTGCCAAAGGTTTCGACTGCTTTGACAAACGACTTGAGCGGATAAAGGGCGTCGCTCTGCCACTCGGCAGACGAAATCCAATCCGCCAACTTGATCAAATGTTCGGAGCCAAGTGGCAGCTTACGCCGCAGCATCCGCCGTAATGCCTGTGCGAAAAATTGGCGAGGTATCCACACCGCCGCCCATTCCGGAGCTTGATGCCAGTTCAGCCGCTCGAATTCGGATTTTGCGAGTGCCTTTACTTTCGTGACTTGGTCATCCCCATGTGCCGCATGTGCGATCAGAGCCAAGACAATCCGCGCGCTGGTTGCCGGGTCTGCTTCAAGCATCTTTTTTCCCGCCTCGGAAGCACTCAAGTCCAGTGGTTTGGAGAAAACCCAGCCACTCGTCGAAGCTGGCGAGACGAGTTCGGACACTAATTGGTATTCAGCCGCCAAGGGATCGTTTGGTTCCCAGCGTAACGGTTCGATTGGGATGCGATGGGGTTTGGGACTGGCTGTGTTCATTTTTAGGATTTGCTCTGATTGATGTCCTTGATTTTTTGGCGGCCTACACTTTTCCTTAGCCCCCCACCAGCGGCACAAGTTTGACGAAACTGACCTCGGTTTCAATCTTGACCTCGAATTCCTGGTCCAAGCTTTCGGCCTGCTGGTCGCCCACCAGGACGAAAAAGCCGTTCCGGTCGAAGGCCTCCAAGGCCCGTTGATATTGCTCCTGCCAGTCAATCTTCCGCCGCGCCTTCAGTTTGTACCCGTTGAGCACGCGCTCGGCCTGGGTGGGTTCCACCAAGCCGCGAAAATATTCCGGCTCCTTCAAATTGTAATCCTGCACCTCCTGATAGATGCGCGCCTTGATCAGGTCGCGCACGGTCAGGCGTTCCGTCAGGCAATCAATCGTAAAAGTGTTGGTTTTCTGGCCCGAGGCCGTTTCATCGTGGATCGTCAGGGTTGTGGTCATAAGTTCTTCAGCAGTGGGTTACCAATTTTTGCATCCGGCGTCAATGGGCAGTCGTTTTGATTTTTCCGGGGCAAGGAATTTTCAATGGTCTGACTTGGTGTGACTTGGTGTGACTTGGTCGGACGGCCGCTTGGGAAAAGCAGGAATTTGGAAAGCAGAAAGCAGACACGAATTGCACGCAGCCGAATCTCGGCCGGGCGAACACGGATTTTGAACCACAAAGACGCGAAGCAACGAAGCTGAAATGCCGGTTGAGATTTTCGGCTGGATTTGCTTTTATTATGCTGGATTTTGCTGGAAAAGAAGGGATTTCGTGAGCAGCAAGCAGACACGCATCGCACCAAGCCGAACTTGGAGGGAGCCGGCAAGTCAGCCGCGTTTTCAGAAACGCCGCCAAGGACGACGGGACCGGAGTGCATGGTCCTGTATTCCGTCGTCCCGTTGTCCCGTTGTTCCGCTCTGCATATTGCAGCCACGGAAGGAGTATGGCAGAGGTTGAGAGAAAGGGGTTGTTAGCCGCTAACACGAAATGCAGTTTTTCTGAGTTTTTTTCAGCCTTCTTTGCGGGGGACGAAGCAGAGGGTTGAACTCGGGGGGCGGAAGTCAGAGCCTCCTTACGTCGGCTGCTACTTTGTTGGCGGGCTGGCGATTCGTCGGTCCAGCCACTTGAGCGCGCCTTCCAGATCGGTGAACGCGCCTTCGAGCTGGGCTTCAAACGCCGTGTCAAGCAGGGTGCCGAACTGCGCGCCGGGTTTCAGGCCGCGCGCGATCAAATGGCGTCCTTGCAGCAGCGGTTTGGGGGCTGCCTCGCGCAGCCGCAGCGCTTCCGCCCTGGCCCGCAGCGCGGTCATGCCCGGGTGTGGCGCGCGCGGTTTGGGCGGACGGCCAAATTGATCCGCAGTCATGACCACGCAGAGTTCCTCGATGGTGGCCGGCCGCAACGCGATGGCGAGGCGGCGCACCGAGCGGTCGCTGGCCATCTGCAAGTGCGCGAGGTGATGTTTCACCAGCGGCGTCACGCGCTCCTTGAGCTCGTTCGGGGCGCCGATGCGCGTGAGAAACGATTCGGCGAGCGGCCCGCCTTGTTCCTCGTGGCCGGGCGAGACAATGCGCATCCGCCCGTCGCGCTCGGCTTGGTGCGTGGTCTGCGGCTTGGCAAAATCATGCGCCAGCACCGCGAACATCAGCACCCGTTTGGTGGCAGTATCGGCGTCCTGCCATTCCGACAATTCCACCAGCGCATCGCAACAGTGGCAGGTGTGCGTGAAGACGTCGCCCTCCGGATGCCATTCCGGGTCTTGGGGCGTGCCATCCAAGGCCGCGATTTCCGGGAAATGCCGCAGCCAGCCGGTGGCCTGCAAAAACTGGAGGCCCGCCGACGGACGCTGGCCGCCGGCGGCCCACTTGAACCATTCCGCGCCCACGCGTTCCACGGCCAGTTCGGAATAGGTGCCGACAATCGAGCGGCACAGCTCGATCGTTTCAGGCGCGGGCGCCAAATCAAACCGCGCGGCAAACTGCATTCCGCGCAGCACGCGCAGGGGATCTTCCACGAAGGCCGGGCTGGTGTGGCGCAGCACCCGCAGGGCCAGATCGTCCTGGCCGCCGAAAAAGTCCAGATATTCCCGCGTACGCGGATCGAACATCAAGGCGTTGATCGTGAAATCCCGGCGGCTGGCCGCCTCGCGGGGGGCGATGTCCGGCTCGAACTCCACAGCGAAGCCCTTGTGGCCGGCGGACCGTTTTGAATCGCGCCGCGGCAGGCTGAAATCCCATTGGCCGCCGCTGCGGCTGGAGAACTTGATTACGCCAAAGGACTTGCCGACCAAATCCACGCGTCCATGTTTCCGCAACGCCTGCGCCAGCGTTTCATAGCCCACGCCATAGACTTCCAAGTCGAGATCCTTGTGGTCAATGCCGAGCAAGGCATCGCGCACGCATCCGCCCACGAGATACGCCCGGGACAGGGCCGGCACCTCGCGCAACAGGGACGCCAGTTCAGCGGGCAGGTTCATCAACCGAAACAATTTAACCACGGATGACACGGATTGACACGGATAAAAAGGGAACAGGCCCCGCCGTTTGTAGCCGCCGACGTGAGGAGGCGAGCCCGTTTAACTGCAACAGTGATCCGCCTCACGTCGTCGGCTGCAAGTTCGAATCCTTGTTCCTTGGTGGTTTAATCGCATCATTTCGGTTTGGACAGAAGGAAACGACGACGAACGAAAATGATGGGAATACCGGCCACCATGCAGACCAATCTTGCCGGGCGGAACGTGCAATAAGTGTGGACGATGCTTGACATTAGCAGCGATACTCTGTATGCTCTTGACGTTGCCTTGGTGGTATGAAGATTCGCAGAGTTCTTTCCGTTTTTGCCACTTTATTTGCCTTGTGGCTGCCCGGCCGGGCGGCGGCGGGAGGCACTTGGGTGCCGTTATCCAACCCGCCGCCGGCCGCCGCCGGACATTTCCTCCTGCTCCCGGATGGCACCGTGATCGCGGAGAACTTGAGCACCAATTTTGGCCCGGGGTGGTTCCGGCTCATGCCGGATATTCACGGCAGCTATGCCAATGGCACTTGGTCCGCGATCGCGCCGATGAACTGCGTGCGGCTGGACTTTTCCTCGGTGGTGCTCACCAACGGTAGTGTGTTTGTGGCCAGCGGCGAATATGGCCCCGGCACCACCAACGCGGAAATATACAACCTCGCGAACAATTCCTGGAATGAGCTCACCATACCCGCCGGCGTCATCACCACGAATAATCAGCCCTACGCGGATGGCCAGAACAGCGCCGGTTTTTCGGATTGCAACACCATTCTATTGAGCAATGGCAAGGTGCTCTTGACGCCCGTTTTTCCCGCGACCAACGGCAATACGGCGGTGTACGACCCCGCATCGAACACTTGGACCACCCCGGCCCTGGTCCGGGGCTACGATGAGGATGAGGCCACCATGCTGAAACTGCCAGATGACAGCATTCTGGTGATTGACAGCAGTTGGCCGGCAGAAATACCCAGCACCAACTCCGAGCGCTTCATTCCCGCCCTGAACCGGTGGATTAACGACAGCAATGTTCCAGTGTCGCTGTATGATAATCCTGGCTTGGAGCTGGGGCCGGCCATGCTGTTGCCGAATGGCAAGGCGATTTTCTTCGGCGCAACCAGCAACACGGCGATTTACACGCCTTCGGGCACGACGAACGCGGGGAGCTGGACGGCCGGGCCGAATTTCCCGGATGCCCAAGGCATGCCCGACGCCCCGGCGGCGATGCTGGTGAACGGAAAGGTGCTGTGCGCGGTGGCGCATGTGGCCACCAATGGTACGGAATGGTCGCTGCCCACCAGTTTTTACGAGTATAATTATGTCAGCAATAGCTTTGCCCAGGTCAGCGCTCCGGGAGGGGGCGCCACGTTCAATGATTATTGCTATCCCACCCTCCTGCTGGATTTGCCTGACGGCACAGTGCTCTTCGGCCATCGTGGCACGGATTTTTATGTTTACCAACCGGATGGCGTGCCCCTGCCGGCGGGCCAACCGGCCATCGCTTCCATCAACACCAATCCGGATGGCTCGTTGCATCTCACCGGCACGCGGTTTAACGGCCTCTGCCAGGGTGCCTCTTATGGCGATGACGAACAGATGGACAGCAATTTCCCGCTGGTGCGGTTCACGGACGCCAGTGGCAATGTCCGTTATGGCCGCACCTATAACTGGAGCCGGGCCGGCGTGATGACCGGGACCAATGTCGTGACCGTGGAATGCGCGGTGCCGGCCTGGGTGGCGGGACTGAATACCATCCAAGTTGTGGCCAATGGCATCGACTCGGCGGGGGTGGCGATGAACTTCCCCGCCGCCTACGCCGTCACCAGCGCGGCGGACGGCGGTGCCGGCTCACTGCGGCAAGCCATTGCCAACAGCGTATCCGGCGCCAGCATCAATTTTGCGCCCTACCTGTCCGGGGCCACCATCTCGCTCACCAGCGGCGAAATGGCGTTGACCGGCAGCCTGACCATAGACGCCTCGGCTCTGTCCAACGGCATCCGGTTGGACGGCGGTTATGCCTCGCGGATTTTCAACGTGGGCGGAGGAGCAACAGTGGTGTTGAATTCACTGACGCTGACTAACGGGCACAGCGATGCCAACGACTGGGGCGGAGCCATCTATAACCGCGGCGCGCTCACGGTGAGTAATTGCACGCTGGCGGGCAATTTTATTGACGGCGGCGGGTCTGGCGGAGCCATTGAAAATGTTGGCACACTGACCCTGTCGGGCTGCACGTTCGCGGGCAATGGCGCCGGCTACGCCGGGGCAATGCGTAACGAATCCACGTGTCTGGCGCAAAACTGCACGTTTTATGGCAACGCCGTGCCGGGCAACGGCGGCGCCATAGACAATGTCTTTGGCGGCACACTGACGCTGCTGCATTGCACGTTTTACGGCAACAGCGCCGGTGGCGCCGGTGGCGGAATCGAAAACTATTTGAGCCAGATGAGCCTCACCAACTGCGTCGTGGCCGTGAACTCCAGCGATGACATCTACAACTGGGGCGGCAGCACGCTTACCGCCGGCGGATTCAATATTGTGGAGTCGCTGGATGACAGCGGCACGTTGAATGGCGCCGCCACTATGATTGACGCCGATCCCATGCTTGCTCCGCTGGGCAATTACGGCGGCCCGACGCAAACGATGCCGCCGTTGCCTGACTCGCCCGCCATTGACAGCGCCGCGGCCGGCACGCTCACCACCGACCAGCGCGGCTACCCGCGTCCCGTTGGGCTGGGGCCGGACATCGGCGCGGTTGAGGGCGTTTACAATGCCGCCGGTCCGGGGCAATTGACTGGCGCGACCCGCTTGGGCAATGGCGCGTTCCAGTTTGGATTTACCAACTACGAGGACACGTCGGCCACCGTGCTGGCCGCCACCAACCTTGCGCTGCCGTTGAGCCAGTGGTCGAATCTCGGCGCCGCCTGGCAATCGCCCGCCGGCTCCGGCCAGTTCCGGTTCACCGATCCGCAGGCTAACAATAATGCCTTACGCTTCTACCGTGTCAGTTCGCCGTAATAAGCAAGACTACAAGACTACAAGACTGCGGGACTACAAAACTACGGATTTTGGTCTTGGTGTCGCTCCGCAATCCCGAAAACGTCACCAAGCGAAACGGAAGGCAACGCATCGAGCGAGGCATTCATCGTAAGCGCGACCACCAGATCTCCTTTGATGGCGTCCTTGCCAGGAATGGACAGGGTCAATTGCTTGCTGTTTTGTTTGAAGGAAACCGGCTCGCCGCTGACGAGCATCTTGGCAGCGACGGCTTGCCGCCCGGGAATGGCCGGCAGCACCAGAGTTCCGACGGGACGGGTGAACAGATGAATATAGGCGGTGTTGCCACGCCGGGTGGATCCGCCCCAGGTGGCGGGCTTCCATGGTCCGCCGCGCGTGGCGTAAATGCATTCGCCGTTTTGCTTGAGCCAGTCGCCGATTTCAAAGAGCCGCTGTTTCTGCCCTTCATCAAACGCACCGTCCCAATGCGGCCCCCAGGACAACAGGAGATTGCCGTCGCCGCAAGCCGCGCCGGCCAGTAAATGCATCACCTGATCGAATGGATGCGCCGGTCTGCCGGTGTAGCACCAGGCATCGGAGAGCGGAATCGTGGTTTCCCAGCCGCGCCAGTCCTGATAATCGCCCAAGCGGCACTCCGGCGTGTCGAAGTCGCCGGGCAACGACGCGCGGTTGTTGATGACGATGCCCGGCTGCAACTCACGGATCATGCGGGTCAGGTTCTCGGAATCCCACATTTCTTTGGTGAACATGCCGTCCCAACTGACGGCGTCCCACCACCAGATGTCAATCTTGCCATACTTGGTGCATAATTCGCGCACCGCGTTTCTCAAATATTCCAGATACTTTGCGTGGAGCGGTCCCAGCGGACTGGTTTCGCCGGGGTTCAACTTCCAGTGAACGCCATTCATTTTGACCTTGTTCAAATCCACCGGCTGATAATCCGGGTGATACCACTCGCGCTGGGCAAAATAAAATCCAATCGGCATCCCGGCCGCATGGCAGGCATCGGTCAGTTCCTTCAGATAATTCCGGCCAAAGGCCGTCTTGGTGACTTTGAAATCCGAGAACGCCGTGTCCCACATGTGGAATCCTTCATGGTGCTTGGTGGTTGCCACGATGTATTTGAAGCCCGCCCGCTTGGCGATTTCAACCCATTCCTTCGCATTAAATTTTTCCAGCTTCATGTCCGCCGGCCAGGTTGTCCATTCCTCCGTGCGCTTCCGGCCGTTGGCCATGATGCTCGGCGCATCCGGCGCGTAACGCTGGCCGATGCTGCCCCACGACAAATCCTTCTGCGCCTTCGCGGTGATGCCGAAGTGGATGAACATGCCGAAGCGCCGGTCGCGCCAGGCGTTCATCGCTTCCGGCGTGGCGAAGTTGGAGGCGTCCCATTCAGCCTGGCTAAAGTGTTCAAACAACTCGCCCCGTGCTTTGCCGTTGGGAAAGTCGTTGCGCACGGCGTGCTGGGCCAAGGCCGGAGCGACCAGCGCCAGAAGAGCGGCGCCAGCAAGCGACACGGCGAACTGATAGTTGAGAGTATTCATGCTTAAATCTGATTTAACGGATGGTATTGGCGCTGATGTTTTTCATGCGGTAGAAAATTATTTTGTTGCATCGGATACTGGCAGGACCGGGGTTGGCGCATTGGTGCGAATCATATCGCCAACTTGTCGCAAGGTGGCTGCGTCAATCGCGCGCAGCCGGCCGTGGTAGTCGGGGCCGACCTCCAGCGAAAAGATATTCCCATATTTCACCGCGCCGAGGTAATCCGCGTAGTTTTTTTCCGCCAACAGTCCTAGCGAGCCGGCGCCAGTCACCCGCAAAAATTCGCGCCGTCCCAATCCGTCATTATTCAGCTTGCAATGGTGATGTCGTTGCTTCTTTTGGAGGTGATTCATAAGCCATTCATGGGCCGGTAAGATCGCGGGTGTTCCCGCTGGTTTTGATGAAACTGACGGCTCCTGGTGGCGCGGGGCTGTTGCGGATCACGGCTTCTTGCACATCTTTCAAAAAGATGACTGGCTCCTTGCCGGCGGACAAAACGTGGAAGCGGTCAAGCAGCAGACTCTTCACATCATCGCAAATCAAGGCGGGGCGATAGTCTTTCGCCGTCACGCGAAGAGTGAAATTCTCAAAATTGACGCCCTCGGCGTGGCGGCAATAAAAGCCCCATGCTGGCAAAACGCCAAACATTTTGCATTCCGGATAGTTACCCTCGCATTCCGGGATCTGGTCCAGGTGATCAATGCCATGGTGGTCTGCCTTTGGCGTGCCACCTATCCCGCCATACGCGATGGAAATGTTCTTGAGGGTAACATTGCGCACCGGATGTCCAGGCAGGCCGGTAATGGAAGCGGTCACCAGCGTCGTGCAACGATGTCGCCACGGGCCGGGAAACTTGTTCATTTCCTCTGGCCGACGGTTGGGAATTTCGGCGGTGATATCGCTGATGTTCACGTTGCGAAATGAACCCACTGGGCCGTTTTCATTGCGGTGTCCCAGGCGAAGAAAGATGGCGTTGTTGCAATCTGTGACTTTAACGCGACTGATCTGCACATTTTCCATGGTGCCGCCGTCCACGAGTTCCAGGGCGATGGCGGAAATGTAAGTGTCGTAGATTTCCAAGTCGCGGCAGGTGACATTCTTGAAACCGACGAATGAAGCGGTGCCGAATTTCAGGGCGTTGCAAGTGGACCGCACCCGGCAGTTCTCCACCAGCACGTCGTCGCAGGTTTTGTCTGAGGATTTGAGGCAGATGCCATCATCCTCGGAATCAATATCGCAGCCGCGCACAACGACGTGAGCGCAGCCGTCAATATCCAGTCCGTCATTGGTGAGGGCGGACATATTGCGCACGGTGAGGTTCTCGACGGTGACATTTTCGCAGTCGCGGTAAAGCTGCATCCAGCAGGCGCTGTTTGTCAGCGTGACGTCGCGGATGGCAACGTTCCGGCAGTTGCGAAAATTGATGACGACCGGCCGCTCGGCTTCGCGCGCGTCGGGCCACTTGCCTTGCGTCACCGGCATTTCGTAACCCACCGCCAGCAACCTGCCTTGACCGTTGATAACGCCCCGGCCTTCGATGCCAACGTCCTCCTGCTTGTCGGCGATGATCAGCGCGAGAAAATTGAGTTTGCGATAATCTGAACGCTGCGGGCTTCCCAGGAGCATCGCGCCTTGGTCCAATCGGAGTTTCACATGGCTCTTCAGAAAAATAGAACCGCTCAAGTAAGTGCCCGGCGAAAAAGACACGGTTCCGCCGCCGGCAGCCGAGGCGGCGTCAATGGCCTTCTGAATGGCAGCGGTATCCATGTTTCTTGCGTCGCCCATGGCACCGAATTGGCGAACTGCAAAAACCTCCGCACCTTTCGTAATTTGAAAATGCCAGCACAGCGCCGCCAAGGCGCATTGGATAAATCGTGTTTTCAGAGTAAGTCGTATTCGTTGTTTCCCCATGATTGAAAAGGTGGCTCCATTCAAGTCCGCAATAATCCGCGCTCAAGCGCGATGGTCACGGCCCGCGTCCGGTCAGGGGCGTCCAGCTTGGCCAGGATGTGGGCGATGTGCGTTTTGACCGTGGCCTCGCTCAAGTTGAGATCGGCGGCGATTTGCTTGTTGGCTTTGCCCTGGGCAATCATCCGCAAAACCTCGATCTCGCGGGCGCTCAACGAAGTCAGCAGGTTTCGCTCGGCCAGCTTGCGCGCCAGATGCGGGGCAACGAAGTGTTCGCCGGCCGCTACCGCCCGGATGGCCCGGACAATCATATCCTTCTCGCAGGATTTTGGAATGTAGCCCAAGGCGCCGGCCTCCATGGCCCGGTAGACATCCTCGGCGGTCTCGTTAATCGAAACCACAATAATCCGGGCTTCCGGCTGCTGCTCCAATATCCGGCGGGTCACTTCCATTCCGTGCAGATCAGGCAGCATGCCGTCCATCAAAACAACATCCGGACGCCGCTTGGCATAAAGCGTGATTGCCTCGGCGCCATTCCGAGCCTCGCCCACCACTTCCAAATCGCGCTCGCCGGCAAACGCACCAATCAGTCCCAGCCGGACCATGAAATGATCATCTACAATCAGAATTCGGATAGGTGCGGTTTTCACGACTTTTTTAAGGTTCTTGGAACCGTCACTGAGAGACAGCAACCCTTTTGCGGCGCGGTTGTCAAATTCAATTCCCCGCCCATTTTGGCGGCGCGCTCGCGCATGCCCATGAGACCAAAATGCGGGCCGGGAATATTTTCCGTCGCCTGAAGATCAAAGCCGCACCCGTTGTCGCTCACGATCAAGCGGAGATCCTCAGCGCCATACTCCAGTTCCAGCGTGATCACGCTGGCGTGGCTGTGCTTTACGGCGTTGGCCAAAGCTTCCTGCGCGATGCGAAACAAATGAAATTCCACGACGGCCGGCAGTTTCGCCTTGTCACCATGAACTTGCAGTTCAATTCTCACCTCAGCCGTGGATTCAGCCATGTTTTGCAAAGCCGCCACCAGCCCCTGTTTTTCCAAAACCTTGGAGCGCAAATCCCAAACCGATCGGCGGGCTTCCAACCGCGTGTAACGCAACATGCGGCGGGCCAGCGTGAGAATGTTTGCCGCGGCGCCCGGATTTGTCTTTATGGCGTCATCCAGACCATCCAACTGCAAGGCGACGCCGGAGAGCTGCTGTTCCAGAGTGTCATGGAGTTCCCGTGCCATGCGGTCGCGCTCCTCGCCCACCGCCTCGGTCCGCAGACTGTCGCTGATGATGGCCATTTGCTTTTTGACCTGACTCCGCAGCATCCAGGTTCCCAGCAATGCCAACAACGCTACGGTGCTCGTGACGGCCAGCGCCACGATCAGCCGCTGCGTGGTCCACCAGGGCGCAGGCGTGATCACCTGCACGGCATCGGCCGCCGTGAGATGCAACCGAAAACCGTCCACCCAGCCAACCCGCGGTAGGGCGTGGGTCGTGGTCAATTCGCAAATACCGGTGAGTGAAATTTTGTCCCCAGACGTAAAATCCGGCGGCGGTGAATTATTCTTGGGCAACAGGGCTTCAAAAATTTGCTGCCCGGCGCGGCATTGAAATACGTTCTCCAATCGTCCTTCTTTACGGCCCAGATAATCCGCTTCCAGCGTCACCAGTTCAAACTGCATAGCCGGGAGATCGGCGTTGGTGAAATTGAACAGCCTCGCCGGCGGCGGATTAGTTTGCGCCAACCGGACTACGCGGGTCGCACGCACAATCGGACGGAACGGCGCCACGTCCCCAAAGCCGGTGACTTCCACCTGTGCACCGGGCGGAAACCGCTTCGACTGGCCGCAATAAACCAGGGTGCTGCCACTGCCGTCCCGCAGGTAAAATCCTTTGGCATCCTCCTGCGTCACCACGCCGCGAACCCGAATGTGAGCCTCCGGACCAAATCCGCCCGTCAAAATGTGCGCGATTGTGATCAACGGGTCTGCTTGGTCGCTGACCGGCGGCAGCGTGGGAATGATGGACGCAAACGACGGCACAAAAAAATGGCGGTCGGTCATCTGCCATTGCCGGTTGAAAATGGTGCCGAGGATTCCGCGCACCAGCACCGGCCGTTGCATCAAGGCGGCGGCTTGTTCTTCCGCCGCCGGTTGCAGCGGCAGTTCCGCTTTGAAAAGCGAGCCATAAACTTCGAGGTCGAGCGTGAACCGCTTGTCGCCAGTTTCGCAACCCACGACGCGCGCGGGAACTTCCACCCAGGCTGAATCCAGTTCGGGTGAAAAAATCTGCTCTGCCGCGAGCCGCACCGGCGCCGGGATCTCGCTTTTGCCAATGACTCTGACTCGCGCCAGCGCCACACTCGGATAATATCCGAGGGCGCGGGAGATTCCATTCAAACGCAGCTTCGTGCCGGGAGGAAAATCGGGGGCATTCGTGCCTGGCGTCAGCTGCACATAACAGCCCGCCGAGCCATCGTGCAGAAATAAATTCCAGGGAATGGCCGGGTCCGCACCCAGCACTATTGCGTCGAGCCGCACGGGAATTTTCTTTTCGGCCTCTGCTTGCGACAACGCGCGAACCTGGGCGAAGTTGGTCAAGGTTTCCGATTTTGCCCCCAGCGTCAACCAACACCAAAACATGAGCAGACATAAAACCAGCACCCGGCGCGCAGGCTGAGAAGTCAGGATTGGCATTTCAATGAGTCTAATCCGCTTATTGCAGCACGGCAATTCCAACCGAATTGCGCGCCGGCAAAGCTTGTGATTGCCGTCTCGTTTTGGGAGCGACGGTGGCCGATTCCACGCTGACGGACTTGGGAAAATGAAGCGCCACCGGCCCCAACAACCCCGATTCCTTGAGCGGCTCATCTTTCTTCCACAGTGAACAGGTCACAAATGACCGGCGGCCAGCGGGACTGGTCTTGCCTTCCAGCACCCACTGCGGCCAATTTGTCAGCCGTCCTTTTTTGTCGCGCTCCGAATCTTCCGGCAAGGCGTCATCGCCAATCAACCGGTTGACCCACAAATTGACCACCGAAACTTCGAGCGTGTTGTCGCCGGTTCTTGCGACATCGGTAATATCCACGCAATAAGGCGGCTTCCACAAAATGCCGCAGTCCTTGCCGTTGACGCGCACGCGGGCCATGACCTCGACGCGGCCCAAATCCAGCAGCACCCGCGCTTTGATTTCCGGCAGGATGAAATCCTTTTGATAAACCGCCGTGCCAGAAAAATGCCGGATGTTCTCGTCCGGCTGAATGCTCCAGGATTGAAGTGAATCCAAAATCATATTTGCCGGCGCGCCGCTATCCTTGGGAAACGATAGTCGCCATGCCCCGTCGAGCGGCTGCGGATTCCGGATTCTCACGCCCTTGAATTCAGTTTTTGCGCCGTTCGCAAATTCAAAAACATAATCTCCTTCTTCTTGAATCAGCGCCGAACGCTGCCCCCCGCTGGCCGCCAGCAATTCAATCGCTTCCGGCAACCCGGGCGCCTTCGGAAATATGGCGACACCATTCCGGGTTACAGCGGCGAGGTTTGGCGACACGGCTTGACGCTGGCGAAAAACCACAAAGGCGGACCCGCGCGCAGCGAGCGGCACTTCGACCGTCGTGTGCGAATCGTCCGCCGCCACCACATCCAACTGCCGGATTTTGCCGGTTTCAGGATCCCACAATTCCGCCGTCCGTCCACCGACACGGAAAGTGCCGCGAACGTACGCTGTTTGTTCCGCCGCAGACGCGATGAAATAAATGTCCGTGTCCGCAGTTGCCCGGTGAATCCAAGTGATCGGTTCCGCGCAACTGAGATCCGGCGTGACCTGAAGTCGCGCGAGCACTTCCGCCGAAGTGATGCCGCGAAACACCCTGCCAGCGCCAAAGGTGCGCTCTTTTTCACCTGCCGTGCCCCAGATTTCATCCGCCAGTTTCTTCAACTCAACATCCGCCTGCGGTCCGCCTTCCAAACCGGGCGCGGCCTGCGGCGGGTCGCCCAAGAGATTCGCCCCGTGAAAAACCAGCTCGCGAATTTGGCGAAGCCGCGCCAGCGTCATCGCGCCGGTGTGCTCCACGGTCATCAGTTCGTATTTTCGTTCGGCGGGATTGGTCAGTTTTCCCGCTTGAACGGTGACGCGCTTGAAACTATCCGGCCCGCAGGCGTCGTAGTCGAACCCTGGAATCGGTTTGTGCTCGAAACGGTAAAGCGGTTCTTCGGGAACCACGTCCAGCACGTCGGCCACCACCGGACCTTGCCGCAGCAGAAGCTGGCAGCGCGCGAGATAGTCGTGCCACGGCTTGGACCATTCCCACCACGTCTGCGTGGAATCATAGTGCAGCCCCCAAGCGCCCATCATCATGCCCGGCCGCAGTTGCGGAAACCGTTGCATGGCGAACCGGTGAAATTGAAACCGGTTCGCGCCGAGGCAAAACATCTCGTCGCCGAGCGTCTTGAGAGTGGCCGGATGCGATTGCCAGCGTTCCCGCGCGGACGAGGTGAACGCCTCGACGCCGACAATGGTTTGCTGGTTCAGGTCGGCGGCGGACGCAGCGGCCTTGATGGTCTGACGATAATCGGTGATGGGGCCGTTCGGATATTGCCAGCATTCGCCCATCGGCTCGTCGGTGAAATCGGCCGCGTCCAGATCGTTGCCAGTCGTGATATAAGGTTCCACCGCCAGCCTCATGCCGTGCTGATGACAAAGCCGCTGCAGCTCGGCCCAAAAGTTCTCCGTGCAAAGCTCGGAAACCGTCTGGCGCAAATCGTAAAGAAATCGTTCGGAAGTCTGCAAATCGCCCACCACGCGACCCGTCATCACCGGCAGAAATGGCATAAGGTCGTAGCCGCGCCGCCGCTGAAATTCCTCCGGCATTCTTTCCGTCCAGTTCTGTCCGCCAGCTTCCCAGCTGTCCACGTAGAAAGCCTTGAAAGTCTTTCCCGCCGCCGGACCGGCGAGTTCAACCATTCGTTTCATGGCGTGATCGAAATGCGCCTCAATGCCGCGCTGGTCGAGCTTGTCACATTCCGGGCCGAGGCCCGCCAGCGGTGACGGCAAGGTGTTTTGTCCCGTCCAGGTGTGGCCAAACCGCAAAATCGTCCAAGTGCCAGCGGGCGCCGTCCAATCCAGCTTGCCATCGGCTTTCATCCGGCTGGTGAGATTTAAGATGTTCGCCGGTGGAATGCAAACCCCAGCCGGCGCGGTGGCGTCGAGCGGCGCGCTGCGGGTGCCGGTGTATTTGATGAAATTGGTCCAGACCAGCCGCTTCATGTTTAGTCCCTCAATTCTGAAACTGGCCTGCGTCTCCGTTTCGTTGATCGCCAGCACGGCAACGTCGCGATAGAAATTCCCGTTGGCCGACGGCCGCGGCAGCTTGCCGGAAAAGCGTCTGCCGCCCGGTACGCGCACGGCGCTTTCCACAATTTTCTGCGACGCCAGTTCCGGTGTGATCCACGGCCCGCCGTTGGCGGAATAACCCGCGCCATCTTCGCTCATCACTTCAAGTCCGAGCCGCTGCGCCTCGGCGATTTGATATGCAAATAGTTCCTGCCAGCCGGCATCCAGATAGTTGTGCGGTCCGGGTGGAATGCCCGGCTGGTTCACATCAAACATCGTAATCCCGCCCAAGCCGACGCGCTTGATGGCCTCCAGTTGCGCGGTGATACCGGGCTTGGTGACATTGCTGTTCAGCCAATGCACCCAGACCCACGGGCGCACGGCAGCGGGCGGATTTGGAAACTGGTTTTCCAATTCGCCTCCAGGTGCTGCCGGTGTTTGCAATGCCACGTCCATGGGGTCAGCCTTTTGGGCCGACGCCGAAACCGGCGAAAAGGCGAACGTGACCGACAGGACCAAGCCAAAAGCAGCCGGCTTAAACGCCAAGGCAGGACAGGGCAGCAGCGCGAATCCGCCCTTGGCAATAAAACCGGCATTCATGTCAGAGAAGAACATATTGGAGTTCAGTTTAGCTCTTTGTCGCCATGATAACCAAACACGCTGCATCATCCTTTAGGATGATGTCCACGTCGTTGGAGAATATTTAGCATCACATCCCGTTTGGGTCGCTGATACGGCCCCTTCACCTTGTCGCGTATGCAGTTTAGCCCGGTGATGGTGTGAAGATCCCCGGCCATGCTCCGCAAAGCCCGCGCGGTAAGTGCGGCAACCGAAGCGCCGCGAAACCATTGCGCCGCAAAGAGATGATGAGACGCGAACGCCGACCCATCAAACCGCCGCTCCTCCTAATGCGGGAGAGTTTTTCGGCTTTTAATGCTATTATGCTTGGCCTTGACGACTTGAAGCATGGTCCGCGATTCCGTGTCGGCGGTTTGTTTTTGGCACCCTTGAAAGCATTCAAGGAAAGAGGCATCGGGGATTTGGTTTGCCCGGTTCCTCTGCGGGATTTCGCTGGACGAGTGCGTCGGCGGAATATTGTCTCAAAAGGCTAAGGTCTTGTGCCCTCTGGCCGATAGTCACGTATGAACGAAAACGATGACGATTTGGACTATTTGACCGCCGATTGACCAATTTGAGACTGGCCGAAACAGGCAAGTCAGCACTGTGCGCGCCGGGATGGCTCAATCTCACATGGATGCTTTTAGCTCCACGGATCAAATAGCACCAGCCGAAGACAGGCGTTCACAAGCCCAAAGAAATAGGCCGGTCTGGTGGACCGGCTTGATCGGTTACGAACAATTTGCGTCAGTGTTGATTACGCCGTGCGGCGCTTGCGCAGCATCCGCAGCGTGCTCATCCCGAAGGGCAGCAGCAGCAGCGCCCCGGCGACCACCGTGGTGGGTTCGGGGACGGGGGTCACGTTCGCGGTCCCAGCGACGATGAGACCCGTAGGATTAAACGAAGGCCAAGAGGGGTTCCAGACTTCGAATGTGATGGTGTTTA
>Ga0316231_1001681_pt1 | contig 23454 bp, 21 predicted proteins | sample TBH18027metaG_FD_206002 | JGI IMG/M metagenome (GOLD analysis project Ga0316231, IMG submission 206002) | Freshwater microbial communities from Trout Bog Lake, Wisconsin, USA - TBH18027 | ecosystem: Environmental > Aquatic > Freshwater > Lake > Hypolimnion/Profundal zone | place: USA: Wisconsin... | reverse complement strand
AATGGCTGAATATCTGAAGAAAGCGGTACCGAAACCGGAAGAGGATCTCACGGCCGTACAAGACACCGTGCGCGAGATTCTGAGCAGAATTAAGAAAGAAGGCGAGGTTGCAGTCAGGCACTACTCCAAGACCTTCGACAACTGGGACCCGAAGTACTTCAAGATTTCCGAGGATCAGATTCGCACCGTCAAGAAACAACTACCAGTCTCGGAGGTCGAGGATATTGACTTCTGCCAGGCGCAGATCAGGAACTTCGCCACGGAGCAGATGAAGCGGATCGTGGGCTTCGAGACCGAGACATTTCCGGGCGTGCATCTAGGCCAGAAGATCATTCCCGTGGCATCGAGCGGCGCGTATGTACCCGGTGGCCGTTATCCAATGCTGGCCTCGGCCCATATGACCGTAATCACGCCAAAGGTCGCCGGCGTGTCGCGTGTGGTATCCTGTTCGCCCCCTGTAAGGGGAGAGGGGATGTGGCCTGCCACTCTCTACTCCATGGCTGCTGCCGGAGCCGACGAAATCTACTGCATGGGCGGAGTTCACGCCTTGGCCGCCATGGCACTCGGAATGGAAGGTCTTGAGCCCGTCGATATGGTCTGCGGCGCCGGAAATAAGTATGTCGCCGAAGCCAAGAAACAGCTGTTCGGCGCCGTTGGCATCGACCTGCTGGCTGGGCCTACAGAAATCCTGATCATCGTCGATGAAACCGCCGATCCGTTTATCGTGGCTGCCGATCTGCTCGGTCAGGCCGAGCACGATCCCAACGCCCGACAGTGTCTTATTTCCTTATCGAGAAAGACCGCGCTCGATGTCATGAAGGAAGTCGATCGGCAGTTGATTGACCTCCCAACCCGCGAAATTGCCAGCGTCGCCTGGCGCGATAACGGAGACGTAATCGTCGTCGATTCGCCAGAGGAAGCCGTGAAAATCAGCGACCAGTGGGCACCCGAACACCTGGAGGTGCAGACTGCGGATTGGAAATACTACCTCGACCATTGCCGGAACTACGGTTCGGTTTTCCTGGGTGAAGAGACTACGGTCGCATTCGGCGACAAGACGATCGGAACCAACCACGTGCTGCCCACAATGCGTGCTGCGCGCTACACTGGCGGACTTTCGGTCGGCAAGTTCTGCAAGACCGTGACCTACCAGTACGCCACCAAGGAAGCCTCTTACAAGATCGCCGATGTCTGCGAACGCGCATGTAACTATGAAAACATGCTCGCCCACGGCATCTCGTGCAAGGTAAGAAAAGATAAGTACGGGAAGATCATCCATTCCACCGCGGGAGTGAAGTAAATGAAAGCAAATATTCCTAGCTTCGATCTCACCGGGAAGGTAGCGGTGGTGACCGGAGCAACGGGTGGAATAGGTTTTTCGGTTGCCGAGGCGCTGGCTGCTTACGGCGCGGACATCGTCCTTGTGGGCCGCTCGCATGACGCACTCGATGCGGCCCGCAAAGCAATCGAGGAGACTGGCCGACGCGCGCTGACCGTCGCGGCCGATCTCACCAAAGTGCAGGAGATTCAAGCGATGGCCGAAAAGGCGGTTGCTGCCTTCGGCCATCTCGATATTCTCGTAAACTGTGCCGGCATCAACATCACGCAAATGGCTGTCGACGTCACCGAAGAGGCTTGGGACAAGGTGATGGACATTAACCTCAAAGCCTTATTCTTCTGCTGTCAGGCAGTGGGAAAGATCATGATCGCGCAGAAGAGCGGCAAGATCATCAACATGTCATCTCAAGCCGGAACCGTAGCCATTCCGTTGCGGTCCGCCTACTGCTCCAGCAAGGGCGGGGTCAATATGCTTACCAAACTGCTGGCCTTGGAGTGGGCGCCGTACAACATCAAGGTCAATGCCGTCGCCCCAACTTTCGTCGAAACTAAGTTCACCGAGCCCATGTTCAAGAATGAGGAATTCTTGCGTTACACCCTGGATAACATTCTGCTGGGAAAGCTTGGACAGCCTGCAGATGTCTCCGGCGCTGTAGTTTATCTTGCCTCTTCGGCGTCAGACCTTGTAACAGGGCACGTGCTTGCCGTGGATGGAGGATGGACCATCCGCTAGTCTGTCGAGTTACTGATGTGAGGGACGTTGGTACTTTCTAACAAAAGGAGTTCTATATGCAATTCAAGGGGCAAATCATCGACTTAAGTCAGGAAATTTACCAGGGAATGCCGGTTTATCCTGGTCACCTGAAAACCGTTATCTGGACACACATGTCTCACGAGGAATGCCAGAGGACCCTGGGCACCGGCTTCTCCTACGAAACTCGCGGAATCATGTTCTGCGATCATGGGCCGACTCACATCGATGCCATCAGTCATCTGTCACGCAACCCGGATGCACCTCCCGTCGATAAGATTCCGCTTGAGTACTGCATCACCTCGGCCATCTGTCTTGACGTGAGCGACATCCCTACCAAAACGCAGTTCGGCAGGAAGAAAATCGAGGAGGAATTGAAGCGCTCAAATCTCAAAATAGAAAAGGGCGACACCGTTCTATTTCACACCGGGCACTTTGAGCGCTTTTACGGCAAGCCGGAATACATGACCGACTATCCCGGACTCGACCGGGAGGGAACCGAGCTTATTATCGATTCTGGGTGCGTGAATTTTGGCGTAGACTCGGCCAGTCCTGACATGTGGTACGACAAAACCTATCCCTGCCACTCGGTATGCGCCGAACGGCAAATCACCCACATTGAGAACCTCTGCAATCTGGATAAGCTCGTGGGTAAGCGCTTCACCTTCATCGCCCTGCCCCTGAAAATCCGGGGAGGGACAGGCTCCCCCTTGCGTCCAGTGGCGATTCTGGACAACTAGGTTAAGCTGAAAGTCAGGCTTGTTGTGGCTCTCGCAGCGCAGTCTTAAACGCGATTTTGAATAATTTCCGCGAAGAAAGGAAAGAGAATGATCTTTGAATTTGCTCAGATGGATATCAAACCTGGAATGGAATCCGCTTTCGAACAAGGCATTGCCAAGGCAGCGCCGATTTTTCAGCGGGCCAAGGGATGCAAAGGTATGAAACTCCTGAGGTCGATCGAGCAGCCTTCACACTACACCCTGATGGTCACTTGGGAAACCGTCGACAACCATCTTGTCGATTTCAGAAATTCCGAAGACTTTCAGGCGTACCGCAAGCATGTGGGCGAGTTCTTCGCCAGTGCTCCACAAGTAGGGCACGTGCAAGTCGCTGTCCCGGGCTTCTGAGAACTTAGCCCGGGTACAAGGCAATGACCGGTCATTGCGCCCGTCTCGCTTACTGCGAGGTGGGCGTTGATCGCTCCGTTACAGTCTTAGTGTCTTAAAGTGAGCTTTCCGGGCAAACTAAGGAAAGGGGTAAGGACGCCACACTTCCCCGCGAATCGCAAATTGGCTGCCCCCCAGGGATTCGAACCCCGATACCCTGCTCCAGAGGCAGGTGTCCTACCGTTGAACGAGGGGGCAGCATGACCAAGCTGGCTGCGTTGGATGCGACGGTTTGATCATAAGAGGTTGAGTCCGTTTCGTCAACTTTGCTTATCCACAGTCTCAGATGGGCTCTCGCAGAGCTCAAATTCGACGTCCGAAGCGGGTGTTGCTCAGAAGTCAATTATTTGGTTGCCTGCCCCAAAAAAATCTTGATGAAACACTCCCGATTCAGGGTACAATCCCACAATTGGGGGTGCGGCATGTGGGAGTCTCGTATTCCGGTTCTCGTTTTTGATTCCGAAAGCCGGCAGATCGTCGGCCTAAACAACGCTGCAGCCTCACTTTTCAAGACCACCTCAGAGGTTTTGACAGGCCAACTCGTCGACTTTTCGGTGGTTCCCGAAGAACGAGAGAGGCTGGCTGCCGGCATATCCTACCCTGATCCACAATGGGGTGCTGCCGGACGCTGGCAGTGTCTTGCATGCGATGGGTCGCGCTTTGTGGCGTCTGTGCGCTTTCACCAAACAAAGCACGAGGGCAGGTTGGTTCATGTCGTTCTCGCAACTGAAGTGATCCAGGTAGAATCAACCCGGTCTGCTGCCGCAGGCTTCGGCGACTCCCGACAGAAGACTGGCTAGCGCAACCGCTGCGTGAAAATCTCTGCGATAATGAGCGAAAGAGCGAGTGCGGACGAGCTGATTGCCTGCTTGCCGCAGCGTTGGGATTTCACCCGGCGCATAGGGCTCGCGCGGGTTTGTGGACCTGCAAGGATCCGTGTAGTGAGTTCCAGGGAACAGAAGACATTCTTCATTGAAACCTTCGGATGCCAGATGAACTTTCACGACTCCGAGAAGGTCGCCGGGTCGCTGGTATCACAAGGATATCGTCAGGTGGATTCCGTCGAGGATGCGGACCTGATTTTCTATAACACCTGCTCAATCCGCGACAAAGCCGAACAGAAGGTCTTCCATCGCCTGGCGGAGTTCAAGCGCCTGCAGAAGCTGGGGAAGAAGTTCGCAGTGATTGGTTGCGTAGCCCAGCAGGAGGGAGAGCGCATCTTTGAGCGTGCTCCTCATGTCTCGCTGGTAGCCGGTTCGGCGAGCTATCGCAATTTGCCTGAGATGCTCGTCCAGATCGAACGGGGAGAGCGCGCCACCGGATTGGATGACCGCAACACCGAAGAAACTTTTGAAACGGAGTTCACGGCGCGTACCAACCCGCATCGCGGATACATCACGATCATCGAGGGCTGCGATAAATTTTGCGCCTACTGCGTGGTGCCGTACACCCGTGGACGCGAGCGCAGTCGCACCTCGGAATCTGTACTCGAAGAAGCGCGTCGCATACTTGATGGCGGACTCACGGAAATTCAGCTGCTCGGGCAGAATGTGAACTCTTATCGCGACCCGCTCGGCAAGCGCAGTTTTGCAGAATTGCTTGCAGAGGTGGGACAACTACCCGGGATCCGGCGAGTTCGATTCACTACCTCACATCCGCGCCATTTCACCCGCGAAATCGTTGACGCCATTGATTCCGTGCCCACACTTTGCGACCACGTTCACCTTCCGGTGCAGAGCGGTTCGTCACGCGTACTCTCGGCCATGGCTCGCGAATATACACGGGAGCAATATCTGGAACGCATTGCCTGGGTTCGCGCGGCGAAGCACAAATCGATTTCCCTGACCACTGATATCATCGTCGGATTCCCGGGCGAGACCTGTGAAGAGTTCGAGGAGACGATGAGCCTGCTGGAAGAAGTACAGTACGATGGGGTGTTCAGCTTCAAGTATTCGCCGCGTCCCAATACTCCCGCTCTGGCGATGGAGAACGCGATCCCTGAAGAGGAAAAGATTCGTCGGCTGGCAATTCTTAATGACCGTCAGCGAGAGATTCAAAGGGTTAATTATACGAGGCACATTGGACAGTTACTTGAAGTAATGGTTGAGGGATTTCAGCCCGCCCGAGATCAGGTTACAGGCCGTACATCGCAGAACAAGACCCTGAATTTCACAGTTCCAGAGGGCATGACTGCTCCGAAGATTGCCGAGTATAGGCAGGTTCGCGTGGTGCGTGCGCATCCAAACAGCCTAGTCGGAGAGATGGCCGCAGCGCCGGAAGCGCAACCGGCGTACAGTGTTGTTTGACCAATTTAGCTGTCTGCGTCTCGCGGTAGAGGGAGGACTGAATGGAAGTCGAAATGCGAATTCGTGGACTGATGTTGGATCCAACTACCAACATGCCGATCATCGTGCTGAAGGACGTAAACAGTGATTCGGTGCTGCCGATATGGGTCGGAGTTTTCGAGGCAAACGCGATTGCGCTGGAGATTGAAAAAGTCTCGCCGCCGCGTCCCATGACCCACGATCTTCTCAAGAATGCGATTACCGGACTGGGCGCCACCGTGGAACGGGTAGTGGTCACCGAATTACGCAATGACACGTTCTATGCGGCGATCTGGGCGACCCGCAACGGAGAGCCCATTGTGATTGACTCGCGTCCCTCGGATGCAATTGCCCTGGCAATGCGTACTGACTGCCCCATCTTTGTGGACGATGAAGTCCTGCAGAGCTCGCGCATTGCGACTGGTTCCACCGGCCGCATTACGGGAGAAGATTTGCGCCGTTGGCTGGAAGGGTTAAGCGACGACGATATCGGGCGAAACCGAACGTAGCGCTGGACGTGTCGCATCTTTGAGGGGTCATTCCGAGCATCGCGAGGAACCCCGGCGCCATACAATCCTCCACAGCAGTCGCACAGGCACTTCGGCCACGAACCAACATCGATTTCACTTCTACAGCGTCTTTAGAAAAAGCCTTGCCTCTTCAATCTTTGGGAAGGCTTTTTCGTCTTCCTGAAATTCCTTCCCGTGTACGCATCGCCGCCCGCCGCGCATCTTCACCGGATGTTTCAGGTGAAGCATTTCGTGATAGACGAGGTACTCGATGGCAAGACGGGGTACGCGCGCCTGATCGAACACTTTACTGATGATGATGGCATTGTGCGCTGGATCGTAGTGGCCCAGAAGATGCCTGGCCCGTTCGCCGCTCCAGCTCATCAGCGGCCTACCCAGCAGTCCGTGAAAGAAACGTACATTCAGCGTGTCAAACACCTCGTCAAGGTCGTAATAGATCCCTTGCGCCGATTCCAGGCGCTTGCGTCCGCGAATCTGCCGTACCTGCTGTGCTTTCTCCAGCATGTCACGCGAGGCCACATAGCGCCGATAGCGTGAACTGTGCGCCGTGTCGATGGGTTTGCGGTAAATTTTTGCCAGCAGAATATGTACGATCGCCTTCAACACAGGTTCTGGCGCACCTTCCAGAAGGTCGGACAGGCGTAGTTTCATCCGTCCCCCGGTCAGACGAATTGTGTTGTTGATGTTGGCAAACGGATAGAACTGCAAGTCGAATTCGGGCATCGGCGCGCGAGGGCGGAGTTCCCGGTACGTATCGTGCAGCAGTAGGAGCAACGAATCCTTCAAGATGGTTTCAGATTACCAGATACAACGGCCCTCGGGCTTCCGGTGGTGGCACTGCATCCCACATCTGCCAACTCCGCAGGTGGGGGCACCTGTCCTGGTGGTATTGGGATTCACTGCGGCTTCCGGCCCGTGCCGCCCATCCCCGTGTAGTCTGGAGGCGGTTGATAGTCTCCACCGTCCGCCCCGTTGCCTCGCCTGGCTTGGTGTTCGGACTTTCCGCTGTTCTTCTCCTCGCCTTTTTTCTGCAGTTGATCGGCGAGCATGGCGCGTGCGCTTTCCATGCTGGTCGTCAATGAGTCTGTTGCATCCTCCAGCGCTGCTGCGATGCGTCGCTTCTGCAAAGGTGTCGCGGTTTCATTGAGTGCAGCCAACTTCTGTTGCATATCCGCTTCCACTTCGAGCAAGTGGCGCAACGGATGGCGCAGGTCTTCGCTGTGTCCGTTGTACATCGCGATGTTGTCATCCATTTCGTCAATCAGGGTCGCAAGTTCGCCAAGCAAATCCGCGATCTGACCGTCCGTGCCAGGCTTGGCTGCAGCGCGCAAGCGCTCAATGGCCGTCATGCGTTCCCTGGAAAACCCGATGAGTAGCTCGACCCGCTTTTTCGGCTCCTGGGCGCTATCCCGCATCTGGTCTACTTCACGGGGGGTCAATGGGTCACGGTGCGCCTGGGCCACCGCCGCTGTGCAGAGGAACAAGAGAACGATTGCGGAAAGCATTTTCATCGTTTCGTCTCCGCCACGCCGCTGGCGGCGGCGCCAAATATGCCGCCCAGCAATTTGTCTCGCTGTTTTTCCAACTCAGTCACCGTTTGTTTCAAATGTGGACGATCTTCGGTATCGAGCGTCTGTTCGACATCCTTAGTCCTCCGGATCAGCTCGCGAAGTTGAATTTCAGCGGGCTTTTCGCCCTTGTGCGATTGCAGGGAGCACTCGACCGCCCGCATCACGTATCGTACTGTTAGATCCACATCCGTGTGTGCGGCTTTCACGTTTCCCGCCCCAAACATCTGGTTTGCATTTTCCATGGCCCCGCGTGCGGCTTGCATGCTCAGGCGGACGCAGTCTCCTCCGCTCGCCTGGTCGGCTCTGCGCTGCAGCTCCGCCGCGGAGTTTTCCTGAGCCGGGCAACTACCGGGCAGCGTCAGACAAATCAGCAAACCGATCAGCTCTTTCATCGCTTTCTTTTGGCCTCTGGCTCAATTGCAATCAGCCGGTGGCGTGCCTTCCACTCCTCATCGGGAAACTGCCCGTTTGAGGTGGCAAGGAATGCTTTATAGTTCTCCACGGCTTCTGAGAACCGGCGCAGATGATCGTAGTAAGTCGCGCGTAGGAACAGACTGCTCGGCGGTTCGGGCAGTAGTTTCTTTCGTGCATCCAGTGCCTTGATGGCGAGTTCGTAATCTTTGTTGCCAGCCGCTGCCAGAGCCAGTTGACCGTATGCTACGCCCCAATCCGGTTTCATGCGCACACATTGGATGAACTCGTTCTCCGCTTCCGCATATTTCAATTGCGGCAGCAGCACCGAACCCAGGCCGTTGTGCAACTCTGCGTCATTGGGGAAGTGGGCCAGCAGAGTGCGATAGTTCTTTTCTCCCTCTGTATACTGCTTGTTTCGCTCCTGCACAAAGGCGAGTTCACGCAGAGCTTCCCAGTCATCTGCTCGCAAAGCCAGCGCCTTCTGCAGTTCTGCCGCAGCCTCCGTGTCATGGCTCTCCGCGCTCAACACACGGCCAAGTTGCAGATGTCCGTTCTCATCCTGCGGCGCAGCAGCTACCAGACGGCGCAAGGTCTCTTCTGCTTCCGGAAGGCGCTTCGCGCGCATATACAGGTTTGAGAGAGCAGCCAGCGCATCCGTCGAGCTTGGTTGCAATTCATTTGCCTTGCGAAACTCCCTCTCCGCTGCAGCCGTGTCTCCGGACTGTTCCAGTGCCGTGCCAAACGCGAGTCGATTACTTGAATCCGCCGGTGCCAGATCCACCGCGTGCGACCATGAATCCAGTGCGGCTTTCATATCGGACGCCCCTTGCACCTGCGCCAGCGCGGCCCACGCATGGGCAAGTGACTCCTGCGGGTGTTGGCCGGTCGGCTTCAAACGGGTAGCCTGCTCCAGGTACTTGGATGCATCTGGAAGGTTTTCGTGCGCCAGCATCATGCCAAGATTTAAATTGCATTCAAAACTTTCGGGCTGAGCCGCAACCGCGCCCCGGTAGGCCACTATCGCCTCGCGATAGTTTTGCTGTGCGTGCATTACATAGCCAAGATCAAACCATGCCCGCGCATCTTTGGCATTTGCGGCAACGAGTTTACGCAGAGTCGTCTCTGCCTCCTGCCATTTCTGCTGGTCCATCGCGTTTTCGGCGCGCACGATGGCCGATTCCGTTACGGGGATATGTGGAGCCACCTTCTGCGCCGACAGCGCAGAGCTAACCAGTAACAGCATGGCGATCAACCGCGCGGGCCGCGTCACGATACCACCAGCTGCATTGGAAGCACTTTGCGCAGCCACTGCCCGGTGTATGAGCTCTCATTCGCGGCAATCTCCTCTGGAGTTCCCACCGCCACAACTTCTCCGCCGCGCTCGCCGCCTTCAGGCCCAAGATCGATCACCCAATCCGCAACCTTGATCACATCCAGGTTGTGTTCGATCACTACGATAGAGCCCCCTGCGTCAATGAGTTTCTTGAAGGCCGCCAGCAGCTTGCTCACGTCGTCAAAATGAAGTCCCGTAGTAGGTTCGTCGAATATATAAAGCATGTGCGACTTGCGCTTGATCGTGGTGCCGTCAGGATTCTTGCGCAGACTGTCACGTCCCTGCGGTTGCAGATGCGCTGCCAGCTTCATGCGTTGTGCTTCACCGCCGCTCAGCGTAGTTGCAGACTGTCCAAGACGGAGATATCCAAGCCCCACCTCTTCCAGAACTCGTAGTTTGTCCATCAGCTTTGGCACCCCGGTAAAGAATCCGAGTGCTTCCTTCACGGTCATATTCAACACGTCATGGATGTTCTTACCGTGGTAGCGCACTGCGAGAATTTCCGGCTTGTATCGCGTACCTTTGCAGTCTTCGCAAATTAGTTCCACGTCTGCCAGAAACTGCATCTCCACGGTTACCGTACCGTCGCCAGAACAAGTGTCGCAACGCCCGCCAGGAATGTTGAATGAAAAATGTCCCGCGGTATATCCATGTTTTTTGGACTCGGGAAGGGAAGCGAATACCTCGCGAATCGGATCGAATGCTTTGATGTAGGTCACCGGGTTCGAGCGCGGAGTGCGTCCAATCGGCGACTGATCCACCAATTCCACTTCGTCGAGCCATTGCTCGCCTTCGAGTTCGCGCAGGCTGGCTTCCGTCAAGGTTCCGGTGTTCTGGCGCTTGATGGCCGCAAGCCGTTGATAAAGTACATCGTGCACCAGCGTGCTTTTGCCGGAGCCGGAGACGCCCGTCACCGCAACCAGGAGGCCGAGCGGAATCGTCACGTCCACACCCTTCAGGTTGTGTCCGCGCGCGTCGCGCAGGCGCAGAAACTGCTTGCCCGGTGTGCGGCGCTGTTGCGGAACCTGAATTTGCACATCTCCGCTCAGGTAGCGCCCGGTCAAGGACTGGTGGTTCGCGAGAATCTCGTCATAGGTGCCGCTGGCGACCAGCTTTCCGCCGTGCTCGCCCGCTCCGGGGCCAAGATCGAGAATCGCGTCGGCGGTGGCCATTACTTCACGGTCATGTTCCACGACCAGAATCGTGTTGCCCAGATCTCGCAGGCTTTTCAGGATGTGAATAAGCCGTGCGGTATCGCGACTGTGGAGGCCAATCGATGGCTCGTCAAGCACATACAGCGTTCCCACCAGTCGCGAGCCCAGCGAGGTTGCGAGTTGAATGCGCTGTGCTTCGCCACCGCTCAGCGTCGAGGAAAGGCGGTCAAGCGTGAGGTACTCCAATCCGACTTCATTCAGGAACCGCAGGCGATCGCGAATTTCCTCCAGCAATTTGCTTGCGATGTCAGCCTCTTCGCGCGTGAGCGTTAGCCCTTGAAAAAATCGCGCGGCCTCTTCTACGGTCTTACAGCAGACCTGGCAGATATCCAGACCGCCGATCTTCACCTGGCGTGCTTCATTGCGCAGCCTTGCACCGCCGCAAGCCATGCAAAGTGAATATCCGCGATAGCGGCTGAGGAAGACCCGCACGTGGAGCTTATATTTTTTTCTCTCCAGATGTTCGAAGAAGCCGCGCACCCCAAACCATTTGCCATCGCCTTCGAGAATGAGCCGCTGCTGCTCTTTCTTCAGGTTTGCCCACGGCACATCCATGGGAATTCCCGCAAGCCGCGCTACCCGCCGCATTTCTGTGCCCAAGGGTTTGTACTTCGGCTTGGTCCAGGGTTCCACTGCTCCGTCGGCCAGCGTTTTCGACTTGTCTGGAATCACCAGATCCATATCGAAGTCGATCGTGTTTCCAAAGCCCTGGCATCGTGGACAGGCACCAAATGGATTATTGAATGAGAACAGCCGGGGCTCTGGCTGCTCAAATTTCAGATTGCACTGCTTACACTCAAAGCGCTGCGAAAATCGCATTCGCAACGGCTCACCTTCGCGCGGCGCCGTTTCAAATACAACCTCGCCTGCCTCGCGATAGCCACTCTCAATGGCGTCCACAATTCGCGAACGCGACTCGGCGTCCACCAGAATGCGGTCGAGCAACAGAAATACGGGTTTGCTGAAGTCGATTTCAAGCAGTGACTCTGGAGTCGAAAACTCGAACAACTCGCCATTTTGATAAAGGCGGTTGAACCCGCGCTTGCGAAGTTCGAAGAGCCGCTCCTTCAGTGCCTCATTGTGATCAGCTTCAGGCAGCTTCTTCTTGCGTCCCCGTGTTTTCTTCTCGGGCTCGGGAGCGACTGTGGCCTCGGGTTGCAGCAAGGGAAACAACGCCTGTACGCGGGTGCCGTCCTCCAGCACCAGGATGCGCGCCGCCACTTCGTCCACCGTGTCATTTTTCACCTGCTCGCCGCATTGCGGGCAATAGGTCCGTCCAACGCGGGCAAAGAGCAGGCGCAGGTAGTCATACACTTCTGTAGCGGTGGCCACGGTAGAGCGCGGATTGCGAGTCTGGTTCTTCTGGCGAATAGCAACTGCCGGAGCTATGCCGTCGATTAGGTCGACATCCGGCTTCTCGATGCGCTCCAGAAATTGCCGTGCGTAGGCAGAAAGCGATTCGACGTAGCGGCGTTGTCCCTCAGCGTAGATAGTGTCGAAGGCCAGCGAAGACTTCCCGCTTCCGGAAACTCCGGTCACCACCGTCAGGTGATTGTGCAGGATTTCAAAATCAATATTCTTCAGGTTATGGACGCGAGCGCCGCGAACTACGATAGCTTCCTTGGACATAGTGAGAACGGCGAACCGGCCCGATTGCGGCACTTCACCCCTATAGCCACAATCCGCCCATTACCGAATCTCTCTATTATAGTTCGCCCGCGCAAGAGGCTCCAAGTTCTGCAAATTTCCGGGAGTTGCGTTCTGGAAATCGCCCAATCTGCTCCCATAAATCAAACTGAGGATTTATTTCTGTCTTGCAGCGAATTGCTCGAAGCTTATTTCTTTGCCGCAGTGCGTTGCCTTGAGATACTCTGCCGTATGCTCCGGCTAGGCACTCAAAATAACTATTCAACGTACGTGAGGAGACGAAGTGACACAAAAACGCGGTGACATATCTACTGACGAAGATCGCTCTACGCTGACACGGCGTCGCCTTTTGCAGGCTGCAGGGGGTCTCATTGCGGCCTCAACCCTTCCGGCATATGGAGCAAGTAGTGCAGTCCTGAGCCAAGGTGCGAAATCAGCTTCGACCGTTGCGCCCGATCTCACCGGACGGTTAGCCAAGTACATGGTTGCGGCCCGCGATCACAGTCTAACGCCCAAGGTTCTACTGGACGCCAAACATCGCGTGCTCGACGGGCTAGGGGCCATCGTTTCGGGAGCGCGTCTCAGGCCAGGCGATCTGGCGATTCGTTTCATACGTGTGCAGGGAGGCATTCCGGAGGCATCCGTTCTCACCACCGACATCAAGACTTCCGCGATCAACGCCGCACTCGTGAATGGGATGTGTGCGCACGCAGACGAAACCGATGACGTCGATCCGTTGACCAAAGCACATCCGGGCGCGGGCGTGGTTCCTGCGGCCCTCGCGATGGCGGAGCGGGAACAACGCTCTGGAATGGAGCTGATCAAAGCGGTGGCACTAGGTTACGACGTGGGCTGTCGCTTCGTCGTCGCACTGGGAGGCGACTCATTGCGCGTTGCTCACCGCGACGTCGACGGCCCCTGCTGCACGATGGGCGCCGTGGCCGCGGCGGCCTCCCTTGCCCGCCTTGATGAGACCGGGATGCGCTATGCACTATCCTACGCAGCGCAGCAGGTCTCCGGCCTCTATAGCTGGGTCGAGGACCACGATCACATTGAAAAAGCCTTTGACATCGGCGGTATGGGCGCTCGCAACGGCGTAACTGCAGTCATCATGGTCCAGACGGGATTTACCGCAGTGAGCGATGTTCTGAGTGGAAAGCACAACGCCATAGAAGCTCTATCCGCGCAGCCACATGCCGAAGCGATCATGGCCGATCTGGGCAGCCGGTTCTTTGTTTCGGAGACAGGCATCAAGACTTTCTCCGTGGGCAATCCCAACCAGGCTCCTGTGGATGCAATGCTCAAGCTTCGCCAGCAATACGGTCTGCGCCCAGACAATGTCGAGCGCATTGTGGTGAAGCTCCCAACGGACGGTGCCAGCATTGTGAATAACAGTCCAATGCCTGATGTTAACTGCCAGTACCTGGTAGCCACGGCACTAGTCGACGGAGCCGTCTCGTTCGTCAATAGCCACTCGCGCGAGCACATGACCGACCCGCAAATCCGGGCGGTGATGCAACGTGTACAGGTCGTCGGCGATCCCAAACTAGAGGACCCTGCCGCACCACGCAGCGGTCTGGTTGAAGTTACTCTGCGCGACGGACGGAATGTAAGCCACTTTACGCGCTTTCCTCCGGGCACGAAGGAGAACCCTCTGGATACGGAGGGCATGAACCGAAAGGCTCGAGACCTGATGACGCCGGTGCTGGGGGCAAAGCGGACCGAGGCAATTATTCAGCGCGTGAATGCGTTGGAAGAGGTCGCCAACGTGCGTGAGCTTATCCGCTCGCTTATGACAGTCTAACTGCCTGAAGGCCTGTGAACAGTTTGGACGGAATATTATGAAAGGAGTAGTTCAAAATGACGATCACTCGATTAATATTGGGCATCATTTCTTCTGGCATTTTGCTGGCCATGCAGTCAGTTGCGGCAGAGACTCCGAAATCGCTGGTGTCAGAAGACTATTTTGTGAAAGCCTCCGATCCGGGGATTCAGATTTTCGTCCGCAACAAGCATTTGAAGAGCGTTAAGAATTTCGACTCCGACAAGATTGTGCTCTTCGTTCACGGTTCTACATATCCAGCAGACACGTCCTTTGATCTTCCATTGGACGGACTCTCATGGATGGACTACATTGCGCAGCGAGGCTTCGATGTCTACTTGCTCGATCTGCGTGGCTACGGGCGTTCGACGCGTCCACCCGAAATGGACCAGCCAGCGGAGAAGAATCCGCCAATCGTCACTACCGACGTCGCCGTCAGGGACGTAGCCGCCGTTGTGGACAATATCCTGGCTCGCCGCAAGGTGTCTAAAATTAACCTGATTGGATGGTCATGGGGCACCACCATCATGGCCAGCTACACTACCCAAAACAATGCCAAGGTGGAGAAGTTGGTGCTCTACGCAGCGCAGTGGTTGCGAACTACACCTCCGCTCACCGCAAGCGGAAATGGCCCGCTGGGAGCATATCGAACGGTCACAATGAGTTCGGCCAAGACCCGCTGGCTGACTGGTGTTCCGGAGAACAAGAAAGCCGACCTGATTCCGGCGGGCTGGTTTGAACAATGGGCGACGGCAACCCAGGCTACCGACGCGTTCGGGGCTGCGCAGAATCCACCGGTATTGCGTGCGCCCAACGGAACGGTGCGGGATAGCCGTGAGTTCTGGATGAATGGGAAACCGGTTTATGATCCTGCGCTGATCACCGTGCCCGTACTGCTTCTCAACGCCGAGTGGGATTCGGACACGCCGCCCATGATGGCGCAAGCTGTCTTTGAAAAACTGGTGAATGCCCCGTACAAGAGGCGCATTCTCATCAGCGAGGGCACGCACACGGTCATCATGGAAAAGAACCGCATGCAACTCTTCCGCGAGGTTCAGCTATTTTTGGAGGAGCCGAAATAAGCCGAGAACGCTAGACCGCTCGGAGTACTTCTGGATTTGCGACCCGCACCGGCTTGCCCTCCAGGAAGGCCAGCGTGTTTTCTGCGCTCTGCGGGTAGTACTCCGCCCAGGTATCTTGCACTCCGTAGCCAAGGTGAGGCGTCAACACCGTATTGGGAGCAGTTCGCAGCGGATGGTTTGCGGGCAGCGGTTCGCGGTCATAGACATCGAGCGCGGCAATGATGCGGCGCGATTGCAGAGCCTCAACCAGCGCAGCCTCGTCCACAATCGGACCACGCGACGTATTAATCAGGATCGCTCCCGGCTTCATTCTGGCAATGTCGGCGGCGCCGATCAGCCCACGCGAACGTTGTGAAAGTACGAGATGGATGCTGATCGCATCGGAAGTGGACAGCAGTGTCTCCTTCGAAACCAGCGTTGCGCCAGCCGCTTGCGCCCACTCTTCGGTCAGGTTCTGGCTCCAGGCAATTACATCCATATTCAGCGCCCGGCAAAAGCTCGCCATGCAGGCCCCAAGACGGCCCAACCCGAGAATCCCGATGGTCTTGCCCGCCAAGCTGATTCCTACGGGCAAGCCTTTCTGGAATCGCCCTGCACGAATATTTGCGTCTGCGGCAGGTATCGCCCGGGCCGCCGCCAGTAGCAGGCCAAGCGCCAACTCCGCGGTTGCTTGCCTCGCTGGAGCGCCGACCGTGTTGCACACAAGCACCCCACGTTCCGTGCAGGCAGCCATGTCAAGAGATCTATTCTGCAGGCCGGTTACGCCCAGCATGCGCAGGTTAGGCAGACGGTTGATGAGCGAGGCTGATAATGGAGTGCGCTCACGCATCGTCAGGACAATCTCAAAGTCCGCCAACTTCGCCGCAGCGTCATCCTCATCTGCGAACGCATGGGAGAAGAAGCTGACTTCTGCACGTGCCTCCAGCGGAGACCAGTCCGCGCTGCTCCGGGCCACACCTTGCCAATCATCTATAACCGCTACCTTGGTCATCGTGTCTCCTTCAACACACTGGCTTTTGCAACTCAGTGCAGGCAGGCACCGTCGAAGACACAAATACTATCTGGGGCCTTGTCCTTGATTTTCAGTTTAGTCGATGATCTCCGCTGTGGGCTACGGCTCTCAATCCATCAGCTTCAACACCAGCAGAACGTACACCCACATTACGGCCATAAAGTGCCAATACCACGCCGTCACGTCAAGCGTGATGCAGCGTCGTTCCAGCGACCTTCTCGGCCCTTTCGCGATACACGCATAGAGCAGAACGAGCATTCCCGCAGCAAGATGGACAGCATGAGTGCCTGTTAAAAGAAAAATGAAGGTACTGGCTGGCCCACTATTTAGAAATGCGCCCCGCAGATGTAACAGTCTCCAAGCGTATGATTGCCCAGCAAGAAAAATGCCCCCTGCCAGGGCTGTCGCTCCAACCCACCGCAGCGAAGTCAACCGAATCGGTTTAACGCCCGGGATCGTGCTCATTGGCACCAGGATCGCTTCCAGTCGCGCGGCTCGTCTTGCCGTCTCAACCAGCAGGCTGCTCACGATCAGCACAGCCGTGTTGATCAGCAATATCTTCATCGGCAGCGAGACCGGGATCCAGTCGCTGCGGAAGTTGCCGGTCAAGGGATCGAACTTACCGGCACCCCGGCGAGCCACAAACAAAGTAGTGAATGAAATGAACAGCATTACGATCGAGGCGACGGTAAACATCAGTCCCAGCCGATAGCGTTGAAGCTGTTGTCGGAAGTCGTGAATTCCGTCACCATCGCCGCGGCCACCGCCGCCACCACCACCGCCGAATGCTTCAGGAGGGGAAGGGCCACGATTGCCGCCACCGGGGACCGGCTTGTTTGTGGAACGGGAGAGCATGCTAGCCATCTTTTGCTAGATGCTGAAAAACTGCTTTTGTTGCCGAATATATTTTTCCGGAGTGAGGTTTTTTCATTTCGACTTGCAATTCGAATCGAATTCATCCATTTCTGAATCGAACAAGTGACGATCCGAAGTATCTTTGAGCTACGGAGATGCGATCCATGAATCAGAATTACGTGCCCGATCCCAATGCGCACACGCCGGGTTGGCCCCGCCAGTGCTGTTTTGGATGCGGTCCAGAGAACCCGGCCGGGCTGCAATTGAAGTTTGAGATCGGCCCCGATGGCAATAGCTATGTCTGCGAATTTGAGCTTGGCAGCAGCTTCGTCGGTCCCCCAGGCCACGCTCACGGTGGCATCATCGCTACGATTTTGGACGAGGCGATGGGCAAGGCCAACAAACTGGAGAACAAAGTCGCTCTCACCCGCCGCATTGAGGTGGAGTACTTCCGGCCCGTGCCTCTCGGGCAACCGCTGGTAGCCGAGGGCCGTATCATCCGCATGACAGGACGGGCTCTCTACAATTTCGGAGAGCTTCGCAATGCCAAGGGTGTCATACTCGCCCGCAGTCGAGGCAAGTTTCTGACGATTGACGCCGAGGAAATGTTTGCTGAGGAGTTGGAAAACGAACGCAACAAAGCCATTAAAGGCTAGGCGGCTCTTTCCCTACAGTTACATCTGCTGCAGCTTATCTTTGTCCGTCAATGCTCCGTGCCCACTCCAGAAAGCTACGCAGCGCCGCACCACGATGGCTTACAAGTGCCTTCTCGGCCGCGGTCAGCTCAGCAAAGGTCTTACCGAGGGCAGGGAAGTAGAAGTATGGGTCGTAGCCGAACCCATTGTGCCCACGCGGCTCGCGGAGAATAATACCGCCTGCCTCACCACGAAAGTGCCCCACCTCATGTCCGTCGCGTGCGGCTGAGATTACGCAAACGAACCGCGCGGTTCGTTCACTGTCGGCAACTCCATCTAACTCAAGTAGGAGCTTTGTATTGTTCGCGGCGTCAGGATGTCCACTGTCCCGCGGGGCTACTGTACCCGCCACATTCGGCACAGCCGAAAGTGCCGCATATCGAGCCGAATAGACCCCTGGAGCGCCTCCCAGCGCGTCCACAGCGAGACCAGAATCATCGGCCAGAACCAGTTCGCCGGATGCAAAGCGGCTGTAATATTCAGACTTCTTGCGGGCATTCTCTTCAAAGGTGAGGCCATCTTCCACTGCCTCAGGGAGGTTCGCAAAACCTGGAAGCCCCTCCACGGTAATCCCGTGGCCGGTTGCTGCGCCCGCAAAATCTCGTAGCTTACCCTTGTTTGAAGTTGCAATCAAAATTCGCATCTGCCTACCTTAAATCAATTGACTGAGATTTCACCGGACCCCGCCAGGTCGCCTGCCACTGCAATCCGTGATCCTGTGCCCAGTTATAAACGATTAACGTGACTGCGAGCGAAAGGAGTGCCGATAGTTCGTTGAATATACGAATCTCAATAATGACGCCGACCATCATCATTCCGACGAACCACAGCGGGACCATGATCAGGCATGCACGTTGTATTCGCCGGTCACGAATCCAACTATATCCGAGCACAAGCAAGGGCAGAGTAAAACCGAAGATGCTCAGTAACTGTGGCCATTCACCGGGGTTCAAGAGAAATCGTATATTTTTAGCAACATTGAAGACGAACACGCCATTGTTATTCGTTTCTACAGGGTTTGCCCGGAATAGAAGAGTCAGATAGGACTTGATCGCGACCCATATGAATGCTTGCAAAACGGCGTGGGATGCCAATCTCCACCACCGGCGCGACGACGTCAGATTCGCAGAAGCAAACCACTCACAAATGAGGAAGAAAAAAGTAATGAAACAGGTTGTTTCCCGGTTAAAAGTCGCCAGAGCAAAAACGGCGTAATAGGCAATAGGCTTTTGCTTCAGGATCAGACAAATACATAAGCAGAAGAAAAACAGACTGGGTACGTCGTAAGGGAGTGTGAAGCCAAGCCCGTACGAAAGAGAGAGATTGAAGGTAGCCATATAAAGCACAATCAAACAGGCCCAGCGGCTGAATCGTTTGTCGCCGGTCAACACATTTATGGACGCCTGAGTTGCGTACACCGCACCCAGAATCCCAACAAAAGAGATGGCAAGAAACAGCAATTCATATGGGTTCTTGAGATCTGGCGGACCGGGCATGTGGCGCGCGATAACCTGTACGCCTCTCAGTTGAACTCCATAGCGCATGATCCAACCGACGAGCACGCGGCTTTGATACGGAAGCCTTATTTGGCCTGCCGCATATTCGCTTAATACAAAGAAATTAGGATGTTTTATGGTGTAGAAAAGGGCAAAGTGCACGCACGCGGCAAGTTTTATGATCGCGCATACAACCGGTTCGACACGGCTATGCAAACCTTCTCTCATAAATGGCTCATAATCGGACCCGCTTCTTGAGCAGGAACCCGAAGTCCCTCATTAACGTTCGCAACGACAAATTGCAGCTTTATGAGCCTGGGAGGTTGACCGCCGACGCTTCGCAACTCCCGCTTTCGCCTTGCTGTTTTGGGGGACGTATGGTGAATGTGAAGTGTATCATTAGCAATTGAGCCAAGATAAAAATGTGTGTCGTTCCGAGGAGACGCCGAAGTTTTGTCTACGCTCGCGAATGTGCTCAGTTGCTCTTTTCCACAGACCATGTGCTCCAAGCTGTGAAGGAATCCAGCCATGCGTAATGCTCATGAAGTGCGGAATATGGACCAGCAGATACTCTGGCTGAAACGCTGGATATGGGTCTATTTCTGGCTTCTCATCTTTGAGGGAGTGTTGCGTAAATGGATTGTTACCCCGCTGAGCGGTCCGCTGCTCATCATTCGTGACCCCGTCGCGGTGCTCATTTACATTCAGGCATACCGCTGCGGAAAGTTTTCCCTGAACACAATGTGGCCGTTCGCAATCGTCACTCTGACGATCGTACCGCTGGCGATAGTGCAGATCATAATGGGAGTCAACAGCATCTCGATCGCGCTTTACGGATTGCGTTCATATCTGTTGCATTTGCCACTCGCGGTTGTAATGGCGGAGACGCTGACCGGGGAAGACCTTCGCAAATTGGGGCGTTGGGTGCTCCTGTTGGCCGTGCCGATGACTGCGCTCATGGTAGCTCAGTTTTATGCCCCCGCCCTTTCGTGGCTCAATGCCGGCGCGGGGGAGGGCACGGGACAGATTGGCGCGTCCGTCGGACACGTCCGTCCTGCGGCGACTTTCAGCTACGGCGCAGGGACATATTGCTACTTAATGCTTGTTGCTGCATTCGTACTTTACGGGCTGACCCGGCCTCGTATTTACCCACGGTGGCTTCTATGGCCCGCTGCGATAGTCACAATCGCGAACATTCCGCTCTCTGGCGGGCGCACCAACGCTTTCACGATAGCGACGATGCTGATTTTTTTTCTCGTGGCAGGAATCGGCAGCACAGCGCGGCTCGCAATTTTTGTGAGAGTAATTACGTTTCTTTTGTTGGTCGGCCTTGTGGCGTCTCAGCTTCCGTTCTTTTCTGATGCGGCGGGCTCGTTCTCGAAACGCTGGGAAGATGCCTCAAGTTCCGAGGGAAACGTTCAAGAGGTTCTTAACGGACGCATACTCGGAAGTATCGAGAGTGCATTTGAAACAGCCGCGACCGCGCCCTGGTTGGGCAAGGGAATCGGGATGGGAAGCAATTTTGCTTCTGTTCTGACCACAGGTCGGGCGTCGTTTCTCCTCGCCGAAGGAGAGTGGGAACGAGTCGTGCTTGAGTTTGGGCCGATTTTTGGGCTGGCTTTCATGGGGATGCGGGTTCTTGTTGCGATTTACCTTGTACTGCAAGCTATGCACTCACTGAGACGTAAAGACATGCTCGCCTGGCTACTTGTGCCAGCGGTTGTTCCGTTGCTTCTTATGGCCATTATGGAGCAGCCGACATTTCAGGGTTTCATGATTTTTGGCATAGGTCTTTGCCTTACGGCAGCCCGGGTCACCAAGCCACTGACCATACGTCCAACCTATCGGTGGGCAGGTAAATTCCGCGCCAATCGCGCAACCGGCGGTCGGAGGTCATCCTTTGCCTGATGACTTGGTGTGTCAGACCCGGGGATTGTCCGGCGCGGCAGAAGAATCCATCGCGACATCTTCGCGGTCGCGAAGTGATGTGCATCTCGGCATCGTGTGTCCCATGGCCAATGAGGGAGACGATGCGGTGAGGTTTTGCCGCGCCGTGCTGCAGGAGTGTCAGGGTTTTCGTGTTGTTACTTTTTTTGCCGTCTTTGACAAGGTCACACAGGATCGTAGCCTTGAGCTCATGCGTGCATTGGAACAACACGAACCACAATTGCGCGTGCTCTGGGCTCCTGAAAACCGGTGTGTGGTCGACGCATATTTACGTGGCTACAACGAAGCTCTTGCCGCAGGGTGCAACTGGATTCTTGAAATTGACGCTGGCTTCAGCCATCAGCCTTCCGATATTCCCCAGTTTTTTGCCGCTATGGAGACAGGTGCGGATTGTGTCTTTGGTAGCCGCTTTCTTCATGAGGGTGGATTCGAAAGAAGCTCGCTGAAGCGCCGTTTTGTGAGTTGGGGCGGAACGGCCCTGGCGAACCTGCTGCTGGGAACACGACAAACCGATATGACCAGCGGTTTCGAGATGTTTTCCAGCGAGACGCTTCGGATGGTGATCGCCCAGGGAATTCAATCTCGCGCACATTTTTTTCAAACCGAGATCAAGACCTATTGCAGGAATCTCAAGTTTGTGGAGCTTCCAATTACGTATCGTGCGGCAAGTCCGCGGCTTGGCTCGTCTTCTCTGAAAGAGGCCTTCACGCAACTGTGGCGCCTTTCACAACTGCGCCTGAAAGGTGAACTGTAATGGATTTGCCGCACAATGGTCCAGCCAGCGTCGTGGTTACATCCATCTCTGCGCCCAACGCGGTTCTGCGTGAATTGGCGGGCCAGTGTAAGGCTCGAGGTTTTTCGTTTTACTTGATAGGCGACGTTCCCAGTCCTGCTGATTTCTCAATCGATGGATGCGATTTCTATAGTTTGGAGCGGCAGAAAGCGACGGGATTTCATACGGCTGATTTGCTGCCGACTCGGCATTACTCGCGTAAGAACATCGGATACCTCCTCGCCATGCGGACGAGGCCGGCGTTGCTTCTTGAGACCGATGATGACAACCTGCCATCGCAGGAGTTCTGGAACTCGAGGGCGTCAACCCAGCGCGTCCGGGCGCTTTCCGGGGCCGGCTGGAGCAATGTTTATTCGTATTTTTCCGAGGCGAATATCTGGCCAAGGGGATTTCCCCTGGATGAGATCCGCACAGTACTCCCCGATTTTGAGACATTGCCGGAGCTCGAATTGGATTGCCCAATTCAGCAGGGGCTGGCGGACGACAATCCCGACGTCGATGCAATTTATCGGCTAGTGCTCCCTCTCCCGATCGTGTTCCGTAAACACAGGAAAGTAGCGCTGGGAGCCGGTGCATGGTGTCCGTTCAATAGCCAGAATACGGCATGGTTTCCGAAGGCATTTCCGCTTCTTTATCTGCCCTCCTATTGCTCGTTCCGAATGACGGATATCTGGCGAAGTTTTGTCGCGCAGAGAATCGGCTGGGAGAATGGTTGGAGCATACTCTTCCGCAGTCCGGACATCTCTCAGGAGCGGAATGAACATAACTTAATGCGTGACTTTGCGGACGAGGTTCCAGGATACCTGCACAACCGCGCCATAGGTGAACGATTAGGTCGTTTGAAGCTTGCAGCCGGGCCGGAGAACATAGGAGACAATCTGATCCGATGTTATGAAGAGCTAGTGCGGCTAACGTTGGTGGGTGCTGAGGAGATCGCGGTGCTCAAGGCCTGGGTGCAAGATCTGGCAGCGCTGCTTTAACGGTGGAGCTACGCCAAGGGAACCGGCAAACTCATCGCACGACAGGGCTCAGCAGGCGGCTAAGGAAAGTGTCGTGGCGATTGAGCCTCAGGATCTTCTCGTAAGCCTCGCGGGCAGCCCGTGCTGTGATGGAGTAGCACTTGTTCCAGCGGTGGACAGCAAGCAATTGGCCGCCGAAGACCTTATTGAATCGACCATAGCCGCTCATGTCATAGAGGCTGATTCCACGATCAGCGGCGTGGCACATCAATCCCCAATGCAAAAGGTCGTTGGGATGTAAATCGCGTCCTTCTATTTCACTGGAACACTCCCACAGATAAACGGTGCCGTTGTAAAAGGGAAACAGTCCGGCGGCAACCATATCGCCCGCGGGATTGCGAACGCCGAGCATAAAGAGCAGCCCCGGTGGGTTAAGATGCCGCTCGAGGGCTTGCGGAAATGTCGCTGGAAACGGGCAGACCGCACCTTTGCTATGGAGTGTTCG
>Ga0316231_1001677_pt1 | contig 23484 bp, 24 predicted proteins | sample TBH18027metaG_FD_206002 | JGI IMG/M metagenome (GOLD analysis project Ga0316231, IMG submission 206002) | Freshwater microbial communities from Trout Bog Lake, Wisconsin, USA - TBH18027 | ecosystem: Environmental > Aquatic > Freshwater > Lake > Hypolimnion/Profundal zone | place: USA: Wisconsin... | reverse complement strand
TTGGGCGGGTCAGCTGGACCTCGCCATTTCCTAAATTGACAACCTTCGTCATTCCAATTCCTTCCATGCCCACCATAGCTGAGACGAGTGCAAAGTTTCTGTCTCAACATTGTTGGCACGGGGGGCTTCCCCGTAGGTGTCGTTTCAGCGTGTGACCGACAATGCCTTCATTGCCATTCCGCCTACGCGTGAATTCCATGTGCAGCGAGTTCAGAGAAGGCCCAGTGCGCACGGCTTATGGCCCAATAGGCAGTATTGAGGGCAACTCCGTTGACTTCGTGAAGAGGGTTCATTAAGTACGAAGCGTAGGCGAGGTTGTTACCCATGCGGCCTTCACACCAAGCACCAAAATGGGGGGCCAGGTCCTTGGCTTCCATTTCCAGCTTGTTCAAATGGACGCAGAGTTGCTGTAAGCGACCCTCTTCCTCAATCCGGTGCGGTAGCTGCAAGAGGCAGAACAAGCCACCTCCGAGTTCGGGATGGGGCTGATCTGCCATTAGCTCGAAGAGGGCTGTAGCGTGGTCACCCTGTGCAGCCGAAATTTCACCACGTCGAAGGCCAAATTCGGCAGTGAGCCCTAGGCCACCGGATGTGCAGACGCAAATTTTGGATAACTGTTTTTCGGCGTATTCAAAATCCCGTTCAGCCCATGATGAACTACCGCCCCGATGTGGCTCACCCGAGAAACTACGGCGCAATCCCCCAAGGTGAGCTTCAGCGCCGGTGATGATGGTAAACAGCACCATGGGCAACTGGAGAGTTCGCCAGGCGTTCTCAGCTTCGTAGATTGTGAGACGTGAGCCGACGAAGATCTTTCCGGCATCATAAGTCATGGCGCCAAGTGCGGCAAAGGCGTTGACGGCAACAGTCATCTCAGGCTTGTCGATTACCTTTAGGAGAGGTTCGGGTAGGTTGGTTCGAATCCGGACAACAGCCTTTATGGGACCATTTGGGGATTCGCGCCTATCTGGAGGGACCACTTCTACCCGCGTCGTATAGTGCTCGTGTTTCGCGATCAGGACGTTTCCCTCTATGTGTGCCTTGATGGTCGTCGGCTTCAACATCTGAAGCAAATCTCCCAAAGGCACACCAAGCGGATTGGGATCTACTGTTTTGCTCCAGAACATTTTTGTCCCTCCCGTTGGTGGTCTTTGATGGCTCCAAGTCCTGGATAAGCACTTGTGAGAAAGGAGAATCGATTTTTCTGGAGTTTAGAGCCACTCGAGAGACAGTAAATGTCAATCGATGGCAAAGTAGATCAGGCCCGGCATCGTTATTAACGGAGGTAGGTGGAAGGGACAGAGGTCTCGACGGGTCAGGCCAGGAGGTTGATAAACCCAATATACTGCGATTACCGGTTATAGAGACAATTGGGAACTCTTAGGAACCAAACCCGGCGAGGATCTCGCAAATTCAATGCCCAAGAGAGAGATTCCGTCGCAACAAGGCCTCGCCGCGGATTAATCTCCAGCGCCCCTCTTGACCCAAGCACACCATGGCGATCTGATGAATGAAATCAATATCAGGGCCACAGTTCGGAGTCATCGATGGAATCTCCAGAAACCCTCACCAAGGTTGATCTCTCCAAGCACCTGGTCGAGAACCTCGACCTCCCCAAGAAAGATGCAGACCTTCTGGTCCATGCCTTCCTGGACAGCATCGTGAAATCGCTCCGGGAAGGCGAAGGGATCGAGTTGCGCGGGTTCGGCAGTTTTCGGCTGCGAAGCCGAAATGCACGTCAGGGGCGCAACCCCAGGAGTGGCGAAAATATCTCAGTGCCACCCAAACGAGTAGTCTACTTCAAACTCGGCAAGGAGCTTCGGACCAAGCTCGTTGATGAATCGACAACGTAGCTTTACATTGGAAGGACCAGCAAGATGTCAAACATCGCTTCTGCCTTGAAGGACGAAATCGCTCGCCTGTCACGGAAGGAAATTCGGACCGAGACGGAGGTGCTCAAGAAGGCATCTTCCCAGTATCGTGCAGAGATCTCTGCCTTGAAGAAGCGCCTTGCTGCCCTTGAGAAGATTGTTGCGCGCCTCACCAAGGCTTCGGCGGCCGGGGAGAAAGCGAAGGCGACTCCTAAAAAGGCCACGCGCATCCGCTTCAGCGCCAAGGGACTTTCCACGAAGAGACAAAAGCTCGGACTCACCGCAGCAGAAATGGGGGCCCTTCTTGGCGTCTCTGCCCAGACCATCTACAACTGGGAGGCAGAGAAAGCACGACCTCGCCAGAAGCAGTTGGAAGCCTTCGCTTTGATCAGGGGAATGGGGAAGAGGCAGGCGGTTGCCAGGATCAAGGAAATGGCTGGGTAGGCCGTTAGCGGAACATCATTACGAGTCCTCCCGCTCCTTGAAAGGAACAAGGCAAAGTTGGATCAAGTGTTGGCGGTAATTCACAGGAGGGATGTAGAGTGAGCATTAGCAGCTATTTCAAATCGCTGGGTGCCCCACTAAAAAATGTTCGATGGTCCTGGGGTGGTGTATGCGCTGATGGCGCATTGGTCCTTCGCGTTTGGCAAGATGAACGCAAGATGATTGACGGTATTACCTATCTCCGAATCACCAACTTTGCTGCATTTGCCAACAACACCGATGACCTCGGCTACCAAGAGAGACTCGTCCATTTGCGGATGCTGGAACAAGGCGCCGAAGGATTCCTGGTAATGTGCTCAGTCGAAGATCCGCAGGCTGTGCCAAGAAAGATCAAGGATTTCAATGCCGATGAAGTCTTTCTCGGCGGTAAGCTTCTCCAAATTGATGGGGATTATTGGATTGAAATGGTTAGAAGAATTCCGGCTAGCCAATTTTCAGCACGCACTACAACCTGATGGAACCCGCCTTAGGTTCCAGGCTGCAGATGCTCCCTGACGACGGATTGCCAGAAGCCTCCACCGTTCCTTTCAAAACCGATAGCCGACCTTTCCTTTGTCTTCATGGGCTTTAAGCCAACGGCAAGTGACAACCATTGTCGACCTTCCTGAGATAAGCTCGTCCAACTGCCCCAAGGAGGCTGCCATGCCAATCGAGCGAGTGAACGTGGATGGGCGGATGGGTTCCATGGCGACAATCCCAGTATTCGGCGATATGTACGAAATCCTCTGGGATGACGGCGGCAGCACCATATTTCGGAAGAAGAAGGAAGACCAGCCCACAGCGCCGGATCAATACCCATTGATCACCAGTTTGGACCTGCCGGCGGTGATCAAGCAGCTAAAGGAAGGAATGGGCATCCCGCGCTATGCCGTCCTCATGTTTGTTCCTAAGGACTCCAGGGATGGAGAATACGTAAACCTTCAGTATTCGGTAATCAACGGGGCGGTTGGCTTGGAGTGGGTCCTCCTGGGTGGAAGAAACAAAAGTGACAAGAAGGCAATCACCGCCTTTGCTAGCCGCCATGGTTGTGAATTCATTGCCACCAAATTGAACGGTGTGAAGTTCCTCAGGTATGAGGGGCCCGATCTCGTCAGTCTGGGGATGGCCATTGTTAATGAATTCTATCTTTTCGGGCGCGAGGAAAAGGTCAAGCTGCTTGTGGCAGGGTTCTGTTGGCCTAGCGACGCTATTTAGGCAACTTCCGCCCCCAATCCAGTCCTTCGTGACTGTTCCACTTGGGAGCACCAGTGAAGAGAGTCACCATTGCAAATGTCAACGCCCACTCTAATCGAATGGCTTGGCTTGAACTTCGCCGCCAGCACATCACGGCGACTGATTGGCCAAAGATCACGGGCACGAGTCGCTGGGGCACCGCCGACGATGTCATCGCCGACAAGCTAGACGACTTTCCCGAAGGCAACTTCACGCCAAGCCTCCCCATGCGAGTTGGAACAGCACTGGAACCCTTGATTGTGGAGAGGGTCAAGGAGTGGATGGAACCTGGGGATTTCCTTGCCCAAGATTTTATTTGCCGGAAACATCTTGGCTTCACACCAGATTTGGTGCGGATCGACAGTTCCTCTAATTGGGAACTGGTGGAAATCAAGGTCTCCGTGAAGGATTGGAACGATGAAGTCCCTCCGGATTACCTTGACCAGGTCAGGTTTCAGGCGACGGTGCTTGGCATCGACCAGGTCCAGATTGTTCATCTGAAACTTTCGAGTTGGCAGGAAGGTCTTCGGATAATCAGAGCCGGCGAACTTCCAGAAGACGGACTTGAACTCTATCTCGTTGACGTTGAGGAATCGGAGCGGAAACGGATCGATAGAAAGGCAGATAGTTGGTGGAAAATGAATATTTTGAACTACTGATAATTAGCAAATTTTATGGATTCTTCCCCAACAATTGAGTGGTCTCCCACTCCCCTTCCTGATTTTCAAAGACCGCCCAAAGCTCCAAACGGAAAGGGCTATTGGCTAACCGCTGTTTCATCCCAGCCCCTGCAAACTTGGACTGTTGAACAAGAATTCCACGAAGGTTCTTCTTACCCGTTTTTCGTTCCGCAGATACATGTTCGAGGTATCCCTCGATCTGGTCAGGACCATTGTTGGTCGTGACTGCCCTTTTAAGCTCGATGATGACATTGCCGCAAACGATATCCGCTCTGCCAGCGCCAAGCCGAACCTGCTTTTCAGCTGTTCCCCTCAGTCCCAGCGCACGCTGAAGGTGGGGAAGAGTACATATTGCATTTTCGGCTATCGTCTCAGCGGCTAATCCATCCTTCCCAGTCCAGTGACCCAGGTTTTCCCAATCGGCAGGTTCATCCATTGGCAGTCTTGTGCGCTTTAGTCCGCCAACGAGCTTGGATATCGCTTTGGCTTCCTGCTCCGCCAATCGAATAGGGCCCCCTTGAAGCGCTCTGATGCCATTTTTCCCAAAGCGGTTGGATGTGGCCGGATGGGACAGCAGCTTTTCCGGGGGAATTGGTTTTGGGAATAGCTGGCAACGACCCCACCTGGCATATCGATTCCCTTCTTGAATCAAAGGCTCACCATAGGTCACAACCCCGACAATCCCTCTTCCGGAAGTGCCCTCCCAGACAAATTGGCGATCGCCTTTGGCTGTGGCTTTCAAGCACTGAAGGTACTGGCCTCTGAACTCATGATCATCAGGATCATCGTCTCCAATATTCTGCTGATGCCACGCTGCGATTTGGTTAGGAAGAACATCGCTTTCCTCGGCAAACCCATCGTCCTCTTGTGGATCATCCAGACTCTCAGCGAGTTTTCTAAGCGAAAGGTAGACAGTGTCCTTGGGGCCAAGTGTCTCCAAAGGGGGGTCAGCTAGGATGCCAAATTCGGAAAAGGCGCTGTTCATCCGCAACTTCAAAGAGCTGGTCCAACGCTTGGCAGAAAATGCTGACATTAGGCTGGAGATTCTCTTCCAAGCGACCCTTTCTGAGGCTCTCGATTCGAGCCAATCCCTGATTTTCTCAACGGTAGTTTGGTCTTTAGGATTCACGAAGCGCCTCTCTAAGCAGGGCTAGTCCTGGGTAATGGTTCACATCAAACCCCGCTGGCTGAGGTGGAAACAGCAAGATCCGGTTCCATCGGGGTCACATCGATTCGGATCCAGTGTTCCAATAGCGCACCATCAAGCGGGTGGATTTTCGAAAGCCTAATCTGCATACCAGCTTGTTGACGCAAGTCCTCAAGGACCGGGGAAGGTCGTTTAGCCTCCCTCGGATTTACGAATATTCGGTAGTGCTCATCCAGTGTGAATAGGCCAATCTCGAATGCCTTGTCATGCAAAAGACAAAGGCACAGCCCGTTCCCAAGTTCTCCGCGAAGGGCCTCGTTATCACACCACCTGGCAATGTGGGAACCCACAAGAAATCTACGATCTGAAATTCCGCATCCAGGGAAGCAGCAGACCCCTCCATAGAGATCCTTCACCTGCTCAGCAAAGTTGCTCTGGCCTATACGAGCTTTGACCAGGGCCAATTGCCAACCCGTCTCCACTGAACTCGGAGTCGCAGGATTTGGAATTCCATGGATTGGGGAGGGTTCATCAAACAATGCTGTAAACAACTCGGAGTCTACGTCGGAGAGGTAGGCCCCGTTGAGGCATTGGAGGCGCCCAGCCTGCCGAACATAGAAAAGGTTCAGCTTCTTGGACCCTCTGCCCTTATTCATGTCGAAGTACGTTTCGAGCTGATCTCTTCTCAGCTTGAAGATGGCGTCTAGGTTGACGGGTGCATGGAATGGCGTGAAGTCTGTAAGGTCAGCTCGGTAGAACTTCTTGGCGAAAGCCCAATCCCCGGGGTCAGGTGGACGCTTTTCTGTCTCAAAGCCATTGCCAGCAACCGTGGAAAAGCCAACAAAGTCAGCATGGGGCGTGACACCACGGAGGTGGAGGACAAGATCACCCTCGCGCATCCCTCCGACCTTGCTCCAAAATGGCCAGGAGCCGCCACCATCCTTCTCTGTTGGCGCCCATACGCAGTTCGGGAAAGACCAAGAGCCACCCCCGTGGGCAGGGTCGCGAGACATCTCGAGGTAGATCATGCCTGTTCTCCTCAATGCGTTGTCATTAAATTAACAATACATTGACCCACGCCTTGCGGGTAGCCAGACATCCGAAATGATCATGTCGCGTCTTATCTCCGGGAACCACATACGGACCCAGGACTCGCTACTTTTCAATTAACGCAATCCCTATGCTGATCTTCAATGGGATCCATGGTTCCCTCCCTGGTTCCGGCGCCCACACCAGTGCCTGGTCCGGCCGAGCCCAAAGAGGCCGGTCCAAGGCGAGGGAACCAAGGAACCACCCTATATAGGGTTCCCTCGATTTTGGTTCCCTTTCCCGGCGACAGACCGTATCGGCGACCAAGTCGAATTTGGAATGGCGATACCATGCCCCAGGAACTAAGCGGGAACATTACCAGGCCAATCCAATGGGCGTCGGCTGTTTCTGCCTACCGGGAGGGGAAAAGGTTTGTTCCATAGGAACGCGAGGAAGATCCTGAATTATTGTTGGCCGGATCTTTGCTCCGACGAGCAGCTCCGGCGCGTTTGGTTTACCGAATCAGTCCTGGGTTCTGCCGAGGTGACCATTGGTCCTGTCCCTAAGCACGTGGAACAGGCCTTTGCGACCAGTTTTCTGGTTCCTCAGCTTGCCATCCTGCCCCACGCCCTCGTGGTGGCCCTGGGTGGCAAAGCACATGAACGCCTACAGCGTCTTGGCATTCGCCACGAGAGAGCTCATGCCCTCGCGCCGCCCGGTTGTAATCAAAAGGCTGCAGATCCATCCTGGCGACGAATCGCCGAGATCCTCCACCAAGCTAAGTAGTCGCCCGGAAGAACCACTTTGGGCCAACACCCTAGAGATCATCAACCCCATAGCTCCATGCATTGCCGTCCCAATCCAGGGCCTGCAAGATTACTTTGCTGTGGGGGCCAAATTGGAAATCCTCCTGGAACCAAAGCACAACCAGTTCTGAGAATTCATTTTCAGGCCAAGAAGGGATCGGCCCGCTCCTGAAACGGGCCATCCACAGAACCCCTGGAAGGTCCTCCCCCTCCCGCCGATCGGGCACCGCAGAAACCCGGACCTTGCGCGCTGGTTCTATCAGGCAAGGTTTTCTTCCGCCCCCTTCCGATTCACCATCTAGGTGAAATAGTCGACATGCTTCCCGGACACTGGAGGCCAAAAGCCATTCATTGGACGATCGATTGGGTTTGCCCCCTAATAGCCCGCTATAGGTGGGCTGGACATGCATGGAGACTAGGTATGATTCCCTCCCATTTGGAAGTAAGAATCGTGGAACGTCGCAACCAAAGACGGGCCTCGATTCCAGATCCTCACAGGGCAAAGGGACAGTCTCGGAGGCTCCGATGTTCATCCCCCGAAACCGTGTCCGTATGACATCCAATGCGGCAACATGGTCCGGGTGGATTTCATCTTCTGCCGCTTCCCGGGAAAAGCCAATGGCTTCAACGTCTGGAAGTCTCTCGGCTATTTCAGCAAACAGCAAATCTGGAATGTCGTCTAAATGGGTTGTTACACCGTATAGCCTGATTAGGGTTCGAACCTTCATAGCCGCCAAGTCGCTCTCATTGAGAAACATGTCGATATAGGTATCCCTACCCTCCACGTGTTCCAAGACATCCACGGCGCAGTCGAAATCGGATATTTGAATGACGGCAGGGTACAAAGCCAAGGGCCAGCCCTCAGGCTGCCAAGGCCCGCGCTCAAAGTAGTCCCAGGAGGATGCATCGAGTTCCTCTAGAGCCTTAGTGAAATCCGCGAACCCCGCGCGTTCCCAGATGATCTTCCGAAAAATTTCATTGGAGCTAGCCGATCCGGACCTTACCAAATCTTCCAACGCCAGCACCAATAATCCATCAAGGGGTACGGCGGCTAAAATCCAGTCCTGGGTCTCCACTTCGAGGGCATCCAGGTCAAGTTCGTTTTCCATTAGGAATCTAATTCGATCCATCGGCCCGGCATCGCTGAGGCTGTCCCAAACCTCCTGGGAGGCTCCCTCGTCGATGAGGTCCGAAAGGTGATCCGCCTCCATCCATGTCTCCACAAAAGTGATTGACTACACCATGCTAGTTGGTTCTGGAGGGATCAGAACTCCCAGCATTCTTACTAATCTCAGAATAGCTAGAGGAGACAAGAGGAGCCTTCTATTCAAATTCAAAAAATTGGGGGCCTTTCACTCATCACTCTCCTTGTGGCCTCACAACATGCATGGCGAATACGGGCACCAAGCTCCTCGAATGACTCCCTTGGCACGGCACTGGGCTCCCTGAGGTAGAGCGCACGGTTGATCTCAACCATCACCGACATGACACGTCTATCCTGGCGATAATGTTGGAATGGGACGATCGCTCCAGCGAATGGCCGGTTGATGGCAACTGTGAACCCCGCATGGCTGAACGCCATTTCGAAGGCTTCCCGGATCGGGTCTGGAGAATGAAAGTCATCAGTACCGATGCAGATGTCTGCCCGATCCAAGCTCTGGTCGAGTTCATATGGAAGCGGTGACGAAGGGAAGCTGTGGCCATCCAAAATTAGGCAACGACCGTAGGCCAGTAGCGCCGCGTCCGTGGCCTTGATCAGCTGTTGGTGGTGCGGCTGGTAATAGGTCGAGATTAGGGATTCACGTTCCGCCTCAAGGAGTTCCCGGCGTAGAGGACTTCCATCCGAAGCCTTGCAGTAGATCACCCCCATTCCCACTGCCGCCATTGGTTCGAGATCGTCCTGCTCGAAGCGTTCGACATCTACGACTACTCGGCTTACCGGAGCGGCCACTACTGGGACCTGCGGATCTGGCCCTGCAAATAGGGCCAAGGTCCTATGGTCAGTCATTTTGACAAGTTCTTTCTGTAACTCATCCTCTTCCAGCACGAATTGATCTCGCACCTCCGAGGGGATCCTTGTCGAGCTGTGGGGTATATGAAGCACGACCCCTGCGGGATAAGATGGTTCCAATATTTGCTCCAGATCGGGATCACGGACCTAACTGAGTAAAAGGGGTGGGGAAGCAGTGACCGCTATTTGCGTTCGATCTCTATTGTCAGTTCGGCCAAGGTTGGAATAGAACGAACCTTGAGCAGCAATCGAGCGTCACCACCAAGTCGATACAAAATATAGGCTGTTGCCAGTCTCCCAAACCAACGCATTCCGCTTGAAGCGTCAAAAGTACCTCGGGTGTCTGACACTCCACCATCAAGAAAATGTAACACCACTCTTTCCGAGCTTGAGACCATATTGCCGATAGTTGTGCGTGAAGTGTTCTTTGCCGCTTCCATAGCAATCGACCATACTTCCGACTGAAAACGTGGGCGAACTCTTCCGCCCCAAGTAACTTCACCAAGAGTCGAAATATGAGATCCCATGTTTCATTCCCCCGTCAGGTCTGTGGGAGCGAATCGAATGATTCGCAAGCGTTTTGTTTACTTTGAGCCCCTTGGGAAAAGAAACCTGCATAAGAGGAAGACATCCCTGGTCCACCATCAAAGTCATAGTAAATAATTGCATCAGAAATTGATTCTATTTCTGCTATCAAATCGTCAAAAGGCTCCCTTTCCTCGAAATCCTGGTCACCCTCATGTTCCTCTCGAATTTTGGACCACCGTCCATTGAACGATTCAGCCAGTAGACCTCCTTCAGCGGTGCGGAAAGTAAGGTCAATTAGCAGCAATAAATGTTCACATGCTTGGTCAGATTCGCAGTACGGGCAGTTCTCATCCATCTCTAGTATCCTCAGAGAGCATTCACGGGGCGGCAAGGATCAGCTTGCAGTCATGCTTGATACCCTAGTGGAGGCCGTAGCAAGGAAAATGAGCCCAAGCCATGTCGTGGATTTCGACACAATAGAACTTTAATTGTTCCCACTGAGCACATGCTCCTATAGCTCACGACCAATCTACCCATGCCTGGCGAAAGGCATCATGCTACAAGTGTGTACACCGCCTCCAGGATCTGTTTAAGGCCATTCCAGCGAACCGGTAACCCATGTGCCGCCAAGTTTCGAACGTCCACCACATCAAATAATAAATCCCGGCTTAGGGGGAACCTGAATTCGCTTCCAGCTTCCTGGGCCAACCCAACAAGTTGCCCGAAGGTTGCGAAATCAAGCAGCGTCATTTCGGAGCTGAAGAACCGCTCCCGACTGCGCAGGGCTCGGTTGAAGTTCCGCTGCAAGACTTCTCGAAATTTACAGCGATCGATCAACGATTCCACGGTAGGGCAATTCCGGAGCGCGACTAGCAGTTCCTCCTCCACCTGACTGGACCACAACATCGCCATCTGGGCTATATGGTGGTTAGAGCGTGCACGTCGGAGCCGAAGCTTCAACCCCTCAGGCCCGATCTTGGCGGACAGCGGATGATTTGAGTCTGCCAACAGGACCCGGTAGGTCATCGGCGTTACCCGCCACCTCGGCAACCCTGGGGGCTGCCAGACAAGCCCTTCGGCAACCCATCGGCTCAACAGGGCCGGGTCAGCCCGGGGAATGATGGCTTGTCGGATGGCCTGCACCCAGATGTCCTGAACCTTTATCGGGGCCCGGGAGATCCAGGCCAGCGTATCGTTCAGGCCTGGGCACGAGGAGTTGTCGAAGACCTGATCCAGGTTCTCGTCCACGGTGGGGCTCGTTGGCGTGAGGACTCGTGGTTCCAATTGCTCGAATAGGACCCTCATCCGGTCGGTCTGACCAGCGGCTTCCCAATAGGTGCGTCGGTCAATGTAAAGCCTCAAGGTGCGGTAGAGGACCGCCTCTAACCCACCGGAAAATGAAACCTGGGGTATGTCCCGAGCTTCGGGAGGCCAAACTTCAAATCCAAAGGCCGGTTCTAGATCCAAATCTGCGTGCGCATGGACCCAGACGAACCGGATAGGACCTGACAGGTCGCGGGTCACGAAGGCAATGGAACGTGCAAATGCCAGGACAGGCTCCACGATCGATTTGCCGTTCGAGCCAGCGAGGACAATCAGGCGTGGCTGATAAAACACATGGACACACTTGAGGAGATCTTCAACATTTGAGGCAATGTTCCGGCATTCCAATTTCCTTGAAAGCTCAGGAATAAATGCTTTCCCATCCCGAAGTTCGCCAAGGTCGATCCGCACACACAAGTCGCCCTGGTCAAAAGCCGCCTGCGAAAGCGCCTCTTCAACCTGTTCGGTGTCGCGACCATAGGGAACGACTACTCTGGCGATGGGCTCCGTCCTTAGACTTGAGATAATCCTTTCGGCAAAACCGTCTGAAGCCATTGATTAGGCTTCAAAGGCTTGGCGCAGGAGCCCTGCGTTATCCAGATTGTAGTTGGGGAGTTGTTCTGTCATCAGGTCGAGGTGGCGAAGAACCTCCACTGCATCGATCATCGAGCCCCAGGCATCACTGTCGTCCTCGGCGATTTCTAGGAGGAGGGTGTCGATTCGTTCGGACTCGACATGGGGTTCAGCGCCATCCCGGAGAAGGGCCTCATCCAGGAGGCGTCTAAGCACGGTCCGTTCGCATTCGGACAATTCTCCCAAAAGGATATCTTTGAGTTCCGAGCCTGTGAGCTCGGTCTGGAAATTGGTAACATCCTCCCTCTTCGGGTAGTAAGCCATGGCCTTGACCATCTCGCGCTCGCAGTACTCCCGAAATTTAAGGAGCAACGGAAAATAGCCGCAGGTTGCTTTGAGTAAGGCAGCCGCCGTGTTCTCATCGATGGTGAGAACCGCCTCCTTGCCGTCGCGGCGGCGATAAGGCTGCTCCGCCCAGGCGATGATGTCCTTGGCCCTGAGGCGGCGCATTGCCAGGAGTTGGAAGGTGTCGGAATGGGCGGTGACGAACTGCCGGGTCACCTCCGGGGTTGCGGTAGCGACCAACCGAATTGGCGCACGATCGGCCAATTCCCGGGCGATCTCCTCCAGGGCCTGGTAAGTCAAATCGGGGCAATCAAGGACCAGGACTTCGATCCCATGCCGAACGCAAAGATCCCCAAGCGAGAGTGATTTCCGGGTTTCATGGAGGCGCTTTTGGATGGCCTCCTGCAGCGACTTAGAATCAATGATCCCGCCTTCGTTTACCAGGTGGCTTCGAGTTCCGAGCTCGTTTGAGAAAAGGTTCTTTACAGTTTGGGTCTTCAACGTGGCGCGAAGGCCGGCCAATAGTGAATGCTTTGGGCTGCGCAGCAGGCTCTCCAAGTGCTCCTTTGGGAGGCTTGCATAACGCCGAGGTTCACTGTCGGTCGGATTGGCAACCTGCATCAGTAGGCTGAGCAGTTCAGATTCGAAGGCGCGATTGTCCCGCAGCATGCTGGCGAAGGTCCGATTGAGGAAGCGGTATCCATCCCCATGCTTGGCGACCAGTCCCAGGGATTCGAGTTCGTCCACCATGCCCGGCAGGCTGACCTCCGAGAAATACTCCGAAAGTTTCGCACCATACCATTCTATCAGCCGAGCCTGGACGTCCTCAATCTTGAAGACATCGGCAAAACTCGCGTCGCTCGCTGATGCACGGTGGGTGCCAGCCTGCAAAATGAGGTAGGTGACCAGCTTGAGCCGGGGGTACTTATCCAGATTCAGGCTGAGGACCTGGTGCAAACGAGTGCGCAAGGACTCGTCTCTGCAGACCATTTCTACCTCTCCTGCCCGTACTGTGAGAATCTCGTCCCCAGGCTTAATGGAGTGGGGGCGCCGGGCCATCGCCCGTTCCATTAGGCGGGAGCAGACTTCCTGAATCAGGAGCGGGTAGCGTCCAGTGAATTCCAGGATCCGTTCCATGCCGGCGTCGGAAACAAACTGCACGCCGAAATCAGCCAGGGGCTCCTTGATGAGCGAGATAGCTTCCTCGCGTTCCAGGGGGCCCAGGCGGCATTGGCCGAACCAGTTGGCAAATGCCCCATTGGCGGCAATGACTTCATGGTGAAGTTCCTGGAACCCAGCGAACACGACGCGCAGACGCTCGGGATTGTGGATTTCCAAGTCCCGAAGCAGCCAAGCCAAGCTCTGACGCCTTTCCAGGGCCGAATCAGTCTGGGAGAATACGTCCGCTTCGTCGATTAGGATTGTCAGACGACGCCCCTCGATGATTTTCTCGATCATCTGTCGCAAAAGGGCCAGACGCTTGGTCACCTTTTCCTCACGCTGAGTGGGGCTGTCCCGGTCGGTTGATGCAAGCCGTACCACCGTCCTCTGGCTTTCCTCACGCTGGTTCACAGTCAGGAAGGGCTGGAGGGAATCTACCAGGGGTTCAAGAAGGGCACCTAAGGAAGCGGAAAGGAGAACGCATTGGTGCTCTCCGTTTGGATTGGCACTCACGATGTCTTCCCGGATCCGGGACAGGACCGAGGACTTCCCCATCATACGTCCGGAGAAGAGCACGGTTTTGCCGCGAGGGGACGTGAGTTGCTCAATCACGTCCTGCCGACCCCGGAACAGAGCAGAAGCGACCGGGCCCGCTGTCTGGTAAGTTCGCCTGGAGAGGCTTGGCATCCGTGGCAGGAGGGCCTGCTGAAGGGCAGTGAGCCTCTGTGCCATCGGCACTTGGGCCATGCGCAGGAGATCGATGCAGTCCAAGAAAGGCAATTCCGGGCGATTGATCCCCAGTTGCTGAGAAAGTGGTCGCTCGGGGTCAGCCATGCCTGGGAATAGGACGATCAGAAGCGCTTTGCCGCCATCCGTGGTCTCCATTGACCGGTAGAACTGACTCAAGGCGCTGACATCAATGCCTCGCGAGGGAATCAAAAAATATAGTTTGCGATCTTCTCCAGAGAATTCTCGGTGCCGCGCCGCGCCCATCCTGAAGCTGAACATGCCCCCGTAGCTGCTTCGTTTTCCGTCAACGACGGGTTTTAGGCCGGTGCCCAGGAACTTGGATAGTGCATCCGCGACCCTTCCAGGCTTATTTAGGACATCCGAACCCTTCGCCAGATTGGCCGGCCCGCCCGCCTCGCTCATAGCGAGAAAGAGGTCCCTCAACCGGTCCCGATCTGATTCCCCTGGCAACCGAAGAGCTGAATAGAATTCTTCCTGCCCCAGGCGCTCCGCCAAGGCTGCGGGGCCAGCCAAATCTACTACCCATTCCCGCACCTCGCTCCAGGGCTTAATCAGGCGTGCTCCATCCCCGAGTGAGGAGTATAGGAGGCGCATGTCGTCTGGGCTCGTGGTCCCATTTTCAGCCCGGTTGGCGATGCCCAAGAACTGGGCGGCCGTCGCTAGGCCTTCGGGGAAGGTCACGACTTGTTCAATGCGCCGAACAGCAGTTTGAACGTCAGGATTTCCAGCCGCCCGTCCTCCAATGTCCCGTGCATCCTTGATGACTCTTTGCCGAGCTCCTTCGTTCAGGGCCTGGAGTTGTTCGGTCATAGATTGAACCTGTTTTATTGCCCAACCCGGCCGGAAGTCCATTTGGATCGGATCGTGATGCAGGGCATTGAGTCGTGATGCGAATGGAAATGCGACCTGGGGATCGGCTTCGGTGAGCTGGACCAAGGCATCTCGCGCATCCAGCATGGCATCCGCCAATAATTGCGTGAGTCCGCTCCGTCGCCGGATGACCTCATCCATCATTAATTCTGGGTAACGGCGGACGAGGAATTGGGCGGCGCCGATTTCACCCTCCTCAAGGTACTTTCCGAAGCGATTCGCCACATCGGCATCCTTGAGAGTGGATTCATCCCCCAACCACCGAATTGGATGAGCGTCCTCGCTGTGGCCATCACCTTTAGCCCGATACTGGAACCAAGCCAGCAACGCCGGATAGCGTTCCGATTCCTGGCACTGCTTGACGATCTCGAACATGGTCATGGTCAACTCACATCCCGGCCAAGCCGGCTTCAATAGCATCCAGCCACCACGCACTCCCACCCTGATGGCGGACCGCCTCGAGGATCTCCTGCACAGCCTGGCGCGGCAGGTGGGAATTATCAGGCCGCTTCGCCTCGATGCCTCCCAAGTGGGCCGCCCTTGCAACCTCTATGAGATCCCCAAACTCCGTCATCCGATTTTGGATATTGTGCTTGTAGGCCGCCAGGATCTTGGGCCAGTCCGCATGACCCTCCACGAACAGGTCAATCCCGGCCCGACCCGCAGGGAATTGCTGACAACGCGCCTCTGCCAGCGTCCGACCCATCGGTCCTGAAGGCCGGATCATATCCCGCCAGAAGGACCTCACAAGGCTGGTCTGGTAGGTATTTCGCACTGGATTGAGGATCTCCTCCGCTTCTTGAAGTGCCTGCTCAAATTCACGGTGAAATTCAGCTTGGCTTCTGGGGGGGTGCAGTGTGCCACCATTGAATACGGGAAACAGCAAGTGTTCTGCGCAAGCGTTGGCCAGACCGTGTGGAGCGAGGTCGAAGAGCTTGGGCGAAACCTGCCGGGCAACTCGCACGGGGGCTCCGGAATGACTTCGGAAAAGGCATGCGGTTAGCCATAGCGTGATGATTTCCTTTAATTCTCCTTCCATCGACCGTACGAGATATAGGTCGTTGGTGATCTGGGTCAGGTCAGTGTCCGATAGCGGAAGCCGGGGATCGGAAATATGGAGGAGGATCCGGCAAGCCCAGGCGGGCATCAAACCCGTTCCCTCCACATGTTCCTCCATGGCCCGGCGCGCGTTCTCGAATGCATCTGCGAGGATCCACGCCCGCATCGGCTCACACTGTGCCAACCACTGGTGCTGGAGATCCACCAGACCGTGCCAGCACCGTTCGGTCAAAAGCTTTGGAGATGCCACCAATGCCGTGAGCATCTCTTCCATGCTGAACTCTTGCCGGTGGTTGTTCTCCGGGATATCTGGTGCGTCACGCACCTCAGTCGATATTCCCCTCAGAGGGACGGCAAGCGGCTTGCTCTTGGTGGTGGATTTTAAAATTAGTTCAGTTTGCACCACGGGTTCAACTTCAGGCTCAGACTCAACCTCAGCTTCATGCTCAAATGTACTATTTGCCGGTATAACTACGCTGGGTCCGGTTTCATCCTTGCTGCCCTCGGAAGCGTTGCCTCCCTCGATCGCCTCCCGCCATTCTGGTTCTGTGGAAACCTCTGAATCTTGGGGCCTTTGCCCCAGATTTAGCGCTTCCTGGAGGTTGAATTCCAAGTCCAGGATTTCGGCACTTAGCTCATTTAAACGCCCCCGGGTTTGAATTTGCTCTTTCCCAAGACGCTTGCGCTCTTCGAACGAGGCTGTGAGCGGAATCTCCAATGTCTGAAGGTGGTTGGTCAGCACCTGAACTTGACTTCCCAAGCCTCGGTGAGCTTCCAATAGGGATCCACATCGATCGGCGCGCTCCTTAAGGTCCCTCGCCATGGCATTCCATTTGTCACCCTCAAGACGGCTCAACTCGGTTCGGCAAGCTTGCACCATTTCAACAAACCAGGGCAAAGATGGAATCGCTGCGGCCTGGTCCTCAATCCCCCGCAGCAATTCATTCATCCGGTCCCTCTGGCCCTGTTCATCCTCCTGAAGCGCCTGGATCTCCCTGAGAGTTTTCACGGCCTCTTCGATTGCGGTAATGCCAAGATCGTCCGGGGCTTGCCCAAGGTTCTCCACGAGGCGCGAGAGCTTGGCAATCGCGGAGGTCCATTGGCTTGGAGAACCCGTGTCAACTTGGCCACTATTGACGGGGCTTGCAGGTTCCTCAATAACCCGGAAGAACGGCGCGAAGGTCGCAGAAAGAGCTTCCCCTCCTATACTCAAGGCCAATTCCAGCAGTTCCGGCGAATCATAGGCTGAGGCAACCGCGAAGGCAGCCCCAGCCAAGGTCTCACGCTCAGGTTTGGGTCGAGCCCCAAATGAGGCCAAATCCTCCAGCAGCCTCGGCCACAGCAGCAGAGCCCGGAAATCAAGTTGGTCTGGCTCAACGGGGCCGAGGTAATGCCCCTCAAGCTTTTGAAGAACCTTAGCCTTGATCTGGTTAATGTCGCAACCAAAGTCCACGCCTGCTTCCACCGTTTGGTCCAGCCAGCAAGGGTCATAAGCATTCAACAGGTAAAGAAGGAGATCTGGCGCGACCAGATCGCGCTCGCGCTCGAGCATTTGGGTGGAAAGTTTGGAGGGACCCCGGCCCGCCAAGACTCCAGTTCTTGGGGCTGGGGGGTTCAGGAACATCCGCCAAAAGCTCTCAAAGCGGTTTACCTGGGCTGAATAGTAGGAGAGTATTCGCCCCTCTTCCTGGTTCCTTGCTGCAGGCAGTTCGATCCCCTTGGGAATTCTTTGGTGTTTAAAAATACTGACAAAGGTCTGGCGCGCCTTCCGGTTACCCCGCCCGATCAATCGGAATAAGTAAATCTCATCTTCGACGAAGAAAGCTGGCAGGCCGTCGAGTATGAGTATCTGTCTTGTCATCGAGCTTCCGCTATGCCCCATGTGATTCCATCCTTACTGGACCTGGAATGGATCGATTGATACTTATAGAAGGGATGTCCCAAGATTAAGGGGCCTCTCAACGTGGGAAGGTGTATTGGAACTGGGTTCAATAACCATACCATCAATTTATGCCACCATTAACAATTGACTTACTCACCGGAGCGCCTTGGGTTTGGTCTTAACGCCTTCAAGGCTCGCTTCTAGCCAGAGGAACTTAGCATTTCACAAAATTTCGGAGCCAAATCTCTTGTCCAGGCCAGTCGGAGGGTAGGTCTTCCGCACTCCCTCACCCTGTCATTAGAGGAACTACTGGAAAAACAACCTTTATCGGAGATTTCGTAGGTTCAAGGCGGATGATCGTCGAGGACGGGTTCCATGGTTCTCCCTTAGGTCCAGTCCCCCCATCACAGTCAGGGGAGGCCAACCTCAAGAGAGGCCTGTCCAGGGAGAAAGAATCAGGGAACCAACCTTTATATAGGTTCTCTCGGTTTTTGTTCCCTTTGACTCTCCCTCGCTGGATACCTAAGGAAGGCCCCGGCTATGCCGCTGCCTTCCCCTTTCACTACGCCACCAGGAAGGGCCGGAAGACCTCCCCCTTTATGAGTGCCAATTGGTCAAAGAATCCCTTCACTTCAATGCCCGATGCGTTCTGAAGGTAAGCCATGCACCTCTCCATGGCCTCTTGCGACACTTTCGCTTCCGCTCCAACCCTCAACAGCCAGGCAGACCGTTTCGGGCTGAGGCCAGAGCCAGTGGGTGCGTCGGCCGCAGGCTGCCCCTGAACCGTTGGTGACAGCACAGGCGAGGGCAATACTGGCGCCGCCCCGGCCAGCCCCTTGGCCACTGGCACTAATTGCAGCACCGACATCCCGACCAGTTCCGGGAAGTCCTCGATGTCCTGGGTGAAGATGTCGCTGGCGCCGGTGGCCATCAGAACCGCCGAGACGAAGGCCCGCTTTTCGGCCATCTTCTGCACAGTGTTCCTGATGTCGAACAGGGACAGGGAGCGATACTTGTTCTCCCGGTTGTTGCACCTTGCGGAGCAGCGGCTGAGGATCTCGCTGCCGGGCCCCTGAATGGTGCAGGTTGCCTCGACCTCGAAGAAGCCGACACAGGTGCCGGTCACGATGGTCCCGTCCCTCCTTGAGCCGGTGTAGGCCCATTCCCCAACTGGATCATCGACCGTGACCCGGCTGTCCAGCAGGGGCGCTAGGCGGAAGGTCATGCACAGCACTTCCGCCCCGGCCTTCCACAAGGACGGCTTGGGGGTTCCGGGGATGGTCCCGTAGTGGGTCCCCTCCTTCATCACGCCCCGCATGACCTCCTGCACGGCATGGGTTCTCTTGCGGATCTCAGCCACACTGAAGGGAGGCATGGCAGAAGGGATGACCGCCGGGTTGGGCGGCAGGGTTACGACGCCATTGATTGGCATTTGCTTTCTCCTCTATGAGTGATTCGAAGGGTCGAGAACAAAGAGGTCTTCTGGAAGCGCGTGAACACGTCCGGTGCTTCCCGTTGTAGGGACTTGCTGTCGAAGGATGTACGGGAGGACTCCACGATCTGGACGATGCCGTTTTCGAGCAGAACCTTGTTGGCACCACTCATTTGCAGAGCTACCTTCACCTGGTCCCTTAATTCGGATATCCGCTCCTGGGCTGGTTCTGCGATTGATTCCAGCGAAGCGAGCTCCTCAAGCTGGCATTCAAGCTGAAGGCGGGTCACATCGGGGATCTTGCCGCGTATGCCGGCCTCACGCTGGGCCTGGTAAGCCGCACATTGATCAGAGTAGGGGCAGGTGTGGCAGTACCCACGGTCGGGTTCTCCGTATAACTCTGTGAGAATATTATTATTCACGAGTGCTATTATTGCCAGCGCAGCCCTGGCTTCAAGACTGGAAAAGCGCTCGGCGTCGAACCGGACGGTGAAGGTGGTCATCTCGGCCAGGTTCTCCCTGGACACCAAGACCACCAACCCCCACTGCAACCCTGACAACCCCATTTGTGCCTGGACCTGATCGAGGTAGTTCTGCGGCAGACCATCGCTCTGGTATCGCCGGAATGTCGCTGCGCCCGCCGTCTTCACTTCGAGGACGCCGTCGCCCTCCAGACCGTCAAAGCCGCCGACGATGCGGCCGTCAGGGTGGGCATGGAAAGGCAGGGTGGGATGGCAGAGGTCAAGCTGGACGCGGCCCGTGTTTCGCAGCCGCCCGTTCAGGGCAATGCGGACCAGCTGCACGACCTCATTTTCCATGGCCTTGCCTGCGATCATTCTGCCCATGGAGGCGAGGTCGAAGGGCTCGGGGTTTAGCTTGCTGAAGACGACCCGCCGCAGGCAGGAGCCTATCTCGCTGGCTCCAATGTATTGGCTTCTGTCGCCCAGCTTGGAGTTCTGCTCCATGCGGGTTTGCAGGGCGACCTTCATCCCTACCTCATCTAATATTGGCACGTACATTTGTTCCTCCATGAGGAGGCCGGCCACTGGGACCGGCCTTGATTTCACTTCCGTCGTTGTCGTTGGGTGCTACCTGCTCACCATGGCCATCGCGGTGTCGAAGGCCTGCTGTTTGAAGTCCGAGGCCGTGCCGAAGAGAATGCTCTGCGTCCTCCTGCTTTCATCCGCGCTCTGGCCCTTTGCCTTCATGTCGTAGTCGGCGAACTCCACCATGGCGTTGAGCGCCCACCAGGCCGTGCCTGCGACGCCGGGCAAGTCGGCGCCCTTGCCGAAGGCCAGTCGGCCCTCGATGAGCTTGATCCGGTTTTCCATCATGGTCCTGGCCCGACCATCGGGGACATTGATCGGGTTGCCCACCACCTTCTCGAGGTATGCATCGATCCAGGCATCATCCACTTTGACGCTGGCCAGTTTGGCGAACTGCTCGCCGGCCACGTCGAAGAACTCCTTGAACCGGAGAAGGACCATGGCGGCCATCTCCAACTTCTGACGCATGTTGGTCGTATGGCGGATGGAGATGACGCCCTTGGAGCCGTTCAGGGCGAGGTTGAAGGTGTTCTGGCATACCACCCGGATCGGGGTGAAGCGGACCTCGGTCTTCATGGTGCCGTCGTGGGAAGTAGTGCCCAGGAGGAACTGCTCCACGCCGTCACCGACGAGAGGGTAGAAGACCTCGGGCAGCTTGGCCAGCATCCAGACCTTCTCGCCCTTGCCGATGGCGCCGGCCGTCTGCAGCTTGCCGCCCGACTCCTTCAGGAGGATGTCGAAGAAGTCGAAGGCCTCCTGGTTCTGGAGGACCTCGTAGCCGTCGCCTACGACGCCCAGCAGGTCCTGGGTGTGGCCGTTGATGGTGGCATAGGCCGCGGTGGGTTCCACGACGCTGCGCCCTAGGTCGGGGCGGAGGCGGTAGAGCTGCTCCTTGAGGACCGGGTAGCCGAGGCGGGCGGCGGCGATGGCTTCCGCACTGGTGAACTCCTCCTCGAATTGGACGCCGAGCTTATGCCAGGGGCGCTGGCCGGTGAAGACCATGGTGTTGCGGTAGAGGTTGTGCATGAAAGTTCCTTTCGTACATGAAAAGGCCCCGCTATTTCGGGGCAGGTGAGGGCGATGGGTTGCATTCACGACCAAAGCGGAGGTTTCCAGGGCCCTTCCTGGATCCGCTCAAGGCCTCCGATGGGTAGGACGTCGCCCTTGTCCCCCTTGTGAAGGGTTGGGCGGTTACCCTTCGAGAAGATCGAGGTTGTGTAGGTGGTTCGGGCACGGATGTTCATAAAACCCATGACATTGAAGTGCCTGTTTTGCGGTGAATTACGTTAATTTCGCTTTGTGAAAGATGGTTCCGATTATGGGAAATGGAACTATCCTCCAGATCACTCATCCTCTCGCCAGAATCGGATGAGGGCAGAGACGAGCAGGGCAACAGCGACAGCAATTTCTTCCATTTGGACCTCCGTACATGAAAAGGCCCCGCAGAGGCAGGGCTGGTGGGTGGATGGTGGCTTGGGTTACTTGTCATCGCTCCCCAGCCACAGGGTGAGGAGTTCCTTGACGAGCAAACCGGCGATGGTGGGGATCATGAGTGCCTCCAGACACAAAAAAGGCCAGCCGAAATGGCTGGCCTTTGTTCATCTTTCTTATAACAAGAAACGGTTGGATTTTGCAGGGTATCTGGTTTAGGCGTTCTTCTTCGCGGACTTCAGTGGTTTGATCTTCTGGATGGCTTCCTTTTCGCGAGCCTGACAGTACTCGGCCCAGGCCTCCATCAACTTCCTTCTCTTCTCAGGGAGAGTGGAACGAGAGTATGCAGCCTCAGCCTTGTCTTTGAGCTGGTGGGCCAGAGCATGTTCGATGATCTCTCTCGCGAAATTCGTTTGCTCACCTGCCCAATCGCGGAAGGTTGATCGAAAGCCATGAACGGTAATTTCATTACGGTTCATGCGCTTGAGGGTCGCGATCATGGCCATGTTGGAGAGCGAAGTGTTCTTCTTTCCGCCGGGGAAAACAAACTCGCTGGTCCTGGTCCTCCAAAGTTCCTTAACGATTTCTCTGGCGCGTGAAGAAAGGGGAACAGTGTGCTCCTTCCCGGCCTTCATCCGTTCGGAAGGAACCGTCCACGTGAGCTTATCTTTATCAAACTCATCCCATTTTGCAGCGATGACCTCACCTGTGCGGGCGGCAGTGAGTATGGTGAACTCCAGAGCCATTCCCGCCACACCGGTTTGTTCATGAAGGGAAACCAGGAAATCGCCTATCTCAGAATAGGAAAGGGCAGGGTGGTGTTCCTCTTTCTGGACCTTGGATGGTTTTGGGAGGAGGTTGTCCAGATGGCCACGCCACCTGGCAGGATTCTCTCCGGAGCGGTATCCACTCACTGTGGCCCATCCCAAAACCGATTCCATTCGTTGGCGTATGCGGGAGGCGGTTTCGTTCTTGGTGGTCCAAATGGGGTCCAACACCTTCCGGATCAATGGAAGGTCAATGGATGACACCGGCAGGTTGCCGATCACGGGCGAGACATAGGTCGCGATGGTGCTGGACCATTGCGCAAGGTGCTTCTCGTTCTTCCACTCTGCCTTCTTGTCAGCAATGCAAGCTGCTGCCGCCTCGTCAAAAGTCATTTCCTTCGCTGTCGCTGCCCTGATGGCTGCCTGCGCCGCTCGGCGCTCTGCCATAGGGTCCTTGCCTTCAAGCAGCAGGGTCCGAAACTCCCCAGCTTTCAACCGAGCCGTATCCAAGGAAACGTCGGTTAGGGGGCCAAGCCCGATCTCCCTGAGTTTGCCGGTCTTTCGGTCCCGGTATCGGAACGTCCAGGATTTGGTGACGAGAATGGAAGGGGTCTGTTTCGCCCCCTTGGCTTCCTTCCCCTTTAGGCGAGCGACCTGAAGATAAAGTCCGCCCCCGTCCAAGAGAAATCCCGGCTTTGAGTGTTTGGCGACCTTCAGGGCAGATAGTTTTTTGAGCGTCCGGTTCATAGCCTAGCTTCGGTAATGATGGGCTTGTTGGTACCCATACTGGTACCCATACTATAGGTCCGGATTTATGCGGGCGCAAGCGGTCGGTCACGAGGGTGGATAAATTTTAAGCACTTTTATTACAATAGATTTAGTGACTGTGGCCGAATCTCTACAACCCCTGACGATCATGGATTATGCGGACTCTCTCTCCGCCAGAAACGAATGCAAGTCCCTGAAAAAGGGGGCTTGCTTCATTCTGGTTCGGCCAACCCACGAGTCTGCCCAACGATGGGAGCCAGCTTCAAGGCTGGAGGACTGGAAGGTCCAA
>Ga0316231_1001663_pt1 | contig 23568 bp, 18 predicted proteins | sample TBH18027metaG_FD_206002 | JGI IMG/M metagenome (GOLD analysis project Ga0316231, IMG submission 206002) | Freshwater microbial communities from Trout Bog Lake, Wisconsin, USA - TBH18027 | ecosystem: Environmental > Aquatic > Freshwater > Lake > Hypolimnion/Profundal zone | place: USA: Wisconsin... | reverse complement strand
GTTGTGACCGGCTGCGGCCGGCAAGCGGCGCAGGCTCCTGCACCGGTGGAAGTAAAGGCTATGCAGGTGATCCAGCGGGATACAACGGTTACCTATGAATTCGTCGGCCAGGTGACAGCAAAAAATGAAGTCCAGATCAGGGCCAGAGTGTCAGGCAATATTGTCGGCAAGATGGTGAGCGGCGGGGCTACGGTAACGGACGGGCAGCCGCTGTTTCAAATCGACCGCCGTCAGTACGAGTCTGCTTTGCTGAGCGCCCAGGCCCAGTTGGCGCAGTCTGAGGCGACCCTCAGCAATTCTCACCTGGATACCATGAGATATCAAAAACTGGGTGGCCAGCAGGCCATCGCCCAGCAGGTCGTGGATACGTCCCTGGCGGTGGAGCGGCAAAACGCCGCCGTGGTGGAGGCGAACCGGGCGAGGGTGCAGTCCGCTGCGGACGATCTGCAGGATACGCTGATTGTTGCCCCGTTCAGCGGCCGCATCGACGTGAATGACCTGGCGGTAGGCAATTTCGTCCAGTCCGGACAAACGGTGCTGGCTACAATATCATCGGTTGATCCGGTATTTGTTCAGTTCAGCATGAGTGAAAATGAATATCTGCGGTTGGCGCAACTCGGCCGTGGCGCCGGGGCGGCCGACTGGGGAAATAATCTGCAGCTCGTTCTCAGCGACGGATCGCAGTATGCCAACGCCGGGCGGATTGAACAGGTGGACAGGGGATTATCCCAGAGCACCGGAACCCTCACCATGAAGGCCGTCTTCGATAATGCACAGCAGATGCTGATTCCGGGCATGTTTGCCAGGGTTGTGGCCCAAGGCGAAGTACGGCAGGGGGCTTTGCTGATTCCGCAGCGCGCTGTGCAGCAACTGCTCGGGAAAACCTTCGTCACTGTAGTCGGACCGGATAGCAAGGCCGAATCGCGGCCGGTACGGATGGGACCCCGGGTCGGCGGCCTGTGGGTGGTGGAAGAAGGCCTGACTACAACTGACCGGATTGTGGTGGAAGGCTTTTTGAAGACCCCACCGGGAACGCTGATGAATGCAACTATGATCGGACCAGATGATCTGCAGGGTTCGGCCAAGAATTAGGGGGTAAACCGGTGGCTAGATTTTTCATAGAACGTCCGATTTTTGCAATGGTATTGTCGATTATTATTACTTTGGTAGGTCTCATTTCGGCCTTTAACCTGCCGATCGCCCAGTACCCCCAGATTACTCCGCCTCAGGTCAGCGTCTATGCCTCCTATCAGGGGGCCAACGCCCAGGTGCTGGAGCAGACCGTGGCTCAGCAGATCGAACTGCAGGTCAACGGTGTGGAGAATATGGTGTCGATGCTGTCGACAAGCACCGACTCAGGCAATTATCAACTCAGTGTCAAGTTCGAGCTGGGAAAGGACCCGGACCTGGCGGCGGTGCAGACCCAAAACCGGGTGTTCCAGGCCAACGCGATGCTGCCTCAGGCTGTTTTGCAGGCAGGGATAACTGTCCGCAAGGTGTCGCCGGACAACGCCCTGGTTTTTGCCCTGTGGTCGCCTAAGGGCACCTATGACAGCGTCTTTTTGAAAAACTATGGTGATATCAATCTTATCGAGGACTTGAAACGGGTCAAGGGCGTTGGCAATATCAACGCTTACGGCGCCGACTTCGGTATGCGGATATGGCTCCAGCCGGACAAGATGGCCCGGCTGGGCATTACCACGAATGATATCAGTCAGGTCATCAACGAGCAAAACGTCCAGGCCCCGTCCGGGACCATCGGCCAGCGGCCTTCGCTGCCTGACCAGGAATTCCAGTACTCGGCCAGCATCCAGGGCCGGCTTCTGGAACCGGAAGAGTTCGGCAAAATCATCATCCGTTCGCAGCCAGACGGTTCTTTCATCCGACTGCGGGATGTCGCCAGAATCGAGATGGGCGGCCGGAACTATATGTTTGCCAGCGATATCAATGGCCAGCCGGCAGCGACTTTCACCATCCAGCTGACCACCGACGCCAACGCCCTGGAAACCGTCAGTAACTGCAAGCAGGTCATCGCTGACGCCGCCAAGCGCTTTCCGCCGGACATGGACTATCGGATTATTGTCGATAGCACCCTATTTGTCCGGGAATCGATGAAGGAAGTAGCTATTACTTTTACCGAGGCGCTGTTGCTGGTCATGCTGGTTGTGTACATTTTCCTGCAGAGCGGCCGGGCAACGATGATCCCGATGCTGGCGGTGCCGGTATCGCTGCTTGGCACCTTTGCGGCCTTTTTGGCTTTGGGTTTTTCCATCAACACTCTGACCTTGTTTGCTATGGTGCTGGCTATCGGCCTGGTGGTTGACGACGCCATCGTCGTCATCGAGGCGGTGGAGCATCATATGCGTTACAACGGCATGAGCCCTCACGACGCAACCGTTCTGGCGATGAGCGAAGTTCAAGGCCCGGTTGTGGCCATCGCTTTTGCCCTGATTTCAGTCTTTATCCCGGTGGCTTTTTTCGGCGGCACGGTGGGGGTTTTGTACAAGCAGTTCGCCCTGACCATTGCCGTGGCTGTAGCCCTGTCGGCGATTGTGGCCTTGTCGCTGACGCCGGCGCTGTGTGCTCGGCTGCTGAAGCCTTATGACCCGAATGCCCATGAGGGGTTTGTTTATAAGTTTTTTCGCCGCTTTAATATCTGGTTTGAACGGACGGTCGAAAGCTACGGACGGGGCGTGGGCACCTGTATCCGCAGGGGGATGCTGGGCATCGCCCTGCTCGGTGTACTGATCATCCTCAGCGGCGTGCTCTTCGGCAAGGTGCCGACATCATTTGTACCGGAAGAAGACCAGGGCTTCTATATTAGTGCCTTTAATCTGCCGGAGGCCGCCAGCTTGAACCGGACCCAGTTGGTTGGCAACAAGATCGGACAACTGGTGGGCAAACAGGAGGGTGTCCAGGAGGTGGCGGTAATCACCGGCGTGGACTTCCTGGCCATCGCCAACAAGCCCAACGCTGGCCTCCTTTTTACCCGTCTCAAGCCCTGGGATGAGCGGACCAAGCCTGAACTGAGCGTCTGGCAGCAGATGAGCCAGACCTTAGCAATTGGAAAGAGCGTGCCGGAAGCGACGGTGCTGCCTTTTAACGCCGTTTCTCTGCCTGGTATCGGCCGATCCGGCGGTTTTACCATCATGCTGGAGGACCGGGGCAACGGCTCTGACGCCGAAATCGACGCCGTCTCCAAGCAGTTTTTGGCCGCCGCCCGTGGGCGGCCGGAAATCGGTACAATTTACTCCAATTTCCGGGTGGATACTCCTGGCTACAAGTATGAGGTCGACCGGGAGAAGGCCAAGGCGCTGGGGGTTCCTGTAGATAGCGTATTTAGCGCCCTTCAGGTCTTCCTAGGGGGACTGGAGGTCAATGATTTCAACCGCTTCGGCCGGACCTATAAAGTGGTTATGCAGGCCGAACCCCAGTTTAGAAACGACGCTGATGCCACCAAATTCTTTTTCGTCCGCACCGCGTCAGGGAAAATGGTGCCCCTGGATACCCTGGTAAAACCGGTACCGGTCAGCGGTCCGTCGGTTATTCAACGGTTCAACGGCTACCGGACCATCCAGGTAGGCGGCAATCCGGCGTCAGGCTACAGTTCGGGACAGGGGATCAAGGCGCTGGAAGAAGTGGCTGACCAGGTGTTGCCGAAAAGCTACAGCTATGAGTGGACCGACCAGAGCCGCGAGGAGAAGATCTCGGGCGGCCGGGCCCCCATCCTGTTCGGGTTTGCGCTATTGTTCGTATTCCTGACCCTGGCGGCTCTTTATGAGAGCTGGAGCATACCCTTTGCGGTCATCCTCTGCGTCCCGATAGGCGTTTTCGGCGCCTTCCTGTCTGAATACCTGCGGAATCTGCAGAATAACGTATATATGCAAATCGGCCTGGTGATGCTGGTTGGGCTGGCTGCCAAGAACGCCATCCTGATCGTCGAATTTGCCAAGGTCCGGGTGGATAAAGGCATGGATCCGGTCAAGGCGGCCATCGAGGCTTGCACCATCAGGCTGAGGCCTATCCTGATGACCTCACTGGCATTCATCATCGGCTGCGGCCCTCTGGCGATGGCCACCGGCGCCGGCGCTGGCGCACGGAACGCTATGGGTACCGCCGTGGTCGGCGGCATGATGATGGCCACATCGCTGGGTATATTCCTGATCCCGGTGTTGTTCGTTGTGATCGACCGGGTAACGAAAAAGCTCCAGCGGCGCCGGCACCCTAAGACAGGGGAGCAGGTTTCGCAGACACCGAAATAAGGTTTGCCATCAAAGATGCAGGCGACTGCATCTTTCTCTTTTGGACCACGCCTCCGGCAGGAGAAAAAATAGAGATGCCGTATTTTATCTAAATGTCTTGCAAAAGCTCAGTCTATAGCTAATAACCGGAGGCAACAAATAATGGAGTTCTATCGCGCTTTCTTCGCCCTCAAACAGGCCAAGGACCATTCGCCCCAAAGATATGTCCTGATTCGCATCCTGTTTCTGGTGCTGCTTGTGGCCTATCTTGACAGGGTCAATATTTCGATCCTGCTGGCAGACAACGCTTTTATTCAGGATATGGGCCTGACCGACAAACCCATGGTGATGGGGCTGATTATGACAGCCTTCCTGTTGCCCTACGCCTTGTCGAATATCGTCTTCAGCCCATTTGGCGATATCGTCGGGCCGCGAAAGATGATGGCCCTGTCCATCGTTGTATGGGTGCCGGCTATGATTCTGGGCGGCGTCGCTCCTGCCGTCGAAATGCTGCTGGTCTCCAGATTTTTGCTGGGAATCGGCGAGGGAATACACTGGCCTATGCAGAGTAAATATGTCAAGAACTGGTTCCCGCCCTCCGAACGCGGCAAAGCGAACGCGGTGTGGCTGTCAGGCCTGATCCTCGGGCCGGCTGTTGCTATCCCGCTGTTGGCCTGGCTGGTCCACCTGGGCTGGCGGCAGAGCTTTTTTATTCTCGCTGCTCTCAATATCGTGCCTGTTCTTCTGATCTGGTTTTATACCACCGACCGGCCACGCCAGCATAAGCGGGTGACCCCGGCGGAAATCGACCATATCGAACAGGGGCTTGGCCCGGAAACGACAGAGCAGGGCACGAGCCCCGGCCTAAGGGAAAGTTTTACGCTATTTGCAGCTGATTATAAATTTTGGCTGCTGACGGTTTTCAGTTTCTGCCATGCGTCGATATGGTGGGGAACCATTTCCTGGCTTCCTTCCTACCTCAAAACCGTCCAGGGATTCTCTTGGAACAGCATGAGTTTTGCGGCTTCGCTGCCGTATTTGCTGGGAGCGGTCGCGGCCCTTCTGGCAGGGCACTTTTCCGATAAAATCAATCGGCGGGCTCCGTTCGCGGCTATGTCGATCTGTGGGGCGGCTCTGGGAGTTCTGGGAAGCATCGTCAGTACCAATAATGTCTTGGCCGCTATCGCCATCGCCTGCGGGATAACCGCCCTTGGCAGCGGCTTGCCGGTGATTTGGGCCATGCTGCAACAGCTGGTTCCCACTCCGATAGCGGGCGCCGGCGCCGGGCTGATGAACGGTCTTACCAATATCGGAGCAGCAATGGCGCCGCTTATCATTGGTTATCTGATCGGGGTGAGCGGCAGTTTCGTCGGCGGTCTGTTGTATCTGGTTGGGTTGGGTCTCATCGGATTTGTGTGTTTGCTGCCACTGTGGCGGGCTGGGTATTGAAGAATATTATGTCGACAAATGGACAATTGTACATTGGGGGTAGAAGTTAGATGCAAAGGGGTGCTATAATAGAAAATAAACAAATGCTCCGCAGGCGAGAGTAGGCGGAGTTTGGAGGGAGTGCAATTATGACTGATGGTCAACTGGAAAAACGTACAGTAAGCAAGGTTTTCTGGCGACTGATTCCTTTCTTGGGTCTATTGTACGTTGTGGCTTTCCTCGACCGGGTTAACGTGAGTTTCGCGGCACTATCGATGAATAAGGAACTAAGCTTCAACAGTGAGATTTACGGCTTTGGGGCGGGAATCTTTTTTATCGGGTACTTTCTCATGGAAGTGCCTGGCAATCTCATTATGGCCAAAGTCGGCGCCAGGCTTTGGATAGCCCGTATTCTTATTACCTGGGGCTTTATTTCCGGCCTGACGGCCTGGGTTTCCACCCCCATGGAGTTTTATGTGGTGCGTTTCTTCCTCGGAGTCGCTGAAGCGAGCTTTTTCCCTGGCATTATTTATTACTTGAGTACCTGGAGTCGTTCCAAAGATACAGCAAAAGCGGTGGCTTTTTTCATGATGTCCCTGCCGATTTGCAACATCGTGGCTGCGCCGGTTTCTACATACATACTGGGAATCACCTGGATGGGCTGGGCCGGCTGGAAATGGCTGTTTATTATGGAGGCTGTGCCTTCGGTTATTCTGGGGATCATCACCCCGTTTTATCTGACCAACAAGCCTGAGGACGCCAAATGGCTGGAAAACGACGAGCGGGAATGGCTCGTCGGGGTCCTGGCTGTCGAAAGCGCCGCCAAGCAGGAGAAAAAGAAGTATACTTTGATGCAGGCTTTTGCCGACCGGGATGTGATTATCCTATCCGGAATCTACCTCACCTGGGTCTGCGGTTTCTACGGGGTGACAATGTTCCTGCCGATCCTGGTCAAGGCGCTATCAGCTTCCATGAGCAACCAGACGGTGGGCTATCTGGTTATGGTACCCTATATTTTCGGCTTTTTTGCCATGTATTTTATCGGCAAGCATTCCGATATAACCGGGGAGCGCCGCTGGCACACCATCGGCGGCATGCTGACAGGTGCTGTAGGGCTCACCGGCAGTGTACTGCTGGCCGATATCAGCATCACGGTGTCGATGATCTTCTTTACCATCGCGGTGATGGGGATTTACGGCTCTTTCGGACCCTTCTGGTCGATTCCGGCGTCTTTCCTGACGACCACCGCTGCCGCGGGAGCTATCGCCATGATCAACAGCATCGGCAATCTGGGCGGCTTCATCGGTCCGTATGCCATGGGTTATATCGGGAAAGCGACCGGCTCTTTTACTGGTGGAATCTTGTTTTTGGTGGCCTGCCTGCTGGGAGCGGCGGTGCTGTTGCTGATGCTCCGCAAGGCAGGAAGAGACGAACAGGCTCCTTCCGCCTGACCGTTTACGGCTGTTGAAAAACTTCGCCTAGCGTTGTTGAAAGCGATCGCATCGCCGCTGAAGCGTCGTGCGCCTGCTTTTTAGAGCTCTTGCTCGCGTACGCTAGTACGCAAGCAAGAGCTCTTCCGGTGCGACCCGCACACAAATCGTACCTGCTATTGCCGATAAGCAGAATGCGCTGGTATGGCCTGGTTAATCAGGACGTGCTATTCTCGTTCTTGAACAGCCTATGGTTTAGCGACACAAAAAAAGCAGCCGTTTAACGGCTGCTTTTTTTTGTCTGCTGTAGCTGTGATCGGCTTTTCAGTCTAGGACCTGCCGCAAGCCGCATATACTGTTCTAGCGCGGTATATGGGGGAACGAATGGATATGAAGAAATGGTTGGCGGTCCTGGCGGCTATCGTGTTGTTCTGGCTGGCGTGGGACCACTATCTGCCGTTGTCCATGGCTTTCGAGAACGACGCCATCGAGGCGATTGCCGCTGCCGATAACCCGGCCCTGGTGAAGGGGGAGGAAATGGCGGCAAAGGATATATATGCGGTCTTCAAGGACATGGATAAAGCTTATACAGGACCCCTGCCGTGGGAAGGGGATCCTGCCTTTCAGGCAGCATTAGGCGAGCTGAACAGCCCGAATCTTATGGCCGCCTACCGGGCGACCCTGGATGATCCGTTGCCTGGGGAGGGTTATAATATCGGGTTGGCAGCCGAAAGGTTGTCCGGAACGGTCATCGAGGCTGGCGGCGTATTTTCCCAAAATAAAGTGGTCGGGCCATATACCGCCAGCCGGGGGTACCGTCCCGGCCCGACCTATAAAGGAACCAGGATAACCACAACCATCGGCGGCGGTGTATGCAAAATTGCCTCAGTCTTGTACAATGTGGCGCTTTTTTGCGATTTCCAGATTGTCCGCCGCTACCCTCACTCCATGACGGTGCCCTATGTTCCCCCGGGACAAGACGCAACTGTCTTTTATGGTGTAAAGGATTTTCAGTTTAAAAATACAACCGATAAGCCGATACTGATCTGGGCGCAGTCAGTGGATAATACTCTCTATGTAGCTATCTACGGGTTCAGTGAGCCGCCGAGAGTTACCTGGCATCACAGTGTGCTGAAAAGGTTTTCTTTTTCCAAGGAATATCGTTACAATCCCAAGCTGACGGCCGGACAAGAGAAGGTGCTGCTCAAGGGACAGGAGGGTCTTGTGGTAAGATCGTGGGTCACAGTGGAAAGAAGCGGTGGGGAAACGATCGTCAAACGACGGGGTGTGAGCTATTACAGCCCAAGTCCGGAAGTGATTGAAACAACCCGCAAGTTTTAGAGCAGGGGGCGAGGCGAAATGGTGCCGCTTATAGGGATTCTGGCAAGTCTCTGGCTCGCGGGGGAAGGGCTTCATGCCGGCAGTGAGCGATTCTTCGCCAGCCGCGATTATACTGGAGCTGTCTTTAAGGCCGGAGGGGCTCCGGTGATTTTGCCGTGGGTCCGTGACCCGGCCGCTATTCGGCGACAAATTCAGGCCGTGCACGGGCTGATGTTGATCGGCGGTTATGACGTAGATCCGCTGCTGTATGGTGACGAGCCTTCGCCTAAACTGGGTCCCGTCTTCCCGGAGCGGGACGAATACGAAATATTGGCCGTACAACTGGCTTTTTTGCTGGGGAAGCCTGTTCTGGGGGTCTGCCGGGGTATTCAGGTCATCAATGTGGCCTTCGGCGGAACGTTGTGGCAGGACTTGTCGCACCGCGGAAAATCACAGTTGCAGCACTATCAGGATAGCCAGAAATATGTTCCCGGTCATACTGTCAATATTGTTTCAGATACCATTCTGGCTGAGGTCTTCGGACAGGGGGAAATGCGAACCAACAGCTACCACCATCAGGCGGTCAGAGACCCTGCTCCCGGTTTCAGCGTCAGTGCCTGCACCCAGGACGGGGTAATCGAAGCAATAGAAAAGCGGGAGGCAGGCATTTTGGCTGTTCAGTGGCACCCGGAAATGATGATTGATCGCGTTCCCGACATGCTCCGCATCTTCAGTTGGCTGATCGAGTCCGCCCAGCCGCCGGGAAGCACTTCGGTCTGACGCCATGAATGGCGGGAGCTCTCCGGCTTAGGGTCAACGATTCTCAATCACAATCCATTCGGAGGTATTCTTGCCCTTGTAAAGGGCCCGTGGCCGGATAAGACGGTTATTTTCGTGCTGTTCGAGGATGTGGGCCAACCATCCGCTGGTGCGGCTGATGGCGAAGATAAGGGTGAACAGATCGCGGGGGATGCCCAGATAGGTATAGGCTGATGATGAATGGAAATCGACGTTGGGCAGCAATCCTTTGCGGTCCAAAACGATTTTTTCAATTTTGGCCGAAATATCATACCAGCGCGGGTCTTGCCGCCACTCGGCCAGTTCCTTCGACAGTTTTTCCAGATGTTTGGCGCGAGGATCGCCGTTTTTGTAGACTCGATGGCCAAAACCCATAATTTTTTGGCCTTTTTTTAGTTTGTCGTCGATATAGGCTTCAGCCTTGCTGACATCGCCAATTTCCTCCAACATCCGGGCTACCTGTTCGTTGGCGTTGCCATGCAGCGGGCCTTTCAGGGTGCCGATGGCTGAGACAATGCCGGAATACATATCTGACATGGTGGACACCGTGACCCTGGCGGCAAAGGTGGAGGCGTTGAGTTCATGCTCGGCGCTCAGCACCAGGCATTTGTCCAGGGCGTTCACGGCGATGGGGGCAGGTTTCTCCCCTGTCAGCAGCCAAAGGAATAACTCGGCCAGCGACTCAGGCCTGATGGTGGCCGGGTCAATCGGGGCTTTATTGTTGCGGATACGGTCGATGGCTGCTACGATGGTGGCGACTTTGGCCATGATGCGGATGGCTTTGCGATGGTCGGCGAGGAAGGAATGGTCCATCACTTCGTCGTCAAAGTGGGTAAGAAACGAGACACAGGTTCTGAGCTTGGCCATGGCGTTGCCCCAGGGGGCATACAAATACAGGAGGTCATAGACCTTTTGCGGCAAGGCGGCGTTTTCCATCAGGTCCTGCTTCAGTGCCTTCAGTTCCAGGCGGTTGGGCAAGCGCCCGTACCATAACAGATAAATGACTTCCTCAAAGGTGGAATTCTCCGCCAGGTCATCGATGGCATAACCCCGGTAACACAGCACCCCGTTTTCGATGGAACAGATGGATGATTCGCAGGCAATGATGTCAGCTAAACCGGACATGTCTATAACCGCCTTTCTCAAATGGTTAATTTTCGGAATATATAAATACACGTATACAATAAAACATGTATTTAATTTTAGATTATAGTTGCAAACCAATAGAAATACAAGGGGATAAAGGAAAAAAATAATGTATACTCATGCATTATTTTTAATAAAATACACAGAATTTTCTGGGAGATGGATAGGGTATCCTTCGTAATCAAATATCCCCTCTGTTGTTTGAAAAAAGAACCTGATTGTTGCCTGTGGGGCAAGAATTAGCAGGTCTAGATAGACGGCCGATAACTTTCGATGGAGAGTATTGACATGATCTAAGGCTGCATGCTATGATAAATCCAATTTCATAGTAACTCTTATCAAGAGAGGTCGAGGGACTGGCCCGATGACACCCGGCAACCGGCTTTTATGCAAGGTGCCAATTCCAGCAGGAGCAATCCTGATAGATGAGAGAAGGATAAACCAGTTAATACTCCTTCTTGCAAGGAGTATTTTTGTTTGGGTTTTTATTCACTCCGGCGGGGACCAGACAAATACGAAATATCCTTGCCGGCCTTCATCATAAAGATTTGCGGGGGGATGCCAATGCCTGTTTCGCCGACATTTTTTCCAGGGTTTAAGAACCGCCCCCTTCTGAAATCTGTCCAGGTGGCCGCTCCTGAGCAGCCGTTTCGCCTGACAACCGGCGGGCAGCTCAGTGAAGTGACTGTTGCCTATGAAACCTATGGGACTCTTTCTCCGGAAAAAAACAATGTTATTCTGGTGGTTCACGCCCTTACCGGCGACAGCCACCCCGCCGCCCACAACGAACAGGACGAGGAGGGCTGGTGGGACCTTTTGGTCGGCCCCGGCCGACCGCTGGATAGCGAGCGGTTTTTTATCATCTGTTCGAATGTTCTCGGCGGCTGCCAGGGAACCACCGGTCCGGCATCGCCTGATCCGGCAACCGGCCAGCCATACGGGATGCAGTTTCCCGCCATCACTGTGCGCGACATGGTGAATGTCCAGAAGGCGCTGCTGGAACAGCTTGGCATCAATCATCTTGCGCTGGTCATCGGCGGATCGATGGGTGGAATGCAGGCTCTGGAATGGGCGGTGAGTTATCCCGGGTTTGCCGATGCGGTGGTGGCTATTGCCGCTCCGGGTTATGCTTCACCCCAGTCCATCGCCTACAACAGGGTTGGGCGCCAGGCCGTCATGCTGGACCCTGACTGGCAACAGGGCAATTACTACGGAGGTCCCGGCCCGGCCCGGGGGCTGTCCATCGCCAGGGCAGTGGGTATGATCACTTATCAGAGCGAACAGTCGATGACCAATAAGTTCGCCCGCAAGATGCGCGATGGCCAATTCGAGGTGGAAAATTACCTGGACCATCAGGGACAGCGCCTGGCGGAGCGTTTTGACGCCAACTCCTATCTGTACTTGCTCAGGGCGCTGGACCTCTACGACCTGGGCCACGGCTACGCTTCGTACAAAGCTGCGTTGGCCAGGATCGAGGCTAGGGTGCTGGTGGTGGGCGTGACTTCCGATATCCTCTATCCGGCCCAGCAGCAGATCGAATTGGTGCAAACGCTGAAGAGCCTGGGTGTGCGGGCCGAGTACGCCGAGGTGGATAGTCCCCACGGCCATGACGGTTTTTTGATTGATTTTGATTTGCTGAGGCCAATTCTCACCGACTTCATCGCGACAGTGACGCCTGTCCGGTTTCCGGGGTTCCCTGCGGCATTTCGCGCCACACGGATGGCCTACTTCGGCGCCAGACTGTTGCCGGAAAATTACCCCTAAGATTAGGCTCAGGCTGTTGAAAAAGGCCAATCTGCGTCGTTGCCGCTCCGGGAGCGCTCTCGCCGTACTCCCACCGTACTGTCTTCGAGCGCTTCCTCGCGACGCCTAGCATCTCGACCTTTTTGAACAGCCTGGAGAACTAAAGGGAAAAGGTCCACTGATCAACAGCAACTGCGCTAATTTCTGCAATAGAAAGCAAGATTATGGGAGGAATTTGCAATGAGTTTACCGGAAAACCTGCGTTTTGATACCCTGGCCGTCCACGCCGGCCAAGAGCCCGATCCTGCCACTGGTTCCAGAGCGGTGCCGATTTATCAGACCACAGCCTATAATTTCCGTAATGCCGAGCATGCCGCAAATCTATTCGAGCTGAAAGAATTCGGCAACATTTACACCCGGATTATGAACCCGACCACCGATGTTTTCGAAAAACGTGTCGCCGCGCTGGAAGGAGGGGCAGCCGCCCTGGCCTTTGCCTCCGGCCACGCCGCGATCAGCGCGGCTATCTTTAACATCGCCGGGGCCGGTGACGAGATCGTCAGCTCAGCCACCCTTTACGGCGGTACCTATAATATGTTCGCTCACACCCTGCCGCGCCTTGGGATCAAGGTGACCTTCGTCGACCCCAGCGATCCGGAGAATTTCGCCAAGGCGATTACCCCGAAGACAAAAGCGCTGTATGCCGAGACCATCGGCAACCCTAAAATCGACGTCCTGGATATTGCAAAGGTTGCGGCCATCGCCCATGCCAACGGTCTGCCGCTGATCATCGACAGTACCTTCGCCACTCCCTTTCTCTGCCGTCCCATCGAATACGGCGCAGACATTGTCGTTCATTCTGCCACCAAATTCATCGGTGGGCACGGCACGTCCATGGGCGGGCTGGTGGTCGACGGAGGGAAGTTCGACTGGGGCAGCGGCAAGTTTCCGTCCCTGAGCGATCCTGATCCCAGTTATCACGATATCCGTTACAGCGAAACCTTTGGAGCAATCGCTTTCATCATCAGGCTTCGGGTCCAAATCCTTCGCGACCTGGGGGCTTGTCTCAGCCCCTTCAACTCCTTTTTGTTTCTGCAGGGACTGGAGACACTCCATCTGCGCATGCCGCGCCACGCCGACAATGCCTTGGCGATTGCCCGCTATCTGGCTGGGCATAGCCAGGTGAGCTGGGTCAGCTATCCCGGTCTGCCGGACCACTGCGACCACGCTAAGGCAAAAAAGTATCTGCCAAAAGGCGCGGGTGCCATCTTGACCTTCGGGATCAAGGGGGGCCTCGACGCCGGGCGGAAGTTCATTGATTCACTGAAAATATTCTCGCTCTTGGCCAATGTCGGCGACGCCAAGTCGTTGGTTATCCACCCGGCCAGCACAACCCATTCCCAGCTGACTTCGCAGCAGCGGGCCGCCGCCGGTGCGCCGGACGACATGGTGCGACTGTCCCTGGGTCTGGAGGATCCGGCCGACCTGATTGCTGATCTGGAGCAGGCCCTAGCAGCAACGAAATAGAGCGGCTGTTGAAAGAGACGGCAGGCCTCCCGCATAATAAAAGCTGTGGCCAGCGGGAGGGGAATTCCTCCGCTACGGATAATATCCTACGCCGTTACCGGCAGCAAAGCTGCCGACGGCTGGGAATATTAGTGAAACTGGACTCGGGTGGTTTTCCCGAGTCTTAGTTGAACTTATCCATGGTTTTCGGGCGAATCCCGCTGCAGAATTCCCCTCCCGCATCAATACTTTGTCTACAGCGTAGAGTTAACGCAAGCAGAATGCGGATCTTCAGCATTTACAATGGCAGTACAAAAAGGGAAAAACCGCGACGATGTCGCGGTTCTTTTATCGCTATTTTACCTTGTCCTGCTTGGCTTTAGCCGGGGATTTGGGGCAAAGCTCAGAGGAGAAGTTGGCGAAGGCATCGGAGCAGGATTTGTTTTCGCCGCAGGAGCAGCAGCTGGAATTTTTGAAGTCGGCCATATGATTCACCTCCTCGCAACTAGTCTTCCCCGGCGGATTAAATCGATTAGTGTTAATTTCAGGAGATCAGTGCTGCAAAGTACAGTGAGCCAACATTGCGAAATTAATTTTTGTCTTTGGCGGCAAGCTATGGTTAGTTGACAGGGAGGAAGGTCAATAATACAATGAACATATGAACATGTATTCATGTGTTGGAGTGATGACAGGTGGCAAAATTGGAATGTGATGTCTGCGAACAGCTTTGTGAGCACCCCCAGGCTATTTGTCTGGCCAAAGCCGAAGGTCTGAGCGATGAAGGTGCCAGGCAGGTGGCCGAAATCTTCAAGACACTGGGTGATACCACCAGGGTGAAGATTTTGCAGATGTTATCCAGGCGCGAGCTATGCGTCTGCGACATCGCGGCAGCCACCGCGATGGGCCAGTCGGCCATTTCCCATCAGCTGCGGCTGCTGCGCAACGCCCGTCTTGTCAAATACCGCAAAGACGGTAAGCTGGTCTGGTATTCGCTGGACGACGATCATGTGGTCGGTTTGCTGGCTCAGGGCATTGAACATATAAAACATAGATAGGGTGAGTAAAGTGGCGGACAATCACAAGTGTGACTGCGCCTGCTGCCAGGGTCCGACGGCTGCCGGCCGGCAGACAGCTGCTGCGGTTGATGGGGCCAGTATGGTCACAAGCTGGTTTGGCATCGACGACCTTGATTGCTCCGACTGTGCGGCGATGCTGGAAAAGGGGCTGCACAGGCTGAGGGGTGTGGTTGATTCCAGAGTTAATTTTGCCACCGGGCGACTCAAGGTTACCTATGATTCCGCCGTTGTTCAGCCTGCCGAAGTGGTGAAGATGATCAGCGGCTACGGGTATCGGGCCGAATTTCTGGAGGCAGAGCAGGAGCTCTTCGGTCTGCACCGGACGGTTTTTCGCGTCGCCGGGCTGGATTGCGGCGACTGCGCCGCCAAGCTGGAGAAAAGGATCACTGCGTTGGCCGGAGTGCGGGCGGCGACGATCAACTTCGGTGCAGGAAAAATGACTGTTGAGCATTCTATCAGCGACAAGCTGATTATCCAGGCTGTCGCTCAGGCGGGATACCGCGCCCAGCGGGAGGAAGAGACCGGCCGGGCGGCGCAGGTTAAGTCAGCGTGGTGGGCTAATGCCAGAACCCAGGCGACAATGGTTTCCGGTATATTGTTGGCCGGGGCAATGGGGCTGAACTGGGCCGGAATAGACGGTGCAAGGGTCACCGCGTTATACGCCGCAACCATCCTTGTGGGAGGCTACCACGCGGCGAAAAGCGGGTTTTACGGTCTGCGGTCATTGGCGGTGGACATGAACTTTCTGATGACGGTGGCGATCGTTGGAGCGGCGGCTATCGGCGAGTGGAGCGAAGGAGCCACGGTTGCCTTTCTTTTTGCTTTTGGCAATACCCTGCAGTCTTATACTATGGACAAAACACGTCGCGCCCTGCGGGCGCTGATGGAACTGGCGCCGCCTGAGGCACTGGTACGGCGTGACGGCCGGGAAGAGCGACTGCCTGTGGGTGAAGTCCTGGTCGGCGATACTGTGGTGGTTAAACCCGGCGAGCATATCGCGGTGGATGGATTGGTACTGACCGGGTTTTCCGCTGTCAATCAGTCGGCGATTACCGGGGAGTCGATGCCGGTGGAAAAAGCGGTCGGCGACGCGGTGTACGCCGGGACCATCAATGGTCAGGGGGGACTTGAAATAACTGTGGCGAAAGTCGCCGCCGATTCGACCCTGGCCAAGATCATGCATCTGGTGGAGGAAGCCCAGGCCCAGAAGGCCCCATCCCAGCAGTTTGTTGACCGGTTTGCCAAATATTACACTCCGGCGGTGCTACTCTCAGCCGCCGGAGTGATGGTGGTTCCCTGGCTGTGGGGACAGCCGTTTGCGCCCTGGTTTTACAAAGGGCTGGTGCTGCTGGTGATTTCTTGTCCCTGTGCCCTGGTCATTTCGACGCCGGTATCCATCGTGGCAGCCATCGGCAACGCTTCCCGCCGGGGTGTGCTAATCAAAGGAGGAGCCTATCTTGAGCGCGTGGGTGCCGCTCAGGCTATTGCCTTTGACAAAACCGGCACCCTTACCCATGGCCGGCCGCAGGTTACCGACATCTTGCCGCTGGAGGGGCTGACTGAAACCGAGCTGCTGGCAATGGCGGCGACGATCGAGAAATGGTCGGAGCATCCTTTAGCTCAGGCAATCATGACGCGGGCGAGAGGTATTTCGCTTACACCGGTCAGCAATTTCAGGGCGCTGGTCGGTCGGGGGGCCTGCGCTGATGTAGACGGTCGGACGGTGTATGTCGGCAACCGGCGGCTATTTGAGGAACTTGGTCATTCTTTGGCTCCCAACGAAGCATGTCTCACCACTCTTGAAGACGGGGGCAAAACTGTCATGCTTGTGGGGACGCCGGATAGCATTTTTGGATTGATCGCGATGGCTGATACGGTGCGGGAGGAGAGTGAAGCCGCCATAGCCGCGCTGCACCGCTTAGGCCTGCGCCATATCGCCATGTTCACCGGCGACAACAGGCGTCTTGCGGCAGCTATCGCCGCAAGGCTCAAGCTGGATGCGTTTTTTAGCGACTTGTTGCCTGAAGACAAAGTGGCGGCTGTGAAAAAAATGCAAAACAGCTATGGGAGTATTATCATGGTCGGCGATGGGGTGAACGACGCCCCGGCCTTGGCGGCGGCAGATATCGGCGTGGCCATGGGAGTGGCAGGAACGGACGCCGCCCTGGAGACGGCGGATATCGCCTTAATGGCTGATGATCTGGGAAAGCTGGCCTATATCATCAGATTGAGCCGCAAGACGCTGGCGGTTATCAAACAGAATATCGGCTTCGCTATCGCCGTCAAAGTGGTGTTTGTGGCGCTGACCTTCACCGGGATGGCTAACCTGTGGCTGGCCGTCTGCGCCGATATGGGCTCGTCCCTTCTTGTCACGCTGAACGGTATGCGACTCATGCGGCTGCTGCGATAAAGCAGGCTGTTGAAAAAGGCCAATCTGCGTCGTTGAAAGCGAAGTCTATCAACAGTCTAATTATTATAGTTGTAATTCACATTCCACTTAACATTCCAGTAATCGAAATAGGCGCGATCGACGCCCTGAATCCGGAAGGTCCAGCGGAGCGTGTCACCGGGATTCAAGGTGACGTTCAGGCCCCGGGCGGTTGCGGAAGCCTGCAGCCACCAGTTGGTATTCGCCTGCCGGAAATTCACCCATATTTCCATCCAGTTGACCCAGGTAATTGTTTGGGAACCGGTATTCTCAAAGTAGCCTTCAATGACGAGTCGTCCCTGGTTGTCATAGTAGACACGGTCAGTATTCCACTGCAGCTGTGGCGCAGCCATTGCCGTCGACGCGAGGCCGATCATCAAAATAGCAAGAAGAATACCGCAGACCAATAACCTTATTGTGGTGCTTTTCACGAAAATCACCTCCATCTTGTCAGCGTTATGGAATAGTATTTGCATTAATGTATAGTATTAGCAGGTCAGGCTTAGGGTTACGGCCCAAAATATACATTGGTCGACAGATAGAAAAGGACCCGGACATTATTGTCCGGGTCCTTGGACGGCTGTTAGGCAGAAAACTAAAGGGGTTTTGCGGCAGGCTTTGTTACTCCGCATTCCGGGCCATACATCAGGTCGTAGTGCCTGGCAAAGTCGTCGAAGTCGGCCAAAACGGCACGGGCCGCAGGTTCGACGATGGCGGTTTCTTCATCTTCTCCCGCAAAGTTTTTAATTGCCTTGATCGAATCCCACAGGGTCACAGCGAGAAACTCGACCTGCCCATTGGTCTCGCGCTGCAGCAGATAGGCTCCCTGATGGCCCTGAATATTGGTCAGGGAAGGAAAGACCGTCTGGGTAACATGCTTACAATAGGCGCTGGCGTTCTCGAGGGTTGCCTGACCTCGCCAAATACGAACCACCATAGTAATCATTGCCTCCTTTTGCACATTCTATATACAGTAATCATAAGATAAGCCCCGGGTTGGGTCAAGCGTGGGGGTTGAGAATCTCCAGGGGAGTGAAAAGGTGCAGGCCGATCCCCGATTGCGGAGGATATCAAGCTCCGATGGCGAAGTATGGCGTCAGAGGCGCTTAGCTGCAAGCTCAGGCGGCAGCCTGCCGGAATCGAAGGGGGAGACAAGCTGATGATCGGTATTCTTGCCGGTATGGGTCCGAAATCCACCGCTCCGTTTGTGGACAAAGTAGTAGAGTTGTGCCAGCAGCTTTATGGCGCCAAATACGATATCGAGTTTCCGCCGATGATGATTTACTCCTGTCCCACTCCGTTTTTCATGGACCGGCCGCTCGACCATAAGGCGATGGAGACGGCAATCATCAGCGGAACACGGCGGCTTGCCGCTACCGGCGCTGATTTTATCGCCATTCCCTGCAACACCGCCCACCGCTATTTTGAGAGCATCAAAGGATCGGTAGAGATACCGGTATTAAATATGGTCGAGGAAACACTGAAGTACCTTCCGGCTGGCTGTGGGAGGGTCGCCCTGCTGGCCACGCCTTCAACGCTTGAGGCCGGGGTCTACCAAAGCGGCCTTGCCAGGCGCGGTTGTGAATATGTGCAGCGAGACATCTGGCAAGAGCGGGTCAACGCTGTTATCGCGGCGGTAAAAGGCACGGACGGACTGAGCGTGGCTACTGCCACATGGCGCAGTCTGCTTGATGATCTGGGCGGCCAAGTGGATGCGCTGATATTGGCCTGCACGGATTTAAACGTGGTTGCTAATCAGTGTCCGACTGATATCATGACCATTGACGCCGGACACTGTCTCGCCCGGGCGGTGGTTAACAGATATTATCAGGATCGCAGCGGAAAGAAAAGGAATATGGAGGCTGATGGGGCATGAAGATTACCTTTTTGGGCAGTGGTGACGCCTTCGGCAGCGGAGGGCGCATGCAGACCTGTATTCTGGCGGAAGCCGGCCAAAACAATTTTCTCCTGGATTGTGGAGCATCGGCTCAGATAGCCATCCGCAAACACCAGATCAACCCCAATGAAATTGGTACCATTCTCATCAGTCATTTGCATGGTGATCATTTCGGCGGCATCCCGTTCTTTATTCTGGACGCCCAGATGATCAGCAAAAGAACCCTGCCCCTTGCTATCGTGGGTCCGGCAGGAACCAGGCAGAGAATACTTGATCTGATGGAAGTCATGTTTCCCGGTTCTTCCAAAACGACCCAGAAATTCGCTGTCGATATCATGGAACTGGAACCTGAATGCCCTATCCGGATTAACGGACTGTGCGTCACTTCTTATCTGGTGTCCCATCCCAGCGGCAGCCCATCAACGGCTCTGCGGGTGGAGGCAGACGGTAAAATCATCACCTATTCCGGAGACACCGAATGGGTTGAAAACCTTGTTCCGGCGTCCAAGGGGGCGGACCTCTTTATAACCGAAGCCTATTTCTTTGACAAGGTTGTGAAGAACCATCTGGCTTACCAAACTCTGATGGAACATCGGCATGAGCTTGGGGTCAAGCGGCTGGTCCTGACCCATATGGGCCCCAATATGCTGGCAAACCTGGTTGGAGTTTCGTGTGACTTCGCCCATGACGGAAAGATAATCGAGATATAGCAGAGACTGTTCTTGCTCGCGTACGTCCAATACGCGTCGCTGCGCAATCCTCATCGCGCCTGGCATCTCGACCTTATTGAACAGCCTTGGTAACTTTCTAAAGAGCCCCCAGTGGTGCGCCGTTGGGGGCTCAATTTATGGACGAAATCCTGAACACGAGCTTTATATGAACTGGAGCACCGGCTATCAGTCCTGGCACGACAACGGATTTGCTACAAGGTGACCCATAAGTTTCCGGGCGAGAGTATGCAGGAGGGTCTAACTGTACTCGGACAATATCTTAAGTCAATCTATCACTACAGGAATGCAACTAAGTCCTGCGGGTTATGATACAATGAGATGATAAGCGGATGATACCCATAGGAAGGTTCGGGCAGACTGAAACCGTTTGAGATAGGGGGGACAAAATGGAAGAATATTTGAATGCCATTACTCATGGGGTAGGTGCGATACTCTCAGTGCTCGGGCTTGTCGTCTTGGCTGTGGCGGCCTATACTCATGGCAGCATATGGCATGTTATCAGCTTCAGCATGTATGGCTTTTCCCTTGTTCTGCTCTATTTAGCCTCCACTCTTTACCACAGTTTCACCGGAGCGAAGATCAAATATATCTTCAAAATTTTTGACCATGCGGCGATCTACTTGCTGATTGCCGGTACCTATACCCCCTTTACGCTGGTGCTTCTTCACGGGGTGTTGGGGTGGACGATTTTCGGTGTTATCTGGAGTCTGGCCTGTGTCGGGGTTGTTCTGACGATTTTCTTTGTCCAGCGCTTCAAGCTGTTGTCAACGATCTGTTATATTGGCATGGGATGGCTGATACTTGTGTGCCTGAAACCGCTGGCGGCAGTATTGCCGACCGCCGGGCTGGGGTGGCTGATAGCAGGTGGCGTCTTCTATACGGTGGGAGCCGTATTCTACCTGTGCCAGCGGCTACCATACAATCATGCGGTTTGGCACTTGTTTGTTCTCGCTGGCAGTGTTTCTCACTTCATAACTGTTTATTATTATGTTCTCCCTGTTCCGGTACACGCATAAAAAGGTAGTCTGACAAGGTCGTTGTCGATTGTTTTAAACTAATAAGCTTTTGATCAGCGCCAGCAAACCCTTGATAATGCTGGCGCTTTGCTTTTCCCAAAATAAATATTGAATAAAAGGATGGGGCTGACTGCGTAGTCATATTTTTGTCACACTTCCAGATTATACTTTAAGTAGAGCTAGAAAATAATGGAGGGGATGTCTTGTGAAGAGCTTGGCGAAGAAAGTAGTCATTTATTCCATGGTTGCTATTCTCCAGTGCGGGATCGGGGCAGCGACATTAGAGGCATCACCGCGGCAAGATAATCAGCAGAACCATGCAAGAGACAACCGGGACCGGAACGAACAGTCGCGCTATGAAAACGAACGGCACGAGCGCGAGATGCAGCGTCGCCACCATGAGAGCGAACGGGAATGGCACGAGCGGCAACGCTTCGAAAATGAACGCCATGACCACTTCGTCAGGGACATCGAAGCAGCGGCGATAATCTACCTGCTGCTGAATCATTAGAATACTAATAAGGGATGCCATCCGGCATCCCTTTAATTTTGTTTTGTCACAATTATGCGTGTCGCAACAGATTGCAGTCCGGGGAAAGGGGCTAAAGGATGAGAGCCGTAGACACCATTGGCCTGTTGCCGTGGCGGGGTGGAAAGCCGAGCGGACAGGCGTTGGCGTGTTTGCACTTTAAGGCGTGTTTATCCGCAGCTCAGCGCAACAGTCTGAGGGCGGAAAAAGACACTACCAATAACGATGGGAAATGCGAACGTCGTTGTTTGGGCAGGGAAAATAGATTTTGGCGTACTCAATGAAGACCAATAAAAAACAAATGGACACACCAAGAACAGGTACACAAAAAGCCGGGGCGCAAAACCCCGACTCTTGTATACTCAATCCTTTATCGCCACAAATTTATCTTCATCGCAGCTGATGACTTTGCGGCTGCCGTTCAGGTCGGTGGTCAGCTCTACTTTGGCGCCCCACAGGTCGACGATGTGTTTCAGCGTCTCTTTGGCGTAATTCAGTTCCAGTTCCCGACCGTCGAAGACGTGTTCCAGTATCAGCTTCCCTTTTTCCACTGACAGCGGATGGATGAGCGGTACGCTGCCAAGCCCCACCGAGGCGGCCAAATGATCGCGGACTGTTTTCCAGCCGTCTTCATCGGAAACTTCGGTGATGACGATATTTTCGCCTTTGGCACCATAAGAGAACAGGTTCATTTCCTCACACAGCTCCCGGGAGAGATAGCGGCGGAGGAAGGACTGGTCACGCTCGCTGGCGCGGACGGACAGAATGGCGCTCCGTCCGCCGGGAGATTTGGCCAGGCTTTCGAACATCTTGAAGCCGACGTAATAGGGATTGATGCCGCCCTCGTGGGGCCGCACCACCAGGTTGTGGCGCTGCAAGAATTCTAGGTGCATTCCTTGAGGAAGTTCGAGTTGCTGGAGGATATTGTAATGCCAGTAACTGGCCCAGCCTTCATTCATGATCTTGGTTTCTATCTGGGGGATGAAGTAGAGTGATTCCACCCGGACGATGTTGACAAGGTCCTGTTCCCAGCCGGTGAGTTTGCCTTTTTCCGTCAAAAAAGCCAGCAGGTCTTCCTTCAGGCGGGGCGGTACCGGATGAGCGGCCTCCTCCGTCAGTTCGGCAGGCGACGGGGTAGGCATTTCGCCGTGGCGGGATACCTGGAATCTGAGGGCGTGAGCGGCGTCGAGAATCCGCTCTACTTTTGCCGGGCCGATGCTTGGGTCCTGGATGTATTCGCGGACTCTGTCGGCGTGAGCCTTGAACATTTCCACCGTCAGTTCGGCGCGGGTGTCGCGCTTGAACAGGCGGTTGTTCTTAAAGAAATCGTTATGGCCGTATACGTGCGCCATGGTCAGCACCTGCAGCAGCAGGCTGTTGTCCCGCATGAGGTAGGCGATACATGGATTGGAGTTGATGACCATTTCGTAGGGAAGGCCGACAAGATTGTACTGGTAGAAGGTTCTTTTCCGCTCATAGCTCTTGCCGCAGCTCCAGTGAGGGTAGTGCGCAGGCATGCCGACATAGGATTCGTAGCATAACATGTCTTCATAGTTGCAGATTTCGAATTCCTGGGGATAACAGTGAAGACCCAACCGCCGCACGAGTTCCTCAATTTCTTCATTCCAGTACTCCAGGTCGGCCAGCGAGTAATCAGTCATCGTCATCACCTCCGCTGGCGCTTTCTTTCTCGAGGATTCGCTTGAAGGCCGGCCAGAGGTCCTCTTTTTGTTCTATGGTTACACTTACGAAATTTTGGTGCTTGATATTTCTGGCGAAATCCCGGCCGATGGTGCTGGCCCAAATGCGATCGATGGTGATTTCGCCATAGCCGAACAGATTGCCGATCTGGCATAGTTCTTTGGCTAGGGCGATGGCTTTTGGATTGTCTTCGCTCCAGTTGTCGCCGTCCGAGCAGTGAAAGGCATAAATGTTCCACAAGGTGGGATTGTAACGCTGCTCGATAATCTCCAACGCCTTGGCGTAACCGCTGGAAATGTAGGTGCCGCCTGATTCGCCGCGGTGGAAGAAGTCCTGCTCGTTGACTTCCTTGGCTTCAGTGGAGTGGGCGATGAAGACGACTTCGACGTTTTCGTATTTATGGCGCACGAATTGGTAGAGCAGAAAGAAAAAGCTGCGGGCCAGATATTTCTTGGTTTGGTCCATCGAACCAGAGGTGTCCATGATGCATATGACCACAGCGTTGGAGTGCCGGCGGATGTCTTCCTTGATCCGGAAGAAGCGCAGGTCTTCTTCACGGAAAGGAATCCTGTCAGGAA
>Ga0316231_1001661_pt1 | contig 23600 bp, 19 predicted proteins | sample TBH18027metaG_FD_206002 | JGI IMG/M metagenome (GOLD analysis project Ga0316231, IMG submission 206002) | Freshwater microbial communities from Trout Bog Lake, Wisconsin, USA - TBH18027 | ecosystem: Environmental > Aquatic > Freshwater > Lake > Hypolimnion/Profundal zone | place: USA: Wisconsin... | reverse complement strand
CAATGCGGCGGTCATCGTGGCGTTGTTGACATTGACCAACTCGATGCCGTTGCCGGCGCCCAAATTGCGGCTGTATTGCTTGTCGTTGGCATTATTCCAATGTTCATGCACGCCGAGACTTTCCAAGCGCACGCCATCCGGTTTGTAAATGGCGCCCGAAGGCGGATCGTTCGCCAGCGCCGCTTCGTGCAAATGGTGATCCGCGTTCTTAATAAGTGGCATTTCCGCCCGCAGGAAATCCAAGCCGACCGATTCCAGTGCCACCGGATCTTGCGACGCGAAAATGCTGCACGGCCAGTGGCCGTTAAACGGCGCCAGCTTCCACCGATGCGGGCCGCTGCTCCAACGGTCGCCCGAATAAAGGCCGTCAAGAATGTTCAGCACCGTCTTGCCGTTGACGTTTTTATTCCCGAACATGTCCACCAGCAAATCATAACTGTTCAGCGGGCAGGTCCAATCGTGAAGGTATTGATGCTGCCAGCCGCGCTTGGGACCGATGAGTCCCCAAGTGCTCTTGAAGATCATCGTGACGGAGGCATTGCCGTAATCCGTTTTGTCCGCGGGGTCATGATAAGTTGTGGCGGGCGTGCAATGGCGTTTCAAAATGGCCATCGTGATCAGGTATTTCGAATCCACGATCGCCCTTGACAAGGAGTTCTCCACCGGCCCGGGCGCGGAGTAGGAAAATGCATTCGTCACGAAGCCGCCCAGGTTGGTGTCGTAAGTCACGTGCGGAAAATCGGCGACGCAATAATCCTGCACCACCGAACACTGGTTCTCCCGCGCCGGATCGCAAAGGACAATATCCGCCTGGTCCACACCAAAGTGATTCACCAAGCCGTCGAGCAGCGCATAGACCGCCTGCGGCGAAGCGTCAATTTGGTTGCTCCGTTTGCCGCCGTTGTTCAGGTTCAATTTAACTGCGATTTTTTCGCCTTTGACGTAGGGCGCGCCCCCGTTCTTGTCGCGGAACAGAGCATCCCAAGCCTGCTGAATCGTCGGCTTGCCGGCGACCGAGCAAATCGTCTTGTTCATCAGCAAAGTGATTTTCGCCTGGTCGTTGTTGGTCTGGTCAAACCAGTAACCGGTGGATCCATTCCATTGGCAAGCGCTCAAATCGTAAGCCCACGCGACGCGACCCGGGAAGATGCCACGCGCCGTGCCGATCGGCTGGTTTGGCCCGTCTGAAGGCGTGAATGTGCCGGTATCTTCGGCTTGGGCCGCGCCTTCGCAAATCGTCCGGACCACCAGCGAACCACCAATACACAAGATCAGGCAAATGCCAGCGGCACCGTAACGATGTTCGTACAGGAATCGCCTGGTTTTGCGAAAAGTGATGGGAACGGCAAACAGACTCAGCAGCGTCATGATACCCTGCAGTGCGATGGGCAGTCCCACCCGCTGGCATGGATAGTCCGCACGCGACGGTTTGGGAATGACGCGCACGAGCCACCAGATCAGCGCCAGGACACCGATCAGCGGCAGCAGCACCCGAAAGAGCCAGCCGCGCTGGTTGAAGCCGACAATCTTGCCGCTCTTGCGGCAGACCAAAAAAAGTTTCTTTTCAGCAGGCTTTGGCATAATAGATGGCGATAGGTTGATATGGCATTGTGCGGAAATCCTTATTTTAAAACGATGGTTTTAGCGGTTTGAAAATCCGCCGTCAGCGGCAGATCACGGGAAGAACTGCCAACCCCGATGGTAAACGTGTTTTTTTCCACGACCCAAGTCTTCTGACGGTCATCATAGAAGGCAAATGCCGCAGCTTCCAAAGGAATGGTCACAGTCTTGCTTTCACCGGGCTTGAGCAACACTTTTTGAAAGCCCTTCAGTTCTCTTTCCGGCCGCATCAGGCGCGGATTTTTTTCGTGGACGTAAAGTTGCGCCACTTCTGCACCAAAAGCGGTGCCGGTGTTTTCCACCTCGAACTGCGCGGTCGCGACCAGATTTGTGCTATTGGCGGCCCTCAATTTCAGGTTGGAATACTTGAACGTGGTATAACTCAGGCCATAACCAAACGGAAACTGTGGTTCGATGCTTTTCGCGTCAAACCAGCGGTAGCCAACGAGCAGTCCTTCCGCGTATGTCACCGTTCCGTTCCTACCCGGATAATCGCCCAGCGCGTGCGCCGGTGAATCGGCCAGTTTCTTGGGGAACGTCGCCGGCAGTTTGCCGCTCGGATTCACGTCCCCAAACAAAACTCGCGCCAGAGCGTTGCCGCCCTCGATGCCCGGGTACCACGCCTGCAGCAGCGCGGGGACTTTGGCCAACCACGCGTCCATTTCTACCATCGTGCCTTCGAGCACCACGACCGTCATTGGATTTGCCGCGATAATTCTTTGAATCAAAGCATCCTGTCCGCAAGGCAGTTTCATGTCCTTCCGATCCGCCCCCTCGCAGTCCAATCCCTTGTCGTGGTTCAAGCCGCCAATGTATATCACCACATCCGCAGTTCTTGCGGCGGCAACCGCCCTTTCCGCCAAATCCGCGCCGCCATTTTTCCGGTAGCCTTCGGAAAATACAATATTCACGTTCGCGCCGACGCGATTGACCAAGCCTTGCAGCGGAGGTATCTCGTAAAACGCCTTGATGCCGGAACTGTCCCCGCCGTGCGCGTGCAACCGCGTGGCGTTCTGGCCAATGACGGCAATGGTTTTTAGTTTGTTGGCATTCAGCGGCAAAATATGGTTTTCATTTTTCAACAGCACGATTCCTTCCTCCGCCACTTGCCGCGCAACGGTCTGATGCGCCGCGGTGTTAATTGAGCCTTGCTTGCGGTCCGCATCCAGAACGTGCGTTGCCAGCATCACCCGCAGGTTGCGGCGAACCTTTTCATCCAAGCCCGCCATTGGAAATGCGCCGGCCTTCAGGCCAGCGACGTAGGGTTGAGCCAGATAATATTGGTCGTAAGGCTTATCTGAGCCCATCTCAAGGTCGAGACCGTTGCCTGCGGCCTGCCTGGCGTCATGCGTGCCGCCCCAGTCAGACATGACGAGACCTTGGAAACCCCATTCCTCCTTCAAAATCTTGTTTAGCAGGTAATCGTTGTGGCAGCAGTGCTGGTGACGCAACTGATTGTAGGCCCCCATCACGCACCAGACGCCGCCCGATTGCACAGCGGCCTTGAACGCCGGCAGATAAAGTTCACGCAGCGCGCGTTCGTCCACCTCCACGTTGATGGTGCCGCGCTCATATTCCTGGTTGTTCAAGGCAAAATGTTTGACACACGAAGCAACATCCATGGACTGCTCGCCGCGGATGTAACCGCTGCACATCACCCCGGAGAGAAACGGATCTTCGCCGAGATATTCAAAATTGCGGCCGCAAAGCGGCGTGCGCAGGATGTTCACGCCGGGCCCCAGCATGATGTCCTTGCCGCGCCAGCGCGCCTCCTGGCCAATGGCTTCGCCTTCCTTGAAACCAAGTTCGGGATTCCAGGTCGCCGCGAGACAGATTCCCGCCGGCATGGCGGTGGCGAAATCATCGGTGCGCCCGGCCGGATTCCACGTGTCCGGCCCGATGTCTTCCCGCACGCCATGCGGCCCGTCATCCAACCAGCGGCGCGAAATGCCCAATCGTGGAACGGCGGCGGTGGTGAATTTTGAGTCCGCGTGCAATAGCGAAATCTTCTCTTCCAGAGTCAACCGGCCCAACAAATCTTCCACGCGAGTGTCCAGCGGACGTTTTGGGTCCAAATACGGCAAATCAGCGGCAACTGACCGGAAAATCGCAAAGAAAATAAATAAAATGGAAATGCGAATCAGCTTGCGCCCGGCTGACACACCTGGTCGTCGGAATTCGTTCGCGGTTTGCTGGGAACTTGTCACGACACAAAATTCTGCAAATCCACAGGTTTTGTCATGTCGTATAAAACTATGATCGCGTCGCGACCGGTGGGGTGAATGCGATGGACCTGCTTGAGTCAGTCGGTTATTGCTTTTTCATTTTCCATTGGCTTCCAATGCCGGGGAATTACGGATGACGAGCTGCTTCACATCCGCCGCAATTTCCGCCGGCTTCACGCCGTTGGCAACCTGCGGCTTGACATTGTCAATTTCCAAACCGTTCAAATCAGAAAAAACCAGTGCCGGGCGCAGATCATCGGTCCGAAAATTCAAATGAATGTTCGCCAGTTCCAAATCCTTCACATGCCGCGCATAGATTCCGTAGGCCGGCAATGTGCCGAGAGTCGCGGGTTCCGGATAACGGGTACCCAGTTCTGTGGGATCAATGGCGGCGTCTTTTTCTGTGCCGCCGCCTTTGCCGATAAGCCAGACGTTTTCCAAACGCACGCCTTCAATGGGCTGTTCCGGCAGCCCCATGATTTGAATGCCGCTCATTTTGTCCACGCCATCAACGATTATGTTGGAGATCAAAATATTCTTCATGCGACTGTCGGTTTTCACCTCCGGCGCGCGATTGCGTTTACCGGTGGTGAGATAAATCGCGTAGTCGTAAACGTCGGTCATTGCGAGATTGTCAACCGTGATGTTTTCCAAAATGCCGCCGTCCACCTCTTCGAGCGCCAGCCCACGACAACTGCGAAAAGTGCAATTCGCGATCGCGCAGTTGCGGAAGCCGCCGCTGGCCTCGGTGCCAAACTTGATGCGGCCAAGTCCGCCCTTGTGCGGTTTCATCGTGCCGTCGAGCAGGGTGCCTTCCGCAAAACCGGAAACCTGACAGTTGACGATGGTGAGATTTTCCGTCAACCGCATTTCTCCCAGCGCCATCGTGCTTTTGGCGCAGATGCCGTCATCATTTGGTGAATTGACCCGGCAATTGGAAACCACCGTGTTGCGGCAGCAATCCAAATCCATACCGTCGCGATTCGTGTCAAGGGTGACATTGTCGATCGTCAGATTGTCGCAGCCGGTCGCCAGAATCGCAAAATGGCCGCCGTGAAAAATGGTGATGTCACGGATGAGCACATTCCGGCAAAGCTTCAGCGCAATGGATTTATTGCCGATCCGCACCGGCGGGTAATTCGTCGTGTTCGGCGTGCCAAAATGTTTGTAACCGCACATGTCGTCCAAAATTTTCGGGTCTCTTTCCAAACCGCCGCCGTTAATCATGCCGTGGCCGGTGATGAAGACATTCGTGAGATTCTCGCCCCAGATCAGGCTGTTGTGGAAATAGCAATGCCCGCCGTCCTGATAGGCGCCGCTCGAAAACAGCTCCGTTTCGTCGTAAGCATCCCGCTTTTGCGGCGCGCCAAGAATGACGGCCCCTGCGTCGAGAAATAGATTGAGATTGTTCGTCAGATGGATGCTGCCGCAGAGATACGTGCCAGCCGGAACGACAACCGTTCCACCGCCAGCCGCGGCGCACATTTCGATGGCACGGTTGATGGCCGGACTGTCGAGGTTTGTCCCGTCGCCGGTCGCACCAAAGTCGCGCGCGTTAAATCCAATTTTCGCGCCGAGGTCATTCGCGCGTAAAACACCACAAGTCGTGACCAGAACGGCGATACCAAATGCAAAGAGTTGATTTAGTTTTTTCATTTTTAACCAATGGTCGCGCCAAGTCAATTAGGCGCGATATTCATGTGCGGCGTTAATCGCTGACTGCAAATTTTCTATGGGGGTTTGTCGGTTCACGGTGCAATCGGCGCTCAAGATCATATTGGCCGGCGCATCTTTGAGAACCGCCAAAGTCGCCTTTTTCACCTCCTCTGGGTTTCCGGTACTGAGGATGCCGAGCCGGTTTAGCCCGCCCATGACCGGCCTTTTGAAAATGTCGGCCGCCGCGCGCAGGGACAACGGCTGACCGTCGGCTGAAAGCGGAACATTGACAACTTGTCCAGGGTAATCTTGAAAACGCAACTTGAAATCCTGGTAAGCCCCATCGTAATCGCAGATGTGCATGATGTTGTATGGCACCAACTGCGCGGCTTCCTTGTAGAGCAGCATGTCGTAGTTCTTGATGGCACGGTTGAACAGCACTCGATCCGCGATGCGGTTGGTTTCACCGCCTTGCGAGCACGTGTAAAATCCATCCACTCCCAGCCGCGCGGCGGCTTGCGCGAAGTTCATCAGCGAGAGCGTGAGGTTCTCCATGCCGCGGGAAACCGACTCGGCATCTTCCTGGACGTGCTTCACCAGCATCGCCCAAGGAATGGCCTGCTTTGCCATTTGGTAAGGCGAAAACAAAGTTTGTATAATCAATGCCTCAGACTTCGCTTCCTTGATCAGATGTTTCAGCAGATACAGCGACGGTTCAAACCATTTTTCCGGGAAGACCGGGATCTTGGCCCAATCGTGCGGCTCCGTCACGTGAACATCGGGCGGGAGTTGAAGCTGCTGCTCGTCGAACTGGATTTTGACAAAGTCCATTCCCGTATTACGGAAATAATCCAGATGCGTGCGGATTGCCGCATCGCCGCGCACACCAAAGTGCATGAAAAACCCCGCCGGAACGTAATTGGGTGGCGTGGCCATCTCGAGAACCGCCATCATGAGGTCCCGCTTCGATTTCTGTGGACTGCGCGAGGACTTGGAAATCGGTGGATTGTTGGCATTCCCAGCAGCTTGTCCGAATGCGGTCCGCATTCCAACAAGCGAGCCGAGTGAGGCCAACGAAGCGCGCTTGATGAAGCCTCTTCTGCTGGTCAAGTATTGTGTTTGGCCTTTCATTTTAATATTTAGTGAAGCGCCACAGGTGCGCCGTTTGCAAAAGACGATCTCAGTTCAGTATCAGCGAATCAAACCCGCTTGTCATGTCGTATGAAACAATGATTGCCAACGGCGGCCTCGATCATGGCCTTGACCGCCTGGGTTTCTGTGCCGTCAAAGGTGGAAACCTGCATCGCCCCCAAAACTCCCAAGCCGTGCATCCGGTCGGCTCGATTCCATAGAAAGACTCCATTATGGGGTATTGCAGATTTTGCATTGGAAATTCCGGCAACGCACCCCCGAGCTGGCCGCACATTGCCGGCAGCCGATTCAACAACGCCTCCACTTCTTCTGAACTACACTCGCAATTGCGTTTCGGCACCGCTATGTTGATTCCCGGTTGGGATCATAGATTTTCGCACATAACTCCACAATCGCATCGCGCGCCGTAGCGACTGCGGCCGTGGCCGAGTCCGCCGACTCGTCCGCCATAGCTTTTGCGGAGGCGGAGGCCACGATCCGACCCACCCTCGCGCGGCTCCCCATGGCTCTTCAACCAGCCGCGCCGTCGCCGCAAACGCGGCCCAGGCCACCGCATGCGCCAGCTTGTTGCGCGCCAGCGACTGGTTCAAGTGCGGCTGGCTTTCGGACTCGTTGCGGGCCTGGACCAAGCGCTGGGCTTCCGCCTTGTCGCGGGTTTTGAGACTGGTTTGTTCGCCTGTGATTTTGTTTTTGAGGTAAAACACGCCCCAAGGGCGCTGGATCAGACCGACTTGTTGTTTCCTTGCATCACTCATGGTTGCGAGTGTACTACAACCGGCAGCGACCGCATAAGCGGGCACTGGACGAGCGTTGGCCGAGCAGTGAACGAGCACTGGACGGGTTGTCAAACAGGTGAAGATTCCAGTGAAACGCGACCCGCTGACCCCAATCAAACCCGCATAAACACTGGCGATTTAATTGGAGGCGAGGGGCGGAATCGGGCCGCACCGTTGGCGGAATTGGCGGATGGCTCGCGCGGAAGCGCTCGCAGGGCAAGCGGGACGCCTGCCTATTTTCTCAATTCAGCGGCACGCCGCGGCGGATGAAGGTCGGCACGTCGAGGTCTTCGCCGTTGTACTTGGTAGGTTCGCTTTTGTCGAACCGGCCCTTGGATACAATGGTCAACGGCAATTGCGTCTGGACAGATTTGCTGCCGGCCCTTTTGGTCCGGGAGGAGCGCGCGGCCACCACGTCGCCAACCCCGGCCGGACCGCCGGTCGTGCGAGTTTCGGTCTGCGGCTGCAATCCGGCCGGAGTCGCCTCGGGGCGGACGGCGACCACAGTGACGCAAAGTTTGTCCCCCATGGCCGCATCCACGGCGGCACCCATGATGATTTGCGCGCGGTGGCACTGGCGTTTGACCTGGTCAATCACCCGATTGATTTCGGCCATGGATAAATTGGTTCCAGCGGTCAGGCTCACCAGCACGGCGCTGGATTCCGCCAGCGCCCGGCCTTCGTCCAGCAGCGGATGGGAGAGGAGATTCTCCACGACTTCCCGCGCGCGCCCCGCGCCGGTGGCCTCGACAAACGCAAAGGCGCTTTCCGCATGGCGGTCGCGCAGGAGCGCGCACAAATCGCCAAAGTGAACCTGGATCAGCCCGGGACGCATCAGCAAATGCCACACGCCGCGCACGCCTTCGAGGAGAAAACGGTCCACCACGCGGAAAATTTCCAGCGCATCGGCATTCAAGTCCACGAGCTGGGAAACCCGCTGGCTCGGCAGGCAGATCACGCCGTCGGCGGCGGACTTCAATTGTTCCAAACCCTGGCGCGCCTGTGTTTCCCGGCGGTTGCATTCGCAATCAAACGGCAGCGTGACGAAGGCCAGCGCCAGCGCGCCGGCCTCGCGCGCAGCCCGGGCCAGCACCGGACTGATGCCGCTGCCGGCGCCGCCCCCCAACCCCGCCAGAATAAACACCACGCCGGCGCCGGCGCAGGCGGATTGGAGCGTGGCAAATTGGTCCTCGGCCAGCGCCCGGGCACGGTCGGGATCGCCCCCGGAACCCAGCCCGCGCAGCAGCTTGGTTTCGAGATGAATCCTGACCGGGATGGAAGCGGAAGCAAAAGCGCCGGCATCGGTGTTGATGGCGGCAAACTGGGCGCCGGCAAATTCCGCCGGATCCAAGGCGCCGAGCAAGGCGACGCCCGCATTGCCCACGCCAATGATCTTCACGACCGGCGCGGAGGAGGTTTCCGCCGCGCCGACCGCAGGCAGTTCAGTTTGGAGATTCATAGGCTTGATTCACGAACGTTGCAGCAGCTTGCCAAACGCGTCTTTGAGACCGCGCGGGATGAACGACCGCCCGGCGTGCCGGCGGGCTCTCAGGGAGCCGAATTTCACGAGGCCGATGGCGGAGGCAAATTCCGGCTGATCCAGCGCGGCGGTCAGGCCGCTGATGGCCACGGCATGGCCGGCGGTGACATTCATTTGAAAGACATTTTCCGCGAGTTTCACCAAGCCCGGCACACGGGCGCCGCCGCCGCAAAGCAAGACTCCGGCACGAAGATATTCCACCAAACCGGCCCGCTCCAAGTCCTGGGCAATCAGCTCGAAAATCTCCTCCAGCCGCAGCGCCATGATGCGCTGCAAGTGCTCGTGATTGATGCGTTTCAATTCCAAGCCCAGCTCGTTGGTCAGGCTGATGGTCTGGCCCTTGGCCGCGTCGCTGACCATTGCGGCGCCATATTCAATCTTCAATTTTTCAGCGCGGCTCAAGGGCACCTTGAGCCCATAGGCAAGGTCATTGGAGACGTGGTCGCCGCCCACGGCCAGCACGCCGGAATGCCGGATAACGCCATTGGAATAAACCACATATTCGGTGGTGCCGCCGCCCAGGTCAATCACCAGCGCGCCCAGTTCCTTCTGCTCGCCGGTGAGCAAGGCCAGGGATGCCGCGATGCCGTTGAAGACCACGTCGTCCACTTCCAGCGACGTGGCTCGCACCAGCCGGACCGCATTTTGCAGGCGGTTGACATGGCCGTGGATGACATGCATATCCACCGCCAACCGCGCCCCTACCAGCCCCACGGGATTGGTCACCCCTTCCTGACCATCCACGGAAAAATGCCGGCGCATGGCGTGAATCACCGTGTCTTCGGCGGGCAGGTTGATGGCCTTGGCGTTCTTCACCACATCTTCGACGTCGTCCGGGGAAATCTCACGGTCGGCGGAAACCACCGGATGGACGCCGCGGTTGTTGAAGCCCCGGATGTGGCCACCGCTCACGCCGAGATACACGCTGCGAATTTCCACATCGGCCATCTGTTCGGCCTCAAACATGGCGGCGCGCAAGTCCTCCTCGACCTGCGCCGGGTCAATGATCTCACTCTTGCGCACGCCGCGCGAGCGGGCCTGGCCCAGGCCGATGATGTTCAGCGCGCCGTCGGGACCTTGTTCGCCCACCACGACGCAAATTTTGGAGGTGCCAATTTCCAGGCCCGCTATGATGTTGGGATCGTCAAACATTTCTCTTCCGGGGTCGCAAGGGGTTTACCGTCCGCGGCGTCACCACCGGCACGGCTGTCATCCAGCGCACCGGCACATTGTTGGCCACCGCCAAGTCCGCGGTGGCGATGGTTTTCTGCTGCTGCAAACCGTAGTTGTAAATCCGCTGCCAGCGCTGCAACTGTTGTTCCACGCGGTCCAGGCCAAAAATCACTTCGCTGCCCTGGCCGGTGGTGGCCACCAGCACGCGCGGCTCGGACACATCCACGCGCTGCAACTCCACCAGCCCGAGCATCGGCGAACGGTCAAACGCCGCCACCAGCCGCAAGGCGGCCTGCACCGCCGGCAGTTCGAGGCGGCGGCCCGGCTGCAGTTGGAAAAAATTCAGGCCGGCAATCACCGGCAGTTGCGGATTCATTTCCGCCAGCGGCACGGTACAAACGCGCGGGTCCAGCGGCTGCATGACCACCCCGTCCTCGTCCAGTTGATACACCGACACGGAAATGCCGCCGGCGGGGTCGGCGCGCGGCACATTAACCTGCGCAATCGGGCGGCGCTCCGTGACCCGGACTTTCAGCGTATGCGGCAGCACCCGCTCGACGGAAACCGAATCAATCACCGAAACCAGTTCCAAGTTGCGCTTCACCTCCGCCAGATCCAAGGCAATCAAATTGGCGCCCAGTTTCACCCGCGTCCAGCGCCGCAGTTGATCGGGCGCAATCTTTCCATCGGTTTGCGCATCAATCAACTCGATGGCAAAATCCTGGTTTTCATAGACAAACGTGTTCAGCGCCACTTCGCCGGTTTTCCAAAACAGATAGAGCCCGAACAGGGTGCCAAACAGAACGAGGAAGGAAATCCGCGCCAGCCGCACGCGGCTGGCGCGCACTTGATCAGAACGCATTTTCACCTCCAGCACTTGGTGCCGGTGCAATCGCCGGTTCCGCGCTGGTGTGCGCTTAAACCACATGGCCCACCTTTCTGCCAGCGGCGGAGCCGGCGTCCGCCCGCGCAGACACCCCGGTTTTGCGGGCCAGCGCCAAGTTCACCATCCGTTGGCACAATTCCGCGTAATTCATGCCCGCCGCCGCCGCCGCCTTGGGCAGCAGGCTGGTTTCCGTCATGCCCGGCAGCGTGTTCACTTCCAGCACCACCGGCGAGCCGTCCGCGCGCACCATCACATCCACGCGCGCGTAATCGCGGCCGCCAATGGCCTTGAATGCGCCGAGCGCCGCCGACTGGAGGCGCTGCGTGGTCACCGCGTCAAAATCCGCCGGACAAAAATACTCCGTGGCGCCAGCCGTGTATTTGTTCCGGTAATCGTAACTGCCGGTTTTGGGACGGACCTCCACCACCGGCAGCACTGCGCCGCCGAGCAGCCCGATGGTAGTCTCGCGCCCGATGATCTTCTCCTCAATCAGAACCTCGGTATCGAACTTCAGGGCCGCCGCCAACGCCCCGGGCCAGTCGCCCGCCCGTTCGACAAATTGCAGGCCCACGCTGGATCCCTGGCGCACCGGTTTGACAACCAAAGGCGGCGAAAAAGCGGCCGGAAACGCGGCGGCGGACGAATTCACCGCCACAAATTTCGCGGTTGGCACTCCCGCCTCGAGGCAGCTTTGTTTCGTCAGCACCTTGTCGAAGGCAATCCGGCTGGCCTCGGCATCGCAACCGGTATAGGGCACGCCGAGCCGATCCAATTGCCGCTGCACCGTGCCGTCTTCGCCATAGGTTCCATGCAACGCCAGAAAAACCACGTCGGTCTGGGGCGGCAAATTCCACTCGGGCGTCCGCGGATCGAGTTCCACCACCGCATGGCCGAGAGAACGCAACGCCGTGGCCACAGCCGCACCCGAGCGCAGCGAGACTTCGCGCTCGGCGCTCGACCCGCCCAGCATCACGGTAATGTTCAACTTCCGGCTCATTTTAGTTCCACAAATTCTTCCAATGACACGGCGATTTTCGGAAACTCCCGCAAAATCTGCCGGTCGGTTGTCACCAGCGGCACTTCGAGATCCTGGGCCAGCGCCACATATTCACAATCGTAGGCCGAACAGTCCGAAGCCAGCACCAGCTTGATGATCCGTTCGGTCGGCACCGTGAATTCCTGCGCGCCCAAATCTTTCTGCGCATTCAAATAGGCGGCATTGGCCTCCGCCTCGGTCAACAGCTGCTTTCGCAAATAGCCCGCCAGCACATTCCGAAACTCCGCGCGCCACAAAACCGGGGCCGCCCAGGCGCCATCCCGCCCTTTGGCCGCCTCGGCCAATTCCGCATAGCCGCTCGGCAGCCAGAAATAAACCAGCACGCTATTATCCACGACAATCATGCGCGGCCGGTTTCCTTGAACCGCCTCACGTCCACCGCCGTCACCCGGAACTTCAGCGAGTTGCGAAACTCCCGCGCCCGCTGGATGACCGCGCTGGAATCGGCGGGCGTGCTGCGGACGCTGGATTCCAGCACCGCGATGGCTTCCGTATTCAAGCTGCGGCCATGCGTGGCCGCCCGTTTCTTCAGCGCCAGATGCGCTTCCTTCGACAGCCCTTTGATGGTGATGGTGATCATGGCGCAACCATAACGCAACCATTTTGATTGTCAACGGTTTTTCTGTTTTTCGTGGCGGCACACATCCCGGCCGCCCGAAAAAAACGTGGCTGGTCTGGTGGCTGCCGAAAAACCCCAAGCGTTTCGGTGTGCGCGAGGTTTCTTCCGCCGGGCTCGGAAGCCCGGCTCCACGGCAGGCACGGATGCCTGCCGCCACATCATTCACCAATGATTTCCACTTCTGGGTGCAGCTCGACCCCGCGTTCGGCCCGGGCCCGGGCCTGCAATAGGCCAATCAGCTCCAAAACATCCGCCGCGGTGGCGTCGCCGTCGTTCACCAAAAAATTGCCATGCTCTTGCGCAACCCGGGCGCCGCCGACCCGCGCACCTTTCAGGCCGAGCTCGTCAATCAGCCGCCCCGCCGGTATCGTGGGCGGATTCTTGAACATGCAGCCGGCGCTCGGCGCCGCAGGCTGCGAACTCCAGCGCTTCTGGCTGTACGCGCTCATGCGCTGGGCGATGGATTCCATTGAATCCGGCCGGCCGCACCATACCGCTCCCAGCGCAACCAAAGTCTTCAGCGTCGCGCAGCCGCGATAGGCCACTGTCAGATCACGCGGCAGCAATTCGTGGATGGCGCCCGCATAATCCATCACCCGTACCGCTTCCACGACATCAAACGTGGCGCCGCCCATTGCCCCGGCGTTCATCCGCAACGCGCCGCCCACGGAGCCTGGGATGCCTTCCAAAAATTCCAATCCGCTCAGGCCGTGCCGGCGCGCTTCGATCGCCACGTTTTTCAACCGCGCGCCCGCGCCGCAACGCAATCGCCCCCCGGTCACCTCGATCCGGCTGAACTCCGGCTGCGCCAGACAAATCACCACGCCGCGAAAACCCTTGTCCCGAACCAGCAAATTCGAGCCGCGACCCAGGATGAAAAACTGAACACCGTGTTCGCCGCAAAACTTCAGCAGTGCGGCCAGATCCGGTTCGCCGGCCGGCTCCACATAGACATCCGCCGGCCCGCCGACTCGCAGGGTGGTGTGCCGGGCCATCGGCTCGTCGCGCCGAACCACCGTCGCCGACGAAACGCGCGCCACCAGCTCATCAGCCAAGGAAAAAAATCCAGCAGTCATCTGGCAGCCGCCTTCACCTTCAAATTGGCTGGCGGCGGCTTTGCTTCCGGAGACACCAGCGAAACCGGCAGCGGATCCGTGCTGGCGGAAATCACGCCAAGCATGCTTTCGGCGATTTTTTCGGCCGCCAGGGGGGCGTGCCATTGCGCGGCCAGCTTGGTTTGCATGGCCGCGCGCAAGACCGCGTCTGCCACCAGTTCGCGCAGCAGCCCGGCGACTTTTTGGGGACTGGAGTGTTTCTGTTCCAGCAATCTGGCGGCGCCGGTCGTTTCCAATGCGAGGGCATTGGAAAACTGATGGTTGTCCGCCGCAGCCGGATACGGCACCAGCAGCGAAGGCAAGCGCATGGCGGCAATTTCCGCCAAAGACGACGCACCGGCCCGGCTGACGCTGGCGGTGGCGGCTCCTAACGCCAAATCCATTTCGGCAAGAAATGGTTTCACCACCGCCTGGATCCCACGCAGCGCGTATGCGGCTTGCACTTTTTCCACATCCTGCCGGCCGGCCAGATGCAGCCATTGCCAGTCCAGATCGGCCAGCAAGGGCAAGGCGGACAAAATCATCTCATTCAGGCCACTCGCACCCTGGCTGCCACCCACCACCAGAATTGTGGTCCGGTTGGCTGCCAGGCCCAACGCGGTGCGACAATCTCCGGGGGCGCGCAACCCGAATTGAAACTCCGGCCGGACGGGGGTGCCGGTAGGCACGACCTTGCGGGCGCGAAGCCGCGCGGCGGTTTCGGGAAAGCCGATAAACGCCACATCCACAAACCGCGAGAGATACCGATTCGCCTTGCCGGGAATGGCGTTGGATTCGTGCAGAAAAGTCTTTGCGCCCAGTTCCTTCGCCACAAAAATGGGCGGCGCGCTGGTGAACCCGCCCATGGCCAGCACCGCCTGCGGGCGGCGCCTGCGGAAAATCTTGCGCGCGGAAAACAACGATTTCACGAAACTGCCGGCGAACGAAAAATAATTCCGGTTCTGGAGGCCGACGGCGGGCAGCGTGAAGACTGCAAACGGAGCGCCGGCCTCCGGCACGGCTCGCGGGAGTTCACCGGACTGTGAACCTGGCGAACAAGCCGAAGCTGGAACTCCACCTGAATTGCTCCAGGTCGGAGACCGGCGCTCCAACTCCGCTTTTACCGCCTGCTGGTCCACGTCCTTGGGGGAGACGAGCAGCGCCACGTCGCAACCGCGCTGTTGGAGCTGTCTAGCCACGGCCAAGCCGGGAAAAAGGTGGCCACCCGTGCCGCCGCACGCGATGGCGACGAACGGATTTTTCTGGGAGAAAGGATTCATGCAGTCCGGGCGGCAAAAGGATTATCGTTGGGCACCACATCGGAGGCGGTAATGGTTCCCGGCACGGCCCGGCGCGCGACGCTCAACAACAGGCCGATGCACGTCAACATGGCCAGCAGGTTCGATCCGCCGTAGCTGATGAACGGCAGTGCCAGACCTTTGTTCGGCAGCGCGCTGGTGACGACGCCGATGTTGATCGCCGCCTGCATGCTGATGAGCAGGGTGATACCGGAGGCCAGCAGCGTGCCAAACCGGTCGCGCGCATGCAGCGCAATGTAAAGCCCGCAGAATGCCATCACGAGAAAGGCGGCGACGACGAGCAACGTGGCGGTCAGGCCGAGTTCCTCGCCAATGATGGAGAAAATAAAATCGGTGTGATCTTCGGGCACCCAGCCGAGTTTCTGCCGGCCGTTGCCCAGCCCCAAGCCGGTCCAGCCGCCGGAGCCGAGCGCGAGCATAGCCTGATACGCCTGATAGCCCACGTCTTCCTTGTGCTGCTCCAAATCCAGCCAGCTAAAAATCCGCTTCATGCGCATGGGATTGTGCAGCAGCATAAACACCGCGCCCCCTGCGGCAGCCAGCACCGGCGGAAGAAAGAATCGCCAGCGGGTCCCCGCCAGCAGCAACATGGCCGCCCCCACCGCAGCCAGCAAAAAAGTGGTGCCCCAGTCGGGTTCGCGAAAGATCAAAACCAATTCCCCCGCGATCAGCAGCATGGGCAACACTACTCCCCAGGTGAAGGTATGCATCCGGCGTTGAAAGCGGTCGCCATACCACGCCAGTGCCAGGATGAGCCCGATTTTGCCCAGCTCGGAAGGCTGAAAGCTGACGCCATGAAAACTGAACCAGCGTCGCGCGTTGCCGCGCACGGAGCCAAGATGCGGCACCAAAACCAGCGCGAGCAACAGCAACGCCACCACGAAAAGCGGCCAGGCGTATTTCTTGAATATTTGATAATCCAAGCTCGCCGCCACCACACAGGCAAGGAAACCGAACCCGCACCAGATGAGCTGCATCATCAAATAATGCGCGCCAATCTCAGAATGCGTCCGACCGTCCCGCATCACCATGCTGGCGCTGTAGAGCATTACCAACCCCAGCGCGAGGAGGCTGGCGACGCAACCCGACAGAGTTGTAACGGCGACTTTCATTTCCAGAGTTCAAAAATGCCAGCCGCGTTCACACCGGGTCAATGACCGGGCGCGGGCGCGGGCGCGGTCGGAGCCGGGGCGGGCGTCGGCGGCATCATGGGCGCCGCCGTCGCTTCGGGAGCGGGGGCCGGAGCGGCAGTTCCGGCCTTGGCGGGAATCGCCAGCTTGTCACCAACGTGGATGTGATCGGTGGAGGCGATTTTAGGATTTGCCGCCCGAAGCGCTTTCAAGGTCACGCCACTTTTCTTGGCGATTTTACCCAGCGTGTCGCCGGATTTCACTGTGTAAGATGCGCCGCCCGCTTCCGCCGTGCCGGTAACCGCCGCCGCTGGCGTGACCGTGGCTGATTCCGGTGCTTTCGCCGGAATGACCAGCTTCTGCGTGATCTTCAATTTCTTCGGATCCACGCCGGGATTGGCCGCTTCGAGGGCTTTGAGCGTCACCCCCTGCGCCTTGGCAATCTTGGCGAGTGAATCGCCTTGGGCGACGACATATTCCGACCCGGCGGTAGGTTCGGCGGGCGCGGGGACCGGCGGCGGCGGAGTCACCGGCACGGGCGGCGGCGTGGGCACGGCATTGCTGGGGGCCGCCGCGAACGAATTGGACGAGTTGTCCGGCGGCGGTGTTGTGGGGTTGCCGGCCGGCAGGGAATTGGAGGCGCCAAGATCCACCGGCGGAGTGGTCTGGCCAACATCGGTGGGTTGCTCGCGCTTGCAGCCCTGGATGAGCATCACCGCGAGACTGCCCACGCACACCGTCAGCACACAGGAGACGGCGAGTTTGAGGCGAAAACGGCGCTGGCTTTGTTGTTCAAGCAGCGAGCCTTGGGGAACGAACGGATTCGGATTATTCATAAGTTTGGCGCAATTGCGTCCTGGTTTCGAGGTCGTATTTTATTTTTGAGTTTAGCGCGGCGGAACTTTCCCTCGAAAAATTTCGCAACGCATTAAAATTTGTCTTATGGCTTTTTTTGGAAACGGGCCTTAACCGGTCGCGGAAATCACCACCGGCGGAAAGCTGAAAATGTAAACCAGTCTCGCCGGCTGGCGCGCGCCTGGCCGTTCTCAAACCAATTGATAACAATCGCCGGGCGGTTGTGCAAGCCGCAAAGCGGCGGGCAGCCCGAATTCCGAATTCCGAAGTCCTAAATTCCGAAATAAGCCCGCAGCCCGAATTCCGAAAGGAACTCTCCGCCGCCCGGGAAAAACGGAGGTGCAATTTCACATAAGTCTTCCTATTCGGATTTCGAGCCTCAGATTTCATTCGGATTTCGGATTTCGACCTGCGGCGTTCGAGATCAATATTTGCGGCGTTTTTCATGGTTATTCGACTTCCGTTCACCGCAGTTTCAAGGTGGCCAGCGCCACCACCGCGCAGAGTACGCACAGGATGAAGAAGCGCATCACGACCTGGGACTCGTGCCAGCCTTTCCTTTCAAAATGATGATGCAGGGGCGCCATCAAAAAAAGCCGCTGACCGGCGCCGGTCCGCAGGCGCGTATATTTGAACCAGCCCGTCTGCAACAACACCGACAGCGCCTCCACCACGAACACCCCGCCGGCAATGACCAGTACAAACGGCTGGTGGATCAGCACCGCGACAATGCCAAACGCGCCGCCCAGCGCGAGCGATCCTGTGTCCCCCATGAATACTTTCGCCGGATGGCAGTTAAACCATAAAAACCCCAAGCCCGCCCCCAGCAGCGCCGAACAAAACACCGTCAGTTCGCCCGCGCCCGGCACATACGGGATTTGCAGATATGCCGCAGCTTTCACGTTGCCCGCCAGATAGGTGAACACCAAGAACACAAATCCCACGATCAAGGCGCAACCAACCGCTAAGCCGTCGAGACCATCAGTCAAATTCACCGCGTTCGAGCTGCCGACAATCGCCAGCGCCACCACCACCACACCGGCGACCGCGCCGATATCAATCGGGTACTTGTAAAACGGGACCATTAGGATGGAAACCAAATTGCTGTGATAGACACCCTTCGTCCCCACCAAATGTAACTCGCTCTTGGCCGGCAGGTTCCACAGGTAAATGCCCACAAACGCCGCCAGCACAATCTGCGTGAGCAATTTCACGCGCGGCGGCGTGCCGCCGCCGCTCTGTTTCAAAATCTTCGCGTAGTCGTCGTAAAAGCCCAGTCCCGCCAAGACCAGCACCGACAGCATGGTCAATTCCACTTGGGCGTTCCATTGCGCCCACAGCATGGTTGAAAACACCAGGGCCAGAACGATCAAGAGCCCGCCCATCGTCGGCGTGCCTTTCTTGCTGCCCCGCGAATTCGCAAGCCCCGCCCCCCCGGCAATGTCCACGTATTCCTGGCCAAACTTCAATTCCTTCAGCCAGCGGATGACTTTCGGTCCCAGCCACCAACTTAAAAGCAGCGACGTGATCGCCGCGCCGGCGCTCCGCACCGTGATGTAGTGGAACAGGCGCAAGAACGACAGCCGCGGCTGCCAGTCGGTGCCGTGCGCCCAGTCCAAAAGGTATTGGCTCAAATAGTCGAGCATGTCCAACGCATTTACGATTTACGATTTTTCAGGCTGTCTGCACCGGGCCGCTCTCCGGCCCGCAAAATAATCAGCGGTGGCGGTGCCTGGATATTCCGCAGGCAATCCGGTACCGCAAACTTCCAAGTCTGCTGTATCGCGGGTTTCCAAACCCGCGGATGCCACGCATTTTCGACGCCCTACCGATTTGGAAATCGGCGATACAGCAGGTTTGGAAACCTGCGCTACATCGGTTTTTCCGCTTTCAAAGTCTCCGCGATCCGCTCCAACCGCGACGAGCGCGAGGCTTTCAGCAACACCACGTCGCCCGGTTTCAAAAAGTTCTTCACCGCCCGCACCGCCCCCTCCACGTCGGCAAATTCGATCACGCGCGTTAGTCCCGCGTCGCGCGCCGCCCGGGCGGTAGCGGTGGAATTTTTTCCCACCGTGAACAACTGGCCGATTTTCAGTTCCGCGGCGTACCGGCCGATTTCCGCGTGAGCCGGTTCACTCTGCGCCCCGAGTTCGGCCATATCCCCCAGCACCGCCACGCGCCGCCCTTGTAACGGCAGCTCGCACAGAGTTTCCAGCGCCGCACGCACCGAATCCGCATTGGCATTATAGCCGTCATCCAGCACTCGCACGCCGCCGGCTTCCCAGTATTGCAGCCGCATTTTCGGCGACTGGCATTCGGTCAGGCCGCGCTGAATTTCAGCGCGGCCCAAACCGTGCTCCTCCCCGGACCCAATCGCCAGCAGCGCATTCACCACTTGGTGTCGTCCGAGCAAATTGATCCGGTATTCACCGCTGAAAGCCGGCTTGGGAGCCGTGACTTGAAAGGTCACGCCGCCCTTGTCCAATCGCACCTTCCCGGCTTGCCAGTCGTTCTGCCTGCCAAATCCCATGCGAACTACTTTCGCCTTGGTGCGCGCCGCAATCATGTCCGCGAAAGCGCTGTCACCGTTCAAAAACAATTTTCCCTCCGCCGGCAGCAGCTCCGCCAACCAGCCCTCTTCCTCCGCCACACCGGCCACGTCGCCAAAAAACTCCAGATGCTCCCGGCCAATGTTCGTGAGGATGCCAAATTTGGGCCGGATCATCTTCACCAAGGGCGCCAGTTCACCCGGATGGTTGGTGCCGGCTTCCAGCACCGCCGCTTGATGCGATTTTTCCAGTCGCAACAACGTTGTCGGCACCCCGATGTCGTTATTGAAACTCGCCTCGCTCCACAGCGTCGGCAATTTCTGCCGGAGCACCGACGCCAGCAAATCCTTGGTCGTCGTCTTGCCATTGGAACCACCCACAACGGTCACCGCCAGCGAAAAATCCCGGCGATATGCCGCCGCCAGTTTTCCAAAGGCGGCACGCACGTGGTCCACTGCCAGCACCGCGCAACCGGACGGCAATTGGCAACCCAGTCCGTCCACTCTGGATTTCTCCACGACTACCGCGGCCGCTCCTTTTGCAGCCGAGGCGGCCAAAAAATCGTGCCCGTCATGCTTTTCACCCTTGATGGCAAAGAACAAGTCCCCAGCCTCCACCGCTCGCGAGTCGGTGCAGACATTCTTGACCTTCGCCTCCGCCCCGCCGGATTTAATCTCGGCATCACAGGCCCCCGCCACAAATGTCAAAGTGCGTTCTTCCACAAATCAGCTCAGCAATAGAGTCGCGGCCGCAACTGCAGTCATGGGCTTTTCCCCTACCCTTGTAGCAGTCGACGTGAGGAGGCTGTGACTTTCTTTTTGCGCAATCGCATGAGCCTCCTCACGTCGGCTGCTACGGTTCAGGAATTCAAGACCCGCGCTCATGGCGTCGGCTCCTTTTGCGAACCGACACCAGCAATGGCGCCGGCGATCACCGGCGGTGCGTTGGTAGCCAGGCTCGGATCGGGTGGAATGTTCAAATAGCTCGCGCACCGTTCCGCGATGTCGCGGAATACGGGGCCGCAAACTTTGCCACCATAATAACCTTCCTTGGGCTCGTCCATCACCACCGAGATGCACAGCTCCGGATCATCCGCCGGGAAAAAACCGATGAACGACGAAATGTATTTGCCGGCAGCGTAACCGCCATTTTCAGCCTTCTGCGCCGTGCCGGTTTTGCCGGCAACCACGTATTCCTTCATGGCCGCCTCCGCCGCGGTGCCTTCCTTGGTGGCCACGGTTTTCAGGGCGGTGATCATCAGTTTGTCCGCAGCCTCGCCAATGACTTGCCGCACCCGCTGCGGCGCATAACGCTCCACCACGTGGCCATCGTGCGCTTGCAGGCGGCTGACCAGCATGGGCTGCATCAGCCAGCCGCCGTTGGCAATCGCCGCCATCGCATCCAACATCTGCAACCGCGTCACCGCCACGCCATGCCCCATGGGAATCTGGGCGATGGAAACCTTGCTCCAATATTTCACGGGATACAACATGCCGCGGGCCTCCCCTGGCAGCGGCAGTCCCGTGCGCTGGCCGAAACCGTAATTCCGCGCATAGTTGTAGAGATTGGTTTCCCCGAGTTTGATGCCAATTTTGGCCGCGCCTATGTTGGATGATTTGGTGATGATGCTTTGGGTGGTCAGCAGACCAAAGGCTTCATGATCGTGCAACACCCGGCCCGCAAACTGGAAACGCCCGTGTTCGCAGTCGAATTCATCCGTCAGTTTCACCACGCCGCTGTTGAGCGCGCCGGAAACCACCACGATCTTGAAGGTGGAACCCGGCTCCATCACGTCGGTCAGAATCCGGTTCCGCGTTTCCGGCGAAATGGTGTTGGGCCGGTTCGGATCGTAATTCGGCAACGAAGCCATGGCCAGAATCTCACCGGTATGCGGCCGCATCACAATGCCGGTGATGCTCTTGGGCGTGTGTTTCTGTAACGCATCCGCCAGCGCGGTTTCAACAATGTGCTGCACCGCCGAGTCAATCGTCAGCACCACGCTCAGTCCATCCCGCGCATTCACTTCGTCCCCCCGCAGTTCCACCCGTTCCTGGTGGTACTTGTCGGTCGCCGTCACCCGCCAGCCATCCACGCCGCTTAGTTTGTTTTGCATCGCCAGCTCGATGCCGTCACGCCCGACGATATTGGCAATGAAGCGGCCATTCACATTGGTTTCCTCCACCGCCGGAAAACCGATCACCTGCCCGGCCAGCGAGCCGTTGGGATAAACCCGCAACTGATCCGCTTCGGCATAAACCGCGTGCTGTCGCAGGTTATTCTGGAATTCCAATTCCTTGCGGGTGGGCTTTTCCCCCTCCGTGGCCAGACTCAAATTGGTCATGGCGGCGTAAATCCGCTCCCAAGTTGGCTCCGGCACGTTCTTGGCCAGCCGGACATAGTGCGATTGGTTGGTGACGACACGGCCCGCGATGTCCTTGGTGAGATAAGTGCGCGGGACCAGCCGCTGGGCGATGGCCGCCTCGTTGAGTTGCAACAACGGCGCCAGCGCTTGGGCCACCGCCAGCGTCTGGGTGCCGATAAGCGAAGAGTCCGCGCAGACGGTCTTCACCGGGACGCTGGTGGCCAGAATATTTCCGGTCGCGTCCAGAATGTCGCCGCGGCGAGGAGCCTGGCGAAACTCATGCTGGGTATTATGCTCGGCCCGGGCGCTCAACTCGTCGTGCCGCACCACCTGCAAGTCCACCAGCCGGTAGCCCAAGCCGGCGAACGCCAAGCCCAGGAGAAACAGCAGCAGCGCCGCGCGACGGTATTGCAATTTGTTGTTCATCCAAAAGACAGGCCAGCCGCCCATGGCGGTCGGTTCCTCACAACCAACGGCGTCACGAGCGGCGGCCCAAAATAGTGTTTATGGCGTCCCGCCAACCCCCGGCCGCTGGGCAAACTGGCGTGGACCATCCTCCGCCGGGGTGGCCGGCAGATCCGCCAGCCGCACCACCTGCAATGGCTGCGCCGGCACGAGCCCCAGCTTCAACTCTCTCGCCTTACGGTCGAGCACCACGGGCGAACGCAAAAAAGCGATCTGATCGAACAACAACTTGTTGTCATTCTTCAACTGCTTCAGCTTGATCTCGCGTTCCGCGATCTGGTGGCCCAGCCGATCAATCTGGCCCTTCTGCCAGACATAGCCAATGGCCGACCCGCCGATCAGCGAACACAACAACACGACCTTCAATACCGGTCCGAACCGGATCTCTGCCGCTTGGTTTTTTCTGTTTTTTGCCATCGCATTCTCAAAATTATCTCATCCGCATCGGACAGATCAGACGAATTCCGTCAATCCATCTTTTGTGCTGCTCTCACACTCTTTCGAGCACTTGGAGCTGCGCGCTGCGGGCGCGGGGATTGGCTCTCAATTCCTCGTCGCCGGGCAAAATCGCCTTGCGCGAAACCCAATTCAGCTCCGGCGCGCGCGGCTGGCGCAGCTCCGGCACATCCACCTCGCCGCTGAACGTGTAACCACGCGTCCGTTCGCGCGCGAATGCCCTCAGCTCGCGGACTTCAAGCGATTGGAACGTGATCACCGCCAGCCGCCCGCCGGGCTTCAAAATCTTCACCGCCGCCTCCAGCCCCCGCCGAAGCGAGCCGATTTCATCATTCACCGCCACCCGCAACGCCTGAAAAACCTTCGTGGCCGGATGTGCTTTCCGCCCGGCGCGCGGCGACAGTCGCTCAATCAACTCCGCCAGTTGCCGCGTGGTCTCGAACCTCCGCAGCGCCCGGTCCTGCGCGATGGCCCGGGCAAACCGCCGCGACTCGCGCTCCTCGCCGTATTCCCAAAATATCCCGGCCAGCGCCTCAACGCTTTCACCGTTCACCAAATCAGCCGCCGTCAGCGGCTGCCGGTCATCCATCCGCATGTCCAGCGGGCCATCCTGCTGAAAACTGAAACCCCGGTCCGGCGTGTCCAGTTGCGGTGAACTGACCCCCA
>Ga0316231_1001656_pt1 | contig 23702 bp, 17 predicted proteins | sample TBH18027metaG_FD_206002 | JGI IMG/M metagenome (GOLD analysis project Ga0316231, IMG submission 206002) | Freshwater microbial communities from Trout Bog Lake, Wisconsin, USA - TBH18027 | ecosystem: Environmental > Aquatic > Freshwater > Lake > Hypolimnion/Profundal zone | place: USA: Wisconsin... | reverse complement strand
TGAATGATCTCTGGGCCCGGATCTACCGGATTGAACTGAATGTCCACGATGTGGAAGTGCAACGGACGTTGAACGTTTTATTTCGCCTGCCGGGCTTGGAATCACAGGTGTTGACGGCGACCGGCACCCCGTTCGTCCGGGTGGCCGAACCGTTGCGCTGGCATGCCCAACCGGTCGGCGCCACCGGTGCCGACTACGAAATCAGCCTGGTCACTGCAGCCGGTACACCGTCGCCGGAACTGCAATTTAGTCTACCGGGCCGGCCGACCTTGTACGTGACTGCCACGGAAATTTACTGCGGGCCAGCCCCTTGGAAACCCATTGGCGGCAGCCAACAATCGGCCATCATCCCTGCCCCGGTGTTGGAGAATGCCGCGGGTCTGGAATTATTGCAGCGGCTGGGGGTGGCCCTGCCGGCGGCGTTGCAGGCCCGGGTGCGCCACGCCATCCTCCAGGTCAAAATTGAATGTGACCTCAAGCTTGCCTATCCCGGCGCGGATCACGATATGCTGGCAGTGAGCGTGACCGCCGGGCCTGCCACGGGGGAGAACCGGGAAATTTTTACAATCGGGGGCTGGCGGGAAGACGATGCCGTGGACGCGCCGCGCGCACCAGCGGCCGCCGGTGTCTGCTTGTACGATCGGACGGCGCTGGCCGGCGTGCCGGCCCTGATCGAGGGGTTGGGCGTGAAATGGAACACCTACGACCAGTGCTGGTACCGGCGGTTAACGAAAAATTTTCCAGCGCGGTTTGCGACGTGGCTGACGACAGTTCCGGAACACATCGAGGTCAGGCTGGACAAACAGCTCGAATCACTCCGGCAGGCACCGGTCGCTGCCACCGTCCGCCTCGATTGCGAATCGGCGGGAGTGGATTGGTTCGATTTGAAGGTGGTGTTGGATGTCGCCGGGACCGAGCTGACGCCGGCCGAAATCAAGACTCTCTTGAATGCCCATGGTGATTTTGTCCGGCTCGGCAAAAAAGGTTGGCGGCGATTGCAGTTTCAACTCACGGCGGAGGAGGACGAAGGGCTGGCCCGGCTCGGCCTGAACGCGCGCGATTTTTCAACAAAACCGCAACGGCTGCATGCCCTGCAACTGGCAGATGCGGCAACCACAAAATTCCTGCCAGCCGAGCGCGTGGCTGAAGTCAAACGCCGCGTCAGCGAACTGAAGACGCGCGTTGTGCCGCCGATTCCGGCCACCATCCAGGGCGAGTTGCGCCCCTATCAGGTCGAAGGTTTTCATTTTCTTGCCTATCTCAGTGCCAACCGGTTTGGTGGTATTTTGGCCGATGACATGGGCCTCGGGAAGACACTGCAAACGCTGACCTGGCTGGCGTGGCTGCGGGGGGGGACGGGGGAAGAACAGCGGTCAGCGGTCAGCGATCAGCGGTCAGAGGACGGACTCAGGACTTCCAATGCCGGTCTTGCGAAGCGGCCTTCGCTGGTCGTCTGTCCGAAATCGGTCATGGATAACTGGCACGCGGAAGCGGCGCGGTTCATGCCGGGGTTGCGCGTCCATTTGTGGAGCGGGCGGAACAGTGTTGCCACCCTGGCTGCAACGGTGTCCACGACTGATCTGCTGGTGATTAATTACGCCCAATTGCGATCCCTGGGCGCGGCGCTCGACAAGGTGGCGTGGCTGGCGGCGATCCTCGACGAAGGGCAGTGCATCAAGAATCCGGAATCTCAGACCGCCCGGTTTGCGCGGGCGCTCAAGGCGGAGCACCGGTTGGTGCTGACCGGCACGCCGATTGAAAACCGGTTGCTCGATCTCTGGAGCTTGATGGCGTATGCAATGCCGGGCGTGCTCGGCAATCGCAACCAGTTCCAGACGCAGTTTGACCAGGCGGAAGATCCACTCGCGCGGCGCCGATTAGCGGCGCGAGTCCGGCCTTTTTTACTGCGGCGAACGAAAAACCAGGTGGCGAAGGAACTGCCGGACCGGGTCGAGGAAGATTTATTCTGCGAGATGAGCGGGGTTCAGCAAACACTTTATAAAGCCGAATTCAAGCACGCCCAGCAGATGTTGTTGAAAGTCAAAACGCGGCAGGACTTTGATAAGAACCGCTTTAATTTTCTGACCTCGCTGCTGCGGTTGCGCCAGATTTGTTGTCACCCGGTCTTGGTGGACCCGCACGCCACGGCCGCCGAAAGCGCCAAGGTCAATGCCTTGCTGGATGTGCTGGAACCGCTGCTGGAGGAAGGCCACAAGGTGCTGGTGTTCAGCCAATTTGTCGGCTTGATCGATTGGTTGACGCCGGTGGTGATCGCGAAGGGCTGGAAACATTTCCGCCTGACCGGGGCCACAGAAAACCGCGGCCCGCTGGTGGCCGAGTTCCAGAAAACTCCGGGCGCGGCCGTTTTTTTGATTTCGCTCAAAGCGGGGGGCTTCGGTCTGAATCTGACGGCAGCCAGCTACGTCGTACTGTTTGATCCGTGGTGGAACCCCGCCGTTGAAAATCAGGCCATCGACCGGACGCACCGGATCGGCCAGACCCAAAAAGTCATGGCCTATCGGCTGTTGATCAAGGACAGCATTGAAGAAAAGATCCGGGTGCTCCAACGGACAAAGAGCGCGCTGGCCGACGACGTCCTCGGCGAGGAACGGTTTGCCCAACGCCTGACGCTCGACGACCTGAAATTCCTCTTTGCCGGCGGGTAATAAATCGTGCGTCCGTTGTTCTGGCTTGTCACCAGCGAATGGACAGGCGGGACGCCTGTCCCACTAAAATGGACTGCATGGTTGGCTCAGACAACCTCCCCATATCGGCCGGCATTGCACTTGGCAATTTCAGAGCCGCTTGCTACAACCGGCCCGCGCATGGACTCCCCGATCCGCAAACTGTTTCGGTCGCAGCAAACCGGGCTGGTGGTCGTCATTCTCCTCATCGGGATGCTGCTGACGTTTGCGTCCGAGCCGATTCATGTGCGCGGGCAAACGGTCAATAACTTCTTCCGCCTCGATAATCTGATTCCCAACGTCGCCACGCCGATGTCCTGGATGGCGATCATGGCCATTGGCGTGACCCTTGTGATTGTGTCCGGTGGCATCGACATCTCGGTTGGTTCGATTTTTGGGCTGGCGGCCCTCGGGACGGCGGCCGTGCTACAAAATCTGCCAGACGATGCGAGTGCCTGGAAAGTTTTACCGGTGGCGATTGCGGTGCCGGTCGGCATTGGCTTGGGGTGCGGCTTGATCAATGGCGCACTGGTCGTGGGGCTGCGGATGCATCCGTTCATTGTGACGCTCGGGACCTTGAGCATCTTTCGCGGCATCGCGCTGATCTCGGTAGCGACAAAATCATTGCCGGCAGGCGACAAGGTTTTACCGGAAGTGTTCACGGCCCGGTTCATGTCCTGGCAGTTCAGCATCCCGCGCGTCGCGGGAACGCCGATCCTTTTGCAGCCGGTCCCGATGCTGGTGATGGTAGCCTGTGTGATCGGGGGTTGGATTTTTCTCAGTCACATGGTGGCCGGCCGGGAAGTGTACGCCGTGGGTGGCAATGAAGAGGCCGCGCGGTTCAGCGGTTTGCCGGTGGGCGCGATCAAGCTCCGGGTGTATGCGTTGTCCGGTTTAATGGCGGGGATCGCGGGCATGGTCTCGACCGGTTATTTCGGCTCCGCGAACACGGCGACCGGCGAAGGCTACGAACTCATTGTCATTGCCGCAGCAGTCGTGGGCGGCGCGAGTCTGACGGGCGGGCGCGGGACGGCGCTCGGCGCGGTGCTCGGGGCGCTGATCATCAAGCTGATCGAAAACGGCATCTATATTTTGAAGCAGATCAATTTCGGCATCGGCACGCTGACGTTGGCGAAGGAGTACAGCAAGATCATTATTGGGATTGCCATTGTCATTGCGGTGGCGATCGACCGGTTAAGCGAACGAATCCATAAACGTTAGGAGGAACTCATGCGAAATGCATTGCTGGTGTTGTTGGTGGCCGCAACGGCGGCATTCGGAGCCGATAAAAAAATCGTCATCGGTCTCGTGGCCAAGAGTCAGTCGAACCCGGTGTTTCAAGCGGCGTATGCCGGTGCGAAGGATGCCGCGAAAGAACTGGGTCCGCAGTATGGCGTGACCGTCACCATTGATTGGCAGACGCCGCCCGATGAAGACGCCCAGAAGCAAGCGGAGGCCATCGAGCAACTCGCCCGAGGCGGAGCGGCTGGCATCGCACTCTCTTGCAGCGACGCCAACACCTGCACGCCCGCCATCAATAAAGCGGTGGGACTCGGCAGTGTCGTGGTTTGTTTCGATTCCGATGCGCCGCGCAGCAAGCGGCTCTGTTACTACGGCACGGACGATCTCACGTGTGGCAAGGTCGTGATGACGGAACTCGCGAAAGTCATGGGTGACAAAGGCACGATTGCAATTCTTGCCGGCAACCAGACGGCACCCAATCTCCAGAAACGAACACAAGGCGTCAAAGATGAGTTGCAGAAACACACCGGGATGCAGCTCCTGGCGGACGGAGTTTTCTACCATCCGGAAACTCCCGAGCAAGCCTCCGAAGCTGTGAATACCGCGCAGAGCACACACCCGCAGATTGAAGGCTGGGCGATGATTGGCGGCTGGCCCTTGTTTGCAAAGAATGCGCTCAAGTGGGCGCCGGGCACGGTCAAGGTGGTCAGTGTTGATGCCTTGCCGGCGCAACTTGGCTACGTCAAGAGCGGGCATGTGGCCGCGCTCTACGCGCAGGATTGCTACGGCTGGGGCTACAAGTCGGTTCAGTTGTTGCTTGATAAGATCGTCAAAGGCCAGAACCCGGCTACTGAACGCGTCATTGATCCGCTCACGCGGGTTACCGCGGAGAACGCCGAGGCTTACGGCAAAAAGTGGGATAAGTGGCTCAAGAAGTGAAGGGGTGGAAGAATGGATGAAGGGAAGGTTGGCTCAACCAATCTTCCAGCCTTCCAGCCTTCCAGTTTTCCATGATCGCCTTTTCTTCCATCACCAAACGGTTCGGGGGCGTCACCGCACTCGACGCGGTGTCCTTGACCATCGAACGGGGTGAATGCCACGGGTTGATGGGGGAAAACGGCGCCGGCAAATCCACGCTCGGGAAAATTCTCGCCGGCATCCATTCGGCCGATGCCGGTGAATTACGGATTGACGGTGTGCCCCACACTTTTCGCTCACCGCGAGAGGCAGTCCGGGCCGGCGTCGGCATGGTACACCAGGAACTCGCGTTCTGCCCCGACCTCACCGTTGCTGAAAACCTTTGTCTGGGCCGGTACCCGCGTCGCGCGAATCGATTGGTGGACCGGCGCGCCATGACCGACCGGGCCCACCAACTCCTCGGTGAGATTGGCGTCACACTCGACGTCGCCCAGACGATGCACGCCCTGACGACCGGGCAGGAGCAATTGGTCCAGATCGCGGCGGCCGTCGGTACCGGTGCGAACATCCTCGTTTTCGATGAACCGACCAGCTCGCTCAGCGAAAACGAATCCCAGCATCTATTCCAATTGATTGCCCGACTCAAACAGCGCGGGGTCACGTTGATTTACGTCTCCCATCGCCTGCCGGAAGTCCTGCAGTTATGTGACCGGATCAGTGTGCTGCGCGACGGGCATTATATCGGCACGCTTGACCGGGCGAATGCCACGCAGGATCGAGTCGTGCAGATGATGATCGGCCGGGCCGTCCGCGAATTTTTTCCCCGCCACCTCGCGACGGCACCCGGTGCCGTGAAGCTGCGCGTGGCAGATCTCGCGTCGCCCGGTAAGTTTGCCAATATTTCTTTCACCGTTCGGGCCGGTGAGGTTGTGGGCTTTGCCGGTTTGGTGGGGTCCGGCCGCAGCGAAATCGCCCAGGCCATTTTCGGTCTCGATGTGGCGGCCACCGGCACAGTCGAACTCGCCGGCGAGCCGCTCCCGCTCGGCCGGTGCCGCTCAGCGCTGCGGCGCGGCCTGGGACTGATTCCGGAAGATCGGAAACGGCAGGGGCTCATTTTGATGATGAGTTGCCGGCGGAATTTTTCGCTGGTGATTCTCGACCGGTTGCGGCGGTGGGGATTGCTCAATCATCGGCAGGAAGCCCGGGCGGCGGGCCAATTATTTGACCGGCTCCGGGTCAAGACACCGAGCCTCGAAACACCGGTTAGCTCTCTCAGCGGCGGCAACCAGCAGAAAGTGGTCATTGCCAAATGGCTTGCCCGGCAACTCCAGGTGCTGATTGTGGATGAACCGACCCGCGGTGTGGATGTGGGTGCCAAGGCGGAGATTCACGGATTAATCGATGAATTGGCGCAGCAAGGCTGCGCAGTGCTGTTGATCTCCAGCGAATTGCCGGAAGTCATCAATTTATCCACGCGAATCCTCGTGCTGCGTGCCGGTCGGCTGGTCGGGGAGGTTCCGCGCTCAGATGCCACGGCCGAGAGTCTGATGCGCCTGATGGCGGGAATCGAGAAGTAAACTCCCCAATCAGCGCAACCGGCCTGTCAATTTTGCCAGCAACTGCCGATCATCTTCCAGCGCCGAGTTTGGTCGGGGTACCTGCCCAGTCAGCACGCGATAAGCAACGGTATCTGGCGACCTTTGCCGCTAACGGGGCATGAATTTGTCGTTCGCTGCGTTTTGACGGACGGAACTACACTTTGGTCTTCGGAACCGGTCGCCCGAGCTTTGCCAGCACGGTTTTCATGTCTTCCCACACTTCGCGCTTGGCCGGCGGATTGCGCAACAAATAGGCCGGGTGAAACGTCGGCATGATCGGCGTGTTGTGGAACGTGTACCAGTTGCCCCGCATCTTGGTGATACCGAGCTCCACGTCGAGCAAAGCCCGCACGGCCGTCGCCCCGAGCGCCACAATTACTTTCGGCTGGATCGCGTCAATCTGCTCCAGCAGATACGGTCGACAATGATTCATCTCATCCGGCAAGGGGGTGCGATTCTGCGGCGGCCGGCATTTCAGGACGTTCGCAATATAAACTTCGGACCGCTGATATCCCATCGCCACGATAATTTTGGTGAGCAACTGTCCGGCCCGGCCGACAAACGGTTCGCCCTGCTCATCTTCATCCGCCCCCGGGGCTTCCCCCACGAACATCAATTCCGCGTGGACATCACCGACGCCAAAAACGACATTTTTCCGGCACCGGGCCAGTTCTGAACATTTCGTGCAGGCCTTCGTGCGCGCGGTCAATTCCGCAAAATCAACAGTGGGCCGTGGGGCGGACTGGGCCGGCGCCGGGGGCCGACTCGCTTTTTTGGGCCGGCGCACAATCGGTTGGCTCAGTGCGTCGCGGGTGGCGGGCGTCACGGCAACGTGGGTGATTCCAGATTGTTTCATCTGCGCCACCGCTTGAATGGTATCATCAACGATTTCCCGCAATTTATTCATACCGGGTCATGTCCTCTGGAATCGGCGCCACAAACTCCAGGGACTGGCCGGTTCGTGGATGCGTGAACGCCAGCTTATACGCGTGCAAGAGCGGTCGCTCAACCGCAATCTTCGCGTTGCGCCAGCCATACGTCACATCGCCGACGAGCCCGTGGCCGATGTGGGCCATGTGCACGCGAATTTGATGGGTCCGGCCGGTGTGCAGCGTGAGTTCCACCAGCGCGTACGGCTCGGGGAGGGCCACGCTTCCGCGTGGCTGCGCCGGGAATTCACGCGACCCTCCGCCAAATTGTTTCAGCACCCGGTATTCCGTCAAGGCCGGCCGGCCCCGTGCGGGCTGGGCCGACATTTTTTTTCGATCGCGCGCGCTGCGGCCAATCGTCGTCTCAATCCGGCCGGTCGGTTCCCGAAAAATTCCGCTGCAGATCGCCCGATAAATCTTGCGGACCTGCCGGGCCTTGAACTGCGCCACCAGACTTTGATGCGCCGCATCCGTTTTGGCCACCACCAGACAGCCGCTCGTGCCTTTGTCGAGCCGGTGGACAATCCCCGGGCGCGCCACGCCGCCAATGCCGGCCAACTGACCGTGACAATGATGCAACAGTGCATTCACGAGGGTGTGGGAAAAATTTCCGGCAGCCGGATGCACGACAATTCCGGCCGCTTTGTTGAGCACGATCAGATCAGCGTCCTCATATAATATGGCCAGGGGAATGTTTTCCGGTAACGCCGCCAGTGGCTGGGGGGCGGGAATTTCGACAGAAACAAGATCGCCCGCCCGGACCCGGTAGCTGGACTTGACCGATTGGCCATGGACGCGCACGTCGCCCGCGGCGATTAATTTTTGCAGGAACGACCGGGAATGTTCCGGCAACGCCGCGTGCAAAAATTGGTCCAGGCGCTGGCCGGCCGATTCTCCGGTAACAGTCTGATTCATGAATTTGGAGGGCGAGGTCCGCGAAAGACTCGCGACTCCTGTCGGAGCTCTGTCCGAGCCGTCCCCGCGGCTCGCCGGGAGGCTTGCCCTCCAGTTCGGGGTGACAGGTTCATGAATAATCGCGGTTACAGTCCGGCCATGAACGCGCTGATGGTGTCGTTCGCGCCGGGCAGGCCTTCGTGGCCGTAATCGGGGTAGATCACCATGTCTTTCTTGGCGGTGATTTTGTTGTAGGCGGCAAATTGCGTCGAGGGTGGGCAGATCTGATCCATCAAGCCGGTGACCATCAAGACTTCCGCACGAATCCGCGGGGCGAGATGCTGGCAGTCGATGTACCCGAGCTTGGTGAAGATTTCCTGTTCCCGTTCATGCCGCGGATCGAATTGCCGGAAATAGGTGCGCAATTCGGTGTACGCGTTCGTGGCGAGATCCATTTCCCACACCCGTTGGTAATCGCAGAGGAAGGGGAAGACCGGCGCGGCGCGTTTGAGGCGCGGTTCGAGTGCGGCGCACGCGAGCGTGAGACCGCCGCCCTGGGAGCCGCCGGTCGCGCCGACGCGCTGGGGATCGACTTCCGGCAGTTGCATGGCAAGGCCGGCCAGTTGCGCGGTGTCGAGGAAGATTTGCCGGAACAGCAGTTGTTGCGGTGTGTCATCGAGGCCGCGGATAATGTGGCCATTGAGGGTGGTGCCGGTCACGCCGCCGCAGTCTTGCGAAAAGCCGCCTTGCCCGCGGCAATCCAGCGCCAACACCGAATAGCCGAGCGCTGTCCAGGCGAGCTTGTCAAACCAATCGCCGCTGTTGCCGGAGTAGCCGTGAAAGATCACGACTGCCGGGTGCGGTTTTGGCGCCGATTTCGGGCGCAGATATTTGGCGTGGACGCGCGCGCCGCCGACGCCGGTAAAAAATAAATCAAAGCAGTCAACGCCGGGCGCGGTGAACCGGGCCGGGGTGAGTTCGACCCGGGCGTCGAGTGCTTTCATCTCGGCCAGGCTGGTGTCCCAAAACGAATCAAAGTCAGCGGGCCGCGGGTTGCGGCCCGTGTAGGTGCGGAGTTCGGCCAATGGTTTGTCAATGAGTGGCATGGTCTGGGGAATTTACCGGGCGGACGCCGGTTTTGCCATAAAAAACCAGGCCGGCCACTGCGATCAACATCAGCCCGCCGGCCATGAGTTGCGCGATGGTGAAATGGCCGAAGTAATGCACCTCATAATCGCCCCGGAAAAACTCGACGCCGAACCGGAGGGCTCCGTAGGTCAGCACATAGAGCCAACAGATCTGGCCGGCGAACCGCGCGCGCCGGTAAAATACGGCCAGCCCGGCAAAAATTAGAAAGTTACCGGCGGCTTCGTAAAGCTGCGTCGGATGCACGGCTGCCGGGTGGCCCGGCAGATGGATGGCCCAGGGCAACGTGCACGCCTTGCCATAGCAGCAGCCTTCAAAAAAACAGCCGAGCCGGCCAAACGCATGGCCCAAGGCGACGGACGGTGCCAGGACATCGGCCAGTTTCCAGGCTGGCAACTGCTTCCGCCGGACATACACCAGAAACCCTGTCGTCGCTCCAAAAAAACCGCCGTAAAAGACAAATCCGGCCCGCAATGAGGCCCAGCCGGTGGCGGCCCAGCCCTCGCGAAAATCATTCCAGAAAAAAACGATATGGAAGAGTTTTGCGCCGAGCATGGCGGCGAGGATGAGCCAGACCCCGAGATCACTGATTTGTTCCGGAATGAAGCCGGCCTGACGGGCCCGCCGCTGGGCGGTGAGAATACCGGTTAAGAAACCGGCCGCCACGAGCACGCCGTAGGTATGAATCTCCAGCGCGCCCAGCCGAATGAGAACCGGATGCATGAGGTAACGATGACTGGCCACCGATTGGGTGTCAACTCTGTTTGCGGGCTGCTGCGATTTTGGATTGCACTTTGCGGGGCGGGTCGCTACACAGGGTCTGACGTTCGAGGCGAGTCATGAGTCCAGATAATCACCCACAAGGGAATCCATCGAAACCGCGCCAGAGTTTGCTGGTGTTGATCGTTGACGACAACACCGTGGATCAGCAACTGGCGGCATTATACCTCGGGGAAGCGTGGCCATTCAAGCGCGATTTAGCCCTCGAGTTCGCGAGTAACGGGGCCGAGGCCCTCGCCAAACTTGCCGGCCAGCGCTTTGCCCTGGTGGTGCTCGATTGGACCATGCCAGTCTTGGGGGGCAATGAAGTCTTGCGGCAGCTCCGGGCGCAAGGTTCCCGCGTCCCCGTCATTGTGTTGTCGGGATTGGAGCGCAGTGCCATTTCGGAAGACCTGGAAAAGCTCGGCGCCGCCTTCCTCAGCAAAGACGGGTTGACCGCTGACGGGTTACACGCGGCGATTGCCACTTCCTTGCGGCTCCTGGGCTTTCCACTGCCAGCCAGTAATTAACCGGCCGAAAAAACTTGTAATTCGGCGGCCGCCGTTCTTTATTACCCGTAGGTAGTCACCGGCAGATTTGGGAGAAGAACATGCAAAGCAGCGTCAGGCGACATTCTAGTCAACTGGCCCATCACCCCAATCGCGCTGGTATTTTGCCGATCCATGACGGGAGGTTTCACCCATGAAAAAGTCCATTTGGTATGGTTGGATTGTCGGGATTGTCACGGCTGTTTTTTGCGCCGCCAGCAGCCAGGGCGACGAGCCGGCCGGGACCCGGACGGCCGAATTGAAGAAGCTGAGTATTGAACAGTTAATGGGATTGGAGATCGCTACGGTCACGACCGCCTCGAAAAAAGAGGAAAAAGCCACCGCGGCACCCGCCACAGTCATTGTCATCACCGCGATCGACATCAAGCTTCGCGGCTATTCCATGTTGACGGATGTGTTGCGTGATTTACCCGGCATGGAGACAACTCCCTATTTCTTTAGTGAGATGGGGACGCAGGTGCCCGTGCGCGGCATCGCGGGAAACAATAAAATCATTGTGCTCGTCAACGGCATGCGCGTGAATCCACCCGGCGGAGAAGCGTTTCCGTTCCGCAGCGATTTCAGTGTCCGCGACGCCGAACAAATTGAGGTGATCTACGGACCAGGCTCGACCCTCTACGGGCAGGACGCCATCAGTTGCGTAATCAATGTCAAAACCAAACAGCCCACCGGCGCAAACGGCGAAGTTGGCGGTGCGGGCGGACTGAATAATGAGCGCGAATTGTGGGGCACATTCGGACAGGTGCTCAACAAGGACCATGACATCCGGTTGACCGGCTACGTGCAATATCATGATTCGGACTTGACGGCGTTGAACCGCGCCTATCCGGCTTGGTGGGCCCCGCAGCGAGCGGCCGCTCTGGCGCACGGAGGAGCCGGGGTAACGCCCGACCGGGAAGATTTCGGTTTGAATATTTTTACGCGGCTGGATTTGTTCGCCAACACATCCCTGCAGATCTGGCAGCGGCAATCGGAACGGAACAGTTCGGAAACCGGTTACCCGGGGCCGTACGTCCCGCAGGCAATCTGGGGAGACATGTCCACCGTCATCGAAGGCAAAAACACGCTGACATTTTCGGAGGATGTGAAACTGACCTCGACGCTGACCTATAATCGGTACGAAATTGATCCGGCCACCCGGTACGTCTTCGCGGTCCCCGGCACGAATGTCTGGTTCTACAACGATTACAAGTATGGGATCAGCCAGAGCCTGACAATCGATGAAATGGTTCAGGCCACGGTCAACGACCGGCTCTCACTGCTGGCCGGGTTTATGGCCGGCACATTTGATGTCGTGCCCAAGTCGACCGTTCCCGGCGGGGCGGATACGGACGGCAACTTCATTGGTCAGGCCGGCAGTTTTGCCTATCTTGATCCGAGCACGGGGCACACCAACACAATTCCGCGGGTGGTCCGCGTTTGTTACCAGACGTTTGCAGGCTATGCCGAAGGGAATTGGCAGGCCTTGGACAAACTGACCGCGATTGCTGGTGTGCGCATCACAGGCGACACGCGCTTCACGGATTTACCCATCACTCCGCGGGTGGCCATCATCTATGCCGCGACCCCCAATACGACTGCCAAATACATTTACACCCGGGCGTATGTTGCCCCCTCGCCGTATGCCGGGTACGCGACCTATGACAACGGGACGTTGCTGGCCACGTCGAATCCAAAACTGAAACCCGAAACCGCCGAAACCCACGAACTCAACCTCACCTACACCAAGAAGAACCTGACCCTGAGTGCGAGCGGCTACTACGGCACCCAGAACGATCTCCTGCTCACCTCGGATCAAAATCTCCCGCAAAATATCATTGCCCCCAGCGTCAAGCTGCTCGACGGCACCACCCGCGAATTGGTGCAAACTGTGAACGCCGGTTCGAGTCACCGGTGCGGCGTGGACCTGGCGGGCCGGGCCACGTGCGGACCCGTGAGCCCGTGGGCGTCCTACTCGTATGTCGATTTTCAGCAACAGACAGCCGGGCTGACGACTGGCTTGCCGGGAATTTCACGACATAACGCCCGCCTCGGTGCAACCTGGGCCATCACCTCAAAATTCTTTGTTACCCCCAGCTTGGAAATTCGCTCCACCCCAGAAAACGTTCCCCCCGGTGCCTTGGGGACCGCGTTGCACATCCCCTACGATATCAACGTCTACATCCTGTACGAATTATCGAAGCACGTGGAATTATTTGCCAACTTGCGCAACATCACGGACAACCATTACGCACTCGGCGGCTTTGCCTTGGGCAATCAGGCCATCCCCCAGGAAACTTTTAATGGAGTTTTGGGAGTGAGAATTCATTGGTGAACTGGCGCTGTCATTTTCTGTGGGTTGTCTTGCTGGTGGCCAGCGGGACCGGCTGCCCCGCGGCTGCCGAGACCGTGCCGTTCCGGGAAGCTGAGGTCAAAGCAGCGTTTCTTTTTAATTTTGCCCAGTTCATCGAGTGGCCACCCCAATCGTTTTCCAATGCGGCAGCCCCCTTTGTCATCGGCGTGCTCGGTGACGAAGCGTTTGGTCACATCCTCAACCAAATAGTGCAGGGGGAAACGATCCGCGGCCGGCCCATTATCCTGAAATCCCATAAACGGGCCGACGAACTGGCCGGCTGCCACATCCTGTTCATCAGCCGGGCGGAACAGGCCCGGCTCGCGCAAATCTTGACCACGGCCGGGAATTCAGGCGTCTTAACCATTGGCGAAACCGAGCAATTCACACGGCTGGGCGGGATCATCAATTTTATCACCACCCATGACAATAAAGTGCGCTTCGAGATCCACCTGGCCAATGCCACACGGGCGGGTCTGAAAATTGATGCAAAGCTATTAAAGGTCGCCCAAGTGGTCAGTCCCGCCCACCCCGCGGAGGATCGCTAACATGCGGTGGCTGCGTAATCTGGCCATCCGCCGCAAACTGATCTTGCTCGTGCTCCTGCCCTCCGGGGTCGCCTTGCTGCTCGCGGCCGCCGCCTTCATCAGCTACGACTGGCTGATGTATCGCCAAACGATGATTCACGAAATTTCCGTGCTGGCCGATGTACTCGGGAATAACAGCACCGCGGCGTTGTCCTTCAACGCGCGGGATACCGCCGAGGAAATGCTCGCCGCCCTGAAAGCCCAGCCGCACATTGTCACAGCCTGTCTCTACGACAAGCAGGGCCGGATCTTCGCCACCTACGCGCGGCCCCAGGCCGATGCCCACGTCCCGGCGCAGGTGGAGAATCGGACCGCCAACTTTGCCGGGGACCGGCTCACATTGTTTCAGCCGATTGGATTGGGCGGCCGGTTGGTCGGGACCATCTATCTCGAATCCGATTTGACGGAATTGACGGAGCGGTTGCACCTGTACATCACCGTGGTGACGGTCATGGTCCTCCTGGTTTTGCTGGTCGTATTCGGCTTGGCCTTGAAACTCCAGACTTTCATTTCCCGGCCCCTGCTCAAACTGGCCACAACGGCCCGGGCGGTTTCCATCGATCACGATTATTCCCTGCGCGTCGAAAAAACGACCGAGGACGAACTAGGCGAATTGACCGCGGCGTTCAACGAGATGCTCACCCAGATCCAACGCAGCGACCGCGCCCTGCAAAAGGCGCACGACGATCTGGAAGAACGGGTCACCCAACGCACGGAAGAGTTGAGCAAGGCCAACGCGACCCTGCAATTGGAGATCAGCGAACGGCAGAACGCTGAAGCCGGGTTACGCCTCAAGACCGACGCCCTGGCCCGCTCCAATACCGAGTTGGAACAGTTCGCGTATGTGGCTTCCCACGACTTGCAGGAGCCATTGCGGATGGTGAGCAGCTACTTGCAATTGGTCGAACAGCGCTATGCGGGAAAGCTCGATGCCGAAGCCACGGAATTCATCAATTACGCCGTGGACGGGGCGGCCCGGATGCGCACGTTGATCCGCGACCTGCTCGAGTATTCCCGAGTGGGCCGCCGCCAGCAATCGCTCAATCCAGTCCAGTGTGAAACCATCTTTCAGAATGTCGTTCAAAGCCTCCAGCAAGCCATCCTTGATTCCCACGCCACCGTCACGGCCGGTCCGCTGCCGACGGTCCTCGCCGATACCACCGAACTCACCCAGCTCTTCCAAAATCTTATCGGCAACGCGATCAAGTTCCACGGTCCCAACCCGCCCGTCGTCCATGTGGAAGTCAGCCGCCAAGGTGGAGACTGGCAGTTCGCCGTGCGCGATAACGGGATTGGCATTGAGCCGGAATACTTCGAAAAGGTATTTGTGATTTTTCAACGACTGCACAGCCGAACGGATTATCCCGGGACCGGCCTCGGCCTCGCCATCTGCAAGAAGATTATTGACCGCTACGGCGGCCGGATCTGGATCGAATCGACCCCGGGTCACGGGACGGCGTTTTTCTTCACCTTGCCGGTGAACAAAGAAAAGGAAGCCACATCATGAACTCCAGTCTCTACCCGATTGACATTCTGCTGGTGGAAGATAATCCCGGTGATGTGCGCCTCACGCAGGAAGCGTTGCGCGACGCCAAAGTTTCCAACCGGGTGATGGTGGTCCCCGACGGCGTCGAAGCGATGGCGTGCCTCCGCCGGCAGGGCCTGTATACGACGGCCCCGCGCCCCGATGTCATTTTGCTCGACCTGAACCTGCCCCGCAAGGACGGCCGCGCCGTTCTCGCCGAAATCAAAGCCGACCCGGATCTCCGGCGCATCCCCGTCGTCATCCTCACCACTTCCGATGCCGAAGAAGACATCTTGCGCGCCTACAATCTCAATGCTAATTGCTATATCTCCAAGCCCGTGGGGTTGGAACAATTCTTTAAAGTGATTCATTCCATTGAAAGTTTTTGGCTGTCGATCGTGAAGCTGCCGCCCAAATTATGAGCCGCCTCGGCGTACTCGTGGCGGGTCTGGACGGCGCCGTGGCTTCCACTCTCGTGGCTGGCATTGCCCTGATGCGCCGGCGTCTGGCCGAACCGGCGGCGCTGATTTCAGAAGCCTATGTCCAATCCCACGCCCTGGCGGACCTGAACGACCTGGTGATTGGCGGGTGGGACGGCCGGGGTGAAAACCTCCACCAGGCCGCCCTCCGTAACCGGGTCCTTGAACCGGAGCGCCTGAAGCCAATCGCCCGGGAACTGGCCCGGCTCAAACCCTGGCCGGTCGGAGTCGACAAAATCGCGGCCTTCCGCCGCCAACACCGGCTGGAGACGGTCCTTGTGCTCAACCTTTTGCCGACCGGTCAAAATGCTGCGTCCCAGCAGTACGCCCGTCTGGCTGCCCGGCACGGCTGCCCGTTCATCAACTTCACACCGAATCATTGTCGCGAAAGTCAGCTCCGGGGCATCCCGTACTGTGGCCGTGATGGGAAGACCGGCCAGACGTGGTTCAAGTCCGTGCTTGCACCGGCTTTCCGGGCCCGGCAACTCACGGTGACCGGCTGGTACTCCACGAATTTACTCGGGAACGACGACGGGAAAGTGGTCGGCGATCCAATCCAGGGTCGGCAAAAGATCCGTGATAAATCAAAACTTCTCGGCCCGATGCTTGGCTACGAACCGTTTCACCTCGTCCAGATCAATTATTTCCCGCCGCGCGGGGACACGAAGGAAAGCTGGGATTACATCGACATCGCCGGCTTCCTCGGGCAGCCCATGCAATTGCGGATCAGCGCCCAATATCGGGATTCGATCCTGGCCGCCCCGATGTGTCTCGACCTGTGCCGGTTCATGGACCTCGCGCACCGGCGCGGGGCGACCGGCGCCCAGGAATGGTTGAGCCTGTTTTTTAAAGCGCCCTACGGCCACAGCCCGCATGATTTTTTCAAGCAGGAACGGATGCTGCTGGAATTCCTGTCGGGAGGCTCGCCCTCCACGAAGTAATTTTTTTAATGAATTCCGGCTTGCCAGAGCGATGCAATCCGCGCGACCGTGGAATCAAGCTCCGGAGGGCTGCGCTTCTGCGCAGCCGCGTCGTTGTTCCGTATTTTATTGGCAACCGATCGCGCAGAAGCGCGACCCTCCGACTACCAGACCAACTCGTTGAGTTGACCCTGGAACAACCACTCTTCCGGCTGCTGAGCCAGACCCCGTCGCACTGGATTTTGGCGGACGTATTCCCACTTGGTGTCGTAGTTCTCTTCCCGCCGCAGTTGGCGGTCCCAGTGACTGGCTTGCCAGATGGGTATTAGATGGCTGTCAGGCCAGCGTTTCGTCACCAGCGATTTCCAATACTGCATCCATTTTTCCAGCGCGCGCGATTGTGCTGACACAGGGCTGCAAAAGAAATGGACATGGTCCGGCATCATCACATACCGACCGACCTGCCATTCGTTCGCCTCACGCCACGCCCCGGTAATGAGCTCGTGAATGAGCTGGTGATCGAGCAGCGGCTGGCGGTGCGCCGTACAGGCGGTGACGAAAACAAGCGGCGCCCGGTCCCAAGATTCAATCGGCGCCAGATGAATGGGTTGGTTTCTGCGGCGGGCCGCGCTTCCGCAGGGCGGCGGGGATTGATTGTTCACCGCGAAGACGGTCGCGCGGAAGCGCGACCCTCCGAAAGTCGGCTGGCCACTTCCTTCACCGGCAGACAATTGATCACATCTTTCTTTTCGAGCCAGCCCTTGCGCGCAATCGCTGTGCCAATGGCGAGAAATTGAAAATCATCAATGTTGTGCGCGTCAGGGTTGATCGCACATTTTACGCCGAGTTCTTTGGCGTGTTTCCATAACCGCCAATCCATGTCGAGCCGGTACGGATGCGCATTGATCTCGATGATCTTGTGATGCTGGGCCGCACAGGCGATCACCTCCGGCATGTTCACGGCATAGCCTTCCCGTTCCAGCAGCAACCGCCCGGTCGGATGGGCCAGCATGGTCACGAGCGGATGCGCCAGCGCCCGGCAAATCCGCTGGGTTTGCGCGTCCGCCGGCAAGGTGAAGTGGCTGTGCACAGCGGCAATGACGAAGTCACATTGCGCCAGCGTCGCATCATCAAAATCGAGCGTGCCATCCGGCAGGATGTCCACTTCTGTGCCAAAGAAGATCCGGAAATCCTGCTTCGCAAATTGGGCGTTCAACTTTTTAATTTCAACCGCTTGTTGCCCGAGCCGGACTTCGTCGAGGCCGTTGGCCTGGCGCTGGCCTTGGCTGTGATCGGAAATGCCGATGTATTCAAGGCCCAGGTCCAAGGCGGCGTTGGCCATCGCTTCGATGCTTTCAATGCCATCGCTCCAGGTGGAATGGACGTGAAATGCCCCACGGAGATTTTCCTTCGTGACCAGCCGCGGCAGCGGAGTGCCGGCCAGTTCGCCCAGATCCTCGCGTAATTCGGGCGGGACATACTCCAGATCAAGGGCCGCGTAGAGTTCTTCCTCGGTCCGACACGGGATGCTGCTGCCGAGTTCTTTCGCACTTTTTTCTTTTTCCGCCGCCGGCGAAAACCCGTATTCGTTCAGGGAAAGATTCTTGAGCTTTAACGCACGGCTGCGCAGGGCAATATTGTGCTCCTTGCTGCCGGTAAAATAATTCAGCGCAAACGCATATTGCGGATCGGTCACCACCCGCAAGTCGGCTTGAATGCCGCCCGCGAGCACCACGCTGGCTTTCGTTTCCCCCTGGGCGCTCACCGCGCGAATCCCCGCCAGACTCACAAAATCGGCAATAATCTCCGGGGCATCCGCCGGGGCCGCACTGACCAGAAAGTCCACGTCACCAATCGTCTCGCGGCACCGCCGGAGGCTGCCGGCCAAACTGCAGCGGAGGACGCCGGGATGGGACCGCAACGCCTCCAGGACCGGCTGCGCGGCTGCCAGCGCAATGTGGTAGTGATGGCGGCCGCTGAACTGCCGGAGCAACGCGATGCCTTCCAGAATTTTTTGCTGCGATTTCTCCCCGAACCCCGCCAGCGCGGCCACCCGGCCGGCCTGGCAGGCCGCGGCCAGTTTTTCGAGGGAGTCCACGTGTAACTGGTCGTAGACCGCCTTCGTTTTTTTGGGGCCGAAACCGGGAATCCGCAACAGGTCAAGCAAGCCGGGGGGAAATGACGCTTTTAATTCAGCGTGAAAGCGCAGCTGATTCGTTGTGAGCAGCTCGGTGATTTTCGCGGCGAGGTCGGTGCCGATCCCTTTGATTTCTATGAGCCGGTTTTCGGCGGCCAGTGTTGCCAGATCTTCCGGCAAGCTTTCGATCGTCCGTGCCGCATTGGCGTAGGCCCGGACCCGGAATGGATTATCGCCCCGCAACTCAAGGAACGTCGCAACCTCCGTAAAGATGTCAGCAATTTGCTGGCGGTTCATCGGCTACTTCACCTTCAACGTGGAGGCCGCTTCGCGGACCCCCTCCGTTTCGAGCGCCAGCGCCAGCGCTTTACCGATGAGTTTGGCGCTGGCAACAGTGCCGGACAATGTCACGCGGCCATCGGTCGTGCTGACCGTGATGGATTTGGCCGAAAGCTCTTGATTGAGCGCCAGCTTGCCTTTGATTTGTGCGGTGATGCGGGCGTCGGCAGTGGCATCGGCAACCGTGGCCCCCAATTCGCGCATTTGTCGGCGGACCACTTTGCCGGTCTGCTTTAATTCCTGCTCGATGTCCGCATTGGTCAAATGCCATGCTGCCAGCTTGGCTTCCACGGTGTCCGCGGCCTGCCGCAAAGTCGTGGCGGTGCTGTCCTGGGCCTGGCGCACCACCGGTAAGTGGCGCACGGTGACAAAGTACCAGCCGGTGATCACCGTCAAGACCACGCCGACAATCAAGCCAACAATAAATTCCTTCATAGCGTGCCGGCATCTTACCGGGAATACAGTTTCAATTCACCTGCAAAGTGAACACCTGTTGCATAGTGCCTTTTTTTGCGTCCGTGACCTTCACCGTAAATGGGACCGGCACCGGAGTCGCCTTGGTCGCCTTACCGGAAATAATCCCGGTGCTGGACAGCTTCAGACCGGCCGGCAACTTGCTGGCCACGAGCACCCATTTATACGCGGGTTGGCCGCCACTGGCTTGCAATGTTTGGGTGTAACCACTCCCGACAGTCGCTGCCGGTAGCGATCCGCCGGTATTGATCACGGGAGTCGTAATCGTGAAGGTGGTCACAGCGGTGGCGCTGTTGAGGTAACCCGTTTTAAACGCTTTGGCTTTGAGCGTGCCAGTTTGTTTCACGGTGATGGCCGTTTTGTATTGCGGGGAGCTGCTCGTTGGCTCCGCGCCATCCAGGGTGTAGCGGATCACGGCTTTCGCTGTCGCACACTTCATCGTCACTTTTACCCAATCGCCAAACGTGCCGCTACCCGGAGTGATCACAGGCCCCAGTACCACTGGCAGACGGATGATGTTGATATCCGCAACGGCAACCGCGCTGTCGGTGTAACCGGTCGCGAATGCCCGGGCTTTGACTGTCGCCGAATTGGTCAACGTAAAAGGGCCGGTGTAAACCGGCGAAGTGCCATTTGGATCGGTGTTATCCGTTGTGTAGCCGATGGTGACCCCGGCTGTGGTGCAACTGAGGGTCACCGACACCGAGTTCGTAAATGTCCCACCGGCGGGCGCGATCATCGGCGTCGTTACGGTCGCTGGAATCACAATGGCAAAACTCGCACTTGCCACTGCGCTGTCGGTGGAACCGGCTTTGACCGCCTTGGTTTTGATCGTCAGCGAGTTCGTCACAGTCAATGCGCTGGTATACACCGTCGAGTTACTGGTGGGGGTGCTGCCATCCGTGGTGTAGTAGATTGTTGCTCCGCCGGTCGCGCAACTGAGGGTCACCGACACCGAGTTCGTAAATGTCCCACCGGCGGGCGCCATAATGGGGGTGGCGACCGTTAGGACTGGGGCGCTGATTGTGATGGTCTGTTGATTGGTGCTCACTCCGCCGGGGCCGCTGACGATCAACGTAGCTGTTCTGGTAGCGGCGGTGGTATAGGTATGGCTCAAACTGGTCGCGGTCGTATTGGTGGTCCCGCCGTCGCCAAAATCCCAAAATCGGTTGGTGATTGGACCGGTGGAAGTATCGGTCAAGTTGACGAGGAGCGCCGCCGGGCCGTTGGTCGGATTCGCGGTAAAACTCGCGGTGGGGGGTGTGGGAGCGATGGTTCCAGTCACATTTTTCGCCGGTCCCCAGTCGATGAAATACGCATCATACACTTGCGCCTGCACTTGCAGGGCATAATTTGTCGCCTGCCCCGGCGTGAAGGTAAACGTGTTGCCGGCGGAGCTGGCGGTGACAACTTCACCGGTCAACTCCTCGGTGTTGGCCACCGCGATGTTATCCAGGTACCAACCGACGCCGCTGGTGGTTTGTGGATAGTACACCGCCCCCATCGTGTAGGCGTACCGGAACCGAATCACGATGGACCGGCCGGCATAACTGGCGAGTGACACGGATCGGGAATTATAATTGCCTTCGCCGCTGGTATTCGTGCCGACCTGGTGGTAGATGACTTTCCAGGTTTTCCCATCGTCGAGCGACACCTCCACAATCGCGGTTTGCCCGGGGCCGGCCCAGCCGAGCCGACTTTGAAAATTCAACTGGCCGGTGCCATTGGGCAAAAAAATCCGGTTGAGCATCAGGATTTGATCCACCGGCTCCGGCATGGCCAGATGGAATGCGTGGCTACCGGACGCCACGGGAGTGGTGACGATGGCGCTGTAGCCGGTGGAGATGCTGGTGCTAACATTGGCCAAACCGTTTTCTGCGCCTTCCATGGCCGGCGTGGCAATGCGCAGGCCCTGCCGCCACTGGTACCCGGTGGCGCCAGGGACCAGCTCGAAGCTGTACCCCGCGGGCGTTCCGACTGCCGGCTGGCTCGGTCCGCTGATCACCGGCAGGACCGTGTCCGGGCCGGGAACGGCGGGATCAAAAACTGTCCCCGTGTAAGAAAAGTTGGTCGGTGTGCCGCCCAGGCGTACATTCTGGAGAGTCACAGCGTAAATCGTGTCAGCGGCCGGCACTGGCCACGCATAGGGCTGGGTCAGATCGAGATTGGACGGATACCACACCAGGGTGTTTTCGCCGTAGCCGGCGGTGATCGTTTCGAGCGTGACCGGAATCGCCACGCCATTCGTGCTCAGCGTCACGCTGGTGCTTGTAAAATCGGCGTTCGGGTACGCAAACGACCAGCGCGCGAACACGACCGGATATGGCACGTAACCGGGCGGCGGCCAACTCACAAAGGGCTGCCGGGTGGCCGGTCGCGTTCCGCCATAATGCCCGTCAAAAACCCAGGTGGCGTTCGCGCTGTTGAAGGTCCCGTTTTCGGAGACGTCGCCGGTGCCCATGGTCTGGGTTTGCGGGTAGAGCAGCCAGCGGCGGTGGCCGACAAGGTAGTTATTGGCGCCAAAATCCTCAATGTACGCGGTGATTGCGTCCGGCCCGGCGCCGCCAATATTGATGTTCGAGTTGCTGGCCGCGTTGGCGCCTGCCGCGGTGTAACACGGCCACGCCGCCGACGGGTAATGGCTCAACATGTTGTTAGCACTCATGATCAGCGCGGCCGCTTGATCCTGGCTGCCCCAAAAACTGTTCAATGTGATTCCCGCTGGAACGCCGGCCATCGCCCGGAAATAGTTAATCCGCACCGCAACCTTATCTTGAAAATCAGCCGTCGTCGTCCCGGCGGCGCAGGTCGCTTGATCACCGGTCCAGCCCGAATCGGCATTTTCGCCGGAACCATAGACGGTATTATAGAAAATCCGCACTTCTTCGCGGTTGGTGATGTTGACGCTCAACGGAACGCCATTATTCAGAACTTCCGGGGTCGCGATGCGCAGGCGCTGGACTTCCTCCGGACTCGGCGCGGTGGGCGCGTCCCCCAATCGGGGAATCCCGGCCGCCTGCACCGGTTCCCGTGCGATCCCTGCCAAGAAAATCAACCCGAGTGCCAAGCCGCGACCAGCCAAAACTAGTTTCATAGTGTCCTTATTCTAATTGGAATTAGCATAACACCAAAATTCGACCCGGCAACCATCCCGCTGTTGACCGCCAGCTGGTGCCGGCAGCTAGTTCACTTGCAGCTTGAACACCTGCGTGGCGGTGCCTTTTTTGGCGTCCGTGACCTGCACCGTAACCGTGGCCGGGCCCGCTGCCGTCGCCTTGCCGGATATGACTCCGGCATTGCTTAACTCCAAGCCGGTTGGCAAGCTCCCACTCACCACTGACCACCGGTAGGGGGCCGCTCCAGTGGTGGCGTGCAAGATCGTCCGGTACGTTTGGTTCAGCACGCAATCCGGCAAGGCCGGTGCCGTGGTAATGACCGGCGTGGTGATGGTGTAACTGGCGCTGGCGGTCAGGCTGGCAGCAGAACCATCCTTGAACGCCTTCGCTTTGAGCATCGCGGAATTGGTCAGCGTCAATGCGGTTCGGTAAATCGACGAATTCGTGGTCGGTTCCGTACCGTCCGTCGTATAGCCAATCGTTGCCTTGGCTGTCGGACAACTCAATGTCACCTTGACATAATCCGCCACAGTTCCGCTGGCGGGAGTGATCCGTGGTGTGGCAACGGTGCGGCCATTATCGATCGTCAGGCTCAGCGTTGCCGTCGCGAAATAGCCGGACTGATCGGTGACCTCGACGGTAAAGTTCGCGGTCCCTGTTGCCGTCGGCTTCCCGGAAACGACGCCGGTATTACTGAGCTGCAAACCCGCCGGCAACGCGCCCGTTGTCATTGTCCAGGTGGTGGGGGCCCGTTCATTCGTCACCAGCAATGCCGTGGAATACGCCGTCCGGAGTTTCCCGTCCGGCAGCGGACTGGTCGTGACGATTCCCAAAGAATTGGATCCCGGATTGTAGACAACCAACGCAAAATCTTGATCGAGCGGGTTGGCGTCGCCCGGCACGCCGTCAGAGGTAATGTTATACGCGGTCACAGTCACGGTAAAGGGGCCGGCGGTGCCCCCCGGTAAAAAGACGCTCTCGACATTGTTGAGCCGGTCAGCGGTCCCGCCGACCGTGGAATAGGCACCGCTAAAAACGTTCCCTTTGTAAGTGA
>Ga0316231_1001655_pt1 | contig 23738 bp, 23 predicted proteins | sample TBH18027metaG_FD_206002 | JGI IMG/M metagenome (GOLD analysis project Ga0316231, IMG submission 206002) | Freshwater microbial communities from Trout Bog Lake, Wisconsin, USA - TBH18027 | ecosystem: Environmental > Aquatic > Freshwater > Lake > Hypolimnion/Profundal zone | place: USA: Wisconsin... | reverse complement strand
CAAGTTGCGCCCAATTTATTAATTCTTTAATTTGGCGCATAGAAGGTCTGATGAACTTGGTTAGCCAGGTTGAGGAAAAGGCGGCAGCGTTTGCCGCTGAGTTGCTCGCTGCGATTGTATGTTGAAGTAGACAAGCCAACACTCTTCTTTGGACAAAACTATAGTGTTTACAAAGGAACATGTCTACAGTGAGTCACGCGCTGGACAACCTGTCACTATTCTCAGGCTTAATGCGTTTGTTTCCCATTTATAATGATCGTGTAATACTAAATATAGTATTTAATCTACAAATATGGAAGGAAATTACAAATGGCTGTCGAAAACATTAATCATAGAAACGTAGGGGGTTAAAAAGTGACAAGACGTGCAATTAAAGTGGCTATTGCCGACGACAGCAAGGAATTCTCATCCATTATGCAGGAGCACCTTTCTCAAGAACCTGATATTGAGTTGGTCGGCGTGGCTTACGATGGAGAGCAGATTTTAAATATCATCAAAGAAAGGGAACCTGACGTTGTAGTTCTGGATATTATCATGCCCCAACTAGATGGCATTGGGGTGCTTGAACGAATACAGCTTTCTGGAAGCACACGTCCCAAGATAATCGCATTAACCGCGCTGGGACAAGAATCATTGGTTCAACGTATCATGGAACTAGGTGTAGATTATTATCTATTAAAGCCCCTTAACCTGGATATGCTGACTAAGAGAATCAAACAGTTGATAGGGACTCCAGAACGAACAGTTATTCCTCGGGCCATTGAATCCCGCCCGGTAGATTTTGAGGTGACTGATGTTATTCGTGAGATTGGTATTCCTGCTCATATTAAAGGCTATCAATATCTGCGAGAAGCAATTACAATGATTGTTGCAGATAATAACTTTTTGGGCTCTGTAACCAAAGAACTGTACCCCACTGTTGCTCAAAAATATTCTACCACCCCCAGCCGTGTTGAGAGAGCTATTCGTCACTCTATAGAAGTGGCATGGAATCGTGGAAACATCGATCTGATTAATCAATTGTTTGGATGCACCGTCAACAAGGATAAAGGGAAACCTACTAATTCAGAATTCATGGCAATGATTGCTGATAAGCTTCGCATGGAGATGCGGGCATAAGGCACCAGAAGATTGTATGATTCGAAATCCTTGGGCAAGAGAAAATACGACGCTACAACATCGCGTCGGTGATGGACCAGAATTCAACTTTTTTGTGGTTATCAACGCCCAGGTATCATCCAATACACGCAATAGGTTCACCTAGTCAAGAACCCCCGCCTTCCTGGTATAAGCCAGATGAAGGAGGGGTTTTTCATGCCCTATAATATTGTTGGCGGCGTGGTCATTGCGGTCTGAATGATACAAATTTGTGGCGGTTCAATTAGACCGAACTGTCCTATAGTAGCTGTGTTCCAACCTGATTCTATAGCGCCTTGTGCAATGACACATACGGCGGGTAAATCATATTTATTGCATACTGCTTATCCGAGAGGAACAAGACAGCGTAAAAGGGGTCGCAACTGTGCACACTCTTGGCGAACCAAAGGGAAAAGAGGCAACTATGGTGGCTGCTGATGAATTTCCTGATGTCTTAATAGCTAAACACATCAGCAAGCATCTGCACCTGAGCGTCGAGCAAGTTTACAACTTATTCCGATTATCGCCGGCGAAAGGCGCATACCGGGTTTCGCAGTCGGCAGATCAAAACGGGCCATGCGGGATGATTATTTGAAATGGCTTGAAGGGAAAAGAGGCAAAAGGCTCGCATAAGGTGTAGCCTATCCACTACTGAAATTAAGAGGCAGGCAATTTATAAGGAGCAGCGAATATTTATCTGAATCATTTGTTTTTGAAAAGAAAGGAAGATTAGTAATGTCAGACATTTTAGCAACAGACGAAGGCACCGAGAAAAAGTTAAGTTGGGAAGCTTTTATCAAACAGGAGGTTTTGAACTTCCTAATGCAGCACAACCTACAGTCGGTCAATGTAGATGACGGTGCAGGAAAGAAAGGCGTAATAAAACGTACATCAAAAGGAGATTTCTCCGTTCAGATTACCTCGAACGAAATTTTGTAGCAACGAGCCCTGGCAAATGCCTGGACCACGACCCGCTACCACAAAATGATGCGGTCGTGGATCCAACAACTTCTATCATAAGGGTATACAAAAGCCCCCAGGCTAATCCTAGGGGCTTGGTTGTTATAATTGCGGAATTATCAGACTAACTTCTTTGGCTTCTGAAGCAGTCGTTGCAGTAAACGGGCCGGTCACCGCTAGGACGGAAGGGAACTTGGGTTTCTTTTCCGCAGTCTGCACAGATGGCGGGATGCATCTCCCGTTGCTGATAACCACCGCGGCTGTAACCGCCACCGGAGTTCTGTTGTTTGCGGGCTGCTCGACATCCAGGGCAGCGACCAGGTTCATTAGTGAAACCCTTCTCCGCGAAGAAATCTTGTTCCGAAGCCGTGAAAACGAACTCGGCGCCGCAGTCGCGACATGATAAAGTTTTGTCTTGAGCCAAAATCAGTACCTCCTAAAATTGTTTGCCACAATAGCTCATCCAAGAATTATGGCTTTCAAATTAAACTATAATTGCAACCTTTAAAAAAGTAAAGGTATTTGTCAGATTTTTGCGTCTTTTGTGTCGGGTGATATCGCCGGCAAAGCGATGGACCTGTTCCGGGAACATTACCGCTGGGATAAACCTATCCGCAGTATTGGCGTCCGGGCGCTGATCTGGTGACAGCCAGCGGCCATGTGCAGTTGGCTTTATTCGACAGGGATAAGACTGAAGCTGAAACAGTGGAGAGGACCATTGACAGCATCCGGCAGCGGTTCGGGCTTTATAGCCTTCAACGCTGCGCCCTGCTGCAGGATCGGAGACTGACCGGATTCAATCTAAAGGATGATCATGTGATTCATCCAGTATCTTTTTTCAAATAGGTGGGGATTACGGGTAAAAAATTCGTGAGAGTGACAGCTGACATGACGAGAGTGACCAGGTAAGGTCGCTCCTTTTAACATGGAGTGATGGCAGATAGGCTGACACTGCTCGCTGGGGGTGCAAACCTATCTGGCAATATCCTTACCGGTAATTGGTTAGTTATACGGAAAAACCAAAAGCCCGACTAAAGCAGACAGGATAGGGCCGGGGACTGATAGCCCGGGCCTTTTTGTTTTTCATAATGTGGGGCTGACTGCGTAACTGAATATCAGGCAAACATATATGTCAAGAATGCTTATCTTTTTAAGGAGGCAAGCGCGATGAGTGAGCCGCAGACGATAGAGCAGAAGGTAACTGATATTATCAGAAAAATTGGTATCCCAGCCCATTTCAAAGGTTATTACTATGTCCGTGAGGCTATATTACTGGTCATTGAAAATGACGACTTCCTTAGAGGCGTTACCACCAAGTTGTATCCACTGATTGCGGAAAACCATAATACTACCACTTCTCAAGTGGATCGGGGTATTCGTACTGGTATTGGTGCTGCATGCCGTCGGGGGAATATACCTTTTATTAATCAACTCTTTGGACAGGGCGTAGCGGAACGAGTAATTACCAACAAGGAGTTTATTGTAAGGATCGCAGCCATGCTGAAGAATGGATATTAGATGTGTTAATTCATGAGGAGGCTACGCCCCGCAGCCATTGATGAGCTGTGAGGCTCTTTTCTTATGCAGGAATTTATTTCCTTCTAACCGAAGGAATATATAAAGAAGGCATTTTGGAGGGATAATTATTTATGAACAAACTGGCAAAAAAAGTGATCGTCTATTCTCTGCTGGTGGGCATTATGCAATGCGGTTTAAGCACAGCGATATTAGAGGCTGCATCGAATGATCGGCAACAACAAGATCGGCAGCAACAGGATCGGCAACAACAAGATCGCGCGAGGCAAGATCAGGAACGGCAGCAACAGGAAAGGGAGCGGCAAGTTCAGGAGCAGCGTGATCGGAAGGACCAAGATCGGCAGGAACGGGTGCGCCAGGAAAATGACCGGCATGAACAGGAAATGCGGCGCCATGATTATGAAAATGACCGGGAGTACCAGGATCGGATGGACCGGGAACATGAACGGCATAATCACGCGATAGATGATATTGAGATAATTTTGGGTTTGGGAATTCTGTACGAACTCACCAGATAAAAGAAAGTTGATCCAGCGAATGCGATTAAAACGTATGAGCCTCCGGGCTCTTTCTCGCTCTGTTCGTATTCCATATTGCTCAATCGCAATTCCCTTGGTTCAGTCACGCGGCCAATAAAAGAGGTCCCTGTAAATTGCAGAGACCAAATCTTTTCATGCTATGGTGTTGGCATTGTTCCGGCGTATCGGTTTATTTGGCGTATTGGAATGCCGCGTCTATCGCTTTACATGAATATATCTGTCCATCATAAGAACTAAAATCCCACGGCTGACCATCGTGCCAGACTTGCTTATTATTAGAGTCGTACTTGTACTCTTCTAATGATCTCCCTATATAGGGGCGAGGGTGTTTTGCTTCGAATTTTACTAAGTCTTTTACACTACCATAGGAGTCAGGGGTATCTTTAACAAACAATTCCCAAAAAATAATCGTGTCACCGTTCTTTACTACGCTATCACTGTCCACATACAAAGTAAAACCGATACGATCTTCCCTATAAACATTTACCCAATTAGTAGCAAACGCCGTATTTGACAGAACAAATAAGCAGAGTACCATTAAATAGATAACTCTTTTCTTCATGTCAATAACCTCCCTGTAATTTCAGAGTAGACGGTTGATCGCAATGGTCGCACAAATTCCTTCGACATAAGGATGTTTTTTCCTGCGAGTCTTGTGTTGCAAATCAATACATTATGCGCATTGATCCTTTTGCAAAACTCACGATACAACGATATAATGACGCCGCGACTTGGCCTATCTATGGCTGCAATATCACACGTTGCATATTAAAAGCCGAAAGTCTTTTACGACTCTCGGCTTTTTGTTTTACTCCTCTTGTTCAATTTCTACTTCAATCGCCTTTGCTAAGAATACTAGAATTAGTATCTTCAAACGCTGAGGATATCTCAACTTGATGTAGTAAATTCGAAGGAGTGCTGCGTATGAAAACCCCGATAGACCGGGAAGTAAGGATTGCTTATGTGCAGCAAATACTGGATGGAAAGCAAAGTGCACTGGCAGCGGCAAAAGAATTAGGCGTTCACGAATCAACTGTATACGCTTGGTCGAAAAAGCACCAGGAAGATCCAGTAAATGGGCTTCCGGGTTCAGGTAACCAAAAGCCAGAGGACGCAGAAAGCCGAATGATTCGGGAGAAAGTCAGAAAACTAGAAGCTGAAGTTGAATTTTTAAAAAATGTGTCGGCGTACTTTGCAAGCGGCCACGGGAAAAGTACGCGATAATAGAAAATCATCGTGGCAAGGCCTACTGGTATCCCTGATCTTTCCGCTTTCCGAAATACGATTGACATAGCTGGTATGAATTGGTAACATTTTGTCGAAGAGCGCTGGTGCTGGGGGTAATCGAATGGAGTCAATCGGTATTGTAAGAAAAACAGATCGTCTCGGTCGGATAGCACTCCCTAAGTCGTTAAGGCGCCGGTTTAAGATAGAGAAAGGCGACTTTCTTGAAATTACTATTGACGGCAATTCTATTATTCTGAGCAAGTGTCGCCCCAGGTGCGAATTTTGTGGAGGTACTGACTGCGCGACTAAACATAAAGGTAAGTATATATGCCAAAAATGTCTGTCTCCCTCCAAGGTGGAAAGCACGGATAGTGAGCCGCATACGGTGGAACAGCAGGTAATCAATATTCTCAAGAGAATTGGTATCCCTGCTAAATTAAAGGGTTATTACTATGTGCGGGAAGCCATATTACTGGTTATTGAAAATGACGACTTTCTGAAGGCCGTAACCATCAAGTTGTATCCTCTAATCGCGGAGAAACATCATACTACCGTTGGTCGAGTGGAAAGAGGTATTCGTTATTATATTGGTGTTGCATGTAGTCGAGACAATACACCCTTTATCAACCGCCTGTTCGGACCAGGCAAAGCGGAACAAGGGATTACCAATAAGGAATTTTTCGGAACGATCGCAGATTTACTGAAAAACGGATATTTAGATGCGTTAATTTACGATACTGCTGATCGGTGGCACGTTGAAGAATAATTGGAGGCAACAGGCTCTATAAAACATTAAGGGTTTCTACTGTCGGATCGTTGATTTTTATTCTGTGATGTGCCAACAACGCCATCTGGAGTGATGGCGGGAAATGAGGTCGACCAGGTAACGAAGGCCGCAAAAACATAGTATTTCCATTAAAATCTTGCAATTATAGAGGAGATTTGTCGAATGATGCGAAGATTATAACAAAACAATTGAATCCAAACTCGGGAGGGAAAGCATTGACGATAATCAACAGTCTTGTGGACGTAGCGCCAGTATTTAAAGAACTGATGCCGCTCGATTGCTCGATGACGGTCTGCGATCAGGAAGGGTCGGTACTTAAGTTTCTGTCAGCCCGCACCTTTAATCTCAATCTTAAGGTAGGGGAAAAGGTCGCCGCCGGTGGTGCGATGGAAGAATGCCTCCGAACCCGGAAGTCTGTTATTCGGACGGTGGCCAAGGAAGTCTACGGTTTTGCCATCAAGGCGATCAGTATTCCGGTTTTTGAGGCGGGAGTGGTCGTGGGCGTATTGGCTATCGGCATCAGCCTCGCTAGCCAACAGGCATTGCAGGAATCGGCCCAGTCGATAGCGGCGACCGCGGAAGAAATGACCGCCACTTCTCAGGAATTGGCGACGTCGGCAGCCGAACTGTCCCATCGTCTGGGAAATCTGCGGGACGGCAGCCAGCGAGTCTTGACCGAAATTAATAACACCGATGGCATCTTACGCTTTGTCAGTGACGTGGCGGCTAATTCCAACCTGCTGGGACTGAACGCGGCGATTGAGGCGGCACGGGCCGGTGAGCATGGACGGGGCTTTGCCGTTGTCGCCGAGGAAATACGAAAGATGGCCATCAACAGCGATGACGCCGTGAAGGACATTAAACAGATCCTGAGAAACATTCAGACCGAAACAGGGAGCATGATCAAGACTATCCAGGAAGCCTCGGTCCTCGGGGAAACCCAGGCGAGCGCGAGCCAGCAGATATCGGCCACGATGGGCCAACTGGCATCTTCGGTGGCCGATATCGAGAAGGTTGCTGAAATTTTATAAATAGAAAAGGTGCCTAGCCAGGCACTGAATTAGAATCGCCGGAGATGATAAGAATGAGATCGCCAGACGATCAAAGAAAATTCAAGCAGTTGATCCAAGCTCTAATATGGGCAAAACAGAAAACTGGACTACCATCAACTGAGGTTGTAATTGCCATATTACATAGAGGTAAGGACGGGGTTCGGGAATACGGCATGAGCCTAATAACGGAACATCGGTGACAGGCTGGATCGTACTCAGAATTCGTTAGAGTTGTGCTGAAACCTGTCCCTTATTGCTTGCAAATGTCCCTTGTTCTTCGCCAATGGGTACCAATGGGAATAAAGGACAAGTCTAGTATTAACAAGGGTTTTCCAACATAACAAAACGGTAACCAAAGGTAAGTTCTTGAATCGCATTCAAGAGGCCGCTGGTTCGAAACCAGCATGCCCCACCAGCAATAACAAGGGTTTGCAGAGATGCAGGCCCCTTTGTTATGTAATGTTGCGCCTAGTTGGCATTGGGAAATGCTGGTTTATTAGGCTTGCTGGAGAATTGATAGAAATGGAAAGACGGAACAAGCCGCACGGTATGTCTGCTGAATTTTATAGCGAGGAACATCACCGGATAATAGGCGGGATCGAGGACATTAGGAGCAAGCGGTCGAAGGTTACGCAGGTGTGGAGATAAAATAAGGAGTAAAGGATGTTTAAGCAGAGGGGTTTTCGTATTGTTACCGCACTAAGGGATTAAGACAGGAATTTCAGTGATTGGGTCTGGAAAAAGGCATTGACTGGCATCTCAAAACGGAAAGTCGACGTTGGCCATGGAACAGAATACTAAATACGTATGTTTGCTTCAGCCTATTAACGATAATGGAGGTCAAGCCGTTGGACACAAGACAGAAAAATTCACCTGCAGATGAAAAGTTTCTAGGCTCTCGCAATGTACGTGAGTTAAGAGAGTTTCCCAATCAGTTAATGGATATGCCGCTTGAGCAGATGCAAGAATACCTAGGAAGGCAATCTATTATTAGACTTTCGATGAATGAGAGTCCTTATGGCCCTTCTCCAGATGTATCCAATATTTTTAGGAGCGCAACAAACTTTCATAGATACCCGGATGCCAACGCCTTATCACTCAGAAAACAAATTGCCAGTTTATATGGCATCGATATTAATAACGTGGTCGTGAGTAACGGTGCTGAAGAGATGATCTTCCTTATATGTCAAACCTTCTTAGATCAGGCTGATGAGGTAATCATCCCCTATCCGACTTTCGAAGTTTATATTGTGGCAACTAAATCAGTAGGAGCTATTCCCAAAAAAGAAAGATTGGGAGAATATACTCTGGATTTAGAAAAGGTAACTGAGAGTATAACTCCGAAGACAAAGGCCATATTTCTATGTAATCCTAATAATCCAACTGGCACGATGGTCAGCCTAGAAGTATTACGTAGGCTATTTGAGAAGATTCCCTCCCATATTCCTGTAGTTGTAGACGAGGCATATATCGAGTATTCGCCACAACCAAAGCAAGATTCGGCCATTAATCTTATTCGGAGTTTTGATAATGTAGCTGTTATAAGGACATTTTCAAAAATATACGGATTGGCAGGAATGAGAGTAGGCTATATGGTGGGGGATGAAAAGCTTGTCAATATAATAAATAGGTTACGAGCGCCCTTTAATGTCAGCCATATAAGTCAATTCGCAGCCGAGGTCGCACTGTCTGATCAAAATTACATAGCTGGGATTCAAAAGCTAAACGCAGGGGAACGGAGTTATTTGCAAACCGGATTGAATAAATTAGGATGTAAATGCGTACCCTCCTATACTAACTTTATACTAGTCGATGTAGGAATGCCGTCGAAAATAGTTTTTAATCACTTAGTTAAGAACGGTATAATTGTGCGGCCTTGCTCTTCATACGGACTAGAAAATCATTTGCGGGTCACTATAGGTACGAGAGCAGAAAATGAAGCAGTCGTTCAAGGATTTCGATATGCACTAGAAGAATTACGTACATGAAGCGCCCTAAAAGAAACCGAACGCAAGGGTTTAGGCACAAAGATTCCAAACCAGGACAAACTTGAAAGGCCAAATGCGGCCTTTCTAACACAGATTAATGCGGGAGATGCGGAATGAGCAATATATTTAGCAAGTGGGCGGAGCATCAATTTAAGCTTAAGGAAAATAGGACGAATGTTACAACTGAAATCATCGCCGGTATTACCACGTTTGCTACTATGGCCTACTCTTTGGCGGTGGTCCCTAAGATGATAGGCGAAGCAGGAGTGCCAGCAGCGCAAATTCTGACTGCAATGGTTCTGATGGTGTTTGCCACCACCGTGGCCATGGGGCTTTATACCAATCGGCCTTTCGCGTTGGCTCCCGGGATGGGCAGTGTAGCCATTTTTTCCATTACCCTTATTCAATTGCAGAAGATACCGTTAGAAATAGCCTGCGGCCTTCTTTTTCTCAGCGGACTTATCTTTCTTCTGGTCACTGTGTTCGGTATCCGCGAGTTTATTTCAATGATCATTCCTAAGGGAATAAAGATTTCTATAAGTGCCGGGGTGGGCTTGTTTTTGTGCGTGCTAGGGTTGCGCAATGCTAAGATTATTGCGGCCAGCGCGGAAAAGACCGCCCTTTCGTTCGGCAACCTTGCTGATCCCGTGGTAGGTTTGGCCGTCATTGGCTTTGTCATCCTTCTAATTCTCGAGGCTCGTAAGGTGCGCGGTAGCGCCCTGGTTGCCATCTTATTGGCCACGATGATCGGTATTCCTATGGGTGTCACGAAAATCCCCACTATTTTGTTTGCCATGCCTGCAGGTATCGACGATGTGGTTTTCCGGTTCGACATTCTGGGGGCTTTGCACGTCAAGTATGTCCCATTCTTATTTGCATTTTTTCTGCCAGATTTCTTTTCTAGTCTGGGTACGGCCTTGGGCGTAGGAAGCAAGGCGGGGTTCCTGGATAAGAACGGTGATTTGCCGGGCTTGAATAAGGTCTTCTTGGTGGACTCGATTGCTGCTACTTTGGGTTCGCTGTTTACTATTCCGGTGTTAATTACCTACCTGGAATCAGGGGCCGGAGTGGAAGCCGGCGGGCGCACAGGACTGACGGCCATCACCACTGCAGTTGCTTTTTTGCTGGTGCTGTTCATAACACCGGTTGCTCTTATGATCCCGGCGGCTGCGACAGCCCCCATCCTTATTTATGTGGGCATGAGCATGCTCTCCGGAATGCGCAACATCGACTACGTTGATATGTCCGAGTACATTCCGGCTTTCCTCTGTATCGCCCTCACGGTGTTCACTTTTAATATCGGCAATGGAATTTCGGCGGCTTTCATCGCCTATGTGATCATTAAAGTTGCGGCTGGACGGACCAAGGAACTGCGTTACGGACACTATCTGTTGAGTTTGGTGCTGATATACTATTTTGTTTCGCTCACCAGCATAAAATAATAATTTTGCGAAGTGACCAGATGTGGAGGGACGAGGATGAAGGTCGATTTGCTGATACAAAACGCGCAGGTTTTTAACGCATATCTGAAGAAATTCATTCCGGCAGATGTCGCTGTGCTTGATGGTAAGTTCTTGTATATAGGAACAGCGGAAACCGGGAAATTGCAGCCAGATCAGATAGTAGATGGACAAGGGAAGCACCTTCTTCCCGGCCTCATCGACTGTCATATGCATATTGAGAGCACAATGGCGGCACCGGCGACATTCACCCGGGCATTGGTCCGAAATGGTGTAACAACCATTGTCGCCGAGCCGCACGAGATAGGCAATGTATTCGGCTTGGAAGGAATAAAAGCTTTGATGGCCGCAGCCCAGGATTGCCCTGTGGATGTGCTGATCGCCGCCCCTAGTTCGGTTCCTTCAACCAGTTCCGACTTAGAAACCAGCGGCCGCGAGATCAATATCAGTGATTTAGATGAAATGCTAAAAATGGACGGTGTGATCTGCCTGGGCGAAGTGATGAACTATGTGGATGTGGTGTATAATCAAGACGCCAAAAGCAACAAGTTTATCCAGCATGTAAAAAAGCAAGCTCCTTATATGGCGATTGAAGGGCACTGCCCACGGCTTTTAGGCCTGGAACTGGCGCGGTTTATCTTCGCCGGTGTGGATTCTGACCATACTGAGCAAACGCTGCCCGGGATTACTGAGCGGATTGCTAACGGCATGTTTGTAGAAATCCAGGAAAAGTCGCTCAAGCAAGAAATTGTTGATTACTTAATGACCAATGAACTTTACGAGCATTTTGCTTTGGTAACCGATGATGTGATGCCTGATTCTTTGATGAAAAGGGGACATTTGAACCATCTTGTGAAAAAAGCCATCGAGCTAGGCATGAAGCCAGAGATTGCCATTTATGCGGCCACGTACACTCCTGCCTGCCGGATGGGGCTCAGGGATCGCGGCAGCATTGCCCCCGGTAAAATCGCTGATTTCCTTTTGCTGGATAACCTACATGATTTTCATATCTGTCGAACTTATAAAAACGGCCGGGAAGTCTTTAACGTCGAGGAGCCAGCTGCCCTGAAGGAACCTGACCCTTCATTTCCGCCTCATTTCTACCAAAGCGTCAAGCTGTCGCCCCTGACGGAAGAATGCTTTGCGTTAAAGGCGGATCGTCTTGTCAGCTCTGTTACCTGTCGCCTTATTACCGTCAGTTCCGGCACCACGTTTACCAAAGAGGAGTTTGCGTCAATTCCGGTGCGTGATGGCCTGCTCGATTGGGAAAGCACTCCCTATTGCCTGGCGGTGATCTTCGAGAGGCATGGCAAAAACGGTAATATCGGTTATGGACTAGTAGGCGGTGATGTCATCAAGCAAGGCGCTTTGGCCACGACCTATGCCCACGACCATCACAATCTGCTGGTAATGGGCAGAAACAAACGGGATATGCTTAGGGCAGCCAACTGCGTTATTGAAAAGCAGGGTGGCTTCTATGTGGTGGAAGATGGGCAAGTAATCGGTAAAGCCGATCTGCCGATAGCTGGTATTCTGTCTGATGCCCCGATAGCCGAGCTGGGCGCAGAAATGGAAAGCGTCAAAGATGCCCTGCAGCACCTGGGGTATAGGCACACCAACATAATTATGTCTATTAGTACCCTGTCACTGCCGGTCAGCCAGGAGCTAAAGCTGACCGATAAAGGTTTAGTCAAGGTTAATGAGCAGAAGCTGGTGCCGCTTATAGTCGATTGAGTGACAATTAAACTGAGAAGAAATTGTCGGCTGAGTAGTTTGCTTAAATATTTCGCAAGATGCACATTTAAGAAGGACAGACCATTTTAGGCCTGTCCTTCTTTTTTGACACCAATTTTTAGCTTGTCGAGTATACCCTGCATGATAACGGCCGATTGTTCTTCTGCTGATTGCAGAGCGTGGATATAGGTGTTAGCAGTGAAAGATTTACTGGCATGACCGAGCTTGGCGGAAACGGCAGCAAGATCTACACCCGACCGTAGTAGATAGCTGCCATGCATATGCCGGAAAGTGTGTGGCCCAATTACCGGAAGGCCATGTTCCTCGCAAAAACGTCGGAGAAATGTATTGAAGGAGTGGGGATGTCCAACAGAGCCATCTGCCTGGGGGAACAGCCACATCTCTAGACCGCATGGATCGCCGAGACTGACGACTTTGGATCGCTTCGCTTTGCGTTTTGCAGCAGCTTGAACTCCCTTCTTATAAGTTTCAAGTAGCTCTATGACTTCTGTCGGCAAGGTGATTGTCCGTTGGCTATTATCCGACTTGGTATCTTTGATGATTATGCCGGTACCAGCAACATAAACCACAGCGCGCTCAATTTTGACAGTACTCTTGTCAGTGTTAAAGTCTCTCCACTGCAATCCGAAGATTTCTTCTCGCCGTAATCCACCTGTGAAGCTCAGGTACACCCAAAGCCAGTGTTTTAGTACTTTATGCTGGGCGAGAATAGAGAGAAACTGGGTCATTTCCGGTTCGCTGAGAATCCGCTTCTTAGACTTATCCGATTTTGGAGCTTCAACACTGTCGCAGGGGTTGGAAAAAATGAATTCCCACTTCTTCGCTGTATTGAACAATGTTTTTACGAGCACAAAGTGTTTGCGTATCGTGTTTGAACTTAGGGGCTTGTCCCCCTGGCCTGCATCTGGGGCTCGTAACTGGTCAAGGAGGGCCAGGATATGCCGTGGCTGGATTTTGTCCATCCGCAGATGGCCTAAAGCTGCATTAACCCGGATGAACAGAGCCTTATTATAGGCAAGAGTGGTTGCTTCGCTATTGGCTTCACTGTGGTGGTGATTCCAATAGTCATAGAACTTTTTTAGGGTCATTCGTTCCTTACCGGATATTAGAGCCTTACCTTGGCTCACCTCGGTAAGGAACTTTGCATACTCGCGCTCCGCTTCTTTTGCGGTACAGTGTACGGTTTTTCGCGCCATTTTTTGTCTGCCTTGCTCATCAAGGCCACAAGAAACGCATAGTTCAAAGCTATTTTCGCCGCGCTTTCGAATTTTTGCTGGCATGTTTTTCCCTCCAGTCTATTTTTTACGGAATACAGAATTATTTCATTAAGTCGAAGATCCTTTAAAGTCTATTATGTTTACAAATGTAAATCTACAGACAAAATGCGCACTTCCGGAAACGTGCTACAGTTGGAGGCTACAGGTCATTCGTAGCTATTATTTGGCTCGGTGTTTGTTTTCTCGCTCTCTTGGTGGCCTGATTATGAGTATTACCACATGTACTTCGCTGTTTCCCAGGAGGGGCAGGACAATATTCCTGCTTGCCATGCCGTACAGGGAATAAGGCACCGCACTTTTTGCACGGGCGAAATTCAGCACCAGCACAAACATCTTTAGCTAATTTCCACCAAGCGGCATCCAAGGGGCTACGGACAAATATCGCCTGAGTAATATTGCCGTTTACTAGCTGAACTTTATGAAAAACACCCTGCATACTACTATTGATAAGATGGCAGAGATATGCCTTTGCAATGACTTCAGGGCTTTTGGGCTGGATAGCTTTTAACTGACGTGTAGGTATAAAAGTATCTTCTAAATCTAAACCAAAATAGGAGAAATTTTCAATTGGCTCTGCAATGCTTTTAATTCTTTCTACGCCCCATTGACTATCAAACTCTTCAATATATCCAGCAATAACCCTATTATCTTGGTTGCTCTTTAACTCTTTACCCAGTGCGCCCCAGAGCTTCGTAGCATATTGAAATTCCTGCACCTTTATCTTGAAAAGCTCAAGGTTTTCGCGAATATATATGCGTTGAGCTGAAAGGCTAATTTCCAGATTGTCCACGTCATGGGGCTTCTGTGGATCGTTTAGGCCAAACAATCCGTAGTGATTGCAAAACGACAGAATACTGCGGTTTTTTTCAACATTAATTCGGTTAATGCCGCTGACTAGTCCGTGCAAGTTACGCAATGGATCATAGAAGGATTTGTCCTGAAGGTCATCATCTGTCGCTTCGATAGCGGTGAAACTGACACGATACCCAGCGTCAGGACAATATCCATCCGGGTATTCTGAACAATCTCGCCTTTCCCCGAAAGAAAGGCTTTCTTCTTTTTTCCAATAGGTATTCGTCACTATTTCATAATTTTTAAAAACCTTAAACTCGATTGGGCATTGGGAATAAAGACTAGAACTGCTTTTCGCTTTCATTTGATTTTTCTCGCCGATTGTATCAGAGGACTGGGCTTGCATATAAATCCTTCCTTTCATAAATTGTACCGCGAAAAAATAAGGATATGCGAGGTACAAATTGATCTTTAAAGACAGTATACTTAATAACAACAGCGTTGTAAAGATGGAAGGGGTTTTAAAAAATGATAGTGCTAAGTAATGGCGACATTCGCGACGCAATAAAGGCAAGGAGTCTTTGTTACTGGCAAGTCGCAGAAGCCTACGGTCTGACTGACGGCAATTTCTCCCGATTACTACGTAAAGAGCTGAATCCAGAAAAGAAGGCCCGTATCTTCGCGATTATAAAGGAGCTGGTGGAGCGTGAAACCGTTTAGCGTCTTCTTTGATGAAAGGGGAATACCTCCGGCGGTAGCCAGGATGTGGCGGGCACGCCACGGGCTGCCGGTGGTGCGGATCGGGCGTCGCTTGTATGTTGTCGAGTCCGATTTCTCCCAATGGGTTAACAAGCACAAGCAAATCATGCAGTCAGGTAGTTTTCCGCCTACACAGACGGAGGTTTTTCGGTGTAAATCACAAGTGGCGGAGAAGATGACCAAGATTTATTGAAGGAGGTGAAAATATGAGTGAGATGCTTGAACTAGCACTAGAGTACAGCCGACACGGGTTTCATGTTTTTCCGCTTAGCCCGCGGTCTAAAATGCCATTGATAGATAGCAAGGGTTTTTATGATGCAAGCCGTGACGAAATGGTTATAAGGGATTGGTTGGGACAGGGTAACAATAATGTCGCGATTCGAACCGGTAGTTGCTCCGGGGTCTTTGTTTATGATGAAGATATGCACGATGGTAAAGAAGGGCCAGCAAGTACCGCCAAACTTGAAGAAGAATATGGTCCACTGCCGCCTACGTTGACCCAGAAAACAGGATCAGGTGGTCGCCACCTGTTTTACCGACTGCCAGACGGGGTATCGGTCAAGAGTCGTAATGGTTTTCGGCCTGGAATCGATATAAAGGCGGAAAAAGGATATGTGGTTGCACCGCCAAGTATCCATCCTTGCGGAGAAAAGTATGAATGGGTCACTCCGTTGGATACTCCCATAGCTGAAGCACCGGATTGGTTGATCCGGCTGGTGACTGAAAGGAGTAGGCCAAGAAAGCTTGGGTTAGTTCCACAAGGGAAAATCGGGGAAGGAGGGCGTAACAGTTTCTTGACGTCCCATGCCGGGAGCATGAGACGTAAAGGGATGTCCCAAGAATCCATCGAGGCTGCCTTACTTGAGGAAAATATCGCGAGGTGCGATCCTCCGCTGGAAGAAGAGGAAGTGCGCAAGATAGGCCATAGCATTTCCAAGACGTATATTCCAGACGCAGGTGAAAGCGCGTTGATCGAAGCGCAAGCCAGGGTCTCGGCATTGCAGGAAATAACCCCAGAAGTAGTTTTTAAACACAAATTCCTGGTAGATCTGGCTGTCCTGAAAAAATTTGATAATGGCCGATATGCCGCATTCTTAGCCCAATGCAAAGGAAAAATCAATACAAACGACCTGCGGGCAGCAGTCAGTCAAACTCCTATTCCGTCTTCGGAAGAAAATGTCGATGATCTGAACCTGCCGGTGCCATGGTTAGAAATTCCGGCCGGATGGAAATTGACTAAAGCGGGAGTATACCGCTTAACGGATAAAGGCGACATAAAGACTACCACTACTCCGATCATTTTAGTTGGACGAGCTGTAGGCATGGATAATGGTCTGGTTAAGATAAAATTGGCTTGGTTAGTGGGGGATAGTTGGCGTGAGATCACTGTTTCGCGGGCGGTGGCCATGGACGCGCGAAAGTTAGTACAGATAGCCGACTATGGCTTTCCGGTTTCCAGTGAAAATAGCCGGGGGATAGTGCAATGGATCTCGGCTCTTGAAGGGTGCAACCATTTGCCGACTGTCAAAACCGTGAGCCAGTTAGGATGGCATAAGGGGTCATTCGCACCAGTGGATAACATCGAAGTAGATGCAGGCGAAGGGACGGCGTCCTATGCAGGGGCCTATACGAAGCAGGGCAGTGAGGATGTTTGGTGTGAGAAAGCAGCTGCAATCAGACAACACCCTTTGGTTAGGATGGCGATGGCAGCCAGTTTTGCGGCTCCTTTGCTGGAACTAGTTGGGGGACGGATATTCATTCTTCACCTATGGGGGCCATCTCGGTCAGGAAAATCAGCAGCTTTACATGCAGCCTTGTCCGTATGGGGGAATCCAGAAGAACTTGTTGCAACTTTTAATGCCACCAAGGTTGCCTTGGAGCGCCTTGCCAGCTTCTATCGCGACTTACCTCTTGGAATTGATGAAAGACAACTTGCAACTGATAAATTGAACTTCCTCGATATAGTAACGTACATGATCGGAAGCGGAAAAGGTCGTCTGCGCGGTTCCAAAACGGGACTACAGGATGGAAGAAGCTGGCGCACGGTAGCTATTACCACAGGGGAGGAGCCAATAAGCGGGGACAGTAGCCCTGCAGGTGTTAAGACGCGGACTTTGGAGATTAATGGATCACCATTCCCCGATGTATCAGAGGCTAGAGAAGTTTATCACTGGACCAAGGAGAACCATGGTCATGCAGGAGCGGTATATATTGCTGCGTTAAAACAAATGTCACGAGAAGACTTGCGTCACCAAGTACGCGAATTCCGTGAGCAAATTAACAGCAATTGGCCGGAACTGGCGGATAGTCATATGGATGCTATGGCGATGTTGGCTTTAGCAGATATGCTTGCGTCCATTCACGTATTCGGCCAAACGCTGGAAGCTGCGAAAGCAAGTGCAGCACAGTTGATTGAAGCCACGGCTGGTTTTTTGGAATCGGCTGCGGAAATAAGCGATGCTAGCCGCTGTCAAGAATTTGTCGAAGGATGGATTGTGGAGAATTTAGAACATTTCGGCATAGATAGTCCAACGCACTGGGGTGGGGCGAGTCCTGACCAAAGAACACTGTATGTTTTAAAGCACGTTCTAGATGGTGCACTGCAAAAAAAAGGCTTCCCACCTCGAAAATTAATACCTGAGTTAGCTGAGATTGGGTATGTAAGATCGTTTTCGGGCGGAGGAAAGCAGCGTTATACAACACAGCACTTTTTGGCGGGCGGAAGGCCAATGTGTTATGCAATAGTCCGTCAAAAAGCTGGATACGACTAAAAAGTGCAGACAGTGCAGACGGGTGCAGATAGATAAAACAGCGTTTTTATCATGCTAATATATCTATCTGCACTTCTGCACCAGAAGAAATTACTTCCAAAATAGAAAGCCCCCTCATTGATTGCCAAGAAGTAAAGGGGGGGGTGAATTAGGGGTATAAGTTTTTTACAGACTAGTGCAGATTGAGTATCAATATCCCGATTGCTACCATTACGGGCTTTAGTGGGTTGCTACCTGTCTGCACTGTTAGTGCAGACAGGAAAAAAACTTCGTAGACTGGGGTAAAAACGGACCACACACCTAACTAGGCCCGACATATCTGGACAAAAATCAGCTAATAGGTATCTGGTTATTTAATAGATGTTAATGGGGAGATCGCTATGATGAAGAAAATTACTGTCATTGGAAGCCAAGGGAAACGGCATCAGGTACTAGTGCCGCCCAGCTACCTTGGGCACGTCCCCCTCCGCTGGAAGTGGAGCGGTAGAAAGTATCACATCGCTGGACTGTTAGCCTCTAAGGTGCCTGTTAGTCATATTGCGGCAACAGGTACCCCCGGGATTAGATCCCGTACGACTGTCTATGGCTGGCTGCATCACCCCGAATTTGCCGACTACGTTGACGATCTAGCTAAAGAATTATATTGGCACAGGAAAGTTGCCAGGATAAAGCTATTGAAGGTAATCACGGAGAGCTTGGTTAAGAAGTTAATGGATGGCCTGGATGATATTGAGCTATCGAACCGAACGCTTAAACCCATGGTGCAGGGTATACTTCGCTTGGCACAGTTGATTAGGGAAGAGAAAGGTGAATGAGGCACACCGGGTATGACACTAGAAAAACAGTCCAGCCTACTATTTAGGCCGGACTGTTTTTCTTTTCCTGGTTGGTCTTCACGTAACATGGGTAGGGCTATTTTCTAGATTCAGGAAAATAAATCCGTTGTGAGAAATACGTTCCGGATAAGCGGCGAGATGGAAGACCTTAGAGGCAAGCGGTCGATTGTCACGCAGGCGGAAATTGTATGGCGGGAACGCTAGAACGGGTGCGGGAGATTGAGAAGGTGTTGCGGAAAATGGATGAGGTGCGAGAATTCGACGAGGGGTAGTTCGGAATGCTAGTTGAGTGCAGACATTATGTTGAGGGGACTGCCTTAACTCGTGAATATTGATAAGGTAGGCACCACTGCTGCCTTAAGGCGGCGGTGTTTTTATAGTAAATAAAGGAATCCCCAAAACCATGTCAAATGAAATCAACTATTGTGTGTTTTTAGGGAGGAGCGGCGTGGGATTCTTACACAGGCTTCTAAAATATATATTGCCGAAAAACCGTCTGCGCGGCGACAGTCAAAAACCAGGGCTACGCATGTCCGGCTATTCGTGGCTCACTGTCTTGATGGGGGTCTTGCTAATCGTCGGTCTCTGGTTGTTTGCCTGGCAACAGATCAACTATGACTACGATCGGACGATTCAAGAGGCTTCACATGATGCAATGAATTTAACCAAATCCCTTGAAGAACACGTACGAAGAGTCGTTGCCAGCGCGGACAAGGATCTGCTCAACATAAAAAAGACCTATGAGAGAGACGGTAGCTTAAGTCCGGTTCTTGCCGACACCGTTAAGAACGCGGCAAACGGTCCGACCCTAAAACAAGTTGCAGTCATAAATGAGCAGGGAAGGATGGTAGCATCTTCTTTTTAAAAGGGCTTTGGGTTGGATGTTTCGGACCGGGATTACTTTGACGTCCACCGCGGCATCGACACCGATGTGATTTATATCGGCAGGCCGATGATAGGAAGGGATAGCGGAATGTCTATCATTCCCCTGAGTCGCCGTATCAACAAGTCGGATGGATCTTTTGGTGGCGTTGTTATTCTTGGTTTGCAAACAGAGTATTTCCTTGAGTTTTATCAAAAAATAGACCTTGGCCAGAATAGCTTGATTTCCCTGATTGGCATGGATGGGTTTACTCGAGCTCGTCAAACTAACTCTGAATCGGAAAGCAGTCAAGACATCAGGGAGAGTAACCTTTGGAAAAACATCCAAGCCCGCCCTAACGGAACAGTCATAGCAAATAATTATCAGGATAAGGATGGGCTCATAACCAGTTATCGTGTTATGCCAGATTATCCCCTTGTAGTCGCGGTCGGCGAATCCATCCAAGTTGCCTTGGCTGATTATGAAGAACGCAAACGACTCTATATCTTTGGGGCTACGCTGATCAACTTATTCATCCTGGCTTTGTGTGTTTTACTGGTTAACCGGGCTAAGGAGCAACAAGCCCACAAGACGCAACTGGAACGTACATTGCTGGAACTCCAGAAGTCCAATATAAAACTTGTCGAGCAGGCGCAGTTACTGGACTTGGCTCATGACTATATCATGGTGAGCGATCTCGACAACAAAATCATTTACTGGAATCGAGGGGCTGAGTCCGGATATCACTTGCCGGTCAACGAAGCCATAGGGCAGTTGAAACACAGTCTGCTCAAAACGCAGTTCCCCATATCAGAGGAGTACATTATGGATAAACTCCTGACCGAAGGATATTGGGAAGGTGAACTAAACCATACCCGCAAAGATGGCAAGCAAATTGTCGTTTGCAGCTACCAGACGCTAAATAGGGATGCCGCTGGCAACTCGGTATCGATTCTGGAGATTAACCACGATATCACAGAACAGAAACAACTGGAAGCCGATCTGGCCCGATTAGACCGACTGAACCTCATCGGTGAAATGGCGGCGGCGATTGGGCATGAGATCCGTAACCCTCTGACTGCAGTGCGCGGTTACCTACAGTTTTTTCAGGGTAAGAAGGAGAATGCTAAATATCGCACACAATATCAGATGATGGTTGATGAACTTGACCGGGCCAACGGGATTATTAGTGAATTCTTGTCCTTGGCAAAGAATAAGGCCATTGAACTTAAGTCCTATAACCTGAATGATATCATAAGCGCACTGTTGCCTCTTTTGCAGGCTGAAGCATTCCGCACCGGCCATGAGATCCAAGTCGATATGGGTGATGCTCCCAATATCAATTTGGATGAGAAAGAAATCCGGCAACTGCTTCTGAATCTATCACGGAACGGCTTTGAGGCCATGGAAACGGGCGGGAGACTTACCATTGAAACTTACACCGAAAACGACAAGGTGGTGCTGGCTGTCCGCGATAATGGCACAGGAATACCGCAGGGAGTTCTGGATAAGCTGGGAACGCCATTCCTGACGACGAAGGACACGGGAACTGGGCTGGGACTACCGGTGTGCTACCGCATCGCCGAGCATCATAATGCGAAAATAGTCGTTGCAATAGGTTTGGAAGGAACAACCTTTACTGTGGAGTTTAATCATCCTGCTTAGAAAGTAGATTTGGCACCCCGGTTAGGACTGCATACGGAGTCTTAGCCAAGTGTTTTCTTTTCGCGCCTCTCCATGCATATTGAGTGAGCTTTTCAGAGGACAGTTTGAAGATCATGAGGGTTATCCTCAAGGCCATTTTAGTGTTCTTGCTCGAATTCGTGGACCCGCCTATAAAAGGTCTGTCTGGTTATATCCAATAGCTTAGCTGCCTGAACAACGGTTACTTCTCGACATTTCCACTGCTGATATATCTTTCTAAATCGTTTCCTATCCATGGGGGTTTTTGGTCTGCCATAAGGTCTGCCCTCAGCAAGGGCCAAATCAATACCTTCCCGTTGGCGTTCTTTGTTGCATTCCCTCTCAAACTGATAGATTGCAGCGAAGACCCCCAACTGTAACCTGCCTGCCGGCGTTGTGGTGTCGATATTTTCTTTTAGACTAATAAACCCGACGGCATTCTTTGTCAGACGGTCAATAATGGTCAACAGATCGAGCATGTTCCTTGCCAACCGGCTAAAACTCTCCACGTAGACCACATCGCCTTCCCTGGCGTATTCAAGCATGGACTGAAGTTCGGGTCGATTGGTATCCTTGCCACTAGCTTTTTCTTCATACATTCTTTGAATATTATGCGTCTTGAGGGCTTCAAGTTGTCTTCCTGTATTCTGGTCTCTAGTTGAAACTCTGACATACGCGATATTCATGAGAACGCCTCCATGAGCTTATTTAGTCGGCCTGTTACCTTCAACGGTATGTACGAAATGTTGGCAGGTAGTTACGGACAATTTTAGCGCGTTTTTAAAATGAATTTACTGGATTCGCTGGCTTTGATTTTGGCTGTACGTTTTGTATAGTTTATGGACAGGCCCTTCAGTCTAAGTCCGAAGATAAAACTGCCCGACCTATCAAAAAACAGGCCGGACAGTTTTCTTTATCCAGGTTAAGCTTCAGGTGATGGGGATTATTTTTCAAGGCTCATAAAAGTAAAAACGGCATGGGTTCCATACCGCGAAGTTTCTCCCCTGAACTCCTTGAACCGCGCCCGGAAGCCGAACCGATGGTTGCCTGACATATAGGCATTCTTCACCAGATCCAAGGACGACGACGGGATTTCAATTTCAACCGGCATAATGTTCGGCGTGAAAGTGAAATTCAAGAGCATGGTTGCCGCCAGTTCGTCATTTACTTCCCAGGTCATATCCGGTGGTCCATCAGTCGGGTCCTGCCCAACGATAATCATACGCTTCTCATCAGCGTTGAACGATGCAATGGTCTGGTTCGCGATGATATAGGTGTTGCGGTATTTCGTGTTCATTTCCGCAATGGCCCGAGTACCAGCAGCTGAATCGTGCATACTTTGGAAATCCAGGAGCTTCTTTTTGAAAGCAACGTAATCCTTATAAAAGGTGACAATTTCGACTTTTCTCAGAACTTCATTGTTCTGGTCGCCCGTACCGGATGACTGGGTCGATCTTGCTTCGGAAGCGGACGCAGGGGTCCGCCCTGAGTTTAGACTGGAGAAATTATTCGAAGCAAGGACGAAAACTAGTATTAACGATATCCCGACTGCTAAGATGACAGCCATATGGGTCCTTTCTGTGAGTTTGCTTATTGAAGGGGACTCACTGATGGCCTCTTTGCCAGGGCTCTCCGGATTCTGGCGAATAATTGGCTTTGTACACATCGGGCAATAGTTCCAGTCACTTTCCAGATCGGTACCACAGTATTTGCATTTCATTGCTTCATTCCTCCACTTATAATTTTTCACACAGAAGGCCTCTGATCGCTACATCAGAGGCCTTTTCGGGCGGGCCTACCGTTTGGGGGTATTCATGAGCTCGGTGAACTTCGGAAGGTCTTCGGATTTAACCATCCAGATGTCACCTTCCTCGCTGCTGAAGAATTCTTTGCCCTCTTCCAATTCAAGGTTTAGTAAAGCCAGGTTCTCCGCAAAATGCTCCCTGTAAAGCTCATAGATACACTCATATTCTTTACGCAGGTTATCCATAATGGTCAGTTTGGCAGCCAGAACAGAAGTCAGTTGGTGTATTTTTCTAGCTGCAGGTCTGGGGAATACTCCACAATACTCACCAAGCTTTTCAAGCTCTGATGGGGACGCCGTTAGGTTATTATCGAGTTTGGATAAAGATTGTTTCGAAAAGATATCGACTACTTTGAGCGTAGAAGTATTTGATTTTTGCCTGGCTCTCATTACTCACCTACCCCCTCGGCTTTTGAAATAATGGAATTAACATGCTGGGTTGCCTGCTTCACTCGGATGCGGTTTTTTTCAGTTCCATACTTATGCACCAGTTTAAGCAGGTTAAGAAAAGCA
>Ga0316231_1001654_pt1 | contig 23757 bp, 17 predicted proteins | sample TBH18027metaG_FD_206002 | JGI IMG/M metagenome (GOLD analysis project Ga0316231, IMG submission 206002) | Freshwater microbial communities from Trout Bog Lake, Wisconsin, USA - TBH18027 | ecosystem: Environmental > Aquatic > Freshwater > Lake > Hypolimnion/Profundal zone | place: USA: Wisconsin... | reverse complement strand
CGCGCGCGCCATCTGGGTGATGCGGGCGATGGCCATTTCCACGTCCGCTGGCGCGACCAGCATGAGGTCGGCCAACTCGTCAATGATGACGACAATGTACGACAACTTTTCGGGAATGACGATGTCCTCCTCGCGCGGCACGATGATTTCCTCGTCCACCTCCACGGCGAAACCCTCCGCGCCCGGCTCGACCTTCTCCTTCTTGGCGGTCAGCGGCAGTTCCAATTCCTGCGCGGGCAGCGGCTTGTTCTTCGGCCGCTCGTTGAATGATTTCACGTTGCGGACGCCGACGCGCGCGAAAATCTTGTAGCGCTTTTCCATTTCGTTCACGACCCAGCGCAGGGCGAGAATCACCTTTTTCGGGTCCGTGACCACCGGCACGACGAGATGCGGCAGGGCGTTGTATTGCTGCAACTCGACGACTTTGGGGTCAATCATCACGAAGCGGAGCTGGTCGGGCGAGAAGCGGTAGAGCAGCGAGGCGATGATGGAATTGATGCAGACGGATTTGCCTGAGCCGGTGCTGCCGGCGATCAGCAGGTGCGGCATCTCGGCGAGGTCGGCAATGATGGGATGGCCGTAAACGTCCTTGCCCAGCGCGATGGGCACCTTGGCCTTGGTGTTGCGCCATTCGTCGGACTCGAACAAATCGCGCATGATGACCTTGGTCTTGATGAGATTGGGCACTTCCACACCCACGGAGGATTTGCCTGGCACGGGCGCAAGGATGTGGATGCGCTCGGCCTTGAGCGCGGCGGCGATGTTGTTGGAGAGCGCGGAGATTTTCTCCAGCTTCACGCCGGGCGCGGGATGCAATTCGTAGCGCGTGATGGTGGGACCTTTGGTGATGTCGCCGAGGGAAACTTCAATATCGAACTGCGCGAGCGTCTGCTGCATGAGCCGCGCGTTGGCCATCAATTCCTCCTTGGACTCAGTGGGCTTGACCGTCAAATCAGGTAGCTGGAGAAAATCGAGCGAAGGCAACTGGTAATTGCCGATCATGGGCACCGAGGCGACGGTCATCGGCTTGGGCCGCTTGGGCGTGTATTTGGGCCGCGGCGGCGGCACCGTGCCGTCGGCGATGATGATGGCCGGTTCAGGCTTTGGCTCGGCCGGCTTATGATCCTCATCCTTGGCTGGCGCACCCGCTTCCGCAGTGACGCGTTCGGGCTGCGCGGCGTCCACGGGTTTGGCCTCGGCCGACTTGGCCTCCGATTTGCGGCCGATAATCTCTTCGGTGGTGGCGGCCGCAACCTCCTTCGCCGGAATGACCTCGCCCTCCGTGGCGGCCGCAGGCTCCTTCGGCGGGTCGGGGTAGGTGGTTTTGCGTACGCGCGGGCCTTTGGCTTGCGGCACGCTTAAATCGCGCACGGTCGGTTCCGGCACCGGCTGCATGTCGGCGCCAAGACCGCTGCCGGCTTTCTCGGGTTTGACCGAGCGCCCAACTTCCTCCTCCAGTTTCTTTTTTTGTTTTTCGAGTTCCTTGGCCCGCTTTTCCAAGGACAGTTCCTCCTCGGACTTGAATTCGTCTTCCGGGTTTACCGCCGCTTGCGGTCCCAGCGCGCGGATCCAGCGGCCCAGATGAAAATTCGTCAGAAACAGCAGGCTGATCAAGCCCAGCCCGGAATAAACCATCGTCGCGCCCAGGTTGCCCAACAGACAGAAGCCGCATTCCCAATTATGGGTCTGGCGGTAGGTCAGATAACCCAGCATGCCGCCGGCACTGGGAATGTCTTTGGCGAGATGAAAGCGACCATGCAGCCCGCCGTCATCCGCGATGAACAACAAGCCGGAAACGGAAATCAGCAGCACCACCGTCCACAGCAGCGACCAGAAAAGCCGTTCGCGCAGGTAGCGGAAAAAATTGAGCAAGTAGCTCACCCCGAAAATGCCGGCCACCCACGGCAGCAGATAAGCCGCGCCGCCCAATAGAAAAAAGCTGCCGTAAGACATCCAGGCGCCAGGTCGGCCAATCCAGTTGCGCGTCGGGTTGTTGACGTGCGTGCCATGGAAGGGAATGTCGTTGAGATCAAACGACAATTGCGCGCACAGCAACAGCGCGCCAAGTAGCATGAGCACCACGCCGATGACATCGTTCAACCCGTTATGAGAACCGGGCGCATCACCCGACTTTTTTGCCATGCCCGTAACGTAGCAATTTGCGGCCCCGGTTCAAAGTTGAAAAGCGCGCGGCGCCGGCACGCCGGGGTGAGACAAAGTTCTTCCGAACCATCCAAAGCTGGAATTGGCGATTAACGACAGAGCGCATCCAAGCTGGCGGAACGCGGCTGGGTCGAAGACCAGCCGCAGCGAGGTTGCCGGCGAGCAGGCCGGTCGAAGGACCAGAGCACCTAGAATTACGAACGTTGCGGGGGCTGACTTTCAGCCCAGCCGCGCTGCGGTCAAATCGCCCCCCAGTCCGGCGGGCGCCGTCAAATGGACGCGCCCCCGTTAAATTCGCTGCTTGTTTTTCCGCCCGAAGTCGAGCAAGTTGCGGTGGCAGTTCTTAATGATGTCATGCAGCCCGGCGGCAAAAAACTCGTGCATTTTATGCAAAGCTGGATCATCAACACCGTCGCGGTGCTGGTGGCCGTTGCGATTTTGCAGAACCACATCAGCTATGGCGGCAAATTGCAGAACTTGTTGCTGGTCTCGTTGTTGCTGGGAATTTTAAACGCCTTCGTGCGTCCGATCCTGATTTTCATTGCGCTGCCGCTGTTGATTTTCACGCTCGGTCTGTTCACCCTGGTCATCAATGCCCTGCTGTTGAGCCTGCTGACATTGCTGCTGAGTTTCTTCCACATCACGGGCAGCAGCGGTAATTTTTCCTTCGGCTACGCCTTCCTCGGGGCACTGATCATCAGCATCATCTCCTCCGCCTTGAACGTGCTCACCGGCAACGCGCGCGTTTCGTTCCAGCGCCGGAGTCCGCCCAACCCGCCCAAATCTCCTGGCGGCGGCAACGGTCCGGTAATTGACGTCTGACGGCATTTTCTGCCGGCAGGGATCCCTGCCGGCCGTAGCGCCGGTGCCAAGCCGCGGTTCGGCCTTGCCAGCCCGGCGGAAGAAGCCTCACTCAAGCCAAGATGCGCTGGAATTCTCTCACGCGCCAAAACTCCCCCGCCGGTCCCGGGCGGCAGAGATGCCGCCCTCCACGTCAGGCACGGATGCCTAGCGCCACACGCAACGCGTAAGCCGCACGCAACGTCGGAATCCCCCGGGCATTAAACTCCCGCTCAAAATCGGTGGTAATTTCGGCCAGCGACGGCGGCGTGTCGGCGGCAGCGAACTCCCTGGCCGCCCCGAATACTTCGTTCATCTGCGCGAAATAGTCCGCGTCGTCGGTGCGCAGGAACACGCAGCCGCCGGGCGCGAGTGCCGCACGGGCCAAGGCGGGAAAGTGCTCGTTGATCAGACGGTGCCGGTGGTGCTTCTTCTTCGGCCATGGATCGGGAAAATAAATATGCAGCGCGGTGGCCGCTTGGGGCGGAAGCAAGTAACGCAAAAAATACGATGATTCGATGCGGATGCCGCGCACATTGTGCAAGCCGGCGCGCCGGCCCTTGCGGTCCAATTTTTGCAGCCGGCCCAGCAGCCGTTCCACGCCAATGAAATTGCTGGCGGGCCGCCGCCGCGCGTATTCAATGAGAAAGGAGGCATCGCCGCAGCCCAGCTCCACTTCCAACGGTTGCGCTTGCGGAAAAAGCGCTGCGAGCTTCAACGGTTCAAGGATGGTGGGGAGCTGGTAAATCAGGTTGTCCATGACGGGCAAGTGGCACGGGCGTCCCGCCCGTGAGTGGCTTCGGTGCGATAAACTGGCGTTTCTGAAACGCACGGGCCGGACGCCCGCGCCACTCCGCCTGGCAGTATTCGCGGCACCACGAAAAGACCAAGGAGCGATGGGATTGCAATGCTGGCTTTGAACACAATGTCCATGTGGGAGCGTAGGCGGCGCGCGCAGCGCCAGCAAGCCGATTTAGCCGCTTGGCCAAAAAACGCCCTTGCCGGCTTCCGCCGGCAAGGGCGCGTGCAGCGATTGAAAACCCCTAACATCGCGCACCGTGTTGGTCGCCCCCCTTCCCCTTTCCCTGGCGCCAACAAAATCATATCCCACCGCCGGCTCCAACGCTGCGGTTCGCCACGCTAATGCCCCACTCCGTGCCCCAGATTCAGCAACAGCAACAGTCCCACCAGGATCAACACAATCAGCGCGCCAAAAAGGAGCGTGAAAAAGCGGATTCGTTTTTGGTGAAAAGAGGGCTTTCTGCTCAAGTTGCTGGCCCCATTCTATCCGGCATTTGGCCCTGGCAACGCCGGTTCCGGCATTCGAGTTCTGCCTCAAACAGGCATGGCATGTTGGCTCGTTTCATTTCGGCGATCAGTCGGTCAAGGGAGGCATTGGACCACCTCCCATGACTGCGACTGCACAGGAAGGTAAGGTATGAGCGCAGGTCTTGCTATCGGTGAACTTGCTGAAACCATCTCAGCAAAATGCTGAAACGGGGTGCGTGGTTGCCACTAGTCTCTGTGCCTTTCGGAAATTTAAATTGGCAACCTAGCGCCTCGCGCCCTCGCGGTCAGATCAATTGATTTGCCGCCGCCCAGCGAACGGCATAGGCGGTGAGTTCTGCCCGGGTCGGCAATCTGAGTTTTTCCTTGAGGTGAGCCCGATGCGTCTCCACGGTTTTCCCGCTGAGGTGAAGGCGCTGGGCAATTTCCCTGGTGCCCAATCCCTGGCCGATCAATTGGAAGACCTCGAATTCCCGTTGCGTCAGGTTGCTGATCGTCGCGTTCTGCCGGTTTGGCTGAGGCCCGGCAATCCGACCCAGCAGGAGCGTGGACATTTTCTTGCTCACGTAGATTTCCCCGCGCAAAACCTGGCGGACCGCGGCCAGCAAATCTTCCCCGCCTTCGGACTTCATGATGTAACCGCGCGCGCCGGCCTGTAGCGCGCGCTCAGCGTAAATACCTTCATCGTGCATGGATACCACCAGCAGGGGCAAGCCAGGGTGCTGGCAGGTCAAATCCCGGACAAATTCCAGTCCGCTCTTGCCAGGCAGAGTGATGTCCGTCAAGACCAGGTCGGGGCGCGCGTTTCGCAGCGCCGCCTGCGCTTGGGGCACATCGGCCACCTCGCCGCACACCGTCAGGTCAACTTCGCGCCCCAGCAACTGGCTCATGCCGTGCCGTGTCATGGGGTGGTCATCCACGATCAGAATGCGCTTGCGCGCGGCGGCAGCAGTGGTTCTGGTCCCTTTGTTCATCGGGTCCTTCTGGTCTTGGCCAGGGGCAATCTGGTCGCGACGGAGCAAACGACCTCGGTGCCGCCGCTCGCGGGTTGCTGGACCGCCAATGAGCCGCCCAGCATGGAGGCACGGTAGCGCATGACGCGCAGGCCCATGCCCGACGGTCTTTCGAGGTGGGGCGGAAACCCCCGGCCATTGTCCAGGATCTTCAAAATCAATTTGTCTCCCCGAGCGGCCAGGGTGATGTCAATGCGGCTGGCCTGGCCATGTTTGATGGCATTGCTCACGGCCTCCTGCGTGATGCGATAGAGATGGATGCCCGCCGCAGGGTCGGGCAGCGGAATGAAGGAATGGCCATGAAAAACGCACTTCCGCAGGAACATGTTCTCGACGCGCACGCAGAGCTGCCGGAAAGCCGTCGCCAGTCCGTCGGCTTCCAGCTCCACCGGCGACAACCCGCGAGATAAGTCGCGAGTCTTCTCGATCGCCCTCCGGAGCAGTTCGGCCAGTTTGTCCGCCTCGGCGCACTCGGCCCGCGAGGCGTCCGCGAGGCTGCGGGCCAGCGAGTGGGTCAGAAACTGGATGCCGCTCAATTGCTGGCATAAATCATCATGCAAATCCTGGGCGATCCGCCGCTGTTCGCGCTCGCTGATAGAGAGAATCTCCTGCTCCATTCGCTTGCGTTCCGTGATGTCTCGAAAAATCCCGCAGACGAGCTGCTGCCCCTCCCAGACAAAGGTGTTGGTGGAAACCTCCACCTGGAATAGAGTTCCGTCCTTTTTCCGGTGCCAGCGCTGCGGATTGCGTTCAGGCCGACCGGCCAGCGCGCCAGCGATGGAGGCTTTCGAAGCCAGCGGCTCGGCGCTCAGAAGGAGCGCGCTGTGCCCGAGCAATTCCTGGCGGGCATAGCCGTACATCCGGCACGCGGCATCATTGATTTCCAGGATCCGCAGAGTGGCTCCCTCGTGCAGAATGACGGCGTCGGCCACGGTGCTGAACAACCGGTGGAATTTTTCTTCACTTTCCCGCAGAGTGGCGGTGCGCTCGGCGACGCGCTGCTCCAGCGTTTCGTTCAGTTCACGCACAGCCGATACAGTGGCCGCGTGCGCGGCGCGCAAGCGCAGGGTAGTGAGGCCCATGGCCACATCGCCAGCCAGTTCGGTCAGCAACCGCAATTCCTCCTCGTCGAAGCCCTCCGGTTGCGCATTGTAAATGGTTAGCGCCCCGAAAGTCCGGCCGTCGGCCGCCAGCGGGAACGCGGCCGACGAACGATAGCCGCGCTTGATCGCCTCGACCCGCCAGGGCTTGAACGCCGGATTGATCTGCATGTTGTGGCATTGGGCGACCTGGCCGGTGCGGATCGCCGTGCCGGTCGGCCCGCGTCCGCGCTCCGTGTCGGCCCAGGAAACTTGAAGTTTTCCGAGATACCCTTGCTCCAGTCCGGCATGGGCGGCGGGACGCACCGTCTTTGCGGCATCGTGCTCGGCGAACCCGACCCAAACCATCCGGTGACCGCAATCCTCGACGATGATGCGGCAGACTTCCGCGAGGTACGCGGGCTCGGCCGTGGCGTGCAGGAGTGCCCGGCCGCTGTGGCTGAGCGCGTGCAACGTGCGGTTGAGTCGGCGCAGTTTGGCCTCGGTTTGTTTGCGCTCAGTGATATCGAGATTGATGCCCTGCATGCGGCTGGCTTTGCCGCTGGCGTCCCGCTCCACGCTGCCCAAACCGCTCATCCAACGCTCGCCTTTTCCGGGCAGGATTGCCCGGAATTCTTCATTCCACAGATTCTCCGCACCCGGCTTAACCAGTGCCCGAATGCGCCCCAGCAAGCGCCCGCGATCCTCGGGATGCACCCGGTTAATCCAGGCTGAGAACGACTTTTTCTCCTGCGGCTTGAAACCGTAGAGCCGGTGATAATTGTCATCCCACCCGGAGGCGTCGGCCGCGACCTCCCAGGACCAGGTGCCTGCGTTTGCGGCATCGAGCGCAAGGCGCAGCCGCTGCTCATTCGCCGTCAGAGCCGCCTCCGCCCGTTTGAGCGCGGTGACGTCTTGCGCGGTTCCGAATAGTCCCGCCACCTTTCCCTGTTCATTCCGCCTGGCATAGCCGAGTTCTCGAATAGTTTTCAATTCGCCGGTGCGTGTCTTGATCCGATATTCGACCTCGAAGGGTTTTCCATCTGACTTGGCCTTGGTGTTTACCTGCTGCACCCGTGGCCGGTCACCGGGATGCACACGGCTTAGGAAACTTTGATACAAACCTTTAAAGCTCCGTTTATCAACATCGAATATTCGAAACAGTTCCTGCGACCAACGCACCTCTTGGGCGGCGATGTCAAAACTCCAATTGCCCAGCTTGGCCACCCGCTGCGCTTCCAGCAGATCTGCCTGGCTTTGATGCAGGGCTTTTTCCGTGAGTTTGCGCTTGGTGACGTCCAGCACAAAACAAACGCAGGCAAATGGTTTGCGCGCCAGCCGCGCCCCGCCAAACAGCACCGCTACCCGGCTGCCATCCTTCCGGTAATATTCCTTTTCAAATGGCACGCACCAGCTTCGCTGTTTCAGATCCTTGAGACTCTGGAGCGAGTGCTGCAAATGCTCCGGCGGTGTGATTTTGCGCCAGTTGAGGCGGCCGTCTTGGAGGTCCGTACGGCGGTAGCCGATCAGGCGCAGAAACTCGTCATTGGCCGTGAGAATGCGCTTTTCATCCGCAGTAATGAGGCCGATGATGTTTGCTTCGCTGAAGCGGCGAAAGAAAACTCCGCCATCCCACGACGATTCCCCGTCGGCCACGTCACTGTTTCTAATCCGTTTCATTGTCCATTGCTCGCTCCGCCATTAATTCAGGGCCGCAATTCATGCCGCCAATTTTTCCAGACGTCAATCCCAATTTCATTCCAATCATTATTCCCAGACTCCGAGCGCCGCCAGTTCGGCCGCCGCGGTCTTGGTCCAGTCATGGCGATTGGCCTTGGGGCTGGCGGGGCTCGGATGCAGGATTTGTCCCACGCGAATCCGGCGGCCGGACGCGGCCAACTCGCCGCGTTCCCGGGCAAAGGCGCCGATGCCAATGAGCCACTCCGGTTCGAGGATTTCCAGCACGCGGCGCAGATGGTCGTCGCAAACCGCCGCCAGGCAGACGCGTTCAGCACGCGCCAGTTTATCCGGGGTCAGGTTGCTGCCGCTGACAGACACGAAGGCCAGCGGACAATAATTCGCCACGAAATGTGCGGCAAAAAAAGGTTCCGGCGCGCCAAATCGTTCGGCAAAAAGCTTCCAGAACCGGCGGCCGCTGACTTCCGAGCGCGGGCAGTCGTAGCCCTGCACGGGGCGCTTGGGGTGCGCGGCGGCATACGGCTTGATGGGCGCGGATATCTTCAGCCAGTCGCGCACAGCGGTGATTTCGCCAAACGGGATGCCGGTCTGCACCATGCCAAACGGACCGGGATTCATGCCCAGAAACACCACGCGCTTGGGGCCCCGGCCGAAGCGGCGGAGATACTCCGCGTGCGCGGCCCACGCGTAGGCCAGGGGATTATACACGTGCGTGACGGGGGCGGCGAATTGCAATCGCGCCACCCGGTCGGACAACTCCCGCGCGGCGGTGGTCAGTTCCCGAACGGTATGGTCAGTGGTGGTCTGCAAAGCCCGGCTACGATATGCGAATCAGGCCAAAAAGCCAGCCGCATTGAATCGGCGCCCTGGACCGGTGGGTTTATCCAATGGCGCCTGACGGTCACAACCACCCCACCATCTTTTCCGCTTTGGCATAACACAAGAGCGCGGGCCAGTTGACGACCTTCCCGGGGCCGGCGCCCGCCGCGCTGCCAACCCGGCGGGGATGCGCGGGAACAACCAAATTGGCTGGCTTGAAAATCCGCGATTGTCGCAGCGGCATTCTGGGTCTAATCTTCACCCCGTCAAGATGAAGAACTTTGAGTTCAGGCTGCGAACATTTGAACCAAGAAGAACGACTTCGCCGGCGCGAAGCCCGGAAGCGGCTCGACGCGGCGCAGATCGGGCTGGTCTGGGCCGCCAACCGAACGACCGCAACCGGGCGCCTGACCACGATTCCATCGCGCCAGATCCGGCGCCAAATACAAAACCATGAAACAACTACCGATTATCTCACTCACCATCTGCCTCGCACTGTTGACGGGCTGCGTTTCATCGCCGCCGGCGACCTCATCCGCGGCCAAAGAGCCAGCCGGGCGGCAACCAGAAAACCGGCCACTGGCCGGCGCCGCGGAAAAAGGGGACGCTGAACGTCTGAACTTGCTCCTTTCCAAGGGCGCGGACGCCAAGGGGGAAGATGGCGCAACCGCCCTGCTCATTGCGATTCGGGAGATTGCCTCCAAGAAGATGGCGCAGGATTTTAGCATGCAGGGCATCGCTCCGGATCGCCGGCGGGTGTATGTCAAGATCGTCCGCGCCCTGCTCAAAGCCGGAGCGAACCCCAATACCATGAAGTACCACGGTTTTTCCAATCCGCTTGCGGTCAGCCAGCCACATGTTGCTGGCGACGTCGTGGACCACACCTCATTGTTTGTGCGGGCTGGTGCGAAGGGTGAGATTGTCGAAGCCGCCGCCGGCGATTTAAGCGCTCTCGGCTTGGCGCAACAGGAGGGGCTCACGGACATGATTTCCCTGCTGCAGGAGGCTGGCGCGCTTTGAATCAGCTGGCCCGTGGGGAGCCAGGCCCGGAGATGGGCATGGCCCGGGGCGCGGCAAACCGGCGGTGGGGTCCAGCCTGGGTCAAGCGCGAGCGGGAGCCTTCCCCCTTCCCGCGGCGGCGCATTCCGCAGGTGCGCCCCGCGCCCGCGGTTGCAAGCGCGGCTTTTTTCCGGCTGCGCCCCGGACACTGCTAATAGACTTTATTACATTAATAGAAATGACTTATCTTAATAATGTTCATCATTTGACAAAAAATGGCTAGTCGAAATCCGCCCGGTCGCCGATGATGTGGGCGAACCCGGCGCGAGCGCGCCGGCCAACATGAACAACCAACAATAATCGAACGATGAAAAAAGCAATTCTGCTAGTCACGCTGTTTGGCCTGACCGCCGCGCTGTCCGCCAAGGCGGCCGAAGCCAAGGAAAATTATGACAACCTCTGCGCGAAGTGCCACGGCGCCGAAGGCAAAGGCGACACCAAGATGGGCCAGAAACTCGGCTGCAAGGATTTCACCGATGCCAAGGTGCAGGCCGACATGAAGGATGACGCCGCCACCAAAGCCATCAAGGAGGGCTTGAAATCCGACGACGGCAAGACCCTGATGAAGCCGTTTGACACTTTGTCCGACGCCGAGATCAAGGCGCTCGTCGCCTATGTCCATGGTTTGAAGAAGTAGTCCGGTTCTGGTTCTGGCTGCCGGATGTTTTTTCATGGTTGCATCCGGCGGCCAGTTTTTCCCCAGTCAAACCATGGTTAATTTTTTGAATGTTCCCTGCTCTCATGAAGCCTGAATCTGCCGTCCCGAAGCCGCCGTCGTCATTCCGCAACTGGATCAGTTTTATCGGCATGCTGGTGGCCATCGGCGCGCTCTTCTCTTTTCTGCTGCTGTTCACGCTCGATGCCCTGGCCAAGTTCGCCAACCCGTACATCAGCATTCTCACCTACATGGGTGTGCCGGCCTTTTTGATCGGCGGCCTGGCGCTGATGTTTGCCGGAGCCTGGATGGAGCGCCGCCGTCGGGCGCATGGCCGGGTGCCCACCTCGCTGAATGTGGATTTGAACAACCCGCACGACCGGCGCGTGGTGATCACCTTCCTCACCGGCAGCGTGGTGTTTCTGCTGCTCACCGCTTTGGGCTCCTACAACGCCTTCAATTTCACCGAGTCAGTGACCTTCTGCGGCGAAACCTGCCACAAGGTGATGCGCCCGGAAAAAGTCACGCACGACCACGGTCCGCACGCGCGCGTGGCCTGCGTAGAGTGCCACGTAGGCAAAGGGGTGTCCTGGTTTGTGAAGTCAAAGATTTCCGGTTCGTACCAGCTTTACTCGGTGGCGTTTCACAAGTATTCACGCCCGATTCCAACTCCCATCAAGAACTTGCGACCGGCGCGCGACACCTGCGAGGAATGCCACTGGCCGCAATCGTTCGTGGGCAACCTGGACCGGACTTTCAATTATTTCCAGAGCGATGCCTCGAATTCGCCCTATTCGATCCGGCTGCTCCTGAAAATCGGCGGCAGCGATCCGCGCCAGCGCCAAGGGCCCGTCGGAGGCATTCACTGGCACAATCTGCCTGGCAACAAGGTGGAATACGTGGCCACCGACAACGCCCGCCAGAAGATTCCGTGGGTGCGGGTCACCGATGCCCAGGGCAACGTGACCGTGTTCAAAACGAAAAATTTCACCAACGACATCGCCAAAATGGAATTGCGCACCATGGATTGCATGGACTGTCACACCCGGCCGTCGCACCGTTATCTGTCGCCGGAGCGGGCCGTCAATCAAGCCATGGCGCTGAATAAAATTGACCCAGGCATCCCGTGGATCAAGACCAACGCCATGTATGTGCTCACGCGTCCCTACAAGACCGACGACGAAGCGCGGGACGGCATCGCGGCGGCGCTCATGGCGAAATATCCCAGCGACGCGCGGGTCAAGGACGCCACCGCCACCATCCAGCAGATTTATGCGGACAATTTCTTCCCGGATATGAACGCGAGCTGGGCGGCCTATCCCGACAACGTGGGCCACATGATTTGGCCCGGTTGTTTCCGCTGCCATGACGGGATGCACAAGACCGAGGACAAGAGCCGGACCATCAAGGCCAACGACTGCAACACCTGCCATACGATTTTGGCCCAAGGCGCCGGCGACGAACTCAACAAGCTGTCGCCCGGTGGTCAGAAGTTCGTGCACCCCGGCGGCGATCTGGACCCCAATCCGACCTGCATTGACTGCCATAATGGCGGACCGTAGCGGAGGGTTGAGGGTTGAGGGTTGAGGGTTGCGAGTTGAGGCGGCCTGCCGCTCGTAGCGCAGACGTTCTTGTCTGCGGGTTCTGGCGACTTTCCAGTCGCCAGTTCCCGAACGGGGCGCGCCCGCCCCGGATTATTGGATCGGTGGATTAATGGATGTCGGCGCGTTTGCCATCAATGGTTCCGATAAAGTTCTCGCAACTTGCGCAATTTATTTCGTCCTCGTCCTCGTCCTCGAAAACCGGAAAATTTGAAGCCGAGGACGATTTGGCTGCATCATCAACCGCGCTGTGCCCATCCGTGATTAAGCACCCGTTCAAAAGTCAATGGCGTTCACACCACCGCTCAGCTTCATTTCCTGGCCGTGCCAGACGAACACGCCGGTGATGGCGGGCGGCAGTTCCACGGTGCCCCGGCAATGACCGTCGCCGAAGGCAAGATCCATCGCAATGAACCCATCCGGGTGCGGCGTGCGGCTGACAATTTTGGGCAGCGGGCCGGGCAGCGGCGCGATGCGAACGGTGCGGAACGCGGGTGAGGCGGGGCGGATGCCGGCAACGCTCGCGTGCAGGTGGAAAAGCGGATGACTGCCCCAGGCATGGCAATCCGAGCGCGGCTCGCCGGGTTGCTCCACCGGCGTCTTCAATCCTTGTTTGACCAGATCCTTCCAGAAGTTCATCCGCTCCAAGATGAGATCGCCGCGCCCGAATTTCTGGCAGGTTTCCAGCAGGTAGAAACTGAAGTAAATGGTCGCCCGCTTGAGATCCGAGGCCGTCAATAATCCCTGGAAGCATCGTTCAGCCTGGCTGCCGGCCAGCGTGTCCGTGAGCAACGCCAGACACTGGCCGTGCTCGCTGAATTCGGTATGGGCCAGGTTGTCGGCCATCAGCCCGCGGGATTCGTCCCAGAACCGGGCGCGAATGGCGGCAGCGGTCCGCTCCGCTTTGGCCCGCAGACGTTGGGCGAGCAGCGGTTCGCCCAAGGAATCCTCCACGGCGGCGGATTTTTGCAAGGCATAAACGTAGAGCAGGTTGTTCAGCGACGAAACGCCCTTGGCGCCGTCTGGCGCGTCGCCGGTTTGCCATTGCGGCACCCAGTCCATGAACGGCCAGCCCGGCAGATTCTCCAGCAGGCCGTCCCGGTTCACGTACGGCTCAAACTGTTCCAGCATCGCGCGCAGGCCGAGGACCCGCGTTTTGACGAACTCCGGATCGTTCCGCCAGAAGGCATAATCATTGAGCATCAGCGCCCAGATCAGCGAGAAAGTCGGCGAGTTTTGCGGCAGATAGGCGGGGTAGCGCTCGTTCACGAAGCCCCAGTTCCGGCGCGAATAATCAAACAATTCGAGGGCGCGCCGAGCCAGTCGGTCATCCCGCGTCATCGCATAGGCGGTGAGCAGTTCCAGGCGGGTATCGCCGTCATACATCAATTGCTCGTAATACGGGCAATCCATGCAGGTTTCATGGGAACACATTTGCAGGCCGCGCACCGCCAGCGCCAACACGCCGGGCAGTCCGGCGTCGCCGCCGTCGAAGCGGCTTTCGTTCTCGTAAGGATAGCGGCTTTCGTCCAGGGTGAGCCGGTGGAGGGTGAGCGGCTCCGCCCCGGTCTTGATGGTGAGCAGGCACCAGCGTCCGGCCCGCCACCAAAGCGTGGAAAATTTCCGATGCTCGCCACCGCCCGGCAGAAAGGTGTCGGTCATGCCATGAAAGGTCTTGCCCACGAACTCGTCCCGCTGGCCTTTGGCCTTGGATTTGGGCAGATACAGGGACTCGGCCCAGCTCCACGCCAGCGTGGCGCCCGTGCCGCCGCTTACTTCGCATTGCGGATAGGCGCAGTAATAATTGCCCAGATCCCAGAGCAGAAATTGATTGGTGTGGGCCGGCACCACGACCGAATCCCGGCCGTCCAGGAGCGCCTGCCATCGGGGCAGATCCGGATCCCGGGCCGCTTCGGCCGGCACCGGCTCATCTTTAGCCAATCCGCCGCCGCCCATGGCCACGGCGCGGCCGACGGTGATTTCCTGGTCAATCTGATCCGGCAAAGTGGTGGGGAAAAGTTTCCAGCCCGGCGCGCATTCGCCGGTGCGATTGCCCCGGAGCGGAGGCCAAATCACTTGGGCGGGGACAAATGGGCCTTCCTGCCATTGCGGCCCACAGCCGCGGGCGGTTAGTTGCGCACCTACAAAAAACACGCCGGGAGTGAATTCATCCCCGTCGAGCCTGGCTACATCCCAGGCCGCCTTGCCGGTGGTGAGCTGCGCAGCGTATTCGCCCTCCGCCGCAAGGATAAAGCCGCCGCGCCAGGTCAACTGGGCCACCGGCGCGTAAGGACCGATGCTCCAGGCGAGCGCCTCCAGCCGGTGCGGACCCGGCGCGAGCCGCAATTCGTAAGTGGCGTAGGCCCAGTGCTCCACATCCGATCGGTCGGGACCTCGGGCAATCCGTTCGCCGTCCAGAAACAGTTCGAAGCGCTCATCGGCGCTGACATGCAAGCGCAGGGGTGCGGCGCTGGCACTAAATGACCGGCGAAAACGCACCAGAACCGGCTGCCGCCAGCCGTTGAAAAACTCATCCGCATGGGCCGGAACCGGCGCGGTCGCCGGGGCGCAATCCGGGTGCCAGATCCATGCCGCTTCATCAATGGGCTGGAGCGGTTCGATTCCGGTATTCCCCAACTGTGCGCGCGGGGGCAGAAAGATCTTATTTGCCACGGGCGAAGCCGCCGTTGCGCCCGCCGGGAACGCCAACCCGGCGAACAGCAGGCCCAGACACAGGATTCGGGCGGCATGCCTAGTGGACGATCGGAAAAGCTGGATATGGTGCGGCATCAGCGGCGAATATTGTGTTCTTGATTCAAACAAACCCGGGCTCCGCCACCAAATTAGTTAACTGCGGGCGAGGCGCCCGCGCTCCGGTCAAACTGGCCGTTGAGAAAAGAAAGGCAAGGGTGGACTCGCGGAGAAGTCCAAGCGGCGCGGCGCGGCGGCGGACCGCCGGCCAGGTGGTGTCGGCGCTGGCGCTTAACGCGCCACCACCGTTGATTCGTGCTTTTGCACGGCGATGTAGAGCGCGTCCTTGAGTTTGGCGCGCTTGAATTTCAATTCATCAATCTGCTGGTCGGAGGCGAACTCAACGTCCTCCTCGATGCGGCAGATTTCGTCGTCGAGTTGGTGATACTCCTCGAACATCTGGCGAAACTTCGGATCCGCCAGTTTCAGCGAGCGGATGGTTTCACGATGGACCGGGAATTCGATCACGAAGGGATGGTGTAAATCCATTGGAATACCTATGGTTGGAAGGTTGACTGCCTTGGCAATATGTCTGGTATCATCATGCCTTGCGTCTAATAAAGCGTAGGTCCCCTCCTTTGGCGAGAGAAATTTTCAAAAAAGTTGCAAACACGTCACCTGCCGCCACTGAATTTCCGCAGGGTGTCAAGGGTGCGCTGGATTCCTTCCGGCAAGCCCGGCGGCAACGCCACGCTGAACAAAGCCCCCTTCGGTCTTGCCTCAATCGGTCTCCTCCACGACCAGCTTATGGCGGCGCATGGCGGTAAACCAAAAAACAAACAACACGAAGAAGGCAATACCAGCCGCAATCGGCATGGCATGCAGCAGTGCTTCGGGGGTATTGCCGGCCAGCAAGATGGCGGCCCAATAACCGAGCCCAAGCACGCCGTAGAGCAGTGAAATCTTGATCCAGTGGCTGGCCAGCGCCCAAGTGCCGATCGCTTGCAGCAGGCCAACGAAGACCATGGTAATGGCGAAGGGGGCGATCATGCCGGCGGCTTCCGGGGTGTTCTGACCCAGCAGCCGCAACCCGATTGTCCTCGCCAGATAAAGCCCCGTGGCGTTAAAGACCAGGCCAAAGGCATACAGGCCAAGCAGTTTCATCAGTTCCCGCAAGTCATGGTGGTGGTGGTGCAGGCGGCTGGAACGATGGGTGAACAGAACGGTCAGCAACGGTCCGACGAGCGTCGGAATCTGGCGTGCCAGCAGGCCAGCTTTGGTGTAGTTGTCCAGTTCGGTGCCGGAAAAATAGCGTCCCGCCACCTGCAGATCATACTGGCTGAAACAGTTGGAACCGAAGGAGCAGGCGGCGCTGACCACCAGAAACTGGATCATTTCTTTCGACCACGGAGAAACCGCCACCGACGCCCCGGTCTTGCGGGGAAATTCCTGCTGCCAAAACAGCAAGACCAGGTTGGACAGCAGCATGACGGTGGACGCGAGCACCGCCCATTCGGCGATGGGGGAGATGCAGGTAGCGGAAACGCCGAAGCCTAAGCGGATGACCGCCGCCAGCAGTCCGATGAGGGCGAGCCGCTTGAACCAGCCCAGCCCCTGGCACAGCGCGGAGATAAACGAACTCCAGAAGCCGGCGAGCACGCAGATGAGCGCAACGAAGGTGACACTGGCGCGCGGAATGTGCCAGAAGTCTCCCAGCGGTTTGACGAGCACGACGGCGGCAATGGAACCCACGATGGTGATATGCAACAGAAATTTGCGGCAACCCGTGAGCAAACCGTGCAGGCGTTCATTTTCGCTGCTGAAATGAAATCGGGCTATGTAGTGCGTGACCGCCTGGGTGGCGATCGCCAGGGGCAGGCCCAGAAAGCCAATGAAAGCGATGGCGGTCTGGAAGTAGCCAAACTCGCCGGGCTGGCCCCGCAACTGGTGGCTGATGATGATCTGGAAACCAAAACCAATAATCAGCGTCAAAAAATTGGCCGCTGTAAAAATGAGGCCGCTGCGCCAGACGTTTTTCATACGAGAGACTGCAACTCCGCTTCGTGGGCGCGCACCCAGTCAAACACATCGGCGACAATTTGTTCCACGCCGCGTTGGGGACGCCAGTTGGTGCGGGAAAACAACTTAGAGCTGTCGGCGAGGAAAATCCGCAGATCGGCCGGGCGATTCTCCGTTTCGGCGGCAAGGGGCACTGCCCGGCCGATGATTTTTTGGCAGAGGGCGGTGAGTTCGAGCAACGAGGCCGAAATTTCCAAACCGCCACCGACGTTGCCCAGCCAACCTTCCCAAAGGTCAAAACTGGATAACTGTTCGCTGACGAGGTCGCAGAGGTCGGCCACGTGGAGCATGTCGCGAACCTGTTTGCCGGCGCCGCCATAGCCGATGTATTTGAGCGGCTTGCCAAAATAATGTCGGAGCACCCAGAGGGCAACGACGCCCTGGTCCACCTTGCCCATTTGCCACGGACCGGCGAGGACGCTGCAGCGGTTGGTGATGGCGCGCAGCCCGAAACCGGCGCGGTATTCCTCGATCAAACTTTCGCTGGCGAACTTCGTCCAGCCGTACAGCGAACGCGCGGCGTTCATCGCGCAGGCCTCGCTCACTCCGCGGGAGGAGATCGCCGCGCCTGGCACCTCGCTCCATGCGAAGCGCGTAGGTTGTTCGTGCCAGGGATGCTGCTCCAGCACGGAGATGGGATAGACCCGGCTGGTGGAGAGGAAAATCGTCCGGCTGTGCCACAGCCGGGCCTGCTCCAGGCAGCGGTAGGTGCCCATCAAATTCGTCTCCATCAGGTAATCCGGCGAACCGGCGTAGCCGGCGAGCACAGACGGCTCGGCCGAACATTCGATGAGAAATTCAAAGGGACCGGCGGGAAACTCGTTCGCGTGGCGGATGTCGCCCCTGACGAATTCCACGCCCGCCGCCTGCAACCGGGGCAGGTTGAGTTCCGAACCCCGCCGGTACAGGTTGTCCAGACACACGATGCGCGCGCGCGGAAAGCCATGTTTCAGGTGCAGCGCCAGGCTGCTGCCCACGAAACCCGCGCCGCCGGTGATCAAGATGCTCTCGGGTGCGAAACTCATTTCACGCAACGCAGGCCGCGTGGATTTCCGTCAAAATTTCCGTCAGGCCGTAGCGGAATTTCCAGCCAGGATAATGCGCCTGAAATTTCCGCACGTCGCTAACCCACCAGATGTGGTCGCCGATGCGGTTGTCCTCGACGTAGGTCCAGCTCAATTTTTTGCCGCTGATGCGTTCGCATTCGTCAATAGCTTCGAGCATGGAACAGTTGGAGTGGCGGCTGCCACCCATATTATAAACCTCGCCGGAACGCGGCTTTTGGAAGAACTGCCAGAAGGCCTCGACCAGATCATGGCTGTGAATGTTGTCGCGAACCTGTTTGCCCTGGTAGCCAAACACGCGGTACGGCGTGCCGGTCACCGTGCAGCGCATGAGGTAGGCGAGAAAACCGTGCAGCTCTGTGCCCGCGTGCGCAGGGCCGGTCAGGCAGCCGCCGCGAAAGCACGCCGTCTTCATGCCGAAATAATTGCCGTATTCCTGCACCAGGACGTCCGCCGCCACCTTGCTGGCACCAAAGAGCGAATGTTTCGTCTGATCAATGCTCATGGTCTCGGAAATGCCCGGCTCGTATTCGTGGCCGGGCTGGATTTCCCAGCGCCTCGCCAATTCGACCAGCGGCAGCCGGTTCGGTGTGTCGCCATAGACCTTGTTGGTGGAGGTGAATATGAATACCGCCTCCGGGCAGAATTCGCGCGCGGCCTGCAGCAGGTTCAACGTGCCCACGGCGTTGACGCCAAAATCGGCGTGCGGATCACGCGCGGCCCAGTCGTGCGACGGTTGCGCGGCGGTGTGGATGATGAGCGCGACGTCATGGCCGAGCTTGCGAAAGAGGTTTTCCACGGCGGCCCGGTCGCGAATGTCGAAATCGTGATGCTCGTAATTCGGGAAGGACTTGATGAGCTTCTCCCGGTTGCCCAGGGTGGAAGCTTCCTTGCCGAAGAACCACTGGCGCAGGTCGTTGTCTATGCCCACGATTTTGAAGCCTTCGCCGGCGAAACGTTTGACGCTCTCCGATCCAATCAAACCGGCGGCGCCGGTAACAATTACGGTTTTCATTTAGAGCGCATAGGTTCCACAGGAACCGGGCCTCCGCGCAAGCGGAATTTCATGGCCTCACATGTCCTCCAGGTACAATTTCCGGTTTCGCCAGAGATAAATCCCGCCGGACATGGCCGTGAGCGCCACCGTGATCCACAGCATGATCTCGGCGAACTGGGGCGTCCACGGCGCGAAGAGCTGCTTCAGCGCCGGCGGCCATTCCTCGCTCGCATCCACCACCAGCAGCGCGATCAACGCCACGATTTGCGAGATGGTCTTGTGTTTGCCAAACCGCTCCGCCGCCAGCACGATGTTTTTTGAGGCCGCCAGCAACCGCAGGCCGGTGATGGCCAGTTCCCGCGCGACGATCAGGACCACCATCCACGCGCCGACCTTCACCGGGGCGTCGGGATTGCGTTGGGTGCTTTCCACGAACGCAATGAACGCCGAGCAGGTCATGACCTTGTCGGCCAGCGGGTCCATGAGAATGCCGAAATTCGTGATCAAGCCGCGCGCGCGGGCGATGCGGCCATCCAAAATGTCGGTTACGCCTGCCAGACAGAAAAAAAACAGCGCGAGCGTGTCGTTGTACGCGAATTTGGTGAAAATGGCCCACAGGAAAAGCACGGTCAGCCCGAAGCGGGAGACCGTGAGTTTGTTGGGCAGATTCATCCAGAAAAATTTATGATTTACGATTGCCGATTGATGCGACTTTCGTGAGTTTGCGTGCCAAGCAGCTTGAACAAAAACGCATCGTTACCGCCGTACAATGGGAGCGTTTCTCCCTCTCCCCGGGGGAGAGGGCCGGGGTGAGGGCGGGCTTTGTTCATGCTCACTTGATTTCGAAGGCAAGACGGACAAGCTCCATGCCGGCTCACCGGTTCGCGTCACGTAAATGGCAAATTGTCATTCGCAAATTGTCACGCCCCAAACTTGTCGTACATCCGGGCGTTGGCCTGCATGAGCCGGATGAGAAACTTCGCCGGGAAGATACCCAGCGAGCCGCTGTTGGCGCCGGTCTCGGTGAACCGCTCCAGCTTGTCCGAGCCGCTGGTCGCGGAATGGAGCATCACCGGTTGCGGATGCCAGGAATGACCCTTGAGCGCGCAGGGCGTGGAGTGGTCGCCGGTGATCGCCAGCACGTCCGGCCGTTTTTCCAACAGGATGGGCAACGCCGCGTCGAAATCCTCAATCGCCTTCTTCTTGGCGGCAAAATTGCCGTCCTCGCCGTATTTGTCAGTGTATTTGTAATGAATGAAAAAGAAATCGTAGTTGTCGTATTCCGCCACGTAGCGCTGGAATTGCTCCTGGATGGTTTGCGGGCCTTCGATCTTTGTCATGCCGACGAGTTGGGCCAAACCCTTGTACATCGGGTACACCGCCAGGCATGCGGGCTGGAGCCGGTACCGGTCCGCGAACAGCGGGATCTCCGGCTGATGCGCGATGCCGCGCATGAGAAAACCGTTCGCGGGTTTTTCCTTGGCGATGACGGGCAACGCGGCCTGGTAAAAATCCGCGATCAGCTTGGCCATTTTCTTCTGCTTCGCGTTCTTCGCATCGCGCGGTTTCACCGTCGGAATGGCAAACCCCTCGCGGTTCGGGTCGGCATCCGTGAGCGGCCCTTCCAAGCCTTTGCCACGGAATACCACGACGAACCGATGCTCCTTGCCCGCCTGGATGATGATTTCCGTGTCGCCGATCTTTTTGATTTTGGCGGCCAGCATCGCGCACAGTTTTTCGCAGGTCTCCGTCGGGATGCGACCGGCCCGGCGGTCGGTGACAATGCCCTTGGCATCGAGGGAGGCAAAATTCGCGCGCGCGCAAACGTCGCCCGGCTGCAGTTCCACGCCCAAGCCGAGCGCCTCGATGACGCCGCGGCCCACTTGAAATTCCAGCGGATCGTAGCCAAACAAGCCCAGATGGCCGGGACCGCTGCCGGGGGTGATGCCGGGCGCGGCGGGAATCATGCGACCCTGCGCCGAGTCCCTGGCCAACTGGTCGAGGTTGGGCGTGGCGGCGGCTTCCAGCGGCGTGAGATAGTTCTGCTCCCGAGTCGCGATGTCCCCGAGCCCGTCGAGGACGACGAGCGCGAGCTTGGCGTTGGTCTTCAGTGTCAGTTCGGAATAAAGCGCGTCTAAATTCATAGCCACTGATTATTACCAAGAACCCGGCGGGGCGCAATTCGTTTTCCGATCCGCTGCGCGCCGGGACGTCGCGCGGTCCGCCTTCCCCGGACCGCGACCGGTCCCTCGGTCGCAGCACTCCGGATTCACGCACCAGCGCCAAAGGTTCGCCGAACGCCGCTCCTCTTCCCAGCCGCTGCGCGCCGGGACGTCGCGCGGTCCGCCTTCCCCGGACCGCGACCGATCCCCGGTCGCAGCGCTCCGGATTCACGCACCAGCACGGATATTGGCGAGGAACGGGTTGCCCTGGGATTGCGTGCCACTTTTAGCCGTGTGCTGTCCGGCTGTGAATTATTTGCTTGCATGATGTGCATTCGCGTTCTATATTTAACCATATGGTTAAGTGTACGTCCCGGTTATTGGATCGCACGTTCGCCGCGCTGGCGGATCCGACGCGCCGGCGCATCCTGGAACATCTGGCCCACGGCGATCATTGCGTCACGGACCTGGCCCGGCCTTATGCCATGTCGCTGCCGGCGGTGTCCAAGCATTTGCGGGTGCTGGAGCGGGCGGGACTGGTCCGCCGCCGGCGCCGCGGCCGGGTGCATTCGCTGCATTTGCAGGCCGCGCCCATGCAGCAGGCTTCGCGGTGGATCGCGGAGTATCGCCGGTTTTGGGAGGCGAGTTTTGATCGGTTGGATGCCTACCTTAAAGAACTGCAAACCAAGGAGAAGAAACATGAGCACGAATAAGACAATCGAGAATAATGACATCAAATTGGAACTGACCCGCGTCTTCGACGCGCCGCGCGAACTGGTTTTCAAGGCGTGGACGGATCCGGAGCTATTCCCGCGGTGGTTCGGTGCGGCGGCATGCGACGGATCGTCGTTGCAATCAGTGAAGCTGGACGCGCGCGTCGGGGGCAAATATCGCCTGCAGGTGCGGCGTGCCGACGGCGAATTTTACACCACCGTCGGCACTTATCGCGTAGTCGAGCCGCCGGAGCGCCTGGTTTTCACCTGGGCGTTTGAAAAAGACGGTGCCGGCGAGGAATTCGGCGAAGTCGAACCCTGCGAAATGCTCGTCACCTTGGAATTCCGCGCGCGTGGAAAACAAACTGAATTGATTTTGACGCAGGAAAGATTTGCCTCCGCCGAAAGCCGTGACCGCCACCAGCAGGGCTGGACGCGTTGCCTCCATGCCCTCGGAGAACTCGTTGAGGCTGAGAATGAAACCGCGGAAACGGAAGACAAAATTTTGGTCGGAAAGGAATTTGTCATCACGCGGGAATACGCCGCGCCGCGGGAGCTGGTCTGGCTCGCCTGCACCGACGCCGCGCATCTGGCGCAGTGGTGGGGTCCGCGCGGGTTTACCGCCCCGGTTTGCGAATGGGACGCGAAGCTGGGCAACAAAATCTATGTGGTCATGTGCGCGCCCAACGGCACCCGCTATCCGATGGGCGGCGAATTCCTGGAAGTGGGTCCGCCCGAGCGGTTGGTGACCGTCACCGGCCCCCTGGACGAGGACGGAAACTTGAAGTTCGAATTCCGGCACGTGCTGACCTTGACGGAGCAAAACGGGAAAACGAAATTGACCATGCACTCGCGCTTGCAAAAGGTGACGGCTCCCGACGCCGGCCGTTACCTCGGCGGGTTTGAAGCAGGTATGACGCAAAGCTTGGAACGGCTCGCCGGTTTGGTGGAAGATCTTCCGCTCGTGATCGAGCGGACCTTCGAGGCCCCGGTCGCACTCGTCTGGCGTGCGCTTACCACCAAGGCGGGCCTGGACCGCTGGTTTTTTGAACTGACCGAATTCAAACCGCAAGCCGGTTTTGATTTTCAATTCGCGGTCGAACACGCCGGCCACCACTACGACCATCGCTGCCGGGTCACCGAGGTGCTTCCCCCGCAGAAGATTGCCTTCACCTGGCGCTATGCCGGGTATGGCGGCGATTCGCTGGTCACGTTGGAACTATTGGCCGAGGGCGGCGGCCAAACCCGATTGAAATTGACGCACACCGGGACCGAAACCTTCCCGAAGGAACCGTCCTTCGCGCGCAGCAATTTCCTGCAAGGCTGGACACAACTCATCGGTTCGTCGCTCAAGGACTATGTGGAGCACGCGGATCGGGAAATCTTCGTTGCGCGCGACTTTGCCGCGTCGCGGGAATTGGTCTGGGAAGCCCTGACCAATCCCCGGCACGTTGTGAATTGGTGGGGGCCGCGCGGCTTTACCACGACGATTGAGACTATGGACGTGCGCCCCGGCGGAGCGTGGCAACATACCATGCAGGGGCCCGATGGGGTGAAATATCCAAACCACAGCGTGTTCCAGGAAGTCCTGAAACCGGAGCGCATTGTGTATGCGCACGGGGGACGGCGCGAAAACGGCCCGGGAGTCAATTTCGTCGCCACGTGGACCTTTGAATCACTCACCTCAGAAAAGACTCGCGTGGCCGTGCGCATGGTGTTCCCATCGGCGGCGGAGCGTGATTTTGTCGCCCGGGAATTTGGCGCGATTGAAGGCGCCCAACAAACCTTCGAGCGCCTTGGCGAACATCTGGCCGACATACCAGCACGGAACACCGAG
>Ga0316231_1001643_pt1 | contig 23900 bp, 21 predicted proteins | sample TBH18027metaG_FD_206002 | JGI IMG/M metagenome (GOLD analysis project Ga0316231, IMG submission 206002) | Freshwater microbial communities from Trout Bog Lake, Wisconsin, USA - TBH18027 | ecosystem: Environmental > Aquatic > Freshwater > Lake > Hypolimnion/Profundal zone | place: USA: Wisconsin... | reverse complement strand
CAAACCATTGAAATCATTGCTGTAAAGCATGGCGGCCCATCGAGAGATTGGATAAGGTCAGATCGTCATTACTTACGTTCACAAAGAGCGCGTAACCGAGTGCGCGCTTGGTTCAATGCCTTGGATGATGAAGAGACTGGGGTTATTGCAAAGCCTTCGGAGGTCAAGGTCGAGATAAAGGCTGATACCAAAGTTGCCAGCACTACCCCTGAAATCGTTTTGCGTCATAGCGCTCGTAAAGTGGGTCAGGGCGGTGATGTGTTGGTGGTGGGGGTTGATTCCTTATTGACACAGTTAGCTCGCTGTTGCCGTCCAGTGCCTCCCGATGCTATTGCGGGTTTTGTAACCCAGGGTCGTGGTGTTTCGATTCATCGTCGCTCTTGCAAGACTTTTAGGGGTCTTTTGGAACGTGCACCTGAGAGGGTGATTCAGACAGCGTGGAGTGAATCTGCCCAAGGCTCGCCTAGTACGGAAGATGCTAAGCGGGTATTTCCTGCGGATTTGGCCGTAACCGGCCTAGATCGCCCTGAGCTGATGCGGGAGCTTTTCGAAATCCTGACAAGGCAAGGGGTTCATGTGATTGATTTGCGTAAATCCGCTAAAAAAGGGCTTGCGCAGATCCTTTTGACGGTAGAGGTGAAGGACTCCGAAGTGCTACGTTCAGTCCAAAATAGCCTAGAAGAAGTTAAAGGGGTCACCCAAGTTCGCCGCCGGTGATAAACTATTAGTCTGTATAGGCTCGTAGCTCAGCTGGTTGCCTCTAAAATTCGCCAGGCTCTATTAGGAGCGGCACCGACCAATACTCGCTCCATGCTGCAGATCAGTAGCTTGATGGGGCATTCAGGGTTGGATGTCACGATGGGCTCTTACATCCATCTATCGGATTTCATTTTGGGGCGGATGGCCTATCGTCTTACCCCGTAACTGGATATTGATATCTTAAAGCGCATGAGCGGCTATTCAGAGCCCCATTTGTATAAGATTGTTAGAGTGTTGCCTAGCAATACGCATCTAAACTGTCATACCGGGACTAGGCTAGATCTTATTTCCGATCAACTATTGCTTGATGGAAAAAAGCATCTCCCAACACCCAGCCACTGGCAGTGGACTTTAGTAAGCCAGCCTCTATTATTCCTTCGTCAAATTTAAGCGAGCGAATTGGGCAGATTGCCTATGCACTTAATGTTTTGGGATTTCTCAAAACTAAGAAGAAATCTAGTTTTGACCCTTTAAAGGCTGCGTCAGAATTCACAGGATTTTCTACAGACGAACTGCGCACCTGGTCAGAGCGTCTCGAGCAATTGCCAAGAGGAATATTGCGAGCTCGTGGAGTAGTGCTTGCCAATCCTGATCCTAAGCAATTGGAGCTCGACTCTATTACGGGGCCTGGGCAGATAGCTTATGCGCAAGAAAGTTGCGAGCTATTGCGGCGGGTCTATCAAGGGTTAATGCCTGAGCTTGGAAAAAGGTTGGCATGCCAAAATCGCGTCCGAGCATTAGCAGGGGATTTTCAGGAGATTTGGGGTTCAGGTACCTACCTATCTATTCAAACTCATTCGCTACCCGTCGCAAAGCGTTGGTTTTGGTTTTTACAAGAGCTGGGAATTGCGCAGGCGGCAGTTGTGAGTCATATACCCTCTATAGGTCAAGACTTGCCATCGTTCGATCGGCAGCGTAATTATTGGAGGGGTGGGCTAAAACTTTCTGAGGTAAAAGACTCCGGTGATCAATTTCACAAAGGAAGTAGGGGTCAAATCCGAGTGGATCTGGATTTAAGTCTTATCCCTAAAAAGGAAGGTGTAATTCAATATGAGCGAATTACTGTTCTATTTGGGGTGAGGACAACTTTAGCTATGCTGACTTTGCTTGGAGCGAATTTTTTAGATTGATTCCTAGATCTAGTTTTAAACCAAGGGGCTTACGGATCAACAGGAGCGTACTTTGTATAAATTTCTAGTTAATTTAATGGGTGGCATAGGTAAAAAGTAAGTGGAAATACTATCGGACTATTGTCTACCTAAAATCTTGGTGATTGAGTGGCAATATTTCAATACGCAACTAATAGAGGTTGGCAATGATGATGCGCTAATAGGAGGGGTTAATACAGTATTAGTGCAGTATGGCTGGTAACCAACCTAGTGCACAGGTGGGCTAGCATCCTTAAAAGTAACTTAGTAATGCAGATTAAATTTCTAAAAATGTGAGCTCAGTGATGCTCTGAAAAGCCTATGAGCATTTTTTTGATGGTAGCTAGTACGCCTAAGATAAAGACGCTCAACAGAAATATGGCGATAAAGTAATAAAGATGCGCAGCATCTGGTATTTCCCATGAATGATATGGGGGCACAAAGAAGAAGTAGCTCAGGGTGGCCCCTACAAACAAGCTGATAAAGCCAAGGAATGAGCCAAACCTAATACTCAGCATGATTGAATTAATGGTGAAGAGTAATAGAGGTAAATGATCATTGAATAAAAATTCAAGTTGGGAGCGAATCATGAGGGTGATGAAAGTGCTAGCAGTAGCAAGAAATAATCCTTCACATATGGCAAATTCCTTGAAAGAGAATAATCTTTTTGACATACGGAATCGAGTAATCAATCGCTTTAATCTAGCTTAAGAGAGCTCGTATAAAGTGAGCCCTCTATTTGCGAATTGTAAATAATATAGTTTCTCAGTAAATTAGCATTCTTAACATCTACTTTTCCTGGAGATCTCCAAAACTCTTCCAAGCTTCCTTGAAATGCCACTCCTGATTTGTTAAAAAATGATCTGCCAAGGGTGATGACGGGCACATGGTGATATAGAGCTTGTAAACCAAGCGTAGAGTTCACGGTAACAAAACCTTTTATAAGTGGCAATAGGGCAGGTAGTCGTATGTCATGAATATATAGCACTCGATCACTGATTTTTAGGGTCGATGTTAAATAATAAATAAATTTTTTGTAATTAGAGCTCCCCCTATCCATAGGGTGATGCTTAATAATCAAACATTGCTTACTTGAAGCAGAGGTCTCCATTGCAAACGAGGTGATTACCTTTTCGAGTATTTGTTCAACACTAGTAAAGTCTGAATGGGTGTGAATTTGGGCGTCATCATGAAGTTGAAGTGCCAATAAAAAATATTCATTTGGCGTATGCTTTTTGGCGTTGCGAAAAATCGCCTTCTTAGTCTTTAGCTCAGTAACTTGGTAAACCCAATAACGAAAAAAGCTTTTAATCCAAGATTTGCCCATTTTCCAGTCTAGCGATCTGTGGTGATCATAGTTTGAATAGTGCCCTTGATTAAGTAGGGAAAATATCCAGTACTGGATTGCAGACCATGCCATATGCCAGAAAGCATTTTGAGGAACTGGAGTTGATGATATAGCGAACGCATCACAACTGAGTTGTCTATCAATTTGACTGAGTTCCATACGAGCTATAGGGGAGAAATGATTTACACCAAAATGTTCAAGGGTAAAAAAATGAGGTCTATAGTAACCTTCTTCAAAAACCCAAACATCAATATTCAAGGCTTTACAAATGGAGATGATGGGCTTGTGTATGGGGCGGCAATCTCCGAACAAAAAAACCGCATTGATATTTCGCTCAATAAGTAAATTACTGGCAAAGGAGGGCCAATAATCCAATTTGAAGCGATATCGGATAACAGGAAATGGAGTTATGGGGAAGAAATGGTCATCTCCGCCATTAAAATTCACTTTAGTAACGACTGATCCACTTGCCTTTAAATGCTTTGCCAGTCGATAAAAGAAACTTCCAACGGGGCCTTGGAGCAAGAGGATGTTTTGATAGCTGGGGAGATCTGATAATTTTTTGGGACGTGATCGTTTCGAGTGTGTTTCTTCATGAATGCGCTCTAATTTCTCAGTAGATTCATGTACATAGCCCATAGGCTAATTTTTGACGATTTCGACCTAGTTTTTTGCAATTTAAGTTGGTGCTGCTCGCAAAATGGGGGGGGTAAAACCAATGGTAGTTGGATTATTTATAAAAAATAGAATTTATTGCTTGGTAATCAAGGGTTTGTATAGGCGCTGTTCTAAGTGCCCTATCTGCCGATAATGCTCTGCGGGGTCTATCTTTGCATGGGCAACGTCAGGATTGAGATCCAAATATTGCTTGGGATCAAAATCAGTGGGTAGTTGATGCCCCAACAGTTCAATTTTATGGGGTCTAAACAGTGCCTTGCGTTTCCAGAAAAATAGGCCATCGGCACCACGCTCTAAATTGTTATAGGTGAGATATTCAATTCCATGATCTGCTGGGGCAGTCGGAGATTCTAAAAAATAACGCATGATCTCTAGGTGGAGTAATGCCATTACACCACTATTGAGGTACTCAAAATGACCAATGAGTTCAGCGTATTTAATGGTATTGCCTGCACGGCGAATTCTTGCATAAGCTAGTAATTTCTGATGGGTTATAACTTGGCCTTGGCGATAATTTGGCTGGCTTTGAAAAATGCCAAACCATTTTTCCCAGTGAATATCGCAATGAGGGAGCTTGATTTCTCTAGAGAGACTGGGTTGAGACTGGAGTACATCAGGCGTAAGAACGTAAGGGTCCTTTGGCAGTCCTGCAGCGCGCCATTTGAGTGATTCGCGTATTGCCTGAATATCTGGCAAATAGTTTTCGTAATGTAAGGGGGCAAAGACAAAGCCTAATTTAAGTGCTTTTTTAGACTTACGTTCAAAAAAGGAATATTTACGAATTGCTTTGAGGTAGGTGGCGTAATCAGAGTATTGTTTGAGATTAATAGCCATCAAGGTGACATAGTGCTCTGTATTTTTTTTCCTTTGGGCCGATTGCAGAAAGAAGTGCTCATAACTCAAACTTGAGCGGACGCATAAAGACGTGGGACTGGAGAGATCGCAATCTGTGTTGAGTGCGCAGCTAATCTGCGCAATTTCCAGCGCGTCTCTGCTGACAAGATTGAGCTGCGCTAAACGCTTTTGGCGACGGTCTTTATAAAGCAATTGCCAGCCGTACCTTTTAAATCTCTGTATAGATTGATGGTAAAAATTGGGCAGGTTTAAAATGAGCTGCATACTGGCTATTTTGCCACTTTTCACCAAAATTACTTGTACTTAAAGATTGATTTCCATCCAGGACTCCTTTACTAAATCGATTGTGCGCAAGTATAAAAAGCACATTGAGATATTTTTTCTTCCTAGGCGATTACGAAGGCGCTTGGGTGAGCAGACTCTTGAGCTTCAGGAATGGCTGCCTATAGCAAGAATTGAGTGCCATCCAGAAGCGGGTTGCAACCATCCACAGTGCCAGCGCTTAATAGCGTCCTATGCAGGTTTTTATGAACAATATTGCCGCACAACTTTTGACAATGCCAAATCCTCTCTTTATAAGCTGACGCTGCACGCAATTGCCTTGGGCAACTATTCCAGTACCACTACCTATTTGAAAAAAATCAGTAGGCGCAGTAGTTTTTTTAGTCGCGACATTAAAAAAGCTCAAAAAAATGGGTTTTGGGTTTCACCTTTTGCCCATTCTCAAAAAGTACGCGAAATGGCTGAGATTAAAGGGTCAGTAAGCATGCGCTCCTTTGGGCCAATATTGCAGTGGCCTTTATTTAAAAAATACTCAAACAAAAATGCAGCGCCCTCCGTTACTGGTGACCCATCGGATGCAATTACCTGCCCATTGCACTGGGAATTACTGTTTGGGGTGTTTGAGGGCCCAGAATCCAATGTCGAGCAAAGTCGTTTAGTCGGATTTGCTCGCTTACACCGCATTGGCAATATTGCTTCGTATGATGAATTAATCGGCCATGGTCAGTATTTGGACCGTGGCATTATGAAATTGTTACATGCGCACATCGTTCAATGGTTAGTCGATTCTGCAGAGTCTTACACCCAAGGAATTAAATACCTTGCCCACGGTTCGGTTGAGAGGGGCAATGAGGGCTTTTTCTTTTGGAAGAAAAAAGCCTTATTTATGCCCTATTTAGTTGAATTGCTTGATTTTCAATTGCCCGCTGATTTTCATGAGGAGCGATATTTAGTGCTAAATCCTGATGTTAGGGAATCCCATATTCCACCAAAGACCCATTACAAGATCCATGGCAAATTGGAAGGTCGCGTTTATAAGTAAGCAACCCTGCTTGAGCCAAGCGACTACTAATAATTACTGTATTAAGGCACCTTACTTTTTTATATTCCTTTAAATCTATGAATAATGCCCATTATTTTTTTCTTGGCAAAATTATTAGCCTCTTCAATAATATGCACTAGCGGGTTTTTTCTAGTGTGCATTTGTTGATATAGTGCGTCCATCAGAGATTCTGGCGTGCAATAGAGCTCAGTTTTAGGGTGGATATAAGTGGGATAGAGGATGAGTGCTCCAGCAATCAACTCAGCAAGTGTTAGCTTTCGGGTCCGGCGCTCGCAAGTATGTCTATCTATTGTTAGCCCCCAACCTGCGTAGAAGGGTAGACCATAACAAACTACTGGTTTTTCTCGAATTAAGGCCTCAAAACCCGCTAGTGAACTGATGGTATGCAATTCATCGATCAGATCTAAGCAGTCAGCAAGATTGACATTGGTAAGCATTAAATCGTAAGCGCTAGGGTCATGATGCGCATTGCCTCCTTTAAACCGTAGTGCATGCTCAACATCAGGATGGGGTTTGTAGACAATAAAAGCGTTAGGGTTTTCTAAGTGTACCGCCTTGAGAAGATCAGCATTGGTGCGAATATCTACCCCTCCAAATTCGATCGAAGCATCCGATTCCACCTGACCTATAACTAATAAAAAAGACAATTCACTTTTTTTCTCGCGCGCACGACATAGGGACTGAAGGCTGGCATTACCCTCCTTGGTTCTCTCAAGATTGTATTTGCTGATTCCCAAAGTAATTAATTTATGACGCAAGGCTTTGGCCCGATCAGTTAAATTAATATCAAAATGGTTTGTTTGAAGAAGCGCTTCTAAATCACTTGGCCTACGTGAGTCATAGTAGATACCGGTTTGATCGAACACCCAGGAATAAGGTGCTGCTAGGGCTGCACCCAAGCCTATGGAGCGAATAAAGCCATCCTCAATGCGCACCACATTTTGAGTATTAATTGAACTGATCAACGGCGATGGTTTAGAGCCCCAGATGAGAAGCATTTCATTGGAATTTAAAGGGGGGCCATCAATTATCAAAGTGCATCCCTGTACAAAGCGTGACAAATGACGGCGCTTATTTCTAGATAGTGAATAGGGGTAAAGCGCTTGCTTAAAGCGTTGGCGCTGAGCTCTTTGAAAGCCAAAATATTCAATAAGCTCCTCAATCTGGCATGGGGTATCTGTTTCGGGATGAATATATCGAGAGTAAGAAACTAAAGAGGAATAAATCAGCTGCTCTATAGAGGCGCCACTACGACGTGAAGGCTTTAACAAAAAATCAAAGGTCAATCCCCAGCCGGCATAAAATGGCATTCCAAAGGTATGAACGGGCTTATCCCATAACAAGCCTTCAAAGCCTGCTTGTGAGCTGACGGTATAGATAGCACTGGCTTCTTTTATGACGCAGCTGAGATTGCAGTCTTGATCCAAAATACGGATGCGAGGATGAGATCTTAATGCTGAGGTAGTGGATATATCAAAATGACCCAATTTATTTCGGCTCACTACTTCTGGATGCACTTTTATTAAAATGCGTTGAAAGGTAGTTTGGGCTAATGCCGCATCTAGCATCAGTTGAAAATTCGATGCATTCGCTAATGCCCCGACAATAGATTGATCTGCACGAGTTTGGTCGATTAAAAGAATAAAAGGGTCTTGACTCCATTCATCAGAAGGGCGAATCCAATCTGGGGCGTGGTTGTATTTAGATACTCCATGCTTTTGCCACAATGCTTGAATGGATTGAGCGCGCAAAATCTGCGATTCGGTTAAATCAACGCCAATGCAGTACTCTAAGCGGGAGGGTTGATTAGCATCGTAATAGATGCCCAGATCATCCACCACTAGACTAGTGCGCATGGAATGTCTTGGCTCAAGACCGTAAAGAAATCCATCCTCAAGACGCACAAGTGGAACTTTGCGCTTCTGTGCAAGTGAGACCGCTCTTTTGGAGCTCGGTTTATTCCCCCATGCTAAGACTGCGTCTAGAGGAGCGCCCATGCGAGAGTGCAAAGGATTTACTAGCCTTGCACCATTAAAAAAGGGCTCTAAATGCTGATGTAATAGCCCCCAAGAAGTAATCCCATAATGCCGTGGTGATTGTGGATGATCGACTTCTGAGGGTGAGTGGAGTTGGGATAAATGGTTGCCTGCAGACACCAAAACAGTCTACTGAAAATAGGGAAAATACTTCCAACTTTTAGTGGAATAAAGGGCAAAATCAAACCAATCAATTTCAGTAATTGTCTAGCGCTACGAAAGCTTAGGGCGTCTTAGTAAGTCGCATGAGCGCTTCATTGAGATCACTCAAGTATTGCTGAACATTAGGCGAAGCTGGGCTATTGTCCAAAACCTTGAGCCATGCAGCATCAGCCATCTGTTGGCGCAAATGAGGTGAATGGACTAAATTGACTATGGTGTTTACCCAGAGCTCAGGATCGTTGCGCAAAATGTAGCCATCCACTTTGTGTGAAACGAATTCCGAGAATGCGGGTCCAGCAGAATAGATACCAGCCGCACCAGCTCTTGCATAGTCAAAAAACTTAATGGGTCCACGACCTCGATTAAAAAGAGTATCCCGCAACGGAGCCAGTCCAATATCCTGGCGAACGGTTTGAGTATGTTTTAAGTAATTGAGCCACGACATGGTGGGCAAGACGCAGACCCGAGGGATGTCTTTAAATATTCGGGCAACACGATCGCCGCCGATTACTTCAAAAAGTGAATTAGGGCAACGTCGCTGCACCTCAGCAATAACAGGAGCAAGCCATTTCATATCATCCCGATGAGACCAGGTGCCGTGGTAACAAAGACGCACCCAATGATTAGTATCTGCAGAATCGGAGGGCGATAAAGCCTGCCAAGAACGCTCTAAAAGAGGGCCGGAAGCAATTGGTCGAATAAGGCGTGGGTTCCAAGCGGCATATTTACGGGCCAAATAAGGCGTAGGAACCCAAAGCTCAGAATTTGAGGAAAGAATAAACCTGCGTTTAGAGGTGGCCTTGCGCCAAAGACGAAAAGCATAGGGTAGGGGAATATCAAAGAGTGCCCTCCAATCAAGGAGGTCGTCATCCATAAAGTATATAAAATTATGGCTCTTAATCTCCAACAGATTTAAATATCGATGACAAATAAATATGCCCGAAAATTTTTTTAGAATTTCTTCGGAAGGCTTTAAAAAAAAAATTGATTTCATTTTAAAGTGCAATTATTGCTATACCAAGGAGCCTAGAATCATCATTTATGCCAATTGAATGTGGGGAAATTGGGCTTGGTGTCAATAAGTGTACATTGAATATTTCATCCGCTCGACTTGAAAAGTTAGCGCAGATTTCCTCATTAACGACTTCCGTTTTGAGGGTTACGGAGCCAACTTTTATTTGGCATTTATAGGGAAAGTTTTTTTGTATTGCATTACAAAATGGAATCGAAATTCTAGTGACCCCCTTTTTTAAAAGAAGGTTATGCCATGTAATAACATTTTGGGAGGTCCATCTATATTTCATCCTCCTGCCAAATTCAATATCTTGCCACCCATTTGCCTTGGTTAGCGGTGCATAGATTCTCAGTTCTCTTGTCTTTTCAGGTAAGTTGTTATTTTGTTTATTTAAGGCCCCAAAAATTGGCTCATTTTTAAAGAAAAAGTGAAATTTTAAAAAAGCATATTTTAGGTCGCAGGATCTGGACAGTGCGAAAAAGGAGTTCTCGTGGAAGATTGAAACATGCCCATTTCTAGGTGCTACATACCACCATCTACAGCCTATCGCATCAATTTCTACTGGTTGTAATGCGGTACCTATTAAGATAGTCCCTTGATCAGATAATAGGGATTTCATGAGTTGAAATGTTTTTATTGGGTGGGGATCATGTTCAATACATTCAAAAGATGTAATAAGATCGAATTTAGTCTTAGGTAGAGAGGGGTTTGAAAATGGGTCGTAAGATTCAATGTTGTAGAATCCCATCCTCCTTAACTCTTTTTCAAAATACCCCATTCCAGAGCCAAAATCTAGTATTTTTAAGTGTTTAAAATCCTTGTAAATATTTCCAAATTCTTTTGCCTGAAATATCGATCTAGCCCCAAGGTATTCGGGATCAACCAAGGCATAGTCTTCGTTGTATATTAATTTAGTAATTTGGCTATTACTTAATTCATCTATTAATGGCGTGAATATAAACTTACAATAATTGCAACGGTAATACGCTACTGAGGTACCAGAAATACCCATAGAATATGGATTTGTGCTGCAGAACTTATTAAAGTCAACGGTATCAAAGGCTGGGGAGTTAGAACCACAAATTTTACATTTGATATTTAACTTATAAATCGCATTGCTTGACATCGGTGGCTATATCAGTATTGATGAAAAAATGATTTCAAGAGGTTTTATTCAAATTCCATATAAAAAAGCCATTTTCATTTAGGCTTTTTTCAAGTGCCGACCTAAATCTAGGGAGGGTTAGAGGAAATCCTTCGACGGCAATTATTTCACTCTCTGTGGCATTTTTAAGATTTAAAGCCCTTTCTGTAATTCTGGAAATTAGATTAAGATGGCAATTATTAGCCATTATCTGATAGTAAATTAAATCCAACTTTAGCCCATCATAATGTTTATTAATAAATTCATCCAGCTTGCCGGGGGCTTTGGAGTTGTAAAAGTCATTTTTTATCTCCATTAAAAGATCATCTATAGATAATGAACCAATATTTTTATCCTGAAATTTTCTAAGTAAGGTTGACTTTCCTGTGGCGGAATCCCCTTCAATTAATATAGCCGTGGATTTCATTTTTTTTATATGAATTACCCATCTAGGGGTTGGATCACCAGCCTGATCTACGCTTCTTCCTATGATTTTATAAGCATAGTTTTTGAGCATGGATTTTACTTTTACCATTGAAGGAAAGTATCTTGAGTCAATAGCCCTCTTAATCAAAATGAATTCGTCAAGACTCGTTTCGGGGACTATCCCTAATTCTAGAATTAATACACCATCTTCGGATAGGTTTTGATCTATAAGCTTTAACAGAGTTTTTTCTTGATCGCTGGAGTAATGAATTGCTGATAAAAATAAAATAACATCGTATTTATTGTTTCCAATTTCATCCCACCCCTGAGTCATAAAATTGCAGTTTTGTGCATTCGGATGCTCAAAATATATTTTTCTATCGTTGGCTTTTCTTATGAAATTTATGTCAATGTCTATTCCTTTAACCTCACTCGCGCCCAATTCTATGGCCTTAAAGGAAAAGAATCCTTCATTGCAGCCTATGTCGAGTACTCTTTTGTTAGCAAGGGGTGGAAGTCTTAGCGCATTAAATTTTTCAGTAGACTTGCTTGACCCCGTTTCGTTATTAAATGATTGATAACTCATATTATTACTTCCTAATGTACAATTTTTTATGTTTTAATAATTGAAGAGACTTCAATGGGTGAAATGGAATTAAGGCATAAGAGATTGCGATTGCATTGATTTGCGCTTGCAATATGGCATGGGCTACATGATACATTCCTTCTTACGACTACACCTCCGGGCGGCAGCCAGTGAATGGGATCTACTGCACCAGAATATATGCCAATAAATGGTATGTTTAGGTGTGATGAAATCCATGCTGGCCCACTGTTATTGCATATTACTAACCCAGTTCCCTTCCTCAGGTGGTCAATAATTCCAGTCACATTTTTTGGGAATTTGACATTGATTGATAAATCTGAAAGCTTTAAAGAATACTTATCTAGTTTCCAGGCGTTAGCTTCATCAGCTATTAGCGTAACTGGGGTATCTGGCAGCTCAATCCTTAATTGTGCCGCCAATCTAATATAGAGGCTTAATGGCCATTCTCTAGTAGAACTACCTGAAAAGGGAAAAATAGAGATTTCTTTGGCTTTATTAATTTGTATATTTGCCTCATACTTGCTGATATTTTGATTTGCCAAACTGGATAGATTCGAGGTAATGTACTGAGCGAATGCCATTGATTCTTGCCACACTGATGTTGGTAAAGTTAGCTCAAGGCCCTCATCATGGCAGCCAAAGCACGTGATAAATGCTTTGCTTAATCTAATGTTGTCCTCTGAGCCAATTTCTACCATGGCAAATTTGTATTGAGCGCGAATATTTAGAAGGGTTCCTCGCGCATCCCCTTTCTTTCTAAAATCAATTCCTACATCAAACTTTTCTTTTGTTTTCAATATTTCATCGGAGGAGCCTAGTTCGGAATTTTTGTGAAATGCCCTATGTGGAATTATTGCGCTAAATATCCCAATATTTCTTGCAAATTCCGAAATCTCAGGCGAGCAAATTAAAGTCAGTTTTGCCTTTGGAAAGGATTTAGCGAGAAATTTAAAGGAATCAATGCAAGAAAAAAAATCACCAATATGATCATTTTTAATTAGTACGATTTTTTCTGGTGAGAATTTACAGTGTTTGAGATATTCAATCCTTTCCCCCTGAAAAAGATGTGTTTTTTTCTCATCACATAAGATCGGTTCCTTAAAATTGATGGCTGCTTCAGATATGTATTGGCTTGTCTCTAAGGAGTCATCTTTAATATCGTGTCTTGTAGAGCTTTCGTTATGGTAAAAAAAGAGATCTTGGGGGACGTCAATTTTGAGATTTTGGCTTGCAGCCCTCATGCAGAACTCAACATCATTAAACGTTATTGGAAAATTTTCATTAAAGCCTTTTAGCTGACGAAAGGCATTTGTGCTCATGCACATAAATGCCCCTGTTATTGCGTTAATGGAGCTACTTTCTTCGTTTAAAGCAATGGCAGTATTGCCGAAAATTCCAATTCCCGCATGTTCAACTCTTAATTCTTGGGATACAAAATTTGCACCAATGATCTTATCTTTGCCTAGATGGTAATTTAGAATACTCCTCCAGTTTGAGGCAACGGGATAAATATCATCGTTAATAAAAAGCAAGAAATCCTTGGATGCTTTTTCGGCACCAAGATTATTAAATTTAGACCAATTAAAATTTCCAGAAATCGACACTATCTTATCGGCCAGCGACTTAACGAGAATGATGTCATTGGCTGATAAATCATGGCAAATAACTATTAATTCATCATCTGGGCAGTCATGTCTCAATCTCTGCAATAGAGGGATGCAAATATTGTGCCCAAGTTTCGTTGGAATTACGATGCTTAAGCTAGTTCTCTTAACGGATTTTTTGGTAGATGGAAGAGTAATACTCTTTGTTTCATCGGTTTTAATTATTAAGTCTTTTATTTCGTTGCTTATTTCTAGATATTGGCGAGGGACTTCAATTTTGACAATCGTGAAAATTGAACCAATTTTAAATATGATATGCGCAGATTTTATTGTCTCAGAAGAAGCGCTCAACTTAAATCCGAGGCGTTTATTCGGCTCTCCTATTGCGTTTGAGACGTCTTCTCGTAATATAAAGTTTATAGTTGTTGAACATTCCTTGTCATTTATGTAAAGAGTGCATTTTATTGGTTGATCAGAATCGATGCTCGTGAATACCCAACCAGAAACTACCACTTTAAAAAGTCTAGAATTTCGCTCATACCCAATATGTTTATTATCAATATGTAATTTAAAGTTACTATCATTTTTGATGAGATGGGTTGAATTTACTTTTTCGTGTATGTCTGCAAAATAGCACTCCACCGCTCTATTGTGGATAGTGATGAAAATTTTTATTTCATCTAGAAAGCTTGACCAATTTTTCAGTAATTCATTTGGTAAATTTATTGGGTGTACATTGTTGAATACATCCCCGCTATAAATGCATAGCCCCTCTTTAAATATATGAATTGTTTTAGCTTTGTTTGCAGATTTTATTTTCAGGAAATTTTCTCCAAAAGGACGCTTCTCTTCATCCTCCAAAATCATTATTAGGCCGTCAATTTCCTCTCCTGAATAAAATTTTCCATTTAAACTCATTTCAATCTGGGTAGTAGACATATTTTTCCTTGAAATGTTCCTTATGTTTTTTTGTCAAATAAAAATAATCATTTCTATTTTCTTTAATTTTAGCTCTAGATTTTGATTCATGATGGTTGATTCTAGTGTGAGGGATAAATAAATTTTGATATCCCAGTCGATATACTTTTAGGCATAGATCAACATCATTAAATGCGATTGGTAAATTTTTCTCGTCAAATCCACTAATTTTTCTAAATAAAATTTTATTGATTAATAATGTGGCCGCTGTTAAGGCCTTGGGATTTCTTATTGAGTTAAGGTAGTTATGATAATCGCTTGCTGATTTATTTTTTAAGCCTTTAAAGGCGTGATCTATGGTTTTATTAATACCTACCGAAACGCCTCCATGTTGAATGGTTCCATCTGGGTAATAAAGCATTGCTCCAACGCAACCAATCTCTGGTCTGATGGCGTGTGAAACCATTTCAGTTAGCCACTCCGGTGTAATGACTTCTGTGTCGTTGTTAATGAGGCCCAGCACTGAGCCATTGGCTTTGGTGACAGCGTAATTATTAATGGCGGAATAGTTAAAGGGTTTGTTGTATTTGAGAATGCGTATATTTGAATGATCCCCTTCAAGGCTCTTCATGTACTCTAGGACCTTCAGATCTGTCGATTGGTTATCGACAATCAATATTTCATAATTCTTATAGGTTGTTTTCTTGATGATTGATTCTATGCAAGTTTTGAGAATGTCATAGCCATCCCTGGTTGGGATGATGAGGCTTACTAAGGGCTCGAGCTTTGGGGTTGCCCATTGATGACGGTAGAGCTTAGGCTTTATTTGTTTAACGGTCACATTTCTGTTTTGTGACTTAAAAAAACTCTTTAGTAGTGTTAAGCCTTGTTGTGACTGTTTTGCTTCATCAGTCCTGCTGGGTCTGATTTCAAGCAATTGCTTGCTTTTGGGGTTAACCTTTAAGTTTGCTCTTTGGTGATATAAGATCTTTGGAATATGTTTAATTGGGCTCTTATCGCCTAGTAATTTTGGATTCGGACGATCGAGTTTGATTAAGCCGCCAATAGCTTCCAGGTTGAGGGCATAGTCATAGGCTGCACTAAATTGACTATTCCACCCGCCCAATCTCTTGAGTAGAGATTTTTTTGCTAAAACCAGATTGCTAATGTAATTTTGGCAGTTGAGTAGGTCAGGGCTTAAATCTGGCTTAAAAAAAGGCTTAAATCTAATGCCCTGAAGATCCAGATAGTCGTGATCCGTATAGATGAATTGTGCTTTAGGGTTTTCTACTAAACATTTTATTAATTCATAGGTGCTTATATCCGCTAACTGATCACCCGCCTGAATTAGGGCAACATACTGGCCTTTGCAAAGCTCTAAACCTTTGTTGCACGCTATGGCAGCATTCTTTGAGCTTGTAGTAATTAAGCAAATACTAGATTTAAGTTTTTCGTTGTTAAATTCCTTGATCAGGCCTGTTGATTGAATTGCCTTATTTAAAATTGTCGACACTTTCTGCTCAAGTGCCTTTTCAACCACGACAATCAATTCCCAGTTGGGGATAGATTGTGAGAGTATGGATTCAAATGTACTAGCTAAATACTTCATAGCGATATTGGTGTTAGTGCATCTAACACCAGTCTCTGATGTGACAGGAAGAATGTAGCTGATCTTCATCTACTTACTTTTTAAGTTGACGATTTTTCATCATCCAGAGCTGGAGATTGCGTAATTGCTGAGCTCTGCTAGGAGTTTGCTTGGCTTCAACCTGCTGAATATAGTATTCATATTCAGTAAAGGGGTTTTTATGTCTCTTAAAGATTGAATCGTAGCGATTCCATAAAACCTTCAACTCATCTGGCGTTAGCTGCTGATCCTTTTTGAGGTCAAACTGACGTCCAATTTTATTGAACATTCTGCTCATGAAGAAATTTTTTGTCAGTCTGGCAAGACGTAAGTGATAAACATCAGATTCTGCAGTGTTTCTGGGAATAGCTGCCTCTAGTTTTGAATTATTTTCCAGAAAAATGAGGCGCTTACTAATACGATTAGATTTTGCATTTAATTCAAATTCCTGGTGTTTGGATTTGGTTTGATCAACCGTTTTAAGATCAAAACCAATTTGAGAGCTAAATTGGTTTGTTCTAATGCCTAGCTCAAGCATGTAATAGCCCGCTGGAATGATGACTTTGGTGGTTAGCTTTGTTTTGGTAAATACAAAATCTTCTTTTTTAAATTCCCACTGTAAATCTCGCAAGGGCAAGCGGTCGCGATAGTTGTAAAACTTCTCCACATCTATAGTATTTAAGCCATTTTCTGCAATGCTCTTAAAAAAACGCTTAAATTTACTATCTTGCACTGGTAATTTCAAGTCAGCGGCTTTCGGATTCTCAATAATTTGATTGAGAATTTCTCTCTCCTCTTCGGTCCATTTGAGTTCAGAGAATCGCGTCTTGCCATTGGTGCTTTGTAAAGCCCAGTTTACGGCTTTATCAATAATGAATTGATGAAATTGTGTAGCAAGAGAATTACTTCTCTTATCTGCAGTCTTTTGTGCTGTGCTTGTTTTGGAGGTTTGACTTTTCATAGATTAACTCTTGCTTAGAAACCTTTAGAAATAGCGCCAGCATTTACCACAGGGTAAATCGCCGATACCAAGATATTTAAGAATTTCTGCAGCTCAACAGTAGACGCATTGGATACATAGAGCACATCTTTGTCTTTAATTGGAAAGTTTTGCGCAGTTAAGAAGGAGCCACCATCACTTAGATCAACTCTATACACTACTGGTAACTTTCCATTGACTAGATCAGCGCTTGCCATTTGCTTTTCTGTTATTGCTGTTGGATCTTCAAATCTAAAGATAAAGACGCCTTTGGCATCTGCCCTTAAGTCTTGTACTCCGCCAACCCGGGCAAGCGCTTGTACAAGAGAAATCCCCTGGGCCTCAAACGGCACTTCTTGGTTCTGCGAGGTTGCTCCCAATGCTGTAAAGCTATAAGGCTGAAAGTAACTCGTAATGACATCGCCGGGTGCAAGAGGAATATTCTCCTTGGGAGACTTGATAATTGTCTCTAGTGGCATTGTTGAAGTTTTGCCATTTCGCGCTAACTGAATGGTGACCTTATTAATGGGATCTTTCACTCCACCAGCCATAGCAATAGCATCTAATAGTTTTTCCTGTTTTGGAGAAATCGGGATAAGCATGCTGTTGTTCACATTACCTACGACGGTGATATTCGAGGTGACGTTTTGAGACATGCGCACCAATGCTTGGGGAAAATTGGCTTTTCCTCGCAGTGCTAAAGTAATTTGATTGCCAATAGCCTCGGTATTTTTGCCAATCACTTTGATGTTGCCAACAAAGGGAACATTGATGGTGCCATCTAATGCAACTATTTGTGGTGGTAATGTAGTTGCTTTAGAGGTTGATGAGTTCTGAATAGCGATAGAGGCATTAGAGGATGAGCCAAACAGAATTGGGGGATCTGCTTCCCATATATTGACCTCTAAGACATCTCCTGGACCAACTAAATTTTGATTGGGCTTAATACTTTGAAAAACTTCAGAAAACAGATTTTGCTTTTGGGCTTTTAAAACATTTTGAGCGGTTAAGGGGGTGACATCAATGATTTCTATTCTGGGATCAGAAGGGTTGCTGAGGTTACCAGGGTTGTTGCTATCCAATACTTGCGAGCGACTTGGCCCAGAGGTTGGGAATAAAGCATTAAAACTAGAGCAAGCAACTAAGCTGGAAGCTAAGATGCACAGTAATAAGGGGCGAAAGGCCTGAATGGGTAATTTCATGAGTTATAGTGACGGTATGCGTCATCCATAGAGTCAAAGGACAGCAATGATCCGCCTTCTAAAACATAGGCCTTTTGACAAAATTGTCGGATGCTTTCTTGGGCATGAGCCACCATCAAAATGGCGCAATCTTTTTTATCCTCAAGTGCTTGACGGCATCGATCAGCAAAGCGTGAGTCACCCGCTGTGAGGCCCTCATCAATCAATAGGCAGTCAAAATTAAATGCCATTGAGAGGGCGAAGTTCAGTCTTCCCCGCATACCAGCAGAATAGGTTTTGACCGGTTCTTTGAGGAAATGACCTAATTCGGTAAAAGAGCGAACATATTCACGCACTTCGCTTTGATCTACGTTATAGATGCGGCATAAAAAGGCAATATTGTCATAACCTGTCAAACTTCCTTGCATGCCGCCGCTAAATCCAAGAGGCCAAGAAATGGACATATCCCGTATTACTTTACCGGCATCTGGGGTTTCTAGATCACCAATAATCCGAATGAGCGTCGATTTTCCAGCGCCATTTCTTCCAAGGATGGCAACTTTCTCACCGCGATGAATTTCAAGATTGATGTTGTTAAGTACCTTGAGACTGCCACCCTTGATTGGGTAGGATTTAGAAAGATTTTTAACTTGGAGCATCTTACTCGGACTCGATAAATTTTTTGACCTGCGATAACAGTAGCAGGGCAAAAGCAGTTACCACGATATTGCAGGTGATTAAATATGAGATGGAATAATGTGCTTGCACAATCTCGCCAAAATATCCTTCGCGCAACATTTCAACCCCATTTACCATGGGGGATAGAAGGAAAGCAGATTGTAATTTTTTAGGTAGCCAATCAACCATCGCAAATGCCCCAGTTAGAGGGAGGCTAAGATACATAAATACGTGTGATAGTTTCCGAAATAAATCAGATTTTTGATGCATAAACACCGCAATTAAGCCGGCAGAGATAAAAAACCAGCCCAGCAAAAACCAAGCAATTAAAACTTGTAGTAGATGAACTGGTAGGGATATGAAATTCATGCTAATAAAAACAATCGATAGAAATACGAAGGAAACGCTTACTGCTGAAAATTCAAATAAAGCACGAGTCAAGGCAAGATCTAGCACGGTGACATTGCGATGAAAAAGTAGGCCCTTATTGGCAATAAGAGTGATTGCCGTTCTATTAATGCAATGACGCCAAGCAACGATGGCCGAATAGCCGGTGAGCGCAAATCCTGCCGGAGGCATAACCCCATGCTCATGGCCCACAACAGTCCACAGAATGGTAATACCAACCGAGAACATCATCGGCTCGGCAAACATCCACAGGAATCCAATATTGTGCCGCCCAAAGTGCGAAATCATCTCCCTTAGAAAGAGGGCTTTGATGACTCTGCCTTGGATTTTTAGGGAAATCCAAAAGGATTGCTTGGCAGGCGTTCGGACTGTTAAGTAAGAGATCATTGGTTATGGTGCTCTTTCACGCCTGTAATCACCATGGAGGCAATGCCCCAGAAGAACAATCCCAACACAAGGGTGGTGATGATGCCTCGGATGCGTTTTGGTTCCATGGCCATATCCGGCTTGCTTGGCTGGGCAATACGTTCGATATAGAGAATTTTCTTCATCGCCTCAATGCGTGCCTGCTCCATGGTGGCAAGGGCAGCAGCTAGATTGCGATCGGCAAATTGTTTTTCACTCGCTAATTGCTGATAGAGGGTGACTTGGTTATTGGGGGAGTTGGCGCTTGCCACCGATTTATCTGAAAACTTCAGTTCATTATTGCGAAATTGGTAAATCTTTTGATTAATTTCTTCCACTCTTTGTTTGGCAAGATCGACTTCATTTTGAGCAAACTGCAACATATCTTGACGTGCTCGTGCATTGAGTCGATTGATTAAATCTTCGCTGAGATCATTGAGCTTTTGATTGACGTCGTAAGACATGTCAGGTGTAAAGGCATTCACACTTAAGGTAGTAATGCCGGATTGATCATCGTGACTTACATTAACAATGTTATTTAGGTAGTACTGAAAGAATGCCTCTTGGCTCTGATCCCAAAAAGTAATTCCACCAAAGCGATCAAAGCGATTTACATTGCTCGAAGAGTAAGCTCGAGTTAAATCATAGCTCTGGTTTAGTTGCTTTAAGGCATCGCGTGAGGTGATGAAATTTTCAGCAGTCAGAGCATCATTTTGTGAGGAGCTAAGCCCACCAAGGCTGCTGGCTAGGCTTCCAATGGCGCTATCGCCCATGGCTCCACTGATGCTGGAGGCTAAATTATTGGAATTCTCTTTGCCTTGTGCTCTCACAATAAAACGGGATTCGGAAATGTAAATATTTGAGGCAATGAGCCCAAAATAAATTACAGAAAATAGGGTTGGGACAACTACAAAGACAAGAAACAGCCTATTTCTGAGAATACTGATCTGTTGTAATTTTTGAATGTGCTGTGACAGGCTGGACATATAGGTTGCGCTACTCAATTTCATTTTTTGATACCCTTGGAGCGCCTATATAAATCTACAATTTGCAACACCGTTTCTCGTTCACTTTCTTGAAGTTCGCCAAAAGCGTGAAGTAAGTGAACCATTTCGCTATCAATTGATTTTTGCGAGCTCCAACTAGTAGCTTGATTGATATTATTGGTAGGCTTAAATGCTTCATCTAATGCTGATGCATCAAATCCGATCCAATTTGATAGCGTGCGCATTCTTGCGCTTTGCGGAAGATTAATGCCATTAAGCCATTTTCGAATTGTCTCTAAAGATAGTGGCTCAATAGCTGCTGGAGAGGCCAAAGTAAAATCTCTAGCGATGACTGCAGCACTGGGTATTTTTCCATAACGTGCAATTAAACAACGTTTAAATTCTTTTACGAATGCTTTTTTTAATTCATCCATCTCAAGAGTTCATTTTTGTTTAAGGGCGCGGAAAATGCTGTTTTAAAAACCTTGATCTTTTTATAAACAACATTAGTTGTAATTAATACAACTAATGTTGTTTATATTGCCTTAAAAACGTATAAAAGTTGTAATTTAATTGTCTTGGGGGGGGGATTTAAAATTGTTGTTTTTTGTACATTCATGAACATAAATTTTGAATTCCTTAGGTGCTCCCCTTATAGCTTGATGAGGAAGTTTCCCTGAAAAGTTATTTGCATAAAAAGCGAGACTCATTTCTAATGGAAATTACGTGTAATTTCTAAATTTAATATTCCTGCAGTATTACCTGCTACGGGCTCACAAGATGAGCTATACAAATTTTCTTTGTAATTTATATACAGAGTTTTTGGTAGTGCTGAAGCCCTATTGCTATGGGCTTATATGGGGGTATACCCCCATAACCCGATAGATCTTATATCTGGAACAAGGCCTCGTTCCGAGCCCAGTATTCAAAATAAGATTGAACATTTAAGAGTCGAGCTGGAAAGATTGTTTCTTCAAAGTCTGCCCGAAACCGCAAAAGCATTATAACAAAACTCATATCCACCAGAGTCTTGCCGTGCTTATTACGTGAACGCTTATGTTGGTGGATAAATATGAACATTGCCTCTGCATAATTTAACTGCTCTTGAGTTGCACCTGACTCTAGCGCCAGTACGGAAAGTTTGGTCCACTTATCCCCCATAGTCTTGATATGCTCTCCACAGATGCGCTTAAAGATATTGATGCTTTGGCCTTGGCTATTAAATAAGAAATAAATTGCTGGTACCGCAGGTAGGTCTCGTCCTAATAAGTAAAGCGAGCGATAGTCAGGGCGAGTAATGCCAGACTTTTTAATTTCTGCAATAGAAAAGTCCATGAGGCGTTTCTTAGGGATCGAGCGAGAAGCGAGTTCACCCATTCGCAAGTAATGTTTATCTTTTTTAGTCATTAAATAGTATGGTGTGTTCATAATTTTTATCCTGGAAGTTGCGTATTTAAAAGTTGCTCAAAAGCTGAGCCGTCTTTGCGGGTTAAGTTGGGTACATACCTTGAGTAAGTGGTAAAGAGCATGCGAGTTGATGTATGACCCATTTGACGTGCAATCCACTCTGGGTTTTCGCCTGATGCAAGCCAAAGCGTTGCTGCTGTATGGCGAGTTTGATAGGGTCGTCGTCGTTTAATATTCAATTGCGTTAAAAGGGGGTGCCAAATGCGATTGGCAAAGTTATGGCGACTAAAAGGGATGCCGTTGCCTGAGCAAAAGACGTATTCAGATTTAATTGTTTCCGTGTTTTTGCGCTGCTCAATTAATGCTTGAATAACTGGAGTGGATAAGTCAATCGTGCGCTCTGATCCGGCGGTTTTGGTTGAATCAATTTCACCACCTACCCAAGCTTGTTCAATAGTTAGTTGGGCGTTATTCAAATCAACGCTAGCCCAAGTAAGGCCGAGTAATTCAGAGGTACGCATACCAGTGAAAAAGGCTGTGGTGAGATAGGGCTTATATTCTTTTGGAGCAGCTTCAAGAATTTGTCCTACTTCTAACAGGGAGAAGGGCTCAATCTTAGTCTTGGAGACCCTTAAGGGTTTAATGCCACGAAAACCTGCTACAAATTCATGGCGATCAGCCGCTTCAGTCAGGATTTGTTTCAAGATATTAAGAATCCCATTGATTCGGGTGGCCGATAGAGTCTTTTGATCTTCATTGGGCTTTGCAAGAAGGTTGCGATAAGACAAGATATCGGCTTTGGAAATTTCGTGGACACGTCTTCCGCGAAATCGAGGAACAAGGTGATTAACTAGAATGTCTTTGACTTTGCCCTGAGTTGAGCGTTTCCAGCTAATTTGACGTTCAGTAAACCAAAGATCAGAAAATTCCGAAAAGCTAGGCATGTCATCAGTATTTACGATTGCTTGTTTTGCACCTGTATTGCGCATCTCCTGGGCGGCAACTTGAGCACCAGTAACCAATTCTTCATTGGTAGCAGATGTAATGCTTGGCGTCATGCTTTCAAATAAATCCGCACGCTTACTATTGGGAAAGTATTTGCTATAGGAGAAGGTTTCTTCATCAATCTCCTTTTGAATAGTCTTCATGATTGCTTCCAATCTAAAGATGTTTGCCTTAGTGGGTTTGAGCTTGGTGAGTTCTTTGCAGCGGATGCCGCGATAGCGAAAATCAAAAAAGAGGGCGTTTGATTCTGTTCGTGTGCGAATACTACCCATGACAAACACCTCCATTAGCCATTGGGATTTCTAGAGCTGTTTGTTTGAGGTAGTCGGTTTGGATGGTTTCTCAGATGTACATAATGCGTCTGGATCCTGGTAACCGCACATAGTGCGTTCCCTCTATGAATACACGGTCTTTCAAGTATTCATTAATGTAGCGAGCCTTATATGGAATATGGGCTGCCAATTCTGCTGCTTTCATGTAAGTAGTCATGTTTAATTCCCGAAGTTAACGTTGATTGAAATACTTTATTACTGTAATACAACTATATTGTATATGAAACCATTAAATTTGTCAACATGTATGACAAATGAGATAATATAAAAACAACAAATAGTTCAAATAGGTGTCTTTATGAAATTAGGCAGCGAAAGCAAGCAGTTGGCTGTAAGGGTTGAGGAGTCATTTTTGGCAGCCATTGATCAGAAGCGTATTGAGTTATCCAAAGGTATGGGTTCTATACCCAGCCGTTCGGACATCGTTCGAATTGCACTTGAGCAGTTTTTGCAAATCAGTTCTGAGAGCAAATAAGTCTTGGCGATTTTTTTCTTACTCTATATATAGAGGAGAAAAGTAGTGGGGTGGTGTTCGTAGCTCATCTTGAGTAATTTATAGCTTGGGCCCAAAATGGGCCCAGTTTGGGCCCGGGAGATTTTTTAGCTTATTCACAATGCTTGAATGCAACCAAAAAATTCTTCAATCTTATCGGTTGTTTTATAAGAGTTGTGCGTGTGACCCTTATAACAAAGCTATATATCGATTGGCTTAGTGGGGCGCAATACCGTTGCACAGGGTAAGCGCGTCAATAGGGTAAAATCTTCACTATAGGCTCGTAGCTCAGCTGGTTAGAGCACCACCTTGACATGGTGGGGGTCGTTGGTTCGAGTCCAATCGAGCCTACCA